>Ga0194110_10006309_pt1 | contig 13921 bp, 13 predicted proteins | sample TA2Kig1200mmetaG_FD_146192 | JGI IMG/M metagenome (GOLD analysis project Ga0194110, IMG submission 146192) | Freshwater microbial communities from Lake Tanganyika, Tanzania - TA2015032 Kigoma Deep Cast 1200m | ecosystem: Environmental > Aquatic > Freshwater > Lake | place: Tanzania: Lake... | reverse complement strand
GTACGTATGGGTCCGCTTCATGAGGTCATGGTCGCGGACGATGTCGGCTTCCTCCGCAATCGTCTCATTGTCGCGCAGCAGGCAGATGATGTTCTCGTCCCCGTCGAGCAGGTGCCAGTCGCCGTCATAGAAGACCTCGGTGGTGCAGTGCCCGTGCGGTCTTCCGCGCCGCGTCTTGAAGCCCGCGGCGCGCCACAGGTCCGCGATCACCTGCGCATCGTCCCCGCAGAGCGTGTAGCCATACACGTTGAAGACCTTCACGGGGTCCAGGCACTCGTCATCGCCCGTCGTCGCGTGGAAGCGATGGTGCTTCTCGAACTCCCAGATCGCCCTCGCGCGCTCGGCCTCCGAGGCGTCCGGCGGGAGGCCGCCCAGGACCTCATCGACGATGTCCTGTACGGTGCGCCACCGGTGCTTCCCGTTCACCAGCAGCCACGGGTTCACGACCGGCGCCTCTCCGACGTTCTCTAGGCGCACGAACCGGTTCGGTTCGAAGACCTGGTCCCACGCTTCGTACCCGATCGGGTCGCGCGTGCTCGGTCCATCCATCGTCCCGCCCATCTCGATGGCGTACTCGTGCGAGGTCGCCGAGATCGTCTCGACATGCTCGCGAGGGCGGTCCGTGGGGTCTGGGGCCGAGAGCGCAAGTGCCCGGCCCAGCGTCACCCCGAGGAGCGAAAGCAGCCCACAGGACATTGGAGTCACCTCCGCGTGCGGCTGAACGTGGTTCGCGGTGTGGGGGGTGCCGAACGCATGCGGTCGGCAGACCACGTCTGACCACCGTGCCGCGGACAGCGGCAGTCCGCCAGCCGGGGCCGCTCGGACCTTCACGGAGCGGTGATCATCTCGAACTCGTGGGGAGTGAGGGTCATGATCAGCCCGATCTCCTGCTGCTCCTCAGGAGTCAGGCGTGCACGCAGCAGTCGCCACACGGCCTGCTGGCGGTCGATCTGGTCTAGTCCCTCGAACCTCTTCCACAGAAGAACGCCCCCGATGCGCGATCCTTCGGGCGGCCGTCCAAGGTCCCGAACTTCGGCGCCGGGGAACCCGTCCACCAACATCTTCCTCAGCTTCCTGACTCCCATCTGACTCCTCCAGCGGTCACGACCACAACGGCCGCGTTGACGATCTCGCGACTGCTGTGCTTGAGGATGTCGCCCCGAACGTGGCGGTCTCGACCAAGGTCCTTCAGCCAGTGGCGCAACTCGCGCTCATCCCGGTAGCGGTGGTCGTTGCGCCAGCGGTCGGCGACGACGGCAAGGGCGGCGCTGACCCGCGGCGCGTCTTCGGTGGGGAGGAACTGGTAGAACCTGGCCGCCCGACACAACTCCCGCAGATCGTGCCGGCTGTCGAACTGCGGATCGACGCGGACGCGATAGGCGCGCAGCATGCACTCAACGGCCAAGCCCGCAACGTAGTGAGCCAGGGCGTAGCGCCCCTCGCCGTGGAGCCCTACCGCCTCCGCGGCCCGCTCCTCGGCAGCTCGCCGATACACTCCCGCAACGATGGCCATGCGGTCCCACCAGGCCGATTCTCTCAGAAGACGGATTGGTTGTCAACTCCACGGAGGCCGTGGGCAGGACGGTAGGGAACCGGCCCGTCGAGCCGCAACAGCGCGTGACTTACGACCCGGAGGGATCGTCGTGAGCAAGATCGGTATTGGCGTACTGAGCTATGCGCATGGGCATGTGAACGCGTACTCGGCGGAGATCAAGGGCTTCGAGGATGCGGAGCTGATCTCGGTCTGGGATGACAACCTGGAGCGCGGCAAGGCGAACGCCGACAACTTCGGCGCCGCGTTCAAGCCGCACCTGGAGGATGTGCTGGATGATCCGGCGATCGAGCTGGTCATCATCGCGAGCGAGACCAACAAGCACGCGGACCTGACCGTCGCGGCCTGCGCTGCCGGGAAGAACGTGATCCTGCAGAAGCCGATGGCGCTCAGCATGGCGGACTGCGACCGGATCATCGAGGCGGTGGACCGTAACGGGGTCTGGTTCTCGCTGGCCTTCCAGATGCGCTTCGACCCCGCCAACATCCGCATGAAGCAGCTCATCGACGACGGCTCTGTCGGGCGCGTGGGCGTGCTGCGCCGGAGGCACTGCATCCCCGTGCTGTTCAGCGAGGCCTTCTGCACCGGGCCGAGCAAGTGGCACATCGACCCCGAGGCCAACATGGGGATGTGGATGGATGACGCGTCGCACGCGACCGATTTCATGTACTGGATGCTGGGCGAGCCGGTCAGCGTGGTCGCGGAGATCGACAACATCCTCACCCACGTCGCGGCCGATGATACGGGCTGCGCGCTGTACCGCTTCAGGAACGGGGAGCTGGGCATTCTCCTCAATAGCTCTGTCACCTGGGCCGGCGAGAACACCACGGAGATCTACGGCGATCACGGCGTGGTGATCCAGAACTACGGTGACGGGCCGGCGCTCACCATTGCCCCGCCGCCGGGCGCGGTCGCGGTGAAGTACTATGACAGCCAGGCCCCAGAGAGGGGCTGGCAGGACCAGGGCATCCCGATTCCTGCTGGGCACGGCGTGCGCATCCAGGCCGTCGCCAGCAACCTCATCAAGGCCTACAAGGCGGGCAAGCCCACCGTCACCGCGCGCGAGGGCAAGATCTCGACCGGGATGATCCTGGGCGCGTACCGCGCGGCACGCGAGGGACGTCGCGTGGAGCTGCCTTTGTAGTAGGGTCGCGGCTGTACGACAAAGGAGGCAGAAGCCGTGTCGCTGAGCATCCTGTTGGGCATTGCCGTGGCGCTCTCGGCCACCTCGATCGCGAGCGCGCAAGCACTGCAACCCCGGGTGGAGGTCGAGGAGGACGTCTACACGTACCAGGGCGCGAACAACGGGTCCGGGCCGATGTGGTGCCACGGGTCCACGTGCCTCGTGCGGATCGGGGAGCGTGTCTTCGCCTCGGGGCTGGAGACGATCCCCGACGCGAAGCCCCTGAACAACGTCCGGTGGATGCTGTTCACGCGCGAGGAGAGCGGCTGGCGGCTGGTCTACAAGGACGAGGGCCACCGCACGCGCGAGCCCTCCCCGCTCGCCGGCTTCCCTGACGGGCGGCTGTTCCTCTCCGCCAACCCGACCCTCGCCCCACGCGACGCGTACAGCGGTCCGGCACGGCCCGAGGTCCTGCAGTTCAGCGCCGCCGATCCCGACGCCGGGTACCAGACGCTGCTGCCGACGTGGGACGGCGAGCCGGCGTTCACGGAGCACTCGTACCGCAGCTTCGCCGCCGACGGCCCGGCGGGTGAGCTGATCCTGCTGCAGAACATCGGCTACACCCACGCCGAGTGGTCGTTCCGCGACCGCAGCGGCAAGTGGGCCGCGCAGGGCAAGCTCGTCTGGCCGTGGGGCGCCGAGTACGACAAGCCTCAGCCGATCCGCGTCTGCTACCCCAACGTCGCCCTGAAGGACTGGGCGGTCTACTTCTGCGGCGTCAGCGACATCGTCGAGCCCTACGAGAAGTGGCGCGCCTACAAGAAGGAGCTGACCGGCCGCGACTGGGACTTCGACTTCCGCCGGCTCTTCTATACCTGGTGCCCGGACATCACGAAGGGCAAGTTCGCCGATTGGGTGGAGGTCGCCAGCCGCGACAAGACCTGCGGGTGGATCTTCCCCTGCGACCTATGGGTTGCGCCCGACGGTGCGGTGCACATCCTCTGGACCGAGCGCGCCCTCGACGAACGCCTGCGCGAGAAGTTCTTCCCTGAGGAGAAGCAGCGCCATCAGCTCAACTACGCGGTCCTGCGCGAAGGGAAGGTCGTCCTGCGCCGAACGCTACAGGAGAGCGGCGAGGGCCTGGTTGGCCCGACTCCGGGCCAGGGCCGCTTCCACATCACGCCCGACAACCGCCTGTTCGTCATCTACTGGGTCAGCGGCGCCGAGGCGGACGGCAAGTCCGTCGCCGAGGATCGCCTCGTCGAGATCGGCGCAGACGGGACTCCGGGCACGCCCGTCCGTGTGCCCTTGGAGCACCCGTTCACCTCGTTCTTCACCGCCACGCCGCGCGCGGGCTCGCAACCGTCGCAGGTACTGGACCTGCTGGGGGAATGCGCAGGGGTCGGCGGAACGATACGGTATGCGAGGGTACAGGTGGTCGGGCCCTGACCTCTGGCGGCCCGCAGCACGCGTGGGAGCAGGAGGCTCAGTGCGTCCGCGCACCGACCTTCGGCACTTCGAGGTCCTTGCAGATCTTCTCAGCAAGGCGGTTGCCGATCTCAGCGTGGCGAGGGACGGACGACTGCGCCCCGGTTCGCAGGTTGCTGAAGACGCTGTGTCGTGAACCCTCACGGAGCAGCACGCAGCCCTGCCGACGAAGGTGCAAGATGAGGGCGCGCCGGGTCACGCGACCTCCACCAGCCGGGTACGCTCCTCAGCGATCCGGTACGTGCGATCACCGGCTGCCGCCTGTTCGCGTCGCGCGGCAATGAACTCCCGCAAGGCGTCCTGCAGGTTGTCGCGACACTCGTCAAGGGTGCAGCCCTGGGTGTTCACCCCCGGAATCTCTACGACGTATCCCATGATCCAGTCGCCATCACGTTCGTAGACCGCAGTCAGTTCCATGCTTACCACGCCGCCTCATGTGCGCTCGGGATGGTCGATCGTACTCGCAGTATACCACCGCCGAGCGGCCTGTCGCAACCAACTGCGGCACGCAGGTGGTGCTCCTCCCGCCCGCGAAACCCGCCTCCGGCGCCTGCGGCGGGCGTCGCGAAAGGAGGCCGACATGCCCTACGTCTTGGTCGCCCTGTCGGTGGTGCTCCTGGCCACCTGCGCTCGTGCGGACGACGCGATTCCCCAGGCTCAGGCCGGATCGGTGTACCCGCTCATGCGGGCGACGGCGGACCGGTCGGAGCTGGCGCTGTCGTTCCTGCAGCCGAAGTTCCACGATCTCGACGCCTGGAAGCGGCAGGGGCGGAAGAAGGTCCGGGAGCTGCTGCACTATGACCCACCGCACTGCGCGCCGAACGCGGAGGTCGTCGAGCGCGTGGACTGCGGGGAGTACCTCCACGAGAAGGTCTACTTCAACACGACCCCCGACATTCGCGTGCCGGCCTACCTGCTGCTACCCAAGGGTGAGCCGAAACGCCGGCCCGCGATCGTGGCCTTGCACGACCACGGTGGCTTCTACAACTGGGGCAAAGAGAAGGTCATCGCCACCGAGAACGAACACCCGGCGCTCACGGAGTTCAAGCGTACAGCCTACGCGGGGCGGAGCTGGGGCTCCGAACTCGCGAAGCGCGGGTATGTCGTGATCTCCATTGACATGTTCTACTGGGGCGAGCGGCGGATGTTGCTCCCGGACGACCCGCCGTCGTGGCGCGACCGGGGCACGATGACCGCGGAGGATGTCGCGGCGTTCCATCGGCGCTCCGGCGAGAAGACGTGGCTGGTGGGCACAGGCCTCTTCGAGGCCGGGATCACCTGGTCCGGCGTCATGTTCACCGACGACATCCGGACCGTGGACTACCTCCTCACACGGCCGGAGGTGGACCCGGAGCGCATCGGCTGTTGCGGCCTGTCGGTCGGCGGCTTCCGGTCGGCGCACCTGGCAGGCCTCGATCCGCGCATCAAGGCGGCGGTCGTCGTCGGCTGGATGAGCACCTACGGGGACATGCTGCAGAACCACCTGACCAGCATCGGCCCGATGAAGATCATCCCGGGGCTCTACCAGTACATGGACCTTCCCGACGTGGTGTCGATGAACTGCCCCGGTGGGCTGATGGTCATCAACGGCACGCAGGACGCACTCTTCCCGATGGACGGCGTCAACGCGTCCTTCGACAAAGTCGCCAAGGTCTACGCCAAGGCCGGGGTGCCCGAGCGGTTCGAGGGCGTGCTGTACGACGGCCCGCATGAGTTCAACCTGCAGATGCAGGAGAAGGCCTTTGCATGGCTCGACCGGTGGTTGAAGAACCCATGACTGCCCTTCACGCGCGAGCAGCCGTTGCCCTCGTGGTCGTCTCTGCGACCCTCGCCTCTGCGCAAGGCCGCCGGGTCACCGGCGTCATCGACCTGCAGGCCATCCAGCTCGAGAAGGGCTTCTGCTACACAGCCCCGTTGGAGGCCCCCTGCAAGCCCGACAGCAACGCGGACCAGGCCTCGTTCCTGCGGCTCTACGAGGACGGGAAGGAGCTGGGCCCTGCGCACTCGGTTCACCAGTCCATCCGTGACACGGGCGGCGGGGCGTTCTCGCACTGGTCCGGCACGCCTGACGGCCCGCAGCAGCTCTACTTCTCAGCTTCCGACAACTCCGACCCGCGCACGAATGGGCGGAAGTACGAGTGGGCCGTCGTGTACGACGCGACAGGCAAGCCCGTGCCCCCGACCGTCGCCATGCCGGTCACGAGCCCGTGTCGTCTGGCGACCGTGCCGGGCCAACCCGCCGCGCGCGACCGCAACACATGCCTGCTCGCGAGCTTCGATGCGCCGGAGGGCAACGATGCCGAGTTCGCGCGCGTCGAGCGCCGGGAGGTGGGTACCGGCAGCCAGGCGGATGCGCCGGGGCGGTTCGGGGGCGGCGTCGCGGTCACTGGAACGCAGGGCTGCGTGATGTACCCGGGGCTGGACAACTACGACCCGCGCCGGGGCACGGTCGAGTTCTGGGCGCAGTCGCGCGCCGAGGCACCGATCTGGACGGACGGCAAGGAACACTGGTTGCTGGTCCTCTACCCGGAGCGCGCGGGGGCGTCCCCGCGGTATGGAATGGCCCCGTACTTCGTGGTCCTGCGGAAGATGGCCGACAACACGCTCGACCTCCGCGTGGTGAACGCCTCGGTGGCGCCATACGCTGCGGCGGTCAGCCTCCGGGCGGCCCGCAGCTGGTCGGTGAACCTGCCTACCGATGGCCTCGCGCCGGATGGCTGGCACCACCTTATCGCCTCGTGGGACCTGGAGGGCCCCGGCCGGGCATGGCTGCTCGTCGATGGACAGGGCGTGGCCGCCGAACTCGGCCTGCCGGCGAACCACCTATCGCCCAATCCGAGCGGGCTCATCGTGCTCGGCGGCATCTGGGGCCTGCCGGGTGACGGAGTCGAGAGCTCAGGCTGCAACCTGGATGACCTGCGCATCCAGTCCTCCACCGTCGCAGCACGGCTCGAGGGCGCGAGTCCGCCGCCAGATCAGACCTTGGACGAAGCCCGCCTGATGGCCGACGAGGACTTGGCAAGAGCCATGCTCGACCAGCTTCTGAAACTCCAGTTCCACGGCGGCTGGGGCGCCAGCTATCACTGGCCGACGTACACCCCCTCGGGCTGGGGCTTCATCGGGCGAGGCGTGGACATGTGGTTCCCGCACTCGGCCGAGGCGGGCCAGGCGCTCCTGCGGGGCTGGATGCTCTGGGGCGATGACCGCTACCTCGATGGCGCCATCGAGGCCGCCGACATGTTCTGTCAGACCCAGATGGAGAACGGCTCGTGGGCGTATCACTACACCTACAGCCGCGGCGAGTTCCAGCGCTGGGGCGACCACGCGTACATAGCCCAGTCGATGCAGAGCAACCAGATCCGCTTCCTGTGCCTGATGAGCAAGCGGTTGGGCTACGAGCGCTACGAGCAGGCGATCCGCAAGGCCGGCGATTGGATGGTCTCCATCCAGTTCCCCAGCGGCGCCTGGGGCTGGGAGGCCTACCCGCTCGGGCAGACGGGCCCCTACGGCCATCCGGCCCTCAACGATGCCGTGACGCCCCAGGCCATGTACGACCTGTTCGTCATCTGGTGCGCGACCGGGGACGACAAGTACCTCCAACCGATTCTGCGCGGCGCCGACTGGGTCATCGAGGCCCAGGCCGACGCGCCCACCTACGGCTGGGCGGACCAGTACAACGAGAAGAACGAGTTCATCTGGATGCGCAACTTCGAGCCCCCGGCGGTCTCCATGCAGGCGATCAGCTCCGCCACGTGGGGCCTGTGCCTGGCCTATGACCTCTCCGGTGACCCCAGGTACCTGGAGCCACTGAAGAAGGTCCTCGAGTGGATGGACACCGTACCGGAGGATCAGCGCGGCTGGCTGTGGTACGACCCGGCGACGAGTGGCCCGGTCGTGGCCTACAACAACGAGATGCTCCCCGTGACGCACCCGAAAGCCATCGCGGAGATGATCCCGCGGTTGGACGCGCACTACGGCACCAAGTACCCCTGGCAGGCCGACCGCATCCGCAATGAACTGAAGTACCGGGAGAACGGACCGGTGTACTGCGACTGGCACGGGTGGTGGCGGCCCCGCAAGGAGTTCGCTCAGCCGCGAACGGCGGCCGAGTTCGCCGAGGCGTTCAAGGCCGACCGTGCGAAGGGCGCCCGGGAGCAGGTTCAAGCCTGGGCCGCGGGCAAGCCGCTCGGCGGCATCCTGGGCGGGAGCGTCTCGGACGGCCGGACCTTCGAGATCGGCAACGCCATCCGCTACTGCGAGCAGCTCCTCACCGAGAGCGAGAACGCACGGGTCGGCGTCGGCGACCTGCCGGTTGAGAGCATCCCGCTCTACTATCGCGGCGGCAGCAACAACTGGACCTACATGGAGCCCCAGCGGGACTACTTCGCGACACCTCTGGGCGCGACGGGAGGGGGATGACCGTGGGCAAGACCATCCTGATGATCGGCGCGTTCGACACCAAGGGCGCGGAGTACGCCTTCCTGCGAGAGCGAATCCTCGCGCAAGGACACGGGGTACTGACCGCCAACACGGGAGTGCTGGGCTCCACGAGCGTGTTCCCGGTGGATGTCGAGGCAGACGAGGTCGCTGAAGCGGGTGGCGCCAAGCTGTCTGACCTCCGCGAGCGCCACGACCGCGGCGAGGCGATGAAGGCCATGACGGCCGGGGCGCCCGTCGTCGTCCGGAGGCTGTTCGACGAGGGCTGCTTGGACGGCATCATCGGCATGGGCGGCACGGGTGGCTCGACGGTCGTGGCGGCAGCCATGCGCGCGCTGCCGGTAGGCGTGCCGAAGGTCTGTGTCTCCACCGCGGCCTCGGGGGACACCTCAGCCTACGTCGGCACCAAGGACGTGACGATGATCCCCTCTATCGTCGATGTGGCCGGGGTCAACCGCATCTCGCGCATCATCTTTGCCCGCGCGGCCGGCGCGATCTGCGGCATGGTCGCGGCGGAGGTGACGCCAGTCGCGGAAGACCGCCCGGTGATTGCCGCCTCGATGTTCGGCAACACCACGGAGTGCGTGAACGCGTGTGCGAAGGCGCTGGAGGCCGAGGGCTACGAGGTCCTCATCTTCCACGCCACCGGCGCCGGCGGACGGACGATGGAATCCCTCGTGCGTGAGGGCCTGGTCGATGCGGTGCTCGACATCACGACCACCGAATGGGCCGACACCGTGTGCGGGGGCGTGTTCGACGCCGGGCCGGAGCGCCTGAGCGCGCCCGGCGAGATGGGCGTGCCGCATCTCATCGTGCCCGGCTGCGTGGACATGGCGAACTTCGGCCCGCTCGACACGGTGCCCGCGAAGTACCGGGACGCGGATCGCCTGCTCTACGAGTGGAACCCGTCGGTCACGCTGATGCGGACGGATGTCGAGGAGAACCGCCTGATGGGCGCGGTCTTCGCCGGGAAGGCCAACGCCGCGAAAGGCCCGGTGGCGCTCCTGGTCCCTCTGCGCGGCGTGTCGATCCTCGACGGCGAGGGGCAGCCGTTCTGCGACCGCGAGGCCGATTCCGCCATGTTCGATGTCCTCCGCGAGAACCTGCGCAGCGACATCCCTTACGCTGAACTGGATGCCAACATCAACGACGCGGCGTTCTCCAGCCGCGCGGTCGAGATGATGCTGGAGCTGATCGCCCGCAAGCGAGGTGCATGATGGGCTGTGACGAGAAGCTCGTGTTCGTCGAAGAGGCCGACGTGGAGACACAGGTCTTCGACTGGGGCCGCCTGTCGTGGCTGAGCGAGCCGCGCGTAACCGCCGCCGAGCGCTTCAGCGCGGGCGTCGTGAAGCTCGAGCCGGGCGGGGGCCACGACCGCCACAATCACCCGGGCGTTGAGGAGATTCTCTACGTGATCAGCGGCAAGGGCTGGCAGGTTGTCGATGCGCCGAGCGGCCGGCAGGAGCGCGAGATCGGGCCCGGCGTCCTTGTCCACATCCCGCCGGACGTGTACCATTCCACTGTGAACACCGGCGAGAGGACGATGGCCATCCTGGCGATCTACGCGCCGCCCGGCCCCGAGGCGGAGCTGCGAGCCATGCCGGGCGTCATCATCGAGCCGCCACAGCGGTGAGGGAGGGGCCGGGGAGGTGTGGAATGACCGACTACCACATCAACATCTTCTACAGCGACGAGGATGGCGGCTACATCGCTGACATTCCCGACCTGGAGCACTGCTCAGCCTTCGGCGACACGCCCGAGCAGGCGCTGGCAGAGGTCGCGAGGGCCAAGGCAGCTTGGCTGGAGGCCGCGCGCGCGGCCGGCAAGCCCATACCAGAACCCCGCTACCGTCCTCTCATCTACCAGGTCGCCCATTGAGCCAGTCCGACGCTGAGTTCTGCCGGCGTTCGGCAGCCCAGGAACGGAGGGATACCCCATGTCGTTCACTCGCTCCGAAGTCCTCGCCCGTCTGCGCAAGAGCATCGACGCCGGCGTCCCGATCATCGGCGCGGGCGCCGGGACCGGGATCAGCGCCAAGTTCGAGGAGGCCGGGGGCGTCGATCTCATCATCATCTACAACTCCGGCCGCTACCGCATGGCGGGGCGCGGATCGCTGGCGGGCCTGATGCCCTACGGCGACGCGAACGCCATCGTCATGGAGATGGCCGGCGAGGTGCTGACCATCGTCGAGGACACGCCGGTCCTCGCAGGCGTATGCGCCACCGACCCCTTCCGCCAGATGGACAAGTTCCTGCAGGAGGTCAAGGCCATCGGCTTCGCGGGGGTGCAGAACTTCCCGACAGTCGGCCTCATCGACGGGCTCTTCCGCCAGAACCTGGAGGAGACGGGCATGGGCTACGGGCTGGAGGTGGAGATGATCCGCCTCGCCCGCGCGATGGACTTGGTGACCACGCCCTACTGCTTCAACGCCCACGAGGGCCGGCTGATGGCCGAGGCGGGGGCCGACATCGTCGTCGCCCACATGGGCCTGACGACCAAGGGCTCCATCGGCGCGACGACGGCGGTGACCCTCGAAGAGGCGCCCGCCAGGGTGCAGGAGATCGCCGACGCCGCGAAGGCCGTGAACCCGGACGTGATCGTCCTGTGCCACGGCGGCCCGATCTCCGAGCCCGAGGATGCCGAGTACGTGTTGCAGCGCACTCAGGGCGTCCACGGTTTCTACGGCGCATCGAGCATGGAGCGCCTGCCCGTCGAAGTCGCGATCACCGAGCACATGCGCAAGTTCAAGGCCGTGAGGTTCCGCACGCCATGACCGCACGCCAACGCTTCCAGGCGATCATCCGGCACGAACGCCCCGATCGGCTTCCCTACACCTTCGGCGGGCCGCGCGCCTCGACGTTCGCGGCCTGGCGCAAGCAGGGCCTCTCCGAGGAGCAGCAGGCGAACTGGCATCGGTTCGTCGGCGAGGACGGCGCCACGGGGATCGGCACGCTGGACTGCGGTTGGCGCCCGCCCTTCGAGGAAGTCACGCTGGAGATCGACGGCAACAAGCGCATCTGGGTCGACTCGTGGGGCGTCAAGCGCCTGGACGCCATCGCGCAGCCGACCGAGGGGTTCCAGACCCGCAAGTACATCGAGTTCCCGGTGAAGTGCCCGGCGGACTTCGAGGCGATGAAGCAGCGCTTCGACCCTCACGATCCCGCGCGCACCGCGAACGAGGATTGGCGCAACCACCTCGAGCGGTGCCGCGATTCAGCGGTGCCCGTCATGGTGACCGTGCCCGGGCCGTACTGGCGCACGCGCGACTGGTGCGGGTTCGAGGGGCTGTCGCTGATGGTCTACGACCAGCCGGCGCTCGTGCACGAGATGTTCGAGTTCTGGACCTGGTTCCTCATGGAGCTGCTCGACGAGCCCCTGAAGCACATCGAGGTGGATGAACTCATCACCAATGAGGACATGGCCTTCAAGGGTCAAGCGATGCTCTCCCCGGCCAAGATGCGCGAGTTCCTCGTGCCGTGCTACCGCAAGCTGTACGAGTTCCTCAAGGAGCGCGGCGTGCGGGCCGTTGTGATGGACTGCGACGGCTACAACAACCAGATCCTCGATACGATGTACCCGGAGTGTCTCGATGGGATTCAGCCCATCGAGATCGCCGCGGGCAACGAGCCCGAGGAGATTCTGGCGCGCTATCCCGGCATCTTCATCCACGGCGGTATCGACAAGCGGGAGTTGCGCTTCAGCCGCGAGCAGGCGCGCGCCGAGGTGGCTCGCCGTTTCCGCACCGCCCACGAGCAGGGCGGGTACATCCCGCATGTGGACCACGGCGTCCCGCCCGACATCCCCTTGCGCAACTTCCTGTACTACGTCGAGCTGGCGAAGGGCTTCGCGCGCGGCGAGGACCTGGAGACCTACAAACCGCCCTGCGAGCTGGAGCAGCAGCTTGGCCCGATCGAGGAGATGTTCGACCCCCGCCGGGCAATCGCCCTGGCCTATGCCGACGACGACGAGCACTGAAGGGAATGCGGGGACATGACCCACCGGGAATTGAGGGACATGACCCAATTCGGTCGTATCGAATTGGGATCGTGTCCCTCAATTCCCCCGAACTCCCGGCCGAACTCCCGCCCCAGAGAGGACCCGCGATTGAGAGTCGTCCTTGCGGCGCTGCATTTCATCGATTACACCGTCCACCTCGCGAACGCGATGGCGAAGCTCGCGGACACGACGCTGGTCATCGCGCGGCGGAAGGCCGAGCACATCCTCGGCGCCATCGATCCCGCGGTCACGCGCCACGAGGTCGATCTCCCGCGCGTGATGTCGCTCGGCGGGTACCTGTGGGGACGGAAGCTGGCGCGCGACATCCTCGCGATGGCGCCGGACGTCGTCCACATGCAGGAGGTGAACCCCTGGTTCGACCTCCAGGCGCCCTGGATCGCAAAGCGGGCGGCGCTGGTGAACACGGTGCATGATGTCGAGCGCCATCCGGGCCACCGGCAGGCGAAGCGCGTGCCCTTCATCCGGCGAATGGCGCGGCGGGCGGCGCACCGCCTCATCGTGCACGGGCAGGCGCTCAAGCGGATGATGGTCGAGGACGAGGGCGCGCCCGAGAGCAAGGTGCATGTCATCCCCCACGGCAACTTCCTCCACTACCTCACCTGGGGCGACGCGTCGGTGCCGGAGGAGCCCGACACGGTCCTCTTCTTCGGTCGCATCTGGGAGTACAAGGGCCTGGAGTACCTCATCCGCGCGGAGCCGGCGATCTCGCAGGCAATCCCCAACCTGAAGATCATCATCGGCGGACAGGGCGAGGACTTCGCCCGCTACCGGGCGATGATGGTTCACCCGGAGCGCTTCGAGGTGCACAACGAGTTCGTGAGCCGCGATCTGTCGGCCGACCTGTTCCGGCGCGCCAGTGTCGTCGTGCTCCCGTACACGGAGGCCTCCCAGAGCGGCGTCCTGGCGTTCGCGTACACGTTCGGGAAACCCGTGGTGGTGACGAACGTCGGCAGCCTGCCGGAGGTGGTGGACCAAGGGGAGACGGGCCTTGTCGTCCCACCGAGGGATGAGGAAGCCCTCGCGAAGGCTGTCGTGGCGATTCTCGACAACCCCGAGAAGCGACGAGAGATGGGCCGCAAGGCTCACGGGAAGGCGACGACCGATCTGTCGTGGGAGAGAATCGCCGAGCGGACGCTGGCCGTCTACCGGGAGGCCGTCGCGGCGCGCCGTCTTTGAGCCGGTGAAGCCAGAACGAGGAGCGGATCGACCGCTCCCCGTTCTCTCACGACTTCGGTTGTCGCCGGAAGGCAATGGCGCCCTCCCGGGCCCTGCTACGGCGTACGCTGCGTGTAGCCCGTGGAGTT
>Ga0194110_10006285_pt1 | contig 13945 bp, 10 predicted proteins | sample TA2Kig1200mmetaG_FD_146192 | JGI IMG/M metagenome (GOLD analysis project Ga0194110, IMG submission 146192) | Freshwater microbial communities from Lake Tanganyika, Tanzania - TA2015032 Kigoma Deep Cast 1200m | ecosystem: Environmental > Aquatic > Freshwater > Lake | place: Tanzania: Lake... | reverse complement strand
TCACGGTCACGGCGAAGTGAGCTGAGACCGCCTCCTCCCGCTTCAGGCCATCGAAGTAGTTCGGCTCAGTGAGGCCCTCTCCCACGATGAGGACGGTTCTCTTGACCGGGCGCAGGATTCTCGCTCGGCGTGGGATGCCCCGAGACAGCCTGTGGCGAGTTGACGGTGGGCCGCCCATCAGAGTTCTCGCCGGGACCCGATGTCCTCAAGGAAGGGCCCGAACTTCGGTACGCCGCCGTAGCGTCCAGCGAGGTAGTTGCGCTGGAAGGCCTCGGTGCTGCGCGGCCGCTTCTCCTCCTCGATGTCGTGCAGAGAGAACAACTGGGTGGCCCCGGCCTGATTCTTCTCCGTCAGCCAGATCTGGTCCCGCCGGAACAGCTCGGGGTCCATCAGCGTGCTGTCATGCGTCGCAAAGATGAGCTGAGCCCCCGTCTTGTTGTGCTCCGGGCTCTGAAACAGCTCAATCACCTTGCGTGTCAGCAAGGGGTGCATGCTACAGTCCAGCTCATCCACAACGAGAACCTGCCCGGCATCGAGAGACACGCGCAGCATCCCCGCAAGGGCGAAAAGGCGCTGCGTGCCATTGGACTCTGCATCCTCAAAGCCGAACTCCTCCACCTGCTTCGTGTTTGCGACGCGGTGCAGCGACCGAATCGCTGTGCTTCTCGCTGAAGTGGCCTCTCCTGGCACCGGCGGCGCGTTGTGGCGGCCATCCTCAGTGATCAGCTTGATCCCATCAATCCCGAGGTCGGCGTGCTGCAGAAGCTGGGTGGTGAACCCTCTATAGCGGGTGTCAGCTTCAACCTGTTGTGCGGTAAAGCGCGCGAGCCACGTGGGACGGTCGGAGAGGTCGACGGAGAACAGTCCAGCCCGGAACCAGAGGAAAAACCTGCCGAGGTTAGCGAAATTCAGCTCCGCGCCCCGGGACAGGACCAGGCAGTTATCCCGAGTCCTTTCCCTGAGCATTCGCTCCTCCCCCTTCAGCGGGCCTCGGAACATCCAGTGGGTTTCCTGCGTCCCCGGGTCGAGACGCCGCTCAAACCAGTTCTGTGCCCTCCCGGCATCCGGCCACACGACGAGCCACTCATCGTGTACTCGCTCCCGGGTGGCAGAGAAACCGTAGTTGAAGCGGGTCCCTTTGACGATCGCGGTCACCTCGAAGCTAGAGGGCTTGACGCGCGTCTCGGCATCGAGGAGGAAGGGAACGATCCCCTCGATTCTGTCCCCTTGGTTCATCTTGGTGGCCGAAGCTTCGACGAACGACTCCATGACTTCGAATGCCTTGACGAGGTTGCTCTTGCCCGAGGCGTTGAGGCCGAAGATGGCGGCGGACTTGAGGAGCGAGAACTTGCCGGCGGGGATCAGGTTGTCCGGGTGTGCCTTGTCCTTACTGGCGACGAGGCTGAGCACCTGCTCCTCCCGGAACGAGCGGAAGTTGCTGACGCGGAACTCGATCAGCATGGCGAGAACCCCCAACACGACCGGTCAAACAGGGGCTATGGCCGTTTTTCTGCGCCAAATGTATTCTAGCTTCTCTCTTGCATCGTGTCAAGCCAGATTGAGGCATATTTCCTGCGCCACGCGGTCAGGCGTGAGCCCAGCGATAGCCTACTCGTAGTGGGTCCACATGCGAATGACCTTGACGGTCTTGAGGTCGTCGAGGATCTGGTAGACGCGGCGCTGCTGGATGTTGATGCGGCGGGAGCAGGCGCCCGCGAGGTCGCCGACCAGTTTCTCCTAGGGCGGCGGGGTCTGGCAGGGGTTCGCTCGGAGGACGTCGAGGAAGCGCTGGGCCTGGGGCTTGAGGCCCGAACTGGCCAGTTTCGCCGCATCACACCGAGTATGACTTCCGGTTTTGGCGATTACTGTCACCCGCCTCTGTTCGTGCTCGTCGTCGTCCTCGTCGTCGTCGTCGAGTCCCATGCTTCGTCCCGCAGCCGGGGGAAAGCAGTTCGACGACGAGGACGACGACGACAACGACGACGACCGCAAGACAGGCGCTGCGCCAAGACCGGGAGTCATGCTCCATCACACCGCGCCCCTTGACACGGAACCGGGGACGTGTACGATCAGTAGTGGACGGGCAGCTCTGTGCGATGTGTGGGCCGGACACTCGATCGCTCCCCGCTGGGGAGAAGGAGCACCGATGCCCGATGCCCCATCCGGCAAGCAGCTACTCCAGCAGTTCTTCGCAGGCTCGTGGGTGACCCAGGCAGTCGCCGACCGGACCCGGGCTTCAATCGCTGCATTGGGCCTGTCGGGCCGATGCAGGGTTGTGGGAGGGGACTTCTTCTCCTCGGTTCCCTCAGGCGCGGACGCCTATGTCCTAAGACACGTCATCCACGACTGGCGGGATCCCGAGGCGGTCACCATTCTGCGCGTGTGCCGAGAAGCTATGGGACCTCAGAGCAAGGTGTTGGTTATCGAGAACATCATCCCGCCCGGCAACGAGCCGTCGTTTGGGAAATGGCTCGACCTCATGATGCTCCTGGTCGAAGGGCGGGAACGCACCGAGGAGGAATACGGTCGGTTGTTTGCTGAAGCAGGACTGGTGCTGACCCGCATGGTGCCAACCACTGCTGGCGTGAGCGTCGTCGAGGGCGTCTGTTCCGGTCGGCAGGGCATCGAAGAATGAGCGGCCGGGACCCCTGGGATCATGCCTCGAGCGCCTGTGCTCGCCCGAGGCCATTAGCTCGGCGCGCGCCCAGTTGAGCAGGGAGATGCTGTGGAGGAGCGAGGCGATGGCCATCGCGAGCAGGACGACGGCCCCTGCGCAGAGGGCGGGAGTGACGGGCCGCCTCGCCTGCGGCTTCCCTTGGTCGGACACACCGGCGCTCATCGAGGCGCGCTCCCTTCACCCGCGATCATAGGCCCGGGGCGTGGGGATTCAAGCGCCGACTGCGGCCGGAGGGCAGGTGGGGGCGGGGACAGACCTCGGCCTCCCGTGTGGCTCGGCGTACGGTCGTGTGGGGACGCCGGGCTGGTGTCGAAAAATGAAGGGTCGTGTCGAAAAACGACTGAGTTTGCGCAAGGCTATGGCTGGGGAGACAGAGCGGCCTGGCGGGCGAGGAAGGCGTCCCATAAGTCCTTGCGGATGAAGACGTTGAGGCGAACGGCGGGGCGCAGGCCGCGAGTCTCGACGAAATACCGGTCGCCAAGCCTCTCCTCCAGTTGCTCGGCGAACTGGGTCGAGGCGATGATGAGGGGGGCCTCGGGGTCCGGGGGCGGCGAGTTCCAGTAGCCCACGTTGGGGAAGCCGCGGAGGTAGAAGGGGAGGGGCCAGTAGTCCTGCTCGGCGCAGATGATCTTTATAACCATTTGGCGGCCTTGGGGATGCAGCTCGGCAATCTGCTCAGCGCGGTGCGGGACTTCCAACAGGTCGAACACCGTGTGGGCGTAGACGAGAGGGTTGCGGGTGTCGGCGACCCAGCGGCGGTCCAGGGTGGCCCGCCAGGCCTGGCCGGCGAGCTGCCAGCCGCCCGCGGCGAGGAGCAGGGCGGCGACGCCCTTGAGCAGGTGCGTGGGCACAAGGCGGATGAGGGCCACGGCGCCCACGCCGGCGAGGAGGATCATCCCGTGGAGGAAGCTGAGCATGCACCACGGCGTCTTGTAAGGCACTGCGGCGTATAGACTTGTGAGGAATAGCGTGTAGAAGGCCAGGAAGCGGAGGAGAATGGGCTTGGGCGCGTCGGGCCGCGAGGGCCACAGGGCGGCGACGAAGCCGATGGCGGCAAGGGCGAGGATGAGGCCCTCGCTCCACCAGACCCCACGGCCATAGCGGGCGTAGGCGAGGGTGCCCAGATAATAGTGCCACGGGTGGTCGTGCATCCCTGCCCCGCCGGAACGACGTAAGTAGTTGCCATACGTGAGGATAGAATCGAGCGGGCCACGCCAGTTGGTGAAGAAGGAGGAGAAGAGGACGACGGAGAGGGCGATGGCCACGGCGGCGGCGATGGCGACGTGGCGCGGTCTGATGAAGCCGCGGAACTGGACGGGCTCGCCCCAAACCTTGCGCCAGCCTAGCTTTGCGGCGAGGGCGAGGGACATGGCCGCGAAGGCGAGGACGCAGGTTTCCTTCGTCGCATGCATCAGCGCGAGGGAGGCGGCTGCCAGGATGGCCCAGATGAGCTTGCCGCATCTCGTGTAACGCCAAGCAGTTGCGATGGCGGCAAAGGTGAAGAAGACGAGGAGCGGCTCGTGGATGTAGTAGCGGCTGTAGAAGGCCATCGCCGGCGAGATGGCGGTGAGGGCCGCGGCAACAAGTGCCGCGGGCCACCCCAACCCGTCCGCCACGAGCGGCAGGAGGAGAATCAACCCAACGCCGAACGCCACATCTACAAGGCGGAACGTGACTTCGGACGAATCGGCGAAGCTGCCGGCCCCGCTGAGCCACAGGAAGGGGAGGGTGGCATAGTGGAGCGTGGGGCCGTGGTACTCGTGGGGGTCGTAGCGATAGAAGCCCGTGTCGTAGAGCTGGCCCGTCTTGAACGCCTCGACCGCCTCATCGCCGTGAAGTGGGCGCAAGGCAAGGCGTGGCAGCCGGAGGGCCAATGCCCCGGCTGCCACGGCAAAGAGGAGCGCAAGTGGGGCGAAGCGACGCGTCATTTGGCCGGCGTGGCGTAGACCTCGACCTCCGCGTAGTGGTTCATGTCGTCTTCGGTGTTGCCTCGGGAGTAGAGGCGCACGTGGCCCGCGACCATGCCCTTGCACGCAATGATCCGGCCGTGATGGGTCTCCATGTACTCGCGGTCCTTGCCGAGCCCGAGGCCCGACGAGTTATCGTAGTCGTTGTTGAACAGGGTCCGAACATTCTCAATGAAGTCCGCGTCGTCGGCGACCTGGACCACCACGTCGTGGTAGAACCGGATGGCGGTGCGATAGTGCCAAAGGCCAACGCCGTAGATCGCGTGCTTGCCCTTGAGGTCAATCTGCACCCATTGCTTGCCCGGGCCGAGTTCGACGTAGCTGCCCTCGATCCTCCTCTTGTCGCCGTCAGTCACCTGGGCCAGCTCGCCAATGATTGGCGACTCGTCGCTGCTGGTGACGGGCTTCTTGAGGGCGACGTTCGTGACGCCCTCCGGTGCGAGGAGCTGCGGCAGAGGGCTATTCTCGCCGGGCGGCGCCTCCTGATGCTCCTTCAGCGTCACCGGCTTGGGGCTGGGGATGGGAACCGGCTTGGGGAACTCGATCTTCACTGGGACGAGTTTCTGCTCGCCCTTGGCCTCCCCGGCCCAAGACTCACTTGCGGCGCAGGCTAGAATTGCCGCGGCGAGCAGGCGGGCGCGGTGCATCGCGGTCCCCCTCACTTCGGAGCAGGGGTGGCGTAGACCTCGACCTCGGTGTAGTGGTTCATGTCGTTGGCCGTGCTGCCCTTGGAGTAGAGGCGCACGTAGCGGGCCACGATCCCCTTGCATGGCATCAGCTTGCCCTCGTAGCCCTCGAAGTACTCGAGGTCCTTGCCAATCCCCAGGCCCGACGAGTTGTCGTAGTCGTTATTGAACACCGTCCGCACATTGGTAATGAAGTCCGCGTCGTCGGCCACCTGCACCACGGTGTCGTGGTAGACGCGCGCCTCGCCGTGGAAGTGCCAGACCAGGAGCGCGTGGATGTCGAACTTCTCCTGAAGGTCAATCTGCACCCACTGTCGGCCCGGCCCCAGCTCGACGTAGGAGCCGTCGCTCCCCTTCTTGTCGCCGTCGGTCACTTGGCTCAGCTCGCCGATGATCGGCGCGTCGTCGCTGCTGGTCACGGGCTTCTTCAGAGCAACGTTCTTCGTCCCCTTGGGGGCCAGGAAGGCGGGGCGCGGCTTGCCAGAGGGCTTCTCCATGTGCTCGGTGAGCTTGATGTCCTTGGGCGTGCCGCGGAACATGGGCAGCGGCAGCTCGAACTTCAGCTCCTCCTTATCGGCCTCGGCCGCGCGCGTCTGGCTGCCCGCGAGCCCGAGCAGCACCAGCCCGGCGATCAGCACCCCAGCCCACACAAGCCACCTGCTCCGCATCGGCATTCGCTCCTTCGCAAAGGGGTTCCTGCGGAAACGGCCTCTCCCCGTCGCCCACTATTCTACCCAAATCGCCCCTGCGTTTCCAACCAATCTGCAGCCGCCCCACCACGGAGGGCACAGCGCGGCAAGCCGCAGCCAAAGAGGACAGACAACAGACGACAGCCGGCAGCCGGCAGACGGCAGCGAAGAATCGTCCGGGTCCTCGATCCTCTTGCTCCCGGATTCCTTGCAGAAAGACAAGTGCCCACGGAACGCGCGGAACGACGCGGAACGCGAAGCGGGGAACCCCAAGAGGTAGGGGTGCATACTCGCACGCGGAATCTCCGGCGGGCAGGCCGCTGTCACGGGTCTTGCAGACGGGACCCGGCCCCTGGCCTTTGGTGGCGGGACGGGTCGCTGGGGTCAGGTCTCCCGCAGCGCCGCCTGAATCGCCTCGAGCTCCGCCGCCGCGATCCCCCACAGCTCCGCCGCCGCCTCGTCAATCTCGGCCTCAATCCCCTGTGGCGACAGCCCCTTGGCGACTGTTGCATGGCAGGTTGCGGAAAGCCCGGAGAGTCTACGATGCAATGAGTCCTTGTCGCGGAATCGCGGAACCTTGATGTACTGGAGAACGTGGGGCGATGGATGAAGAACGACGTACCCGAGGATTGCCCCTTGCGCCGGGCTTGAGTTCAGTAGCGCGCATACAAAGTGTGCCTCGTCTTCCTCATCGCAGGACACAGCAACTACCGTGTGGTCCGGCACCCATGGCCTGTCATGCTCGCGATCGGAAGGGCGGGCGACACCAGCGTACACCGTAGTGGCAACTTCAGGCCACATGACCTTATAGCCAGATACGGTGTATGGGCCCACGTTGCAGATAGCGTAGAAGGGGTCCTTCGGATCGTAGTACAGCTTGTACCCAGACCGGTCCCTGAGTTCCTTCTCAAAACACGCCAGGTACTCCAGCGTGAGCCCGTACTTGCGTTTCATCACGTGTTCAGATATGGGCGCTCCCGTCACGGGGTCTTGCGGCATGATGATATGCGCGCCCGGTCGCGCCCACCATCGGCCAACATCGCGTCCGCGAACGAGTGGATAAACCAAGTCGGCCTCGACGGGCCGCTGGACCTGCTCGATCTTCGTCTTGCCCACCCGGTGCATGTTCTCGATCAGGAGCCTGCCAACAGGAAGCTCATCGATAACCCTGACCCAATAGACGCCATTCAGCCACCCGCAGGTTCCCGCGTGGGCCGTGTAGTAGCTCTGGCCCACAACCTTGCGCAAGCCGCCGAGCGCCTCCCCAGGAGCGGTGAGCCACGGCGAGGAATTGGAGTGCGTGTCAATGGGAGCCGCGGCAAGTCCCTGCCGGCTGGTTGCGGAAAGGACCTCATCGAGCGTGCTCTCTTGGTCGAAGGGCCGACTGCGGCGCCAAACCACATACCTGACCGGGTACTCGAAGTCGGTCGGGGTACGGTCGCACACAAGCACAGCGGTTCGGTTGCTAGCGCCTTCGAACGGCTGAAACGCGCTCATGTCGTGTACGGCAATTGGCCTGAGAACAACTCTCTGCTTCTCCCTCGTGAACTGGAACTGCCGGAAGCCGTCGCCAGCGCCTCTGGACTTGAACACAGTCTGGGTAATCACAAAGGCCAACCGGCCCCCGTCAACGAGGTAGTTGTCCACTGCCGAGTACGTGAACAGCATCGCCAGGTCCTTCTTGACGCCACCGAGGCCGTGGCCCTTCCCCTTCAGGTTCAACAGACCGTACTTGGCCCAGATTGGCTTTGACTTCTCGCGGTACAGCGACGGCAGATGCTCCCAGTTCACCCATGGCGGGTTGCCCGCAACGAAGTCGACGCGACCGACGAACAGCGGAGCGAAGGCGTTCTTGATGATTCTGGCCCAGATGCCGTTCTCGTCGGCGGCGTGAAGCGCTCGGACTTGCTCATACAGTTCCCGATGCCTCCTCGCCTGCGTCATCGGAAGGCCCTGTTCCTGGCAACGAGCGAGGAAATCAGCGTGCGAATGCTGGTTCCTGACACAGAACTCCATAGCGTCTGCATACTTGGCCACGCGTTCACGATCGCTGGCGATCTCCCCAGGAATGACGAACTCGCCGGCAGCCGTGGGCAATCCCCGTGTGCCCTTGGCATCGAGCAAGGTGTCCCCATGCTCGGCAGGTGTGACTACCGAGTCACACAGGTAGACAGGGATCTCTATGCGAGCAGCAAAGCGCACCAAGTCGCGGAGGGCCAGCAGATAGTTGGTCCTAGCAGCCATGACCGCCAGCGGGTTGAGGTCGAACCCGATCACGTTGCCCTGAATCTTCGCCATCAGCTCCTTCTCGCCGAAGCCACATTCATGCGCGTGGCGCTCAAACCACTGTCTTACGCGGTTGATCGCCATGACAAGAAACGTGCCTGAGCCGCAAGCTGGGTCCAGGATGCGCTTGTCCGGGTCGCCGTCGTAGCCGAGTTCGTTCAGCACGTGCTCGGCAAGCCAGTCGGGGGTGTAGTACTCGCCGAGGTCGTGGCGGACGCTCTTGGGGAAGAGCGTATGATACAGCCGTTTCAGCAGGTCGCGGCTCTCGGTTGGCTCAACGCTAAGGGTGGCAGGGTCGTAGTCGTCGAGGGCGCGGGCAATGGAGCGCACAGCGTCCGCAAGCTCAGCGGTCCATGCCGGGACGTACCAGGAGAAGAGGTCGCCTTCTAGGAAGTTCGTGATTCCGAGCCGTGTCCAGATGCCACCTTGCTCCAGGTCGGCGATCTCGCGGCGGAGTTGCGCGTTGGTGGCCGCCGCGGCGCACTTCTTCACCACGGAGGTGCCGAAGGGCGAGAATGACCCCGCGATCTCAGCGGCGAGTAACTTCATGAGGATCGCGTAGTAGGAGTGGACGGCGAATAGGAGCGGCGCCGGCTTGCTTCCCGTCACGTGATAGTGGGAGGCGAGTTTGGCAACTTTCGGGTTCTTCCCCTCGATGTTGTAGCCGCAGACCTCACCGAAGAGAAGCTTCCACTGGTTGAAGAACATCTTGGCCTTGCGGCTGCGGGTCTGTGTGATGGCCCGGTAGAGCGCCGCGATCGCGGCGGCCGGCACGGAGCTGTCGGCCCCGAAGTGCTCCGCCAGGCGTTCGGGGGTGAACGAGTTGCCCCGCGCTCCCAGCGACACGATGGCGCGGAGGAGGCGCTCGACCGTGTGGCGGGTGACGGGCTTGGGGTCCTCGACCTCCCACTTGCCGCTGCGGTAGCGAACGAAGACGATGGCCTCGCCATCGCAGCCCACCCCGAGGAGGCGCTCGGGGCGATAGCCCTCGACCCGCTCGAAGTCCTCGATCCGCTGCTTGATCTGCGCGACCACGTGCTTTGCGCCGGGCGAGCCAGGGTCCTCGGTGATCTTCTGCGGGCCTTTCGGGTGCTTGTATTCCAGGAGAACGCCCTGGTAGGTAGAGTCCACGCGGCCGCCGCCGATGGTGTACTCGTGGCGGCCCTTCACCTGGAGGCCGGCGAGGGAGATGAACTCGTCAATCAGCTTGTTGCACTCGTGGCGGATGTCCTCTTCGGAGCCGGCAGCTTGCGCCGCGGCGAGCATGGCACCGGCCATCTTCCGAGCGTGGCCGCCTATCAGCCGCTCGAGGTCCGCGATGGCCTGTCGCATGAAAAGCTCCCGCGGGAAGCCCCGTCCAGAGGCCTAGCCTGGAACGGGAGCATAGCACATGGCCGCCGGCCTTTCAAGAGCGGCCCGTGCAAATCCCTGCATCGCTTCTATCCGATCCGTGCCCATCCATGCCCATCCGTGTAATCCGCGGTTGTCCCTCCTCTCAAAGAGATTCCCCTATGGGGGAAGGTCGGGGTTGGCCGGGCATCGGGGGCACTTGACCCGTTCGTGACGATCGTGCATGATGACGCAGGCAAAGGGCAGCGACCATGAGACGAATCAGCTCACTCATTCTGGTGGTCCTCCTGGCCGGCGGCGCCGCGGAGGCGGAGATGGTGACGGCTCGCTGGGGCCTCAAAGGGCCGGTGCAGCACCCGGACACGCTTTCCTTTCAGCCTTCGGACCAGGGCGACTTGATGGCGATTGACCTGTCGGCCCTCCCGGCAAGAACCCAGGTCTACCGGGCCAGGCTGTTCTTCTTCGGCCTCAACTGGAAGGAGAAAGGCTTCGACATCGTGCCGGCCGTCAAGGCCGACGGCACGCTCCGCCCGGCCGGCCAGCGCCTCGAGCCGGCTCCGCCCTGGCTCCAGTGGCTCGATGCCACCGAGGCGGTCCGCGCATGGGTCCAGGCTCGCACCCGGCAGGGCCTGTTGCTCATGCGCACGCGGAGGGCGTTCGACGCGCCGGCGACGTTCCTGGAAATCGCCTACGAAGGCAGGGGGACGGACAAGCTGCCGCCCCAGACCTCGCAGGTCAAGGCCCTCTACCGCGCCGGGCAGGTGTTCATCACCTTTCAGGAGATTGATCCGCCCGACGGCGGGCAGGAGAGCCTGACTTGGAAGGATCTGCTGGAGAAGTTCCGGGGCGACTACTACGGTCCCGTGCCCGACCACCCCGGGCGGCGGATGACCTACCAGGTGTACTGCCACGACCGGGCGATCACCGCCGCCAACGTGGGCCAGGCCCGCCTCCTGGCCGAGGTGCTGCCTGGCTCGGCAATCAACACCCGGCTGGGCCTTCCCATCAAGACCCCCACCGGCCTGACGAACATCCACGCCGGCAGGAGGGGCGAGGGGATGGGCGAGGCGGATAAGGTCACGGTCGTCCGCGTGGCTGTGGAGCCCTCGACTTCGCTCGGGCCAGGGCCGGGCAAGCCGATCCCCCCGGGCACGGGCATCTGCGTGCACACGGTGGACAAGGCTGGCGCCTTCTACTACGCGGTCCTGGCGGCCGAAGATGGAGTGGCCAACACCAGGGACCTCTCGCCGGCCAACTCCGTCGGCCCCGTGCGCCAGGAGGTCGCCCCGCCCGAGCCAGTCCTGTATGCCGAGTTCCCATCGCAGCTCGAGAAGGCCCGCTTCGTGCAGCAGTGGTACTCCTTCTGGACCGTCCAGCCGATGTCGCCGGTGCCCTTTCGCTACGACGTGGGCATGGGCTTCTGCCCCGAACTGGCGAAGGCGTCCGAGCCGTTGACCATCGTGCGCGGCGGCTGGAACAAGTGGCCGAGCCCGTACCGGCCGTCCCGTCCCGCGTCCGGCTTCTACATGTGCCACACCGCCGATCAGCCGGAGGGCGACGTGGACATGCGCATGGGCCTGCACGACTCCAATCACACCGTCAAGGGCTTCGACCAGGGCAAGTGGCAGCCGTTCCTGACCAACCGCCAGACGGCACTGGTGGAATGGGCGTGCAAGACCTGGCCGATTGACCGCAACCGCGTCAACGTCCACGTGGGGGCGTGGGGCGCGCCGGACATCCGGCACGCCAATCTCTACGCCATGATTGACGGCTTCGTGGAGCCGGAGCTGACCAAGGGCTGGAGCTGCTGGGACCGCGCCGTCGCTATCTGGGGCACGCCCGACATGTACGAGGGCCGGCCCGATGGCGAGAACCCATACGTCTACACCAACCTCACGGACTGGGTGCTGGCCAACCCGGCGGCCGAGTTGCCCTTCGTCTGGGCCAGGATCGGGGGCGGCCATCCCAGCGAGATTGGCTGGCCGCCCTATCCGCGTTTCTTCTGGGCCATGATGCAGAGCAAGCAGCCCTTCCTGTGGTGCGCAGCCCACGGGGTGGACGTGCCCGAGGCGCTCGAGCGCGGACAGATCATCATCCGCCGCGACCGCTCCGCGCCGGCCTTCGCCAACTGTAGCCTCGACGACAACGTGGGCGAAGGCGACCTCAAGTCGGCCCAGGCCCTACAGGGCGGCGGGCAAGTGAACGGCTGGGTGATGTGGGACTCAGAAGACATCGAGGACGCGGCGGACCGGTACGGCATCACGGTCTGGGTCGGCCCCCGCTGCCCCGTGCCTGATGGTGTCGTGGACATGACCCCGCGGCGCTGCCAGAAGTTCAGGCCCAGGCCAGGGGCGAAGTTCACCTGGACCAACTCGCTCTTGCCGCCGGCCGAGCCGGCCAAAGTCGTTCAGTCCGGCCGGGCCGTGGCTGACAAGTACGGCCTCGTGACCATCGAGACGCTGGCCGTCACCAAGGACAAGCACCGGGTCCTCATCAGGGCAGACTGAAGCACATCGCCATACATCCGGTCGCCTCAGGTTCGAGTCCTGCCGGGTGCGGGCAGCGGCGAACGTTGCAGGCGGCGCCGACGAGGCAGCCGTGTCTTGGCGAGCCCTCTGTGGCTGGTGCGCCGGAGGCCGAACCGGTAGGGCGCGCCCGGCCGGCGAGCGCAGCGTTGTGGCCATCAGCAGTGGAATCGCCTGTCATCTTGCGGACTCTGGGCTGGTCGCGCCGGGTCGCGGCGCGTGATGCCCATGTTCGTAGGCCCCGAGGTCGCAGGCGGCTCCCTGCGGCGGTTGCGTCCCGTTGTCCGTCCACGACTCGAAGTCGTCAGCGAAGATCACCGCGGGGTCCTTCGCGATTCCCTGGTCGTCGTGGTACTTCGCCGCGAGCCCCTTGGGGGCCGCGCCCTGCGCCGCGAAGGCCCACGGCGCGCAGGCCAGGACCAGCGCCGCCCAGCGAAGCGCGATGGAGGTGCGCGCCAGGTAGACCTGCCCAAACTCATAGGCATCGTCTGCCGCGCTTCGAGGGTCGCCGGCGTTGATCAGGCCGACAGGGTGCGACGCCCTGGCTGGCCCCACGTTGTCCACTTTGCCTGGCCAGATCAGTGCCCCATCACGCAGCCTTCGCGGAGCCATTCGCTCGGCCCCAGCAGGATACTCCATCCCCAAGCGCGTGCAACCCACGTTCTACGATCGTTCGGGATCGACCCCTGCACACTTGCTGTCAGGTCCTGCTACTACTCCGGCCGCAAATCAGTTTGCATCGGCCAAGCCGATGCGCACAGGGTAACCGCTGCAAGAGTAGCCGCGAGCGTCCCGCTTGCGGCCGTTCTCGACAAGCGAGACGCTTGTCGCTACACTGCGGAATGCAAACTGATTTGCGGCCAGAGTAGTAAGTGATCGCTTGGACGCCGATCAAGAGAACGTGCAGGCTTAGCAAGGCCGCGGCGGTCGAGCTTGTGCTGCCGAGCGTTCCCGAGGACGTCGGCGAACATCCGCTGGAACGCCAGGTCGAGCGAGTGGAAGCGATTGGTGTAGCTGGCGGGGCCGGGCAGGATTCGCCGCGCGTCTCGACGGAGCGGGGCACGAACCAGTACTCGTCGAGCAGCTCGTGGGCGCGGACGTAGCCGCGCACGTCCTCCTGCCCGGCCATCGAGTTCTTCGGGCGGCAGGTCGTAGAGTTCGCGCGGGTAGCCCTGACCGTAACCGATGTGGCCGATGCGCCAGGGCGGGTACTGGCGGAAGTACTCGATCGTGGCCCGCTCGAGTTCGCGGAGTTGTTCGTCGGTGTAGATTCCGCCGCGGAACGCGCCTTTTCCCTCCCACGGCCAGGTCTTGGCCTTGACCTCGTGATCCAGATGCGCCAGGCCCTGGGCGCGGTAGGCGTTGTCCATATCGGCCAGTCCTGGTCGTCCAGGCGCAGGGCCAGGGGTTTGGTGAGGTTCCACAGGAAGCAGTCCAACTCGACGGCCGGGAGTTGGCTCACCAGGAGGTGCGTGGCATCGGGCAACTGGGTGAGCCGCTGGTCGGGACGGTAGCGCAGGTCCACGCCGCCGCAGATGGGCGTGGCGGCAAGGTTGAGGTCCTCGGCCAGCATGAGGAGGCTGTCGGGCGGCTGGTGCAGGTGCTCATTGGCGCTGTACCAGCCCGCGGCGGCCAGGTCGATCAGGCGCCGCAGCGTGCAGGTCTTTTCGGTGGTTTTCCCGGCGACGATCGGCACGACCTCGTGGGCCGTGGCGAAGGCGGGGCCGTGGGCTATGTCCATTATCGCATTGCCGGGAGCGACATC
>Ga0194110_10006257_pt1 | contig 13980 bp, 10 predicted proteins | sample TA2Kig1200mmetaG_FD_146192 | JGI IMG/M metagenome (GOLD analysis project Ga0194110, IMG submission 146192) | Freshwater microbial communities from Lake Tanganyika, Tanzania - TA2015032 Kigoma Deep Cast 1200m | ecosystem: Environmental > Aquatic > Freshwater > Lake | place: Tanzania: Lake... | reverse complement strand
ACTAACCCCCTCGTTAGAACTTAATATTTCCCCAGGTTATCGCTAATTTTCTTGATTGTTCTACTCCCAACAGGGAAGAAAGTCCTTTCTTAGCTTCTTTTATGTCATCTTCGGAGAGAACGCCATTATAGATGAGAACCTCGTCTATCATGCCGTCAAACCATGAAGGATTACCCGCTCCTTCAAGCGCTCCTGTCTGTCCACCAATCACCAGCGACATATTGGCCACTCCTAACTTGCCTTCCCCTTGTGTTTTCTGGTCGAGGTTGCCATCAAGATAAAATCTACTTTCTTTTCCATCATAGGTAGCGGCTATGTGATACCATTGTTCTTTTTTGAGTGGGCTGGATTTTATATCTATCCGACCCAATGTTGTAATTGGTCTCCAGAGGACAGCATCCTCCCCACCATATTTTGTCATAGTATACGAACGGTTCACAGGGCTCTTATCTACAATCCGCCCCCAGTTTACTCCTGCGCCTAAAATATTTATCCAACACATAATTGTGTACTATCACTAAACCCGTGAGAAGATGGTCTACATGGGAACAAGAGCCGTCTGGCGATGAATGAATGCCTGATTTATCTGCGGAGCCTCCTCAGGTGCCGGACTGTGGGGTAGAGTCATCGATTCCAATTGAGGGATGGCTCGCAACGTGGGAGTCAGGCGGACATTACAGTAACTTCCCATTGGTTATTGCGGTGTTCCCGAAACCGCCTGTTCAGGAACATCGTAGCCAAGGCTGCTGTGGAGTCGGTGAAAATTGTAGTATTCTCTGAACCGTTGCAATGCCTTTCGCAACATGTCAAATAAGGCGGCAGAGAAATCGAGATGGATAAGACATTCCCGTTTGATAGTCTTGATAAGAGCCTCCGCTTTTCCGTTGGATTCGGGATAATAGGGGGCCGCCAATTTGTGTATCACATCATGCGCGTCACAGAATGAAAACTGATGCGTCCCCGTCGTCCATACCGATGCGAAAGTTGTGCCGTTATCTTAAAGAATCTCCCGTGGCGTACCGTATTGCACAGCTTGTATTCTTCCAAGATAGCTTGAACCTCTGCGGTTTCCCGTGACTCAATCGCTTCGATGGCAAGTGCGAAACGGGAGTAATCGTCTACTACCACCAGCAGGTACACTTTTTGGTCCGCTATCGGAAACGGTCCGGCAAAATCGACGTGCCATAGCTCATTAGGTGCTCGTCTCCGATAGCGTCGATATGTTTGTCCGTTGGCCTCATCACGGCCCCTATTAATAGGGGCGTTGACGAGTACAAGGGACAAAACATAGCGAATACCGTTGGACTTGCCCTTCGGATGATAAGTTTGGGTTGGTAGATGATACTTGCCAAATATTCGGTGAACGGTCTTTGGAGAAATTTGCGCAATTCCTTTATTCGCAATTTCGGCAGCGAGAAGGATAGCTCCCCAACCAAAGCGCGTTCGTAATAGAACGATAAACGAGACAATCTCAAACGAGAGAATCGGCTTCCGTCCTCCTTTGTCGCTGACTTTTAAGAGTAACCCGCGTTTGCCATTATCGCGGTAATTCTTCTCCCACCGTCGAATGGTTGGAACACTGACCCCGAAGCGGGAGGCAGCCTGTTTAGCAGCGACATGTTCCTTGCAAGTGGTGCGTCGGGCACGGTAATCCCGGACAGCTTTGAGGCGCCATTTCATGGTTGCAAACGCCTGCCGTCGTCTATCCCTTCGGCGGAATTGCTGTTTTCTTCGCTGGGCCGCCTTGAGATCTTTACGACGACGGACGTTTTCACGCCACTTTCGGGTCGTTTTTCGTTTTTGCATTGGATCTCTCCTCTCGAATCTAAGACGAATTCGATGGAAGAGGAGGTTGATCCTTATTTGATGCGGCTTCTCACAGGTTTAGTGATAGCACACTTTGGATTGGAGGAGATTACCAATGAAAGGCAAATCAACAATTATTTTCTCTTTTGCAATACTGATGCTTATTGTCAGTATAATAGGCTGCGCTGTTATAATGCCTACTATCCGCGCTGAGTATCCCCAAGAGACAAGTATATCAGACATTACAGCAGCGGCTGCTTTGGCATTGCAAAATCACGAATTTTCAATCGCCACGGTAAATGATAATATCGGCGTAGTAACTACCAATTGGAAGGATGTGAAACCCACTAGTCAAAAAGTCTTTGAAGCCTTTAGTTCACGAAGAAGTAGTTGGCGGATGATGATAACTGTGGCTATAGATAAACAAACAAAGCAAATCAATCTTAAACCGATTAAACAGATAAATTCTGGATACGGCAGTTGGGATAATGCAAAGCTCGGTGAGGATGAGAAGAATATGCTCAACGAAATTTTAAAAGAGATTTTAACTGCTATAAATGCCCCAACAACACCGATTACCTGGGAACCTCCTCAGCAAGAACCCAAACCGCCTAAGCCAGAGTCCACTGAGACGTTCTCAGAAGAGTAATTTTAGTCAATATTGCTTGGTACACATTGGGGTATGGACTGCGCTTATTTCATCCATACCTTACTCCAACTAAACGAAACGGAGGTAATAAAATGCAGAAAAGAATTTTTCTCTTAGTATTTATGTTATCGGCATTTAGCATCGCCCTTAGTGTAGCCGCTGAGACACCACTTATCGGTTTCATTGCACAAGATACCACCTGGACGCAGGCGAACAGCCCCTACGTCACTTTGGGCAATATCATTGTGAAAGAAGGCGTGACGCTGACTATCGAGCCGGGCGTCACCGTCCAGTTTGACTCTGGCCATAGCCTCACCATCGAAGGCGTTTTGATTGCCCGAGGCACTGACAAGCAAGGTATCAAGTTCACACCCAAAGGAGAGAAGAAACCAGGTGCATGGGTCGGCATTTTGTTTGAGGACTCTAGCATTGACGCAAAATTTGATGACGCTGACAACTATGTCAGCGGCTCCATTTTGCAGTATTGTACTGTGGAGTTCGCCCAAACGTCAGTAAAAGCAAATTCTGCTTCACCCTTTATTGACCACTGTGTGATTAGTAACAATGCCGGCAGAGGGATTTCTGTCTCTCTCCCTAAAGGAGATACTATTATCATTCGTAATAATATAATCGCGGATAATCACGGTGGCATCGTTTTTTTCGGTGATGGCACTGCCATTATCAGCGGCAACACCTTAACTAAGAATATGGCTAGGGACGGCGGTGGCATCAGTATTTCTCTCGGTGGCACTGCCATTATCAGTAATAACACTTTAACTGGAAATGCGGTTAGTAGCTACGCGGGCGATTCTTATGGTGGCGGCATCTATGTGCATGGCACCGCCACTATTAGTGGTAATACCTTAAGTGGGAATACAGTTAGAGCTGGCACCGGCGATTCCTGTGGTGGCGGCATCTATATTACAGGTATTGCCAATATCAATAATAACATCTTAATTGGGAACCTGGTCGGAGGCTACAACAACAAAGGCGGCGGTATCTATGTTGAAAGCGGCACCGTCACCATTAACGGCAATATTTTAGCTGGAAACGTGGCTAAAAGTCAGCACGACGCTATAGGCGGCGGTATCTATGTTGAAAGCGGCGCCGTCACCATTAGCAATAACACTTTAAGTGGGAACGCGGCAATCTACTTCCGGGGCCTCGGAGGCAACGCCATGGGCGGTGGTATCTACGTTTCCTCTGGCAATGTGATAATAACTGGCAATACCATTACCAAAAACTATACTTCAGAGATTGATGGAGCAGCTAACGGAGCAGCTATTTATTATTCTGGAAGCCAAAACATCACCGGTAATTTCATAGCCAACAATGTAGCTGAAGGAAGTAGAAATACTAACACCGTTTACATTAACGGAAATCCCAACTTTACGGAGAATACGATTATCGGCAATCAAACAAAATATAATCTTTATCACGCTCAAGGCAAAGATTCGCCCAATCTTAAAGCGACCAATAACTATTGGGGGGTGACAACTGAAGGGGAAATCAGGGTAAAAATCTATGATGTCTTTGCTGATAGCAGCAAAGCAATTGTCGATGTTGCTCCTTTTCTGACTGAAGAGCCAGCATTAAGTGTTCCCATGCCATCAGGAAGTCTTAAAGTTGTAGGTAGTATAGATACAACTACAGATGGTACCTCAACTGCTAACATTATTACCACCCTAAATGATTTAGCAGGTAAACCCATCACAGATGAGGAGATTATATTACTTGTCAGCCCTAATCCTGGCATAATCAGTAATATGACAAATAATCGTGACGGTACATATAGCGTTACTTATACATATAGTGGTTGCGATCCTCTTTGGATTCTGGTACCCCGTCGCCACCTTGCCGTTGAGCTTGTTACATTTACATCTTATTTTTATGAAAAGATTCCATTTTCAATGTCACATAGAAAGATAGAGGATAAAAAAGTTATCGTGCCTGCTGATGGTCAGTGGCATAAAATGCCATGGAAATATCCGTCTATTGGGAATAAGATATACTACGATATTAGCCGTTCAGGTTTACTGATTCAAGACGCGTCGGATTCTGAAGGGAAAACGGCATGTAAGCCATATACATCTAAACAGCAGATGCAGCTTATCGCTAACAATGAGAATGATGTTGGAAAAAATGTCTGGATACGGATATGGTAAAAATAGGAGTCAAAAGATGAACACAAAGCTAAATTATCTACTCAAGTTGTCTGCTATTACTTTAGTTCTTTGCTTCCTTACAATGTCAGCGTATACTATTATCTTCGCTCAAGAAGAGGTGTCAAAAACCGAAGAAATAAGTCAGGATGAAATGACGGAGTATAATACAATCTCCGTTTTTTTGTGTATGAGCTTTGAATCAGCGAATTTTTACTGAAGCTATCGCAGAAAGGAAATAAACAGAAAAGCTAAACAACTGATTAGGAAAATAGCAATAACAATGGTTAGCCAAATTCGCATCCACCGTGAGTGAAAAACCAAACAGAACCATCTTAGGCCACTTTTACGCATATAGGACAAAACCATAATGAGGATTAAAGCTGCGAATGTCAATAAAATAAATCCTGCTGTTGCTAATCCGAGGAAAATAATAACTAGGGTAATGCTTTGAAGAGTTGATGGCCAGTATGCGACGTCTTCTGGTCCCGGCATTATCATTGCTCTCACTATACCAGGAAAGAATAAAACGGTTTTAATTATTGAAAGCAAAAGGATTCTTTTAAATACCTTAATTCTCATAAGTAAGATTTAATTCTATATTTTAGAATAGAGGAAGGTTTTTTATAAGTCAAGTACCACAATAACACAAGAGAATATCAAAAGGGAGATGCGAATTGGAAATTATGCTTAGTAAAGAAAGTGCTTCCTTGGGTTTTAACCAAAGGGCGATGAAGTTATGCATAGGCTTTATCCTAATACTTTTGTGTGTCGGGCTATTTTTCCCAAACCTCATTTGGGCTTTAGATTTGCCATCAGATGAAGAAGAAGTTGCGATGGGACAGCAATATGTGGATAACTTTGTGGCCCAACATGGACGGATTTTAACTGATAGAAAAACAGAGATAGAGAAAATCCAAACGATTGGGAAGAGGCTTGCAGAAGTCTCTGATCGACCAGAGCTTAGCAAATATGGCGGATGGCAGTTCTTACTTGTAGATTTAGGCGATAAGGGAGCAAATGCTTTTTCAATTATGGGAGGATTTGTTCTGGTTGACTATCGTCTTATGCAACTCTTCGAGAGAGATGATGAAATAGCATTTGTGCTAGGGCACGAGGTTGGGCATGTTGTTAATCGTGATATGTTTCGATTGCTAGAATTTCGAGGAGCTTGGTGGAGAGATATAGTATGGGATATACCCGAGTGGCTATTAGAAGAGGACTTAAAGAAGTTTATCACTGGCGAACTAAAGCTTTCTAGAGAACAGGAATTACAAGCGGATAAGAAGGGCGTATTATATACGTCACGAGCTGGCTATGATCCTCGATGGAGTATTTTATGGATGGGTAGGATCGGAGAGGATGAAGATGTGAATGAGATAATCTTGAAGAGAATTCGTAGCACTCATCCACCGTGGACTGATAGAATTTTGAATGCCAGCGAGTATATCCAAAATGAACTCCTTTTTGTTGGGAAAAGAACTTCACAAGCTTTTACTTCTTTCATAGATTGCTATAACAGAGTGGTATCCTATGAAGGCAAGAGGGGCTATGAGTTATTTGGAGAACCTATCAATGAAGTTCATGAGTGGGGTAATGGCTTAATTCAAGATTTCCGAAAAGATGGAAATGAGTTGGCTATTATGCAACCTGACGGTGTTAATAAGGCTTATGCTATCTATGGCGCTATCTGGTTAAAATATAAGGCTTTAGCTATACAAGAAAGTGGAAGCCAATATCCACCTAGTTATCTTGGTTATCCTGTAAGCGACGAAAAGGATGCACCCAAATCTGGAGCTAAAGGATTTAATACCACAGGAAGAGTTAATGATTTTCAAGCAGGACATATCTGGTGGCTTCGGGAAAGAGACCTTACTTTTGAAACACACGGCGCGATAGATGGTGTTTATGCTTCAATGGGAAGCACGAGCAGTTGGCTTGGATTTCCAATATCTGATGAATACAAAGACTCAAAAACAGGTTTTGCCCGAAGTGATTTTGAAGACGGTTACATCACTACTTTAGATGGCATTAACTACCTGGCTTTTAGAAAGCAACCTACCCAACCATCCATTACTGCTTACTCTCTAACTCCGACCACCGCCGAACCGGGAACTATACTAACAATCAAATATACAATCAACAATCCTACTTCAAGTACTATGGCTTTGGCTCTTGGCTGTTCTATTCAAAAGGCTGGCACTACTACATGGATAAATGACCCAAGTAATGACAAAGTAGTCAATGTATCACCGGGAAGCGGCAATTATTCTAGAGAATTTGTCCTACTTTCTACTTTAATTTCAGGAAAATATAATGTGGCTTGGGGACTTTGGAATTCAAGTTTTACTACTTCATACGATTATAAGCAATCTAATGATGCTCTGATTATAATTGACAAGGGAACCGTTTGCTTTTTTGCAGATTTAGATTGTAATAGCAAAGTAGACACAATTGATGTTCGCCTTATTGCTCTTCATTGGGACACCCAAGTAGGTGATACTTTGTATGATGCTCAATATGACTTTAACAGCGATGGTAGGATTAACCTACTTGATGTCCGCAAAGTTGCCCAATATTGGGGACAAACCGCGCCTTTTAATCCTCCAGCAGCTCCGGTTGCAGATGCTCTAATTGCAGAAAACGCAGGGGCTGAAACTGTAATTGTTAAAATCAGTCCTTCAACTCAACAAATAGCTATAAACACAGAGGCAACTTTTTATATTGAGATTGAGAAGGTGAGTAATCTCGGCGGAGTTGAATTTACAATTCGTTATGACCCAAAAGTTATTGAAATCAAAACAGATGATGTTATAGTGGGTGATTTTCTGCCTAAGAATCGTCTGCTTCTGCTTGGCCCTCAATTCAAAGAGATGAATGGTTTTAGAGAACTCACTTACGGGCTCTCGCTTTTAGGCAATGAACCTGGTTCAAGCGGCCATGGCATTCTTGCTCAAATCACAGTCAAAAGCTTAAGCTTTGGAATAACATCACTGGATTTAAGAGATGTTAATCTACTTGACGCAAGTTTGCAAGTTAAGCGAATTCCAGTGGAAACCAGAGATGACTCAATTACTGTTTTGCCAGATGTCATAGCTGGCATTGAAGAGCGGGCGACTATTCAAAATAGCACAGTAGAGATTTTCCCTATTCACAACAAGTTATTGCAAAATTATCCAAATCCCTTTAATCCAGAGACTTGGATACCATTTGAGTTAGCCAAAGATACAGAGGTGGCAATCCGAATCTTTAATATCCAAGGTCAACTAATACGAACACTGGACATTGGTCGCCAAAAAGCTGGAGTTTATCATAGCAAAGACAAATCTGCTTATTGGGATGGCAAAACCCAATCAGGCGAATCAGCTCCATCAGGAATCTACTTTTATACTATTCAAGCTGGCAGGTTTACTGCCAGCCGGAAAATGATCTTACTAAGATAGCATTTATCCACACATTCCATTTGACTGGTTTATGCTTTGACGCTATGCTGAAAATAGCATAATAGAATAATAAATATGAGCAAGAAGACAATAATCTCTATCATAATAATTTTAGCACTGATTTTGATTGTTGGTATAAGTTATTACGGCTATCAGAAAAAGCAGGAGAAAGCCACAGAAATTGAACAATCTGCAACAACCGTAGAGGAATCGGCTAGCCAGCCTAATATTCAACCTACTACACCAAAGCCTTCTGCTGAGCCAAAGTCAGATTTAATGAGTGATTGGAAGACTTATACCAATCAGACATATGGATTTAAAGTCAAGTATCCCAAAGATTGGCAAGTAAAAGAAGAACCGCTTCCTGTTTACCCCGATACTTTTACAATAGCGCTAACCTTTAGCGGACTTTCTGAGCAGGATAAAATCTTTTTTAATGTCCGGCCCAAAGGTGATGAAGGAATGATTCGTGAGGCTTTGAGTATCGCCTCAGAAGAAAAAATAACAGTAGGTGGCATAGAGGGCAGTAGGATAACTGGAGTAGGTCACGCGGACGATTCTCCCTCAGAGACTTCTGTAATAGTCAGAAAAGGGGATTATCTATACTACGTCTGGTTTTTACAGCCATTCACAGAAGAGATAGTCTTCAACCAAATGCTTTCTAGTTTCAGGTTCACTAAATAGCTTTCGATCATCATCTAATATCTCAAAGAAGCAGCATTGGGTTGCTTCTTTATATTGGATGTAAGGTTTTGGCTGAGTCTGATTTTTGAGTGACTTTGCAGGAGAAGACATCAACAATCCTCAATTCTTTTGCGGAGAGATAGGAGAGATATAATGAAAAAGTTAAATTTTACCCTTTGTATCACGATGCTTTGGACGACAATCAGTGCAGCAAGTCTTTTGGCTATCGAAATCCCCAATGTTGTATCAGATACAATAACCTTTGATCTTTCTAAAGCAACTGAAGTATCCTACGCTAACGTTGTAAAAGATAAAATTCTCTTTCTCCCCACGGGCATAACACTTGAACAAGGTGCAACTCGGGGAATCTTTAAATCGGGGATAATTTTAGCCAGTATTCCATTTTCAGATGTTGGTGTCCATTGGAATGCGGAGCTCCCAATTGGAACAAGCATTCTAATTGAGGTAAAAACAAGTAAAAATAATGAAGTATGGACAGAATGGCAAGAAGTTAATATAGAATCCTTTCCTGACCAAAACGCGGAACAAGAATTTTGGGGTTATTTAATAGGAGTAGATCAAAAAGACAGAACTCACAAATTTATTCAGTGCCGTGTGACGTTGATTTCTGTGGATAGAGAGCTTGAAATATTATCTCCCATACTAAATAGAATCCAATTTACCTTTATTGACGCAGGCATAACTCCCCCGAGTCTTTTAGAGGAAATAAAACAAAGGGTAGAAAAAGACAATTTAAGAATTCGCTTATATGCTAGAAGTGCTTCTTATCCCAAACCTTCTATTGTGTCTCGTGCTGGCTGGGGATGCGATGAAAATAAAAGGAAAGGTACTCCAGAATATGAAACAGTGACACATATTATAATCCATCATACGGATACGCCGAACAGTGATACCGATTGGGCTGCGCGAATTAGAGCTATATATCTTTACCATGTGAATCCACCGCCAGACGGTAGAGGATGGAACGATATAGGTTACAATTATCTTGTCGACCCGAATGGCGTTTTATATGAAGGAAGATATGGCGGTGACGATGTCATTGGAGCACATGCTTCCGGTTATAATGATGGGACGATGGGTGTTGCTTTTCTTGGTTCATATGGTGGAGGAACTTTTGGGGGGAATACGCATCCTTCGCAAGCAATGCTAAATTCTGCAGAAAAGCTATTAGCGTGGAAATGCGACCAAAGAAACATTAATCCATTAGGGTCAGGGCCTGATAATGATGGTGCAGTGTATCCATATATATGTGGGCATCGTGATGTTGACCCCGGCAACATATGCCCGGGGGGCAACTTATACACTTTATTGCCATCAATCAGAGAGCATGTTCGCAATTTAATTGAAGGCCCTTCCACAAATAATCCCCCTGTTGCCGAAGCAGCAGTTAGCACAAATCCTAATGGACCATATTACGGTTATGAAAATCCCCTGTTAGTAATCAAAGGACAGAATGTAACCCTTTACTTCTTCACTGACAAAGATGTTAATGGAGACGGCAAAGCAAGCTATGACCCTGATGGCTGGACTGACCCTGAAAATGGCGTCTCTTCTGGTGGCAAAGCTGAATGGAATACAGATTTAAACCAGGGGGCTCCAACTTTTGAAAAGGTTATTTCCAATCCATTTTCTCCCTCTGCTTGTAATATTGGTCCTTTTTCTTACACCTTCAATGACCCACCAGGAACATACGAATATCAGATTTTAAGAATTACTGATAGAAAAGGCGTTCAATCTAATGTGAGTAAGATAAGGATTCAGGTAATTGATAAGGGTACCGAATGTTTCTTTGCTGATTTAAACTGCGACGGTAAAGTGGATACAGAAGACGTGCGGCGGATTGCTCTTCACTGGGATACGCGGGTTGGTGATGATTTGTACAACTCTGATTATGACTTTAATCACGATGGGAGAATCAATCTTCTTGATGTGCGAATGGTCGCACAATACTGGGGACAAAACGCGCCATTTAGTCCAGCATCGCCAAGCATTGCTCATGTCAATTCCAATCCAAGAGAAGTTATTGCTTATTTACAAGAAAATTTACCCGAGGTCAGAATTGGCAAGATTGCCACAATCGAGGAAAAATTTCAGGGCATGGAATTACACTTGAGTTATGACCCGCAAAAGCTGAAAGCAACTCATGCCGGCTTAGAAAAACGTTTTTCTTTTATCATCTTAGGCCCGAGAATCAATCAAAAGCAAGGCACTGTTGCTATTGGCGCTGTTTTGTTAGATAAGCAGGAAATATCTGCTTTAACCTCTGAAATCTTGTCTGCTATTAAGTTCACGGCACTGGAAGAGAGAGACTCCGCGCCTCATATTTTTGCATTAGGACAAAACTTTCCGAATCCTTTTAACCCAGACACCTGGATACCTTATCAACTGGCAGAATCCAGCAATGTGCGGATTGCAATTTGCAATGTTTCAGGACAACTGATTAGAAATTTGGATTTAGGTTATAAAGATGCTGGTTATTATCAAGATAAAGTATCGGCTGCTTATTGGAATGGACGCAATGAAACCGGTGAAAAAGTCGCTAGTGGTATTTACTTCTACAGCATCAAGGCAGGCAACTTTATAGCTACTCGCAAGATGCTCTTGAGAGAATAAATTGGCAAAGTGAGGCTTCGATTTGAAATGAAAAGAATTTTATTTTTGTCCTTGACAATAATTTTAGTTGTGGCTTTACTAACACCTTATAGCCAAGCTGCTTGCGATATCTCTAAAATCCCGGCTGATTTTCAATTTACTCAAAACTTGCAGAAAGGGTCTCAAGGGACTGAGGTAAAGTACTTACAACTTGTTTTGCAATGTATAGTTGGCGAAGATGTGGTGGGAGCCGCTGATGGTATTTTTGGCACTAAGACCGAAACAGCCGTTAAAAAGTATCAATCTATGAGGGGACTGGTTTCTGATGGCATAGTTGGCCCAAATACTCGCGCCAAACTCAATGCAGACTTGGCTGCGCTTAGAGGTGCGCCAATTGATAATAAGCCAACCGTCAATGCTTTCAATGTTACTCCCAATTCACTTACTTTGGGCAATTCATTTACCATTTCCTATACTGTCTCGGACGATACCGGCCTGAAGCAGACAGAGCTCTGGCGAGCCAATGATAATAATGGTAATCCAGTAGGCTGGGCAGAGATCAAAAGAACCCCTCTTTCAAGTCAAAAAAGCTATCCTGGCTCTTTTACTGATGCCCCTTCATCAACAGGCGCTTATTGGTATGGTTTGCACGTGGTGGATAATGCTGGAAACTGGAATGATGAGAATAATTCACAGACTGGGGGGAAACCAGGGGTTTATGGTCCAATAAAGGTTACAGTAACTGAAAAGAAACCAGCTCCGCCGACCCTTGTTTCTCCGTCAAATAATTCAACAGTTAATACTGCTACACCTACCTTCAAATGGAATAGCGTAGCTAATGCTGACTATTATGCCCTTTTCATAAGTAAACCACCATATGGGGAGAGTAATTTGGTCTTTAATAGTAAAGTAAATTATGGTCCAATATATGGAACTTCGTTTACCTTGCCCAGTGGCATATTGAGCAATGGAGTGACATATCGCTGGAACATGAGCTCTTATAACAGCGCAGGCTGGAGTGATGGGTATTCTGACGCTTGGGATTTCACAGTACAAATAAATCTTCCGCCTACAGTAGTAAGCACCTCTCCAGCAAAGGACGATATGGCTGCCCCGGTTACCGATACAATCACCGCAACCTTCAGTGAAAATATCCAGGCAGGCACAATGTCTGTACAGGTGATGGATGAGAAAAAGAATTCTGTGCCCATTAAAAAAATTACCGTAAGCGGTAAAACCCTGACTATATCTCTAACAGTTACTTTAGCCCATGAAACTATCTATGGAGTGGGCATTGACCAAGGCGCTGTGAAAAGTTTAGCAGGGGTTCCTAATACCAAATATTCGTGGGCATTTAGAACAGCAGCACCAGAATCACCTCCTGCACCAATATTAATTTCACCCGCTAATGGTGCTACAGATGTATCTATTACACCCACTCTTAGTTGGCACTCCGTCGACAGAGCAACGGGTTACATAGTACAGGTCTCTAAGAATTCGGACTTCACTGATAAAGTCTTTGACCAAGCCATAGCGAACACTTCTGTGCAGGTTAGTCTAGCGTACAATACCCATTATTTCTGGCGAGTGCTTGCCGCTATTGGTCTGACACTAAGCTCTTGGTCAGAAGTATGGACATTTACCACAACCCCACAAAAGTTCAATCTCACCATAAACATCAATGGACAAGGAACTACTAATCCTATCCAAGGAACTCATACTTACGATGAAGGCACTCAAGTAACCGTCACTGCCAATCCTGTTTCGGGCTGGGAATTTGACCACTGGAGCGGCGATGCCAGTGGAAGTTCTAATCCTATCAATATCACAATGAACAACAATAAGAGCATTACTGCCCACTTTGAAAAAGAACAGATGCCACCTGCAACTGTCAAAGTATTGCTACAAAAAGACCCGATTACCGTCGGAGAATCAACTATTATTGATGTGAAAATTGAACAGGCAACTAATTTCGGCGGATTTGAGTTCAAGTTGCGTTACAATCCGAGCATAATAGAGATAACCACTGGTGATGTCCAGATAGGCAATTTTCTGCCACAGGATAAGTTTCATCCATTGGGACCGAATATCAAACCGGCTGGGAATTTAAACGAGCTTGTCTACGGAGCTTCGTTGTTAGGTAGCGCTTCTGGACAAACAGGCAGCGGCTCTCTTGCTCACATAACAGTCAAAGGAGTTGGTGCCGGCGCGACATCACTAGAGTTGAAAGATGTTCTAATCATTGATTCAACTAGTACGAGTCAACCGGTCAATACCACAGATAGTACGATAACTGTTAAAGACACCAAACTACCAACCCTAACAATTACCCAACCTTACAACGGACAGAATTTCACCACTCCGAATATCACTGTTAAGGGGACAGCTTCTGATGAAAGCGGAATTTGGAAAGTGACAGTCAATGGAGAAGTTGCTTCGGGCACAACAAGTTGGAGTAAGGATATAACTTTGAGTCAGGGCTCAAACACCATAACAGTGATTGCTTATGATGATAGCCCAAATCATAACTCCACGACTAAAACAATCACTGTTACTTACATCCCGCAAGCTGTTACTATAAAGGCGATAGATACCAGTGGCAGTACGGGCACAGTTGTTAGTA
>Ga0194110_10006256_pt1 | contig 13981 bp, 6 predicted proteins | sample TA2Kig1200mmetaG_FD_146192 | JGI IMG/M metagenome (GOLD analysis project Ga0194110, IMG submission 146192) | Freshwater microbial communities from Lake Tanganyika, Tanzania - TA2015032 Kigoma Deep Cast 1200m | ecosystem: Environmental > Aquatic > Freshwater > Lake | place: Tanzania: Lake... | reverse complement strand
CTCGTCTTGGTCTGCATCGGCGCAGCAACCGGTGCGCAGGAGGAGTACCTGGTCGGCGGTCCGCTGGCGGGGGTGAAGCTGCCGCTGTTCAAGGGCCTGCACGGCGAGCCGACGGGGTATCCGGGCGGCACCCCGGAGCTGCAGGAGAAGGCCAAGGGCACCCTTTTCACGGGAGATGACGGCAACCTCTTCCCCGAGCTGGAGCTGTACCCGGGCGCGGAGGAGCACTGGCGCGGCTACTACGTATCACGCTCTCCCCCCCGCGTGCCTGGAGACCAGATGAAACGTCCCACCACGGAGCTCATTCTGCTCTATCTGCCTCTCGCGGTTGATCGAGCCGAAGAGCCATTCCGTCTTCAAGTTTGAGCGCGTCGCCCCTTCCGCGCTACCGGCCCCGAGGAAATGGGGAGGGCACTATGCCGCGAGCACTGTTGGTTGTAATGGTGGTGCTGGCCGGGGGCATCGGCCAGAGCGGACGAGCCATGGAGCAAGCAGAGGGTGCGGTCCCGCCCGGGAAGAAGGCGCGCGACCTCTTTGATCCCGCCGCCATGATCCCCCTCCGAAGCCACAAGTACCGGGGCAACAACTTCTGCGTCTCTCTCACTGGAAGCGCGATCCGCGGAGAGCCCTTCGAGGTCCACTTCGACACGGGAAGCTGGCCGACGTGCCTCCCGTACGGCTGTCTCGACAAGTCGAAACTCACCGTCCTGGAGAAGGACGTCAAGGATGCCTGGGGCAAGCCCGCGGACGTCGTGCGGGGCCAGTTGGCCCTGAAGAGCACCGATGGGAAGACCCTGTACGCCGTTGACGACTTTGTGTTCTACGCCCGCAAGAAGCCGAATGGCGAGGACGCCGACTGCGACAGGACCTCGAAGTGGACAGCGGCCATCGTGGGGGGCCTGCCGGGGATCGGCCCGGTGAGGAAGTGGCCGTCGCTTCCCTATGCGATTGCGCTGAAGCACTCCGAACCCGGCAAGGTGGGCCTGGGCATCGTCTCGGATGTGCAGTCCGGCCCCAGCCGGGACTGGGCGTCCGGCAAGTCCTACCTCCAAATCGGAGCTGACCCGCGGATCACCGGCAAGCTGCACTGGCGGACGGATGTCCCGATTCACCCCGAACGTTTCTCCCCGGGGGCCACCCCGGGGTTCACGATCACATTCCGTTTCCCGAAGACCAACGACGTCGCCGTGCCGGACATCGTAGTGCCGGACCTCTCGGCGACGATTGACACGGGCGCGCCCGAGCTCATGCTGCGACTGAGAAGTGACGATCCCCACCGCAGCGACGTCTACAAGCAGTTCTTCACGGATGAAGGCCCCGGCTGGCGGAAGGGACAAGGCAAGGCTGACTCCTTGTGCCTGCGGGGCGGGGTCACGGTGCGAATCGCCTTCACGGACAGCAAGGGGGAAACCACCCGCTGCGAGTTCCTGAGCATTGGCGATTTCAATAGCCCAAACCCGACCAAGGTGATGGTCGGCGACTGGTCGGGGATTTTCCCGTGGCGTATCCGCCCTCCTGAGAAACCGCCCGGGCGGATCAATCTGGGGAACACGCTCTACCTGTTCTGCCCGGTCTACTTCTGGGACATCACGAACAAACGGGTCGGACTCCACGACTTTATGTGATGACGGCCTCCCTTGAGGACGAAGCCGCAACTTGATCCCCGTGCAAGGAGTGCAGACGGACGAAGCGTCGCGGTCCAGGCTGGTGTCCCCAGAGCACGCAGGACTGCACGCTCCCCGAGCCCGCCACGTAGGCCGTCATCGAAGGGAGCGTGCTTACCGTAAGGGACATTGACATCTCGACGGTTGTCGCGCTAGGGTAGGCGCGGATACGTGACGCGAGTTCCGCAAGGGCGATACTTGAAAGGGGCTTCCAGTGTCTTTGAGACGTCTGCCAACCGGAATGACTGCACTCGTCTTGGTCTGCATCGGCGCAGCAACCGGTGCGCAGGAGGAGTACCTGGTCGGCGGTCCGCTGGCGGGGGTGAAGCTGCCGCTGTTCAAGGGCCAGCACGGCGAGCCGACGGGGTATCCGGGCGGCACCCCGGAGCTGCAGGAGAAGGCCAAGGGCACCCTTTTCACGGGAGACGACGGGAACGTCTTCCCCGAGATGGAGCTGTACCCGGGCGCGGAGGAGCACTGGCGCGGCTACTACTTGAAGTACATCCCCCAGCGCAGTTTCTTCGACCGGCAGAGCCAGATCAAGAACTTCACGGCCCCTGAAATCCCTGGCGCCGGCAAGGGCGACGTGGAGAAGTACGCCTCGCCGGTCTTCTACGTGGCGCGTCATTCCGCGATCCGTGACACGGGCAAGACGCGCGCGCCGGTGGACGTGGTGCGCCTGAAGGTCGGGAAGCCCGTCATGTCGCTGGACCTGGGCACGCTGGACGTGGGCTTGTACGTCGTGCGCGTGATCGGGGCGGTGGCGCCGGCGGACATGAAGGCCTTCCGCAAGCCCATCTACATGCGCTGCGCGGTGAACGACGGGCTCAAGGGCGAGACGACCGAGTACAAGCTGCGCATCGGCTACTGCGAGGAGTTCTACAAGGTGGCGGAGTTCTACTTCCACGCGCCGGAGGAGCGCGCGTACAAGGCCGAGCTGGCGATGGACGCCGGCAGCGAAGTGGACCTGCTGGTCCGCAACGTCAGTTTGGACGACGTGCTGACGGGCATCGTGCGCAAGGCATCGAAGAAGTCGAGCGACGTCCCCGCGCCCCAACAAGTCAAGCCGCCGACGATCACGGGCGAAGAGCGGCTGGCGCGCGACGAGGCGCTCTGGAACTTCCTGCCGCCGCCCAACCACCAGGGCGGCGCCGGCGATAGCTCGCCGTATGCCGGCCCCACCCCCTGGTATGTGACGTGGGGCGTCCGCGACAAGGACGGCAAGTTCCTGAACATGAAGGAACTCGATGCCTCGATCGGCAACTGGCAGAGCCCCAAGCTGTGGGAGAGGGGGAAGAACGGGGACAGATTCACAAGCGACCGGTCGCAATGGGGCATCTTCCTGGTTCACCCCAAGCTGAACCTGAAGTACACGATTGCCGACATGAAAGCCTACAAGCCGCTGCCGGATCCCTACCCGTACAAGGACAACGGCACGGGGCTGTACTACGCGGAAGCGTTCAAAGAGGGGACCAACACGGTCGATGGCGGCCGGATTCTGGCCGTGCAGGCCATGGCAATTAAGGGACGGATCGCCGGTGCTAGCGGGGCAGGGGCGGGGGAAGCCTGGCTGAAGGAGGGGGACTCGGACGCGGCGCGCGATGCGGCCGTCCTGCTGGCCAGGTATGCCTATCTTTTTCCCACGCTGGATCCGGCCTGGATGCTATGCGTCCTTTCGAAGGATCCCGTGCGTGAGCCGTTCCGGAATTCCTTCGATCGGCGCAAGGAGACCATCGCGTTCTTCCTGGGCCACTACGGCGGGTATCTCGGTGCGCCGAACACGTACAACCAGCTCTTCAGCTACATCAAGGGCAACGAGGAACTGGCCAAGTCCATCAACCGGTTCGTGCCGTGGGTGAAGACGAGCCAGGACCTGATCCAGCTCTTCGACACCTACCTGGTGCAGATGACCGCCAAGCGCGTCCTGCGCTATCACTACTACTGCCATACCATGGCGCTGCTGGACCTGGCCGGGATCCTGGACGACCCGGAGGTCACCGCGCCGTGGTGGGACTGGATGTTCAAAGGCGCGCACGTCTACCCGATGAAGCCGGCCGGCATCCAGGACATCATGATCGTGGGGAACGATCGCAACGGCGCGCAGTACCTGGGCTCGATGTACTACCAGTGCAACGAGGGCGCCGTGGTCGTGGCCAAGAGCCTGTACCCCTTCAAGGTGAAGGGCCAGCTTCCGGCGAAGTACGATCTTACGGACCCGGCGCTGTATCCCAAGCCGCTGGCCCACTGCTGGTGGCAGATCGGGATCCAGATCGCCGGTACGGAGTTCCCGCGCATCGGCGACGTGACCGGGCCGGACAAGGGGCCCGGCTATTTGGCGGTGAACACGCATGCCGCGGGGAACGGCTGGCGCTGGTCGGGCGATCCGGCCTTCGCCTGGTGCCTGAAGAACCTCTACAAGACGGCCGACAAGCAGAATGAATTCTCGGCCGAAGAGTGGGCGAAGATCGAGGCGGCCGCGGCGACGGTGAAGCGGGCGCCGTGGCTGGAGAACAAGTCGCGGCAGGTTTACAACGCCGCGAGCATCCTCGAAGCCGGCACGGAGCACGACGACCCCGCGCTCCGCCGCGCGGCCTACCTGCGCACGGGTGTGGGCAAGGGCCACCAACACACGGACACGCTGGACCTGCAGTACTGCATGCTGGGCCAGCAGATGACGATTGACGGCGGCCAGCGGGCCAACTACTCCACGCCCGCTGACTACGACGCAAAAGTCCACAACGTCGTGCTGGTGGACGGCGGCTACGGGCGCGTGCAGTCGTGGGCGAGCGTGATCAGCGACGGGACGGGCGCGCGCTACCTGCGCGCCACGGCCATGCTGGCCAAGTCCTTCAACCGGGCCATCGCCCTGGTGGACGCGGACACCACGCCCGAGACGTCGTATGTCCTCGACGTGGTGAGGGTCTGGGGCGGGACGAACGATCACACCTACTGCTTCCACGGGCCGACCGGCGGCGACGTGATCTGCAACACCGAGATGAAGCCCGTGCCGCAGCTCGCGGAGGGCGCCGAGCGCACGCCGGACCAGGAGTTCCTGAAGGGTTGGAACGACGCAGGGGGCATGACCAACGCCCGCTTCGCGGGCACTGCCCCGGCCGTTCTGGAAACCACGTGGCGCAACGCGGGCAAGTACACAAGGCTGCACCTCTTTGACGTTGCCGGCGCGCGCGTGTACCGCGCGGACGTGATCTGCTTCGCGGCGAAGTACAAGTTCGCGCAGCAGATGGTGCGCAAGGACGCCGGCGGCAAGGAGATGAGCTCGGCGTTTGTCGCCCTGCACGAGCCGTACAAGAGCGAGCCGTTCATCGCGGAGCGGAAGCTCCTGGAGGTGAAGCAGAACGACGCCGATGCGCGAAAGGCCGTGGCCGTGGAGGTGAAGCTGAAGTCCGGCCGCACGGACGTGCTGTTCTCGGACGGGTACCCCGAGAAGACGCGCGAGTTCGGCGGGATCCAGGCGGCGGGCGAGTTCGCTTGCTACTCGACGGACGAGGACGGCGTGCGGCTCGCGAGCCTGACCGGCGGCACGCTGCTGAAGGCGCCGGGCATCGAGGTCCAGGCCGCGGCGCGCGAGTACACCGGGAAGGTGACGGCCGCGGACTACCTCAAGAAGCAGATGACGATTGACGCGGCCTGGCCGGGCGCCTGCCCGGGCGGGGTGTTCGAGATCGGGACGCCGAGCCGCACGACGAGCTACACCCTGGCGTCGGCGAAGCCGGGCGACAAGTCCACGGTGCTGACGGTGACGGAAGGCGCGGACTACTACCGTTCGCCGATCATGTCGGTGGACGAGAAGGAAGGCGTCGTCGAGACGGTGATCGCGCCGGTGCTGGGCAAGATGGCCGGGTTGGACAAGGACTTCACGGTCTCGAACGACGCGCGGACGAAGTTCTGGCGGGCCGAGATGATGGACCGGGTGCCTGGAGAGCTAACGCGCACGCAATTCAAGGTCACGGGCGCGCCGGTGACGCAGGCCGACTTCGCCCCCGAGAACGCGCTGCGGCTCTGGGAGTACGGCGTCGGCGATTCCGTGCGGCACAGCACCTTCGTGAACGTGCGCCGTCTGCCGGCCGGCGGCGCCGCCGGGACGCGGTACGAGGTCATGGGCAACGTGGACGCGACGATCACGCTCCAGGGCAAGCCCGCGAAGACGATCAGCGCGGCGGAGTTCGCCAAAGCGAACGGGAAGGTCGAGATCGCGATGCCGTGACGTTCCGTTGACCGGGCGCCCGCGGGCTAGTTTCTCCATCGGTGATACATGGCTTCCAGCCGGTTTCGGCTGGCGCCCGCGCCGCTCGACGGGCATTCCTGCTGAGGGGCCAAGATAGGAAGCCGCACAATGAGCGAGCGTCTGGGATACACGGGCAAGATCCTATGGATTGACCTGGCCCGCAAGACCTCGGAGCTGGAAGAGCGCGACGACGTCTTCTGGCGCCGGTACGCGGGCGGCGGGCTGGCCGCCACGCGCCTGCTCCTGGAGAAGACGCCGGCGGGGATAGACCCGCTGGGGCCGGAGAACCTGCTGATCTTCGCCTCCAGCGTGGTGGCCGGGCACCGGGCGGCCGGGCTGGCGCGGTTCACCACGGCGGCCAAGAGCCCACTCACGGGCGGCATCGGGGAGACGCGCACCGAGGGGCCGTGGGGCGTCGCGCTCAAGGGCTGCGGCGCCGACGTGGTGGTCTTCACGGGTCAGGCGGCGCAGCCCGTCACGGTCGTCATCGAGCAGGGCCGCGCGGCGTTCCACGATGCCCGCGAGCTCTGGGGTATGACGGTCGGCCCGGCCGTGGACGCGCTGGAGGCGCGGCTGGGCGCGGGGATCCACGTCGCGGCCATCGGGCCGGCCGGCGAGAACCGCGTCCGCTTTGCCTCGATCGTAACGGACCGCTCGTATCAGGCTTCCCGCATGGGCATGGGCGCCGTCATGGGAGCGAAGCGGCTGAAGGCGGTGGTGCTGTCCGGAAGCCAGCCCCCGCCGGTCCACGACGCGGCCGCCTTGAAGCGGCTGACTGACGATTTCGGCCGGCGCATGCTGAGCAACGACCTCAGCAAGTGGCAGCACAATCCGCCGGGCTTCAGCTGCTGGATCTACCTGCACGGCCTGGACGCGGCTCTGGACGTGAACAACTACCGGGAGTGCACGTTCGGCGGGCTGGCGGCCTACGAGGAGAAGAACTTCCTGGCGCGCTCCATCCGGCAGCTCGGCTGTCCGGGCTGCCCGAACAACTGCATCATGGCCATTCACCCGAACGGCGGCGGCGACCTCGATCCGCGCGCCAGCGGCATCCACCAGGAGGCCACGGGCACGCTGGGTCCGAACATCGGCGTGGGCGACCTGGACCTGGTGCTGCGGGCCAACAACCTGTGCAACCAACTCGGCATGGACCCGACCTCGCTCGGCTTCACGCTCTCCTTCGCCATGGAGCTGTTCGAGCGCGGCCTGCTGACGCCGGAGGCCCACGGCGGCGAGGCTCTCCGCCTCGGCGACGGGGCGGCGGCGCTGCGGATGATCGAGGCCGTTGCGCACCGGCGCGGGCTGGGGGACGTCTTGGCCGAGGGCAGCCGCCGGGCGGCGGCGCGCATCGGCGGCGAGGCCGGCCGGTACGCGATGGAGGTCAAGGGCCTGGAGCTGGTGCCCTTCGAGCCGCGCAGCCAGACGAACCTGGCGCTGGGTTACGCCGTGGCCCCGATCGGGCCGCGGTACGACATCTGCGAGCACGACTGGGACTTCGACACCCAGGTCGGCTGGTCGCACACCCTCGACCTCAGCCGCACCGTCGGCATCCTGGAGCGCATCCCGATGCAGGAGATCAGCCCGGCGAAGGTGCGCAACTTCAAGGCGCTGTTCACGCTCTGGTCCGCGGCCGACGCGGTGGACTTCTGCATCTTCGCCATCGCGCCGACCCGGCTGCTTTCGCTGGCGCAGATGACCGAGATGCTGGCTGCGGTCACGGGCTGGGAGACCAGCGCCTACGAGATCATGCGCCTCGGCGAGCGGCGCATTCACCTGATGCGGTGGTACAACCTGCGGGAAGGGCTGACGGCCGCCGATGACCGCCTGCCGGACCGCTTCCACCAGGAGCGCATCGCGGCCGGGCCGCGGAAGGGCGATGTCCTCGACCGGCCGGCCTTCGAGCGGGCGATTGCCACCTTCTATGCCATGATGGGATGGGACGAGCAGGGCCGGCCCACCCTCGCGACGCTCTACGATCACGGGCTCGAATGGCTGCTAGAGGAGAGCAAGTCATGACCCCGCGCGATTCTGAGGGAAAGTCGCTGGGCGCAGCCGGGGCCGGCTGGCGCTATCACACCGAAACCCGCTTCCGTCCGCTGCGCTTCGCTTCGGCCGCCCCGTGGCGGTCCTACGCCGACTGGCTTCGCCTGCACGTGACACTCGGCGTCGTATTGTGGGCGGCGGCGGAGATCAAGCCGGCGGGTGCCGGGAACGCCACAGTTCCTGGCGAGGTAACGACGCCCTACCCGACCATCATCAATCTGGCCGTCGAATGGATGATCCAGGGCGATGACAACCTTGACGGGGCCGTGACCGTGCGTTTTCGCGCGGTGGGCGAGGAGAAGTGGCGCGAAGGGTTGCCCCTCCGCCGTGTTCCCGCCGGCGAGACTGCCGACGACCCGAAGATACGCATTGCGAAGTTCAAGTGGCCCAACAAGCACTCCGGCAGCCTGTTCGACCTGAAGCCGAATACTGAGTACGAGATGGTGTTGAAGCTCCACGACCCGGATGGCGGCGACGCAGAGCGCACCGTGCGAGCGAAGACGCGCCCGGTGCCGCGCGTGCAGAAGGACGCTCCGGTCAGGAAATGCTCCCCCGATTCCCTGCTGCAGGCGCTCGCGGCCGCACAGCCGGGCGAGACCATACTGGCCGGCCCCGGCGCCTATGGAAACGTCAACATTCCCAAGGACGGCGAGGCGGCCAACCCCATCGTTTTCCGCGCCGAGCCGGGCGCCACGTTCACCGGCATCTCACTGAGAAGCAGAAAGCACGTCTTTGTCGAAGGCGCGACGGTGAAAGGCAATGGCTGCATTGACCTGCTCGGAGCCGAAAACTGCGTCGTGCGCCGCTGCACCGTCACCCTGACGGGCAAGAGCTTTGGCATTGGGGCCAACCGACCACCCGGCGCCAAGAACTGCTACATCGCCGACAACGTCGTTATCGGGCCCATCCCGTGGACATTGGAGCGGATGTATCCGGACAATTTTGGCGAAGGCATCGAGATCACTGGGCCGGGCAACGTGATCTGCTACAACCGAGTTCGCAACTGCCGCGACAACATCTCTACCATGGAAGGCAGGCATGCCTTCGAACAGATCTCGATTGACATCTACAATAACGACCTTGCCGCCGCCGGCGACGACGCGATTGAGGCCGACTACTGCATGCACAACTGCCGGATCATGCGCAATCGGATCACGAGCAGCTTCGTCGGCCTCAGCTCGCAGCCCGGACTGGGCGGCCCCACCTACTTCATCCGGAACGTCATGTACAACATCGTCTCCTCTTCCTTCAAGCTCCACTGCTACAGTGTGGGCGATGTCGCCTTCCACAACACGGTGGTGAAAGGCGCCGACGGCATCGTCTGCGGCGCGGGCCAGCCCTTCGACTTCGCGTACTTCCGAAACAACCTCGGCATCGGCGGTCCTGTTGACCCCTCGGTCAGGGCGAAATACGCTCTCACGACGGCCGGCAGCCCCATATGGATGCAGGCCACAGGCCCCCATTGCTCCTTTGATTACGATGCCTTGGGCACAGACACAACGCCGTTTCAAGGCCAGATCGGAGCGCAGAAATACGCAAGCTTCGCTGACTTGCTCAAGGGGCCGAATGAAACGCACGCCATTCAGGTGGACTTGAGCGTCTTCGGAGGAGTCGAGTTCCCCACCCATGTGCTCCCGGAACGTGCGCATCCCGACCTGCGTCCTCGCGCCGGCTCCGCTGCTGTGGACAAAGGGCTCCGTCTGCCCAACATCAATGACGGCTTCCTCGGGACCGCTCCCGACTGCGGCGCGTACGAAGCCGGCCAGCCCCTGCCGCACTACGGTCCGCGACCCGAGGGCATGGACGAGGGTAGCGTGGTATTCTGACCGGACGGGACGATGCCGCGCGGCATCGTTGGGTACCATGATCAGAAAGGAAGGTCCGTGTGATGGCAACGTCGAAGAATGCCATGCCCGAAGTGATGGCCGGGTCGGGTGCTGGCAGAGGTGCCGAGTACCGCTGGCCGTATCACACAGACACCCGCTTCCGACCTCTGCACTTCGCATCAGGCGCAGAATGGGGGAGCTATGCCGAATGGCTTCGCCGCCACATCCGTGTCAGCCTCGCGCTGGCGCCCGAGCCCCCGCGGAAGCCGCTGCGTGCCCGCATCTTCGGCCGCCGTGAAGCAAACGGGTATGCCTGCGAGAAGGTTGCGTTCGAGTCGCTGCCGGGCTTCTTCGTCACGGGCAACCTGTATCGCCCCTTGGCCCGGGGGGCCAAGCGGCATCCCGCTGTGCTCGTGGCGCAAGGCCACAGCATGTCGGGCCGGTTGGACCACCACCCGGACGCGAACTGGCCGCTGCTCTGCATCAACCTCGCCCTCATGGGCGCCACGGTCTTCTCCTACGACATGGTCGGCTACAACGACTCCTGTCAGCTCCCTCACAACCACAACAACTGTCCGGAAGGAACGGAAAGCATGGACTGGCCGCGGGGCGGGCCGGCGGCGGCCGACATGCTCTGGGGTCTCTCGATCATGGCGTTACAGACGTGGAACAGCATCCTGGCGTTCGATTTCCTCGCCGAGCTGCCCGAAGTCGACCCCCGGCGGATCGGCATCACCGGCGCATCCGGCGGCGGCACGTTGTCCTTCATGCTCGGCGCCGTAGATGAGCGCCTGGCGGCGTCCGCGCCGGTCTGCATGGTCTCCTGCCATATGCAGGGCGGATGCATGTGCGAGAACGCGCCGCTCCTGCGCCTCGCCGCGAGCAACGCCGAGATCACCGCGCTCTTCGCGCCCCGGCCGCTCTTCATCGGCAGTTGCACGGGCGACTGGACGTGCGAAACCCCGACCGTGGAAGGGCCCGCAATCCAGCGCATCTACGGCTTCTACGGCGCCGCCGGCCGGGTGCATGGCCGCCACGTGGACGCCGGGCACAGCTACAACCAGCAGCTCCGCGAGGGCGCCTACGGCTTCTTCCGGCGCCGCCTGTTCGGCGGCCGCAGCGATGCCTCGATTCCGGAGCGGTCGGTGAGGCGGCCGTCACTGCGCGACTGCATGGTCTGGTGGGGCCGCGAGGCGCCGGAGCCGTTTTCGATCCAGGCGCTGCGCGCGATCTGGCGCGAGCGGAGCGGAGCGGCGCTGGCGCCGTGCCTGCGCGACCGGAAGACCGCGCTGCGACAACTCGCGCCGTTGCTTTCGCACGCGCTGGGCATCGAGCCGAAGGCCGCGGAGCGGGAAGACGCCGGCCCGCGGATGGTCCGGACGCGCGTCGAAGACGGGATGCTGGTCGTGGAGCCAACCGGCGCCCCCCTTTCCGTCCCTGACTCCCCCGAGTTCTTTGCAACCTACAACCTGTGCCCGGCGGCCCGCGCCGTCCGCCAGATCATGGACGCGGCATCCGCCGCGCATTGCCGGCGGCTGGCCGGCCTGGGCGAGGCCGGCCTGTGGAGCCTGCTTGCCGCAGCGGCGGACGACCGGATCGTCTCCGTCCGGGCGGATGCCGCCGGGTTCGACCCGGCCAGCGACCGGGCATGGGAGCGGCGGCTCCCCGTGCCCATGCTGCGCGGGATCGGCGGACTGGCCGGAGCGTGGGCGCTCCTGGCCCAGCGCGGCGTCGAGGTTCGGCTCCGTCGCGCGCCGGAGGCGCTGGCGGCCGACGCGGCCAGGTACGGCGTGGTCACGGGTTGAGCCGGGGACGCACGGTTCCTCAAGGTATTGGCGAAGAGGGCGCCTGGACGGAGACCCGGCTGAGGAGGAACACCGCAGGCGTCGCAACTGGCGTGTCGGCTGCCGGTTCCACAGGTCCGCCATCGCCCAGCCCGCGCCACGGGCCGGTGCGCAGCGAGAGCCGCTGCACGGTCTTGCAGCCAGGTTCCGCCACGGCCAGGTTCTGCGACTCCCCCTTGTCCACCTGTAGCGTGTAGCGGCCCGCCGTCAGGTCGGCGGCAAGTGAGAAGGTCATCCAACTGCCCCCGGCGTACCTCCCGACCTCGCGCATCTGCCCTCCGTCAGCGGCCTGGACCTGGCCTGTCTCGGACAGAGCGATGCGGACGGGCCGCCGGCCGGCGTCGTCGCACAGCTCGATCTCCAGCCGGGCGTCGGTCCGAGACGGCTTCACAAGGACTTCGACCCGGGGCCGAGCGGATTCCGGGAACACGCGAACCGCGCGCGCGTAGTCGAACGGGTCCGCATCCCGAAGCTCCAGGCAGCGCTTGTCGCCGTCGGCCACCACGGCCACAGGCGCCCAGCGTGGACTGTAGAGGTTCCATCCCGGCACGACCGCGCCAGGGGCGACTCGTGCGAAGTCGTCGGACTGAGATGCAGACTTGTCGGGCTTGAGGGGCAGGGGCACACGCGCGACCCAGATGTCCTCCTTGTTGACGCTGTAGACCAGCCAAATGGCCTGCCTGTCGGCGAAGGTGCCGTCGTCGGCCCACTCGGCCAATCCGCGTATGTACTGCGCTCCAAGATCCTTGTACTTTCCCTGGTACCGCTGCCGCGGCAGCTCCCCGTGGACGACGCGCATGTCGCGGAACTCGCGGCCGTCATCGCCTTGGACCAGGACCAGGGGATAGCGCTTGCCACGGTCGGGGTTGTAGACCAGCGCGAACCGGCCGTCGGCGGTGCGCTGCCCCCAGACCTTCGCCGAGCCCGCGATCAGCGTGGGCGGCTGGACCGGCCGCGACCAGGTCTTGCCGGCGTCCTCCGACAGGGTGGCGAAGCCCATTTTGCACAGCCCCACCAGTACACCGTCCTTGCGGTGGTAGAAGCAGAATGCCTTGCCGAACTGGCACCAGCCGGGGATATTGAGCGACGGGTCCCCGTGCCACCTCATCCGGCGGTCGCCAAGGAACCGGCCATAGTCCTGCTGTTCCAGCAGCAGTGCGTGACCGGCCGCCTCGCGGCAGGCTGCCACGAAGCCGGGGTCGTTCGCCGTCTCGAACGTTGGTGGCTGACTGGGCAGAGGGTGGACCAGGGTGAAGACCTTCCCCAAGCTGTGATCGGCGGCGACCTCGCGCACCAATAGCACCTTCTTCTCTGCTTCGCTGACGTTGCCCTCCGCCGACTTGCCAGCGGAGAAGGCGAGCATGCGGCCGTTCGCGGCCCGGTAGAAGTAGAAGCGGCAGGCCCAGGCCAGTTCACGCGGGAAGAGATCGGCCGGCGCGGACCAGCGGAGGCCGTCGGCCGATGTGGCGTAGACGACCTTATAGGGCGGCACGTCCTCGTCCTTCGGTGTCATAGCCCAGGCGACGTAGAGGCGCCCCTTCCAGATGGCCATGTCCTGGTGATGGGCGTAGGTCCAGCCGTCGCCATCCGCGAGTTCCGGCTTGCCGCGGCTGGCGCGGAACACCTGGACGTTATGGACGCCCACCAGGGGCTTCAGCCCCCCATCTGGCAACTGGAGGTTGACGCGGCCCTGTTCATTCCCGTGTACGTTGATGACAGAGGGCGCGGGCGGTGGCGGTGGCCTGTGGCTGTAGGCGGATGCGGGGATCGGCGCTTCCTGTCCACCGGGCGGAGTCCAGAACAGGCGCAGGGTTGCGGTCTTCCCCCCCTGTCCGCGATCGAAGTAGTACTCGACCACCAGAGCCACCGCCTGGCCCCTCAGCAGTGTTGCCTTCCCATTGCGTTCGCCGTTCCTGCTCCATCCGTTGATGATCAACTTGTCGGCCAGCTTCAGCCGAATGCCACAGTCGGCCTCGGCACGAAAGGCGTACTCGCCGTCCGCTGGCGCGGTGAGCAGCCTGGTGAACCGCACCGCCCAGTCCTGGTGCCCCTTGTCCATCGCGGACAAGTCATTGACTTCGCCTGCGTCCCCCAACCTTGTCAGGTCGGTTCCGCCGAAATACTCGTAGCGCAGGCCCGGTAGAGCTGATAGTCCTGCGGCAGACGGTGCCGGAGCAGGGGCCAGGCACAGGACAGCGGCCAGCCCACGGGCCGCGGCAGGGATGTGAGAGTACTGGTTTGTGTTCACGCGTCCTCCTGTCACTTGCTCCCGCCGGAGCCCTCCTTGATGCCCCAAAGCTCCGCGAGCAGGACATACATGGTGGGGTCGTGCTGCTTGAGTTCGGCCTTGACGAATGG
>Ga0194110_10006248_pt1 | contig 13990 bp, 13 predicted proteins | sample TA2Kig1200mmetaG_FD_146192 | JGI IMG/M metagenome (GOLD analysis project Ga0194110, IMG submission 146192) | Freshwater microbial communities from Lake Tanganyika, Tanzania - TA2015032 Kigoma Deep Cast 1200m | ecosystem: Environmental > Aquatic > Freshwater > Lake | place: Tanzania: Lake... | reverse complement strand
AACGGCAACAGGTACTGCCCCTCCCGCACCAGGAACTCCGTCAGAGCCTTCCTGTCCCGCGTCTCAGCAATCTGGTATACTCGTCCCACGGCGGTTCTCTCCCTTCGGTTTGGGCTTCCTGGGCGCCATCTTACCAGATCGCGCCCGAGAGAACCGCCGCTCCTTCCTCCTTCACTTTCAACTACGGATGGGACAGGCTCCCACGAAACCGACCGTCTATGTCATTGGCGCTCCAGTCCCACTCGCAGTGGATGGGCTTCCCCACAGAGTAGCTTCCGCCGTCGGCAGGACACCCGGGCTTCAGAGAGGGGCGAGCAGGCTGCGGGCAAGCCGTGTTGTGGGAAGTAAGCACAGCACCCGGGGATACGGACTGACCGTCAAGCTGGTCGATCTTGGCCCCCTTCCCGTTGCGCAGGAGTTCAAAGTGTATGTGAGACCCGTCGGACCGGCCGGTGTTCCCACACAGGCCAACCTGCTCACCACGCCTCAGCCTCGCCTCCTTGGCAGCGGGTGTTCCCTCCCGTAGGTGTGCGTAGAACGTGACGTAGCCGTCGCCGTGATCAAGCTGGACCAAGTAGCCGTAGCCGGGACTGCCATTGCGGTTCTTGTGAAACCCGGAGAACACGACGGTGCCGTCCGCCGCGGCCAGAACGGGTGCCCCGTCGGAGACGGAATCCGGGGACACGCGGACGAAGTCCCAGGCCAGACCACTCCCATTCCAGCCGTGGTTCTTGTACGTGCTCGCCTTCCACTGATGCCCCTGCTGCCAAGGGCACGAGAGTTCGATCGCAATAGCCGCCGAGGATAGCCCGACCGTCAGCAGCGCTCCGAAACCGGAGCGCAATCCGATGGATGGCTGCCGAGCGTTCACGGGCACCGCACCCCCTTACGGCGTCGGTATGACCTACCAGCGCACCATTTCGCCACAAACTCCCCCCCCCTGCCGCCTCGCGCCGTTTCGGGCGCAAATCGGGGAAGTGTGACGAAAATCACATTCGGTCAGTGGGCGTGGGAGGTCAGGCGCTGGCGGCGCAGACGGGTGCGTAGGTGAGGCGGAGGCCTTCGGCGATACCGCGGTGGAGGACGATGTGTTTGCGCCAGGCGGGGTCTTGGCGGTCGGGGTAGTCTTCGCGGAAGTGGGCGCCGCGGCTTTCGGTGCGGGCGAGGGCGGCGGTGGCGATGAGGAAGGCGACGAGGGCCATGTTGCCGACCTCGATGTCGCCCTCGGAGACCGGCGGGCGGTGCAGCCACGTGCGGGCCTGGTTGCGGGCGGCTTCGAGAGAGGCGGCGGAGCGGATGAGGCCTACGTTCCGCCAGGTGCAGTCATGGACGGCGGCGCGAAGGTTGCGCGGGCCGAGGGAGCCGGCGTCGAAGGTCTCGGCCAGGAAGAGGGGGCCGTCGGCGTCGCGCGGGGGCTCGGCGAACATGGCCTCGGCGCAACGGTCGCCGAAGACGATGCCGTCCAGGAGCGAGTTCGAGGCGAGGCGGTTCGCGCCGTGGATTCCGCAGGAGGCGCACTCGCCGCAGGAGTAGAGGCCGGGAGCGGTGGTGCGGCCGTGGAGGTCGGTCGCGATTCCGCCCATGAGGTAGTGGGCCGCCGGGGCGACGGGCACCGGCTCGCGGGTGATGTCCTTCCCGTACTCCAGGCAGCGCGCGGCGATGGTGGGGAAGCGGCGCGTCACGAGCGCGGGGTCGAGGCCCGTGAAGTCGATGAGGACGTGGGTCTGGACCGTTTCCTGCATCTCCTGCCAGATGGCGCGGCTCACGATGTCGCGCGGGGCCAGCTCGGCGGCGGGATGGTACTTCGGCATGAAGCGCTCGCCCCGGTGGTTGCGGAGCACGGCGCCCTCGCCGCGCGCGGCCTCGGAGATGAGGAAGTGGGGCGCGCCGGGCAGCGCAAGGGCGGTCGGGTGGAACTGGACGAACTCGAGGTCCTGGACCGCGGCGCCGGCGCGGAAGGCGAGGGCGATCCCATCGCCCGTGGTGACCGGCGGGTTGGTCGTGATCCCGAAGACCTCGCCGATGCCGCCGGTGGCGAGCACCGTGGCGCGCGCGCGGATCAGCACGTCCCGGCGCAGCGCCAGGTCGGTTGCCAGAACGCCGGCGCAGGAGCGGTCCTCGTGGAGGAGCAGGTCCCGCACGAAGACGCGCTCATGGGGGCGGATGCGCTCGATCTTGCGCGCCTGGTCCGCGAGGCAGGACTCGACCTCGCGTCCGGTAGCGTCACCGTCGGCGTGAAGGATGCGGTTGCTGCGGTGAGCGGCCTCGCGGGTCAGCGCGAAGCGGTCACCGGCCATGTCGAACTGCGCGCCCATGGCGACCAGGCGCTCGATGAGGTGCGGGCCCTCGCGCGTGAGGACCTCGACGGCAGGCTCGTCGCAGAGGCCCGCGCCGGCGGCCAGGGTATCGGCGAGGTGCTCCTCGGGCGAGTCCTCGGGGTAGAGGGCGACGGCGATCCCGCCCTGAGCGTAGAAGGTGCTGCTCTCCAGGAGGCGGTCCTTCGTAACGAGGGCCACGGAGCCTTGCTCCGCGAGCCGGATCGCCGTCCACAGACCCGCGATTCCGCTACCGACGACGAGGAAGTCGGCGCGGACCGTCTCGAGGTCGGTCTCGTCGATGGGGCGCAGGCTGCTCATGGGGCGGTCCGTTTCGATAAGTGACAGGCACCATTTCCTGGCGTCGGGAGATGGTGCCTGTCACTGATTGGCGAGGGGTTCGTTCATGCTGCCGGACCGGAAGCCCTGGAGATCGAGCGTCGCGTAGGTGAACCCCAGCCGTTTCAGCTCCTCGACCACTCCTTGGCGCACGGCCTCGTCTGCCAGTCTCCCGATCTCGCCTGGGGTCACCTCGATGCGGGCGAGGTTCCCGTGATGGCGCACGCGCACCTGCCGGAAGCCCAGGCTCCGGATCAGCCGCTCGGCAGCGGCGACGCGTTCGAGCTTCTCGGGCGTGATGCGCTCGCCGTACGGGAAGCGGGAGGAGAGGCAGGCCATCGCGGGCTGGTCCCACGTCGGCAGGCCCAAGCGGCGGGAGAGTTCGCGGACCTCGTCCTTGGAGAGGTCGGCGCGCAGCAGGGGCGCTTCGATCTGCAGCTCCTCTGCGGCCTGCATGCCCGGGCGATGGTCGCCCAGGTCGTCGCACTGCGCGCCATGCACGACCCACGCCAGGCCGCGCTCCCGCGCGATCTCCCTGAGCTTCGTGAATAGCTCGCGCTTGCAGAAGTAGCAGCGGTTCACGGGGTTCTGCGCGAAGCCCTCGATGCCCAACTCGCTGGTCTCAAAGACGATCTGCTCGACGCCGATGGCGTGGGCCAGCTCCTGCGAGCGCCGAAACTCCTCCTCCGGGTAGGTCTCGGAGCGCGCGGTCGCGGCAACAGCGGACGGGCCCAGCTCATCGACCGCGACCCGCAGGAGCAGCGTGCTGTCCACGCCGCCGCTGAAGGCGACCAGCACGCTCCCCATGTCCCGCAAGACGGCCCGCAGGCGCTGCTCCTTGCCCTCCAGCACGTCCATCGACATCGGGTCCACCGTTCCGGTATCCCTGTTGCTCAACGGGCGCCCAAGCACCCGTGTCTACGAGTACGGCCAGTATAACAACAACGCCACCACCGTCCCGAGGACTCCCCCGTAGATGACTTCGCGGAGGGAATGGATGTTAGCCTGCACACGGCTCTGGGCAATGAGCAAGGCAAGAGCGCCGGCGAGAGCGGTGACGGGCAGGTTCCGGGTGAACAGGAAGATGCACGTGCCAAGGAAGAAGCCGACCATGGCGTGCCCGGAGATGGCGCCGCCCTTCAGGAAGGTGCCGCGTCCGGTGCGGCGCTTGATGAGGGCCATCAGGACGCCGAGCAGCACCAGACCGAGGCCGACGGTCTGCACCACGCCCAGATGCGGCCGGGCAGGCACCTGGGGCATCGCCTGGATCGCGTGGATCAGTCTCTCGTTGGTGACGAAGACGGTGACCCCCACGATCACCGAGTAGAACGCGGCGATCAGGACGGCGCCGGCGGCGACGTCCTTGGCGGCCTTGGCCTGGGGGTTGTAGGTGCTGACGGAGATGTCGATGGCGTGCTCGATGGCCGTGTTCACCATCTCCGTGACCAGCACCAGGGCCATCGCCAGCATGAGCATCAGCATGTCGGAGGGGGAGACGCGGAGCCCCAAGGCGGCGAGCAGGACGAGCGTGATGATCGCGCAGTGAACCTGCATGTGCTTCTGCGTGCGCAGGACGAACATCACACCGTCCAGCGCAAAGCCGAAGCTGCGGGCGACCGACTTGCGGGGCGTTCTCACCGGTCTCGCCGTCCTCTCGGCCGCAGGCAGGCCGCGAGCGCACGGTCCTGGCGCTCGATCATCGCCGCGCGGTCGGCGGCGGTGACGTCATCGTAGCCCAGCAGGTGCAGAACCCCGTGGGCCGCCAGCCATGCCACCTCGTGGAGCACGGAACGGTCGGCTTCCAGGGCCTGACGCGCCGCCGTCTCCACGCTGATCACGACGTCGCCCAGGTAACGGGCCTTCTGGTCATCGCCCTCGTAGGCTAGCACATCCGTCGGGCGATTACGCCGCCGGTGGGCCCGGTTCAACTCCACGATGTGCGCGTCATCAACCAGTGCAACACTCACGGTCCCCGCACGCGTGCCGGCATCCAGGGCTGCGCGTCGCGCGACCCGTTGCACGAAGCGGCCGTCGAGGTCCGTGGCCTGCAGGTTGATGAGGTCGATCTTCATCGTGTGCTGAGCCTCAGCACGACAGTGTCTCAGTCGGGCGGGCCGTTACGGTGGTTCAGAGGCGGCCTGTGCTCCTCCTCCACTTGCGCAGGATACCGGATCCGCTGATGGAACGTGGCGTAGAGTGTGCGGGCGAAGACGTCTTCGATGGCGTGAATGTCCGCGAAGGTCAGGGTACACTCGTCGAGCTGGGCATCGTCGATCTTGTGGCGCACCAGATTATGGACCATGGTCCGAATGGCGTCCGGGTTGGGGTTCCCCAGCGTCCGCGAGGCCGCCTCGACGGTATCGGCGAGCATGAGAATGCCCGACTCGCGCGACCGAGGCTTGGGGCCCGGGTAGCGGAAGGGCGCCTCCAGCACGTCCTCGCCGGGCCCGGCTTCCTGGAGCGCACGGTCGTAGACGTACTCGGCGAGCGTCGTGCCGTGGTGCTGGGCGATGAAGTCGCGCACCTCCGTCGGTAGGCCGATCTCCTCGGCCAGCTCGAGGCCGTCCTTCACATGAGAGATGATGACGCGGGCGCTCAGGTTGGGCGTCAGGCGATGGTGCGGGTTGGCGGCGCCCTGCTGATTCTCGATGAAGTAGTACGGCCGCTTCAGCTTTCCGATGTCGTGGTAGTAGGCGCCCACGCGGACCAGCAGCGCATCGGCCCCCACAGCGTCGGCGGCGGCCTCGGCGAGGTTCGCCACGCCGATGCTGGAGGCGTAGGTGCCGGGAGCCTCCAATGCCAGGCGCTTGAGGATCGGCTCGTTGGCGCTGGACAGCTCCAGGAGGCGGACCTCCGTCACGATTCTCAGGGGGCGTTCAAGGACCAGGATGGCGCCGGCCGCCAACGGTGCGGCCAGCAACCCAAAGAGGGCGGCCGTGGCGAGTTGCCTCAGCTCGACCGGGAGCCCGAAGACCGTCGAGACGGCGGCGATGAGGAAGGCGTTGGTGACCCCGCAGACCATGGCTGTCCGCGCGACCATGGAGGTGCGCGAGCCACCGGCGCCGCTGGCGAAGGCGGCAACGACCCCGGCCGTCGCGGCGGCGATGATCAGGCGCGGGTCGCTCTCGGGGGCGGCCATGTCGGCGAAGAAGGCCATGAAGACGCTGGCCAGCATCGCGACTTCGGTGTCCAGCAGTGCCGTGAGCACGATGGCCAACGCTGCGACGGCCGCGAGGTCGGTCGCCTCAAACGCCGCGCCCTTGGCGCCCAGTCGGGCCACAAAGGCGGCCATGACGAAACTGCCCACGATCAGCCCGTCACACCGGCCGCGCTCGAGGTACTTGGGCCGAAAGCGGTGCAGGTAGTAGCCGAAGACCACGAAGAGGGCCACGATCGTGGCGCCCGAGGCCAGGAGGCGTGAAGCGAGGTTCGTCTCCCCGTGGGTCAACAGACCCAGGGCGTTCAGCATGTCGATGTGGACCTGCTCGACCGTGTCGCCCGCCGCGATCACCAGCTCGTTGCGGTCGATCGTCTTCCGCTCGGGATTGACCGCGGCCTCGGCCTGGTCCTGAGCCCTCGCAGTGCCCTCCGCGTCGTACTCACTGTTGGGCTGGATCGTCTGCTGAGCGATCTCGACGGCCGCGTCCACCAGCGGCGCAGGCTCCTTGATGGCGGCGGCGCTGCCCTCGATCAGGCGCCGGGCCTTCTCCAGCTCACTGCCGCGGTCCCGGATCTCCTGCTTCATCCGCTCGGCAGCCAGCCGCCGAGCCTTGTCGGTGACGATCGCCAGCTCGGGATCGGAGATGGTCGCCAGCGTCCGGCGCGTGTCCTCGGACAGCTTCGCGGGAAGCGCGTCGCGCAGCCGGGCAGACCGCGCGATGGGGGTCGTCTCGTCGAGACGGACGTTCCGAGTCAGCTCGAGAACGGAGGTAATGGTGTCATCGGTGGCGCGGGCCGCGGCCGCAATGCGCGGCTTGAACACCGGCGAGGTGGCGGCACGCGCTTCAGCCTTCGCCCGCTCGGTCGCCTCCGTATCAACGTAGTTGGTGAAGGCGTGGGCGCGAATGTCGCGGGGGGCGCGCTGCCCGATCTGCCACGGGACGCGCTCGCCGAGAATGCGGACGTACACCAGCACGAACAGCAGACCGGCGCCCACAACCAGAGCGGCCGTCCGGTATGGGCGACGCGTCACCAACTGAAGCAGCCGACCCAGGGGCAACGCCCCCCGCGGGGGCTTGTCCCCAGGGAGGTGTCTCACCCCGCCTCACCCCCGGCTTGTGACGAGGGCGTGCGCCGCTCGGAGGCCTCATACGCCCGCACGATGCGTTGGACCAGCGGATGGCGGACGATGTCCACCTCCGTCAGCGTGCAGATGGAGACGCCGCGCAGGCCGTGCAGGAGCCGCTCGGCGTGCACCAGGCCGCTCTCGCCGCCCTCGGGCAGGTCGATCTGCGTCGTGTCCCCCGTCACCACCATGCGCGACCCGTGCCCCAGGCGGGTCAGGAACATCTTCATCTGCATGATGGTTGTGTTCTGGGCTTCGTCCAACACCACGAACGCCTCGTTGAGCGTCCGTCCGCGCATGTACGCCAGAGGCGCCAGCTCGATGACCCCGCGCTCCGCATAGCGGCGGAACTTGTCGATGCCGACCAGCTCGTACAGCGCATCGTACAGCGGACGCAGGTACGGATCGACCTTCTCGCGGATGTCGCCCGGCAGGAAGCCCAGACTCTCGCCCGCTTCGCGGATCGGGCGCGTCAGGACAAGGCGGCTCACCCGCTTGTCGCGTAGGGCCGCGACGGCCACCGCCATCGCCAGGTAGGTCTTGCCAGTGCCAGCGGGGCCAATGGCGAGGACGAGATCATCACGGCCCATCGCTTCGACATACGCCGCCTGCGCCGCGGTACGCGGCCGCACGGGGCGACCGCTCGGAGTGGCCCAGATGACCTTCGAGCGCAGTGCATCGGCGTCCTGCGGGTGATCGGCCTTCACGGCGTTGATGGCGTACTCGACATCGGTGGCCGACAGCACATGCCCGTCATGGACCGTCGCCAACAGCTTGCGCACCACCTGCTCGGCGGGCAGCGTGCCCGCTCGGCCGGACTGCACGCGAACCGCGCACTCCCGCACCGCCAGCCTCAGGTCGAAGGCCTCCTGGATCGCCTTCAGATGCTCATCCAGTTGCCCGGCCAGCGCGGACACGTCTTCCGGCGCATCCGCCTCGATCTCAACCCAACCCGTCAGGCCCGCCGCCAAAGGCCATCCTTCTTCCTGTCGGTACTCCTGTGGTTCGCCGATGCAGAGTTCGCCGCCCGCCCCGTTGCGGCCTGCCTGCAATCCCCATCCATCGAAAAGGCCGGGGCTGATGACGACGCCCCGGCCACCTTCGACTGCCCATGGCCAGAAGTGCTACCTGGACTTCCGCAGACGCTTCGCCCGCTCGCGGCGCTTCCTCTCGCTCGGCTTCTCGTAATGCTCGTGCTTGCGAGCATCGCGGAGCACGCCGGACTTGGCCAAGTCCTTCCGGAACCGCCTCAGCGCGGCATCCAGGCTTTCGCCTTCGCGTACGACGACCTTTGTCATCGCGGTCTAACCTCCCCTCCGCTTCTAAGATAGCACAACCTGAGCGATCAGACCAGACCCATCATCTGATTCCATAGACGCCTACACCCGCCGGGAGGTTCCTGTGGACGAGATTTGACCATAATAGAGGGAACAGGGGGAACTACAGGGTCAAGAAGGGGTGTTTCCTGGGATGAAGATGCCTCCAGACCGTGCACAGGCCGAGTGGGGGAGCGGGGAAGCGCGGCATACGCCCGACGCCGCCGTTGGGTGGGCTGCCAGATCTCGCTCCCCCATCAGCTCTTCCCCACGGAGCGCAGCAGCCTGACGACCTCATCGTAGGTCTCGACCGCGATGTCCGCGCCGACCGAGTGCATCCCAGCCACGAGGCCGCCCTCCTGGCCGATCTCGACCAGTCGCCGGACGTGCTGTCGCACCTCGGCAAGATCGCCGCGCGGGAGGATGTGAGCGTTGTCCAGGCCGCCGAGGAGGGCCAGGCGCTCGCCGTACTGCTTGCGGAGGGCCACCACGTCCAGACCGGCTTTGGGCTCGACGGGGTTTATGCCGTCGAAGCCAATCTCGATGAAGCGATCCAGCAAGGGGCCGATGTTGCCGTCGCTGTGCAAGATGACCTTGCGAGCTCCTGCCGCCCTGAAGGCCTCTACCATCTCCGCCCACACCGGGACCAGCACCTCATCTGCAGTGCGCGGAGAGAACATCGGCCCTAGGTTGGAGGCCATGTCATCGAAGATCCAGATGCCTGTGCCGTAGAGGTCCCAGCGACGCAGCTCCTCCAGCCCGACGCGGATCAGGTGGCGGCCAACTACGAAGGCCAGCTCGCGCGCGAACGCGGGATCGGCCGCCATGTCGCACAGGAAGTCCACCTCGCCACGTACGAACTGCGTGCGGATGAACGGCCCCCCGACCTTGGCGAACACGCAGTAGCGCTCCTTGAGCGCCGACATGCCTTCGTCCAGGCCCGCGTAACGAGAGGGGAGATCGGGCGGGTCGATTGCCAGGGAGTCAAGGTCGGCCGGGCAGGTTACCGCGCTCTCCAGCTGTTCGTAGAAGTAGCCGCCGGTCACCGTGCGAATCACGCGGCCCCAACTATCGCGACGGATCGTCTGCCGGTCGGTCTGCTCGAGCGTCTCGGCGCGGCTGGGGCAAAGCCCTTCATCCCCCACCGCTATCGAGATGTCCACCCCGTAGTAGTCGTGAATGTCCATCTCCGGTCCAAGGCCCTTGGCTTCGCGCCAGGCCGCCTCGAACTCCGCCCAGTAGCCATCATACAACGGGATGCGGTCCGGCGGCCGGAAGTCCAGAGCCGCCATCACGCGTTCGGTGGAGGTCATAGCGTCTCCCTCTGCTGCGGGTCGGCGAGCGCACGGGCGCGCGCGAGGTCCTCCGCGGTGTTCACGTTCAGGAACAGGCGATCCCAGTCCCCGAACGGGGCCAGCTCCTCCTCGGTGACCCAGCGGATCGCGACCCGGTCGTAGAACGACACGGTGCGGCGGCGCCCCGCCGCCAAGGCCTCTTGCGCCGGCCCTCGGCAGGCGGGTCCGTAGATGGCGCACAGCGGCTCCATCAGTTCCCCGCGCCGGGGCACTACCGCGTCCGCGGCGCCCCGCTGGTCGCGCAGGAACGCCAGCATCGGCGTTGAGACGAAGGGCGCATCCCACGGGACGACGAGCGCATCGTCCGGCTCCGCGTCAACCAGGGCCGCACACAGCGCGGCCAGCGGACCGCCTCCCTCGTCGGGTTCCGTGATGACACGCAAGCCCAGGCCTTCGAGCGGAGTCGGATCGCCGACGAGCACGACCTCCGCGACCAGGGGGGCGACCGCCGCTCGCACGCGCTCGACGATGGGCACGCCACCGACGGTCAGGAACCCCTTGTCGGGGGAAAGGCGCAACCCCCTGCCTCCGGCGAGGATGTAGGCTTTCACGTAGATCTCCGGCGACGAAATTAGGGACAGGCCCCGATTTCCGACGGACGTCTTGTCGGAAATCGGGGCCTGTCCCTAATCTCGTCCGGCGATCTCAATGATCTTGGCCAGCCAGACGCAGGCCCGGTGGAGGTCGTTCAGGTCCACGTGCTCATCCGGGGTGTGCACTTCGGAGGAACCGCAGCCCAGGATCACGCAGACGACTCCGTGCTGGTTGAAGATGTTGGCATCGCTGCCGCCGCCGGTCGGTCGGGCGAGCGGCTCGAGGCCGACCTCCTGCGCTGCTTCGTCGGCGACCACGTAGGGCCACTCGTCGAGCCCGACGTCGAAGCGTTCGTACGTGCGGCTGACGGTAAGCTCGACCTCGCCGCCGTGTCGTTTCGCGGCCTTGTCGAAGCACCGGCGCACGTGCTTCACCTGGGAATCGAGCTTGCGCGTGTCATGGCTGCGCGCTTCGCCGCCCACCGTACAGATCGGCGGCACCACATTGCGCGCCTCGCCCGCCCGGATGAGGCCGACGTTGGCTGTCGTCTCATCGTCGAGCCGTCCCACGTGCATCTCGGCGATGGCCTCGGCCGCCATGCGGATGGCGTTGATGCCCTTCTCCGGCGCGACGCCCGCGTGGGCGGCTCGGCCCTTCAGCACGGCATCCCAGCGATCGGCGGAAGGGGCCTTTACCGTGATCGCGCCCACCGTGCCGGACTCCGCGACGAAACCTCGCCGAGCAGTCACGGCCTCGTAGTCGAGGCCCTTGGCGCCCTCCAGGCCGGTCTCTTCGGCGGCGGTGAGGACGATCTCCAGCGGGGGGTGCGGAATGCCGTTGGTGACGACCTCGCGCACGGCCGACAGGACGGCGATGCACCCGCACTTGTCGTCGCCGCCAAGCACCGTCCGGCCGTCGGTGCGCACGACACCGTCCTCGATGGCGGGGCTCACGCCCTCGCACGGGGGCACGTTGTCCAGGTGCGCGTTCAGCAGCACGGGCGGCGCGCCGTTGCCGGGGACGCGGGCGATCAGGTTGCCCGAGTTGCCGTTCAGTGTGGCTCCCAGCCCGTCGTCCGTCGCCTCGACACCGAACTCAGCAAACTGCGCCACAAGCCAGGCGGCAGCGGCGGCTTCGCGGTAGCTCGGGGAATCGATACGCAGCAACGCCAGCAGATCAGCGGTCACGCGCTCCATCTCGATCAATGCAGTTCACCTCTCCTGAAGGTCGGCCTACCGGCCGCTGAACCGGGCCCTCACCCACGCCAAGGCCTCGTCGCGGGTGACGAGATTCCCGGCGATCCACTGCACCTCAACGGCCTCGAGGATGGTCTTGAACTGCGGTCCCGGAGCGAACCCGAGCCGCAACAGGTCATCTCCGTTCACCGGGAGGTCCTCGGTTCGGCTCGCGGGGCCACCCTCTCCCGCGGCCAGCAGACACGCCAGCCGGCAAACCGCCGCTTCGTCGTCGTCGAACGACGGCGTGACGCGCAAAGCCCGGCGGTCGGCCAGCGCCAGGAGCACGGCGCCTATCCCGTGAGGCGCCATGTCGCGCATGAACCGCCGACGGGCGCGGAGGGTCGGCTCGTCGGTCTGCATGAAGGGCAAGATGCGCATGTGTGAGCGGACGAGGTCCTTGACCTGGCGCCGCACGCGCCGCGGCAGACGCAGCCGAGACACCGCCTGCTCGGCAAGCTCTGCGCCATGTTCCTCGTGCCCGAAGAACCGCCAGCGGCGCCCGCCCCAGGTGCGGCGTTCTGGCTTGCCGATGTCGTGCAACAGCGTCGCCAGCACCAGCCCGCTGCGTGTGGTCTCATCGGCGACGTAGCGCGCAATGCGGTCGGCGTGCTCCCGGAAGAACGCACCAGGCCGGCTGATGATCTGCGCGAGCCGGACGGCCGTCAGCACGCTGTGCGCCGCAACGTCGAACTCATGCACTCCGCCCTGCTCGACGCCGACCGTCGGCGCGAACTCCGGGATGAGAGCCGCCAGGACGCCGTCCTCCGCCATCGCCTGCAGGGGCGTCTCGTAGGCCCGCGCGCCGAGGGTGAGCAGGAGTTCAGCGCCCAGACGCTCGGCGGCAACCTCGGGGAAGAGACCTGTGAGGCCGGCACAGGCACGGCGCGTTCGCCGGTCGAGTCGGAACCCGAGGGTCGCCGCGAAACGGTAGGCGCGCACAATGCGGACCGGATCGCGCACTAGCGCCTCGCGGGAGATCATCCGCACGACCCCCCGGGCCAGGTCAGCCCGCCCACCGCACGGGTCGCGGAGGCGCGGATGCTCCCCGAGCGGCCCGGCTGCGAGGGCGTTGATCGTGAAGTCCCGGGCACGCATATCGGCGGCCAAGCCTCCGGGCGCGACGGCCGCGAAGTCCAGGTAGAACCGAACACCGCCGCGCCTCAGGGCCACTCGATACGTGCGGTGCGCTTCGTGCAGCCGCACCAGGCTCCCGCCCACGCGGCGGGCGACCGCTCCCGCCACCCGAGGCGGGTCGGCGAGGATGAAGTCGAAGTCCATGCATGACCGCCCGAGGAAGGCATCGCGGACCGCGCCGCCAACCAGATAGGACCGCTGCCGCCCGGCGGCGCGGCGAACGTCGTCGGCGAACGGCACAAGGGAGAGAACCTCCCGGGCGGTGAGCTGGGGCAGGTGAGTCGCGAATCGCACGGGGGACCTACAGATCGCAGCGCGCCATCTGCGCGTAGAGTTGTCCCTGGGAGACGAGGTCGGCCGGGCCACCGCCAGGGCAGCCGATCAGCGTGACGACGCCTCGGAAGGGCGCGATCGCCTCGGCCGCAACCTCCGCCGTGTGCACGCTGAGCAGCTCCGCGATCAGCGCGCCCTCCTGCACGATCGACCCCGGATCGACGTGGCTGAGGACGACGCCGTCGGTCGGCGCGTGCCAGAGACGGCTCTCGGACTCCGGCAGAACCAGGGCTGTCTCGGCTGAGCGGGCGCCCCGGGAGCTCATGTGCAGGTCCGACAGCACGCTCCGGATTCCGGCCAGCGCCAGGCGGACACTCTCCGGCTCAACCGCCCCCGGCGGCGGCAGCCGGACCTCAATGGCGGCCTTGCCCTGTCGAGCCGCAACATCGTAGAGCGCCCGCCGGTCGATCTCGCGGGTCGCCTGGATGTGGGGAATGCCGAAGGCTTTCGCCGCAGCCACGCTTGCGTCGGAGGTCGCGCGAACGACGGCTACTGGGCCGCGCTGCGGGGCGGCCGAGTGCAGGTCGATGACCGCGTGGCATGACTCGAGGCACTGCTCCCAAAGCGCGGCCGCCATCCGCTCGACGAGCGCTCCCTCCGCGTCGCCCGGCCAGACGTTGTTCATGTCGTGGGGGCAGGCGTCCGGCCAACCGTCATCGCAGGGGAACGCCCTCCGCTTCGTGCGCGCGGCCGGCGGGTTGGCGACCGGTATCCCAATCACGACGCCCTTGAGATCATCGAGGTCCAGCCGAGGCACGAGCAGATGGATGGCCGCCGTGCCGTTGACATCGAGGCCCCGCTGCGCACCCAGCAGGCACAGGACCGGCCCGTCCTCCGCGCCCCGGGCGGCGACGACCGGAAGACCCACCTGCTGACCCGACTCCGGGTCCTCCACGGTGAGCCGAGCGCGCCCGACGGTTCGCGGCTCCAATTCGGCAGCTAGCGGTGGTGACATGCGCGATCCCCGACGGCTCGATGCCATCGCAAGCCGGCCTCCCGGCTTCTGAACGTAGAAGGGCCGGCTCGCCGCCGGCCCTCCGAACTGACCCTACACGCGCATCTTGTCGGCCTGATCCCGCGCCATCTTCGTGATGACGGGCAGCTCCAGCTCCTGCCTGTTGTAGGCCTTGACCGCGAGCAC
>Ga0194110_10006247_pt1 | contig 13992 bp, 12 predicted proteins | sample TA2Kig1200mmetaG_FD_146192 | JGI IMG/M metagenome (GOLD analysis project Ga0194110, IMG submission 146192) | Freshwater microbial communities from Lake Tanganyika, Tanzania - TA2015032 Kigoma Deep Cast 1200m | ecosystem: Environmental > Aquatic > Freshwater > Lake | place: Tanzania: Lake... | reverse complement strand
TCCTTTAGATGGTCACGATGGTAAATTGCATTCCCCCTGATTAATCCGAGGAGGATCTTCTCGCGTGTTGTCTCTAAGGTTAAACCTGAAAAGCTGGCCGTCATCTGCTCAAGGCTGTAACGGCATCCCTGTAAATAAGGGATGTATCCAGGCAGGTCATCTTCCAGGCTCTCTGAATGGTCGCTGTCGAGAAAACCTTTAAGCACCGTTGGAATATAATCGTTATAAAATTGATCAGCGGTCATATCCCGGCAAAATACGGAATGAAACCACTCCAGAGCCAGCCCTCCAGTATTCAGGACAAAGAAGGTGACCCATCGGTTAGGAATGACATGACAGCGGACATTGAAATTTGCAGAGCTCACAGGTCTGTCCACACACACATTCGTAATCTCACACGTCCCACAGATAAAATTGATATCTCCGGGTGCTGTGAACCCTCCTGATAGGGCGGCCAGCACTGCATCATTGCCTCCGCAGAGAACAACACAATCCTCTGGCAAACCCAGTTCGTCAGCGATCCTGGGTAAGATGTTCCCCACTTTATGATACGATTGTTTCAGTGGCGGAAGTTTCTCTTCGGGTATCTCTGCCACGGACAAGACATCCCGATTCCAGGTCAAGTCGTGCCGAGTAGTATTGTAAAGACCCGTGATCGAAGTGGTTGAGGGGTCAATTGCCCATTCACCTGTGAAGCGTTTGACCATATAGGTATTGCTATGGCCAAATTTGGCTGCCCGCTTCCAGACATCGGGCTGATTTTCCCGAATCCATAAAATGGAGCAGAGAGAGGAGCCACCTGAAACAGGCAGGTTACAGGTCTCCTTGAGAAACTTCTCTTCTCCTACTAATTGCCGAATCTCTCTGGCCTGTTTATGGGAACGACCATCCAGCATCAAAATAGCAGGACTTAGAGCTGTGCCGTCTTTCCCCATGGGCAACAATCCAGGGGTCGTCACAGAGAAAGAGATGATGCCAACCCGGGAGAGATGCTCTTTGATCTCAATGCAGCAATCTTTAAGGGCAAGCCACCACTTCTCGGGTTCGATATCTGCCTTTCCGCGGTCATAGAGATTGATCGCATAGTCTCTTGAGGTTTCACACCTCTTTTCGAGATCTGGGCTGAAGACGCCTATTTTAAATGCGGTGGTCCCAACGTCAATCGCAAGAATATCTCTTTTCATATTATTTTTTCTGAGCCGACTTAAATTTTTTCAAAGCTGCCTTCAACTTCGGCAGTTCTCCTTCGACCATATTGTATGTGTGCTGGGCTTCTGGGAACTTTCCCTTTCTCACATCATCTGCGTAAGCCTCCATGGCTTTCAACGTTTCCCCTCCGAGATTCGCATACTTCTTTACAAATTTTGCAGTGAAGGCCTGGAAGATTCCCAGGATATCGCTACAGATCATCACCTGTCCATCCGCATCAACCCCGGCTCCAATACTGGAAACCGGGATGGTCAAATCGTTTCGAATGATCTTACAAACCTCTGGTGGAACCGCCTCCACGAGGATGGAGAAAGCCCCTGCCTGTTGAACAGCTCGGGCGTCTTCGATTAGCTCTAGTGCTGCTTCAACAGTTCGACCCTGAGCCTTAAATCCACCTAATTGCCCGGAGCTCTGAGGGGTAAGGCCAATGTGGCCCATGACAAGCATCCCTCCATCGGAGATGGCTCTGATCTGGGGGCAGACTCTCCGGCCTCCCTCAAGTTTGATGGCATCCACCCTCGCCTCTTTGAAAAAGCGTCCTGCATTTCGAACAGCCTCGTCAGCGTTGACCTGATAGGAGAGAAAAGGCATATCTCCGATAATAAAAGTATTCGGAGCGCCTCTGCGCACTGCTTCCGAATGATAGATGCACTGATCCATGGTGACAGGAACGGTCCCCTCGTAGCCATAGATACACATTCCAAGGGAATCGCCCACCAGTAGCATATCCATACCTGCCTGTTCAGCAAACTGGGCGGTCCAGAAATCGTAAGCCGTCACCCAGACTGCTTTCTGGCCAGACTCCTTCATCTTTTGAAGATCAAATCGAGTTAACTTTTTCTTCATCTTTTGCCTCCTAAATTTATTTTCATGGGATCAAATGTTGTTTTCATGTAAATAGATCTATGGGGGGAGATCCTGAATCACGGTCAAGATCTGGGTTAGAATGATGGTCCAAGAAATTTGAAATGGTTTATTTCAAAAGTTTTGTAAAGTTTTTTACCTTATCCGCGGTTTTTTTAATCTCTTTGGCTTCTTTCAAACCTGGGATTTCATCCACCTCTTTTTTAATATCTGAAATTATACTTCCCTTCTGATCATTCTGAACCTTCTCCGATTTCTTTTCTCCCCTAATATTTCTCAGTTCTTTGATCGTCTTCCCGAGACCTTCGCCGATTTCAGGGAGTCGTTTCGCCCCGAAGAGGACAAGGATGATGACGAGAATGATCAGAATTTCAGGCAATCCCAAACCGAACATGCTTTAACCCCACAAGTTTGGAGTTCGGAGTTTTTAGCTCGGAGTAAAAACTTTAATTAAAATTATTAGCCCCGAACTCCGAACTCATTGCTCCGAACTATTTATACTCAGCGATACTCCCAGCGACCTGGTCTCCACGCCCATCCTCTTCCTCTCGGTTCCCAGTGCCCCGGGACCCAGACCGCTTGAGGCTGCGGACGTCTATGCCAGCGACCAGGAATCCAGACCCAATCCCCTCCGCGATGTTCCCAGTGTCCTGGCCGCCAGACAGCGTCAGGATAGGGAGGGGGTCCGTAAACCTCAGCCCTGGGTTCGGGTGGCCTGACATAGACCACACGGGGCGGGCAACCCCATAAAAAGATTGCCATCCCACAGATAGTAACCAATAAAAAGAGAATAATTAATTTCTTATCCATAGGAATTCCTCCTGCTATGTATTAATATTTATAAGATTTTGTACCCCGATGCAAGAAAAATATTCACCCCCTACATTTTAGGGGAAAAGGATGATAGCTTGATTTTTTTAATTATTTCAAATACGTTTATCCTTAAAGGAGATGATCGATGTCCATTGAACTAGAATGTCCGATTTGTGATGCCGATATTCCCCTGGATGGTGATGAAAGACCAGGGGACTTTGTTCTCTGTTCCTTCTGCAAAGTATCCTTCAAACTGATCAGGGGGAAAGATAAATGGATCCTTGTTGAGGACTATGAGGTATAGATTCATTCTTTTGGATCAATGATCGAAATGAAATGGTTATATGCTTCCGATCTTCATGGCGAGATCTATCTCTACGAACAACTCCTGGAGTTAACCCAATCTTCATCCGCAGAGATCATCCTATTAGGGGGCGACCTCCTCCCGTCCTTCCCTCCAACGAAACGCTACGAGGACATGATTCCCAACCAGAAGACCTTTATCGACCAGTTTCTCTTTTCTTTCTTTAAAAGAATAATGAAAATGACCGATGTCAAACATCTCTTTCTTATTCCCGGAAACTGGGACCTGGGTTATCCTTATTTTTTTAAAGAACCTGTGGAGGGAATAGTCGATCTCAATCAGAAAATCTACCAGCTTAGAAACGGATACGAAATCATCGGTTACCCTTTTGTCCCGCCAACTCCTTTTCGGCCTAAGGATTATGAAAAGATGGATGACAATGAATCGCCCTGGCCTCCCCAAAAGAATCCATCTTACATCAGAAGTTCTGAACAGGGTGACGAGCTAACAGCCATCGATCCCTATCTCTACCTTAGGAACCGGGAAACGATTCAAGAGGATTTGAACCTACTCCCAAAACCCGTTTCCTTGAAGAGAGCGATCTATCTGACGCATTCCCCTCCTTTTGGGACACGGCTTGATCAGATTCAGGGAGGAAAATCAGCAGGAAGTCGTGCTCTCAAAGCCTTCATTGAATTGTACCAACCTCTGCTCAACCTCAATGGCCATATCCATGAATCCCCACAGCTCTCAGGTTCCTATTTTGAGTGGATTGGCCAGACCCTTGCCATCAATCCGGGACAGCTCATTTCGAAAACACTCCACGCTGTCACCTTTGAAATCGAAAGGCTCAAAGAGACACTCAAGCATACCTATCTTTCCGATATCATAGATCATTCTAATTTTTAAAGATTTTTTAAAAAATGCTTTGACTTTTAATAAGTATTGTGCGATACTATTATCGTAGGTTGTAAGAAGTATTAGTTTTGGATCAACGAAAGGTCACAAAAGTGCTTCTGAAAACTTTTGTGGCTTTTTTTTAGGGACCAAAGGCTATTACAACTTACTTTAGTCTAAAGTGGAAAGGAGGTGAGTTGTAGTGGCCAAAGGTCGTGTAAAATGGTTTAATGAGAAGAAGGGCTTCGGGTTCATTTCCAGAGACGACGGAAATGATGTCTTCGTTCACTTCTCCGCTATTAAAAGGGATGGTTTTAAATCTCTTTACGAAGGCGATGAGGTCGAGTTCGAGGTTTCCCAGGGTCCAAAGGGGCTCCAGGCAACAAATGTTGTTGTGGTAAGCTAAAACAAAAAAATCTTCAAACTTCGAAAAAGGCTCCAGGTATCTTTACTGGAGCCTTTTTTACAATCTCCATCATCCCCTTCCCCTTTCCCCCTTATTCATTACGACTAACTTGACTTCATCTTCAACCTGTCCTATATATTTAGTAAACCCCGTTAGAAGAGCATCGCCCTTCTAACGGAAAGGCTCACCCCCGATAGAAGTAGAACTTCGTACGGGGCAAGCATCGGGGCTTTCTAACGGGGTAAAATTCATCAGCTTGTCGCGGGGAGTTGGGATGGACCTGGCTGAGAGGGTGACCGTACAGTCACCGACCCGCTGAACCTGACCTGGATAATACCAGCGGAGGGATCGACAGATTACTTAAAAAAGATGCCGACCCTCCGGGGCCGGTTTTTTTATTTCTAACAAGGTGCTGAAAAACGTCAGTCTGCGGCGTTTCCTTCATCCTTCGTCGTTGCGGCGTACGTCCAAGTACGCCTCACTTCTCAGGATTTCGGGAGCCTTGCATCCTGGCTTTTTTGAGCACCTTGGGAAGAATGCCTTTTTCAGCAACTGTTAAAGGAGAGAGCCATGATCTTTCAGGCCGAACGCCTCCTACAAGTCCCTCTTACTGTTCGAAAACAGAAACCTGTTGTCCATGCTATCACCAATTGGGTCACGGCCAATGATGTTGCAAGTGCACTTCAGGCCATTGGCGCTCGACCCATCATGGCCACTGCTCCTGAAGAGGTTGAGGAGATCACTTCAAGGACAGATGCATTGGTGCTCAACTTGGGAACCCCTTCACCGGTTCGCATTGAAGCCATGCTTCTGGCAGGCCTTCAGGCGAACAAGGATGGCCATCCGGTCCTATTTGACCCGGTCGGAGCGGCTGCATCCAAGTTTCGCATAGAATCCTGTAAAAGGATTTTATCCATACTGCGGCTTACGGTGATTAGGGGAAATCAGGCTGAAATCGGAACACTTGCAGGTCAGGAGAGCCATTTAGCCGGAGTGGATTCGGTTACCGGTCCAGAGGACCTGAACCAGGCCTCCCAGCATCTATCTAAAATGACAGGTGCAGTTGTTGTGGCAAGTGGTCCGCAGGATCTGATCGTCTCTTCCGAAAAGAGAGTGATTGTGGAGAATGGCCACCCGATGATGGGAAAGGTCCTGGGTATGGGCTGTATGCTCACGGCAGTCCTCGGAGCCTTCAATGCCGTGGAGAAGGACCCAGTAATGGCTACAGTGAGTGCAATAGCCTTCTTCGGTCTGGCTGGAGAACAGGCAGCCCTTCTTGCAAAAGGGCCAGGGACATTTAAGTCCGCCTTTTTAGATAGCCTCTTTTCACTAACACCCGATCAGATGCGAAAAGGGATTAGGATAAAATCTTAAACAAAGACATTTGAAATCTCTCAAATTTGTCATCCTGAACCTTGTGCTGAATTCATTTCAGTATTGTTTCAGGATCTGGGGTAAAAACCAGAACGAGATGCCGAACCAAGTTCGGCATGACTAGAAAAAAAGAGGAAAAAATGGAGACAAGAATCATTGCGAGGACAGTAATCCTTGTTGCGATAGGTGTTGCCATCTCCCCCTTTACCAGCATTCCGATTGGTATTGCAAAGATCAATCCAGCCCAGCATTTCGTCAATGTCATCGCTGCCATCCTCCTTGGTCCATGGTGGGCAACTGGTATTGCCTTCATCATTGGCATCATTCGTAATGGACTTGGCACAGGCACACTGCTCGCTTTTCCGGGCGGGATGGTCGGTGCCTTCCTCGCGGGCATTGCCTATCGTTATAGCCGTAATATCTATCTTGGAGCCCTGGGAGAAATAATTGGCACAGGACTTTTGGGAGCCATTTTGAGCGCCTTGATTGTTGCCCCTGTCTTTATGGGAAAAACTATTGCCCTCGGAGCCCTGATCATTGCTTTCTCTGGAAGCACAATCACGGGAGCAATCATTGGCCTCTTCGGACTCAAGCTCCTCGAACGAGCTGGCCTGGCGAAACTAAAAACGGAATGAGGTTGAACATCGAATGATTCTCCGGTTTGAGGGAGTGACCTACCATTATCCCGGTATAGAAACTCCGGCTCTGGATGGCCTTGACCTGACCATTCATTCAGGAGAAAGCGTTCTCGTTGCGGGAACAAGTGGAAGCGGAAAATCAACCTTCTGCCGCGCCTGTATTGGACTGGTCCCCCATTTTCATCATGGGAAATTAACCGGAAAGGTTCTTGTGGACGGGCTCGATACTGGCAAGCATCCTGTTCATGAACTGTTTCGCCACGCAGGATTAGTCTTTCAAAATCCCGATGCTCAACTCTTCAACCAGACCGTTGAGGCGGAAATGGTCTATGGCTTGGAGAGCCTGGGATTAGAATCGTCTGAAATTGAAAAGAGGTTGGCCTGGGCAAGCAACCTGACAGAACTTGATTCCCTCATGGGCCGCTCACCCCATACCCTCTCCGGCGGTGAAAAACAGAGGGTTGCTCTAGGAGCCATTCTCACTCTTCGCCCCAGACTTCTTCTTCTTGACGAACCCTTTACACACCTCGATCCCGAAGCAACAGAGATGCTTAGAAAAATTCTCCGGTCGCTGAAGTCCGAAGGGATCACGATCATCATCGTTGAGCACAGGCTTCATGAAATTATTCAAGACGTAGATCGGATCATCATCTTTAATCGAGGAAGAAGTATTGCAGAGGGCCCACCCCATCAGGTTCTTTCCGGAGATATTTCTGGCTATGGCCTCAACCTCCCGCCACTGTTACGGCTCCTCAGGGATTTCGGTCTCAAGATAACGGTCTTTGATATAGAAAAAGCAATAGAGGAACTAAAAGCTCAGAATCTTTTAACTCCATTCTATCAGCACCTCATTAAACAGTCACTCAATCCCTTTGTTCCTCGTACAGAAACAACGCATCCAGTGGTTGAGATAGAAGCCCTTTGGTCTAATTACAACGGTACTCCCCTTCTTCGCGGAATTAACCTCAAACTCCAGAAAGGAGAATCTGTTGCTCTCCTGGGTCGAAATGGAGCTGGCAAAACTACGCTGATAAAATATTTAAATGGTCTGCTCAAACCTCAGAAGGGTCTCGTAAGAATCTTTGGTTCCGACACCCGGAAAAAATCCGTCTCAGAACTCTCCCGGAATGTCAGTCTGGTCTGGCAGAATCCGAATGACCAGATCTTTCGGCCCACTGTGCGAGAGGAGGTTCTGACAGGTCCAAAGATATTTCATTCTTATGACCCGCTCTGGTGTGACGGGTTGTTCGACCGATTTGGACTTCTTCCCTTCCTCGATCGTTCTCCCTTTGCTCTGAGTGAGGGGCAGAAGAAGAGAGTCTCTTTTGCGGCTGCCTTATCTGTCAAGCCCGACCTGATCGTTCTTGATGAGCCTACCGCCGGACAGGACGAACCTTATCGCCGGGAATTGACCTCTTATCTTCACCAGCTACGGGAGGAAGGACAAACCGTTATCTTTGTAACCCATGACTTCGAATTTGCAGCCGAGCACGCAGATCGTTGGCTCATCCTTTCAGATGGAAAGATCATTGCGGATGGATCTCCGGATGGAGTGATGGAGGAAGCAACCGCCATGTCAAAAGCCGGGCTCAGGCCCACCCAGCAATTTCAATTGATCCAGGCCATCAAACGATTAGAGGAGAATAAGAATTGAAACAATCGATTCTCGATCCCCGATCCAAACTTGTACTTGCGCTTGTGGCTATGGTTCTATTGATGACTTTCAGTCAATGGGCCTTCCTCATCATTTCCCTGGTGATATTGGTCGCCTTTGTTCTCTCGCTTCACCTCTTTCGGCCTTGGTTCAATTTCTTAAAAGGTTTAGGCTTTGCCGTCCTCACCTTTTTCCTCATCGCCTGGCTTGCCTTTGACCTGACAACAGGAATCATCTCAGGACTCCGGTTGCTTACGATCGGTGTGGTCTTCTTTCTCTTCTTCCAGACGACCCCGCCTGAAATCCTTTCCAATGGACTGCTCAAGATAGGATTTCCTTACCCTTTCACCTTCGTATTGACTGCATCCATGCAATTTATCCCAGTTCTCATCCGCCGTACTCGAAATATCCGTGATGCCCAGCGTGCAAGAGGCATTCCCATTGAAGGAGGCCTGAGAAGCATTCTCCACCTGCCTGCGCTTGCGGGGCCCCTACTGATTCAATCATTCAAATTTGCCGATGAACTGGCAGAGGCGATGGAGGCACGGGGTTTCGGAATATCAGGCCGACGTTTCCGCTACGAACCTCGCTTCAGATGGTCCGATTGGGTAGTAGTAGCAGGAAGCCTTATTGCTTTGATCATTGCCCTCTTAGTTAAATTTCTATGAACTTTGTAGGCTTTCTTCCATCTCCTTCTAATCTGTGTAATCAGTTTTTAAATCCCTGCCTACCCCGCCCTCGGTCGGGACCGGGGCCGGCAGGCAGGACTGTAATCAGGGATTTCTGGGTTCCCAAGAAATCCCTTCTTTTTGTCTTGACACTCCTGTTCAGCCAAACTATACTTCCTTCGGTCAAATCAAGTTCCAATCAACTACCTTTACAGCCCATTTCCAAGGAGAACCTTTATGCCGAGACGTGACGACATCAAGAAAGTGATGATCATCGGATCAGGTCCTATTATCATAGGTCAGGCTTGTGAGTTTGACTATTCCGGCACCCAGGCCTGCAAAGCCCTTCGGGGCCTGGGATATAAGATCGTCCTGGTCAATTCAAATCCTGCAACGATTATGACAGACCCGGGTATGGCCGATGTCACTTATATCGAACCGCTTAACCTCCAAAGGATGAAGGATATTATCGAAAAGGAAAGGCCCGATGCCTTACTGCCGAATCTTGGAGGGCAGACAGGCTTGAATCTCTCTTCGGAACTGTCACGAACCGGCGTTCTAAAGCAGTTTGGAGTAAAGATCATTGGCGTGGATATTGATGCCATCCAACGCGGAGAGGACCGGTTAGCCTTCAAGGAAACCATGAATCGACTGGGTATTGAAACGCCAAAAAGCAAAATCACCTTTAGCGTGGAAGAAGCTGAGGAGATCGCCGCAGAACTCGGCTACCCGGTGGTCATCCGCCCAGCCTACACCATGGGAGGGACAGGGGGAGGGTTAGTCTATAATGTGGAGGAATTGCGAACGATTGCCAGCCGTGGTATCTCAGCAAGCCTGGTCGGTCAGATCCTGGTTGAGGAATCGGTACTTGGATGGGAGGAGCTGGAGCTCGAAGTGGTTCGGGACTCAAAAAACCAGATGATCACCGTCTGCTTTATTGAGAATGTGGATGCCATGGGTGTCCACACTGGAGATTCCTATTGTACGGCTCCAATGCTTACGATCTCTCCGGAATTACAGAAACGTCTTCAGAAATACTCCTATGACATTGTCGAAGCCATTCAGGTGATTGGTGGCACCAATATTCAGTTCGCTCACGACCCCGAGACCGGCAGGGTGGTAGTGATCGAAATCAATCCCAGAACTTCTCGATCCTCTGCCCTCGCCTCAAAGGCAACAGGTTTTCCAATCGCCTTAATTTCAGCAAAGCTGGCTGCCGGAATGACACTGGACGAAATCCCCTACTGGCGAGAGGGAACACTGAAAAAATATACTCCATCGGGAGAGTATGTGGTGGTTAAATTTGCCCGGTGGGCGTTTGAGAAGTTTAAGAATTCCCACGACAAACTCGGCACACAGATGCGCGCCGTGGGCGAAGTCATGAGTATTGGCAAAAATTACAAAGAGGCTTTTCAGAAAGCGATCCGGTCCCTTGAAACCGGCCGTTATGGACTCGGCTTTGCTAAGGATTTTCATCAAAAGAGTCTTGATGAACTCATGGGCCTTTTAGCCGAGCCTTCGAGTGAAAGGCAGTTCATCATGTACGAAGCCCTCCGCAAAGGTGCCACCGTAGAGGATATTCATAATAAAACCTATATCAAACCCTGGTTCATCGTACAGATGAAAGAACTGGTGGAACTGGAGGAAAAGATTCTTAAGTATAAAGGTAAAACCCTTCCCGATGAGTTATTGATAAAGGCAAAGAAAGATGGCTTTTCAGACCGCTATCTCACTAAACTCCTTGGCCTATCTGAAAAAGAAATTAGACAACGGCGTATCGCTCTGGGCGTGGTTCAGGGCTGGGAATCTGTGCCGGTCAGCGGTGTGGAAAACGCCGCCTACTATTTCTCAACCTACAATGCTCCAGATAAGGTAAAGGTCAGCAACAGGCCCAAGATCATGATTCTGGGAGGAGGGCCAAATCGTATCGGGCAGGGGATTGAATTCGATTACTGTTGTGTGCATGCTGCCTTTGCTCTGCGTGATCAAGGATATGAGACCATCATGGTCAACTGCAATCCGGAGACCGTTTCAACGGATTATGACACTTCCGACAAACTCTATTTTGAACCACTTACCGTAGAGGATGTTCTTAGCATCTATGAAAAAGAGAAACCCGAAGGGGTGATTGTTCAGTTTGGAGGCCAGACTCCCCTCAACCTTGCAAATGAATTGGCTCAGGCCGGAGTCAAGATTATCGGAACATCACCTGAGACGATTGACCTCGCAGAGGATCGCGATCGTTTCCGCCAGATGATGGCTAAATTAAGGATTCCAATGCCAGAATCAGGCATGGCCAGCAATCTCAAGGAGGCGATTTCAGTGGCTGAGAGAATCGGCTATCCTCTCATGGTCAGGCCTTCTTATGTCCTGGGAGGACGGGGCATGGAGGTGGTTCATGATGAGGAAATGCTCAAACAGTATGTGGCAGCGGCTGTGGGTGTGACACCAGAGCGGCCGATCCTGATTGACAAATTCTTAGAAAACGCCATCGAGGCTGAGGCAGATGCCATCTCCGATGGAACCAGTGCCTTTGTTCCGGCGGTGATGGAGCATATCGAACTGGCTGGCATCCATTCCGGAGACTCTGCCTGTGTCATCCCGCCCATCAGCATCCCACCCAAGCATTCGGAGACCATCTATGACTATACGAAGAAGATCGCAACCGAACTCAACGTCATCGGATTAATGAATATGCAATATGCCATTGCCAACGATCGGGTTTATGTCTTGGAAGCAAACCCTCGTGCCTCTCGTACGGTACCCATCGTTTCGAAGGTCTGTAACATCCAAATGGCACGATTGGCCACTCAGTTGATGCTTGGTAAAAAAATGAGTTCTCTCAATCTCAAACCAAAATTTATCAGACACTTTGGCGTCAAAGAGTCGGTCTTCCCTTTCAATATGTTTCCCGAAGTGGACCCCATCTTAGGGCCGGAGATGCGTTCCACCGGAGAGGTATTAGGAATGGCAGATTCCTTTGGCCTCGCTTTTTTTAAGGCAGAAGAGGCGGCCCAGCAGATGCTTCCCTCCGAAGGAACGGTTTTAATCACAGTTGCGCAAGAAGAGAGACCGGCAGTTCTCGATGTCGCTCAGGAATTTTACAGATTGGGTTTTAAAATAAAAGCAACCAACGGTACCAGCAGATTTCTCGCAGAGCATGGGATCGAATCCGAGCCTATTCTGAAAATGCACGAAGGGCGACCCAACATTGTCGATGGGATTATGAACAGGGAGATTCAGCTTGTGATCAATACGCCCAGTGGTAAGCTCGGCAAAGAAGATGATTCTTATATTCGGAAGGCAGCGATCAAATATAAGATTCCTTACATCACCACATTAGCCGCGGCCATCGCAGCCGCCAAAGGTATAGCCGCTTCCCGTCAGGGAAAAGGCACTGTCCGCCCCCTCCAGAGCTACCACGCGGACATTCATTAGAATGAGATTCCTGACTTGGTGTAAGTTTAAATCGTATAGATGAAAGGTATAAAAAAACCCCAGTTTTTACAAAGGTCTTTTACCTTTCCTCCAAACTCACACCTACTACTCCTTAATTTGGGTAATATCTCAAGACTGAGGATTATTGATCGTAAGGTTGAATAGAAAAGGCAGGGCTATTAATGCCACCCTGCCTTCCACATTTCCTAATCAGAATCTACCATAATGCTTGGCCATCTTACTCCAAATTACTTTGCAACTGACTTTAGCCCTTCTATCTGGTTTCCTGACCCCTGATCAACAACAGTTCCAGAGCTACCACCAACCACATTGTATTTTGAATCTTTTTCGAGGGCAATATCACAACGTGAGGCTTTAAATTGGCTGAAATCATTTCCAATGAGGAAATTCTTACTTCCCAGCTGGCCTCTCATTGGGACAATTTGAATTGCATGTGCCCCCCTCCCTTCAATCCTATTGTGGGCTATATAACAATTAGAGGTAAAATGTATTATCCCCCAAGCTTCAGATCCTTCTGCAAGCACTGCGTTATTGCTTATTACCGCATTATCTGATGGGACAAAAATACCCATTGATGTCTGGCCACGTGCCCTAATAGCGTTGTTAATAACGATATATTTGGGGTTTCTTTTTGGATCCATAGCCCCTGCAGGGTCAAAAAACCATCCGGCCACGATACCATTCGGCGTCCGTGGTGAAGGAATTGGAATTCCCTCTTGTGACGTTACTATCTTATTGTCTTGAATGATGACCATACCGTTTCCATCTTTGTCAAGATAATTGTCCACTACTTCTATCGAGTTTCTAGAGCAATTGTAAATGGTATTCCTAGAGATTTGCATAGTGGCACCTTTTGTCCAGACAACAAATATTCCCTGCCCCATAGTTTTGATAGGATTGTCATTGGCTACATCAATTTCGTTATCTGAAATTTTCAAATTCCCTGTGAAGACATCAGGTGTATATGTGCGTTTTTCCGGTGGGAGCATCGCTTGGGTTATACGAGGGCCACAATATATCCCGTGCTGTAAACTCACCCCTGTCATACCAGATACTGGTTGCTCAAAGAGGAATGGCCTAACATTCGTTATCTTGTTATCAGATATTGTTGCGCCACTGCTGTAAGCGAGATTGACAGGACCCCATAAGGCTCCATCAAAATGGATAGATTGAATGGTGATTTTTGGCCCTGGAGCTTCTGGTGGTGATTTTGCTGGCAGCGGGCTATGAAAAGTCCAGAATCCACCTTTAATCTTAGTTGCAGGACCTCCTTTTTGGTCTGTTTCACCGACAATCTTCACATCCTTTGTGATATTCACTCTTCCTTTATCCCCAAAGTCAAATGTTCCTTTCAGATTGATGATTCCCCCTTGATCGACAGCTCTCTGAACTGCCTGCAGGTCAACGGTTGGATTATTTTGTCCAACAATTGTGATTTGGGCTGCTGCTGAATTAAAAGAAAAAACTGCCACCACCATGAATAACGAAATGATTATTCTTCGCACCATGGCAATCCCTCCTTCCAGTTTTAGGTTTAAGAAATATTTTGCGACTTATTCTCAGATGTAGTCTAATTTGTGAAAGGCGAGACCAAGTAAGGCACCTCCAAAGGGAATTTAAATCCCCCTGGAGGCTTCATATTGGCACCTTCTGGATTCTTCCTCCCATAACTCACTCCAAAAGGTTAGGGGTTAGGTTGTTAGGTT
>Ga0194110_10006237_pt1 | contig 14003 bp, 14 predicted proteins | sample TA2Kig1200mmetaG_FD_146192 | JGI IMG/M metagenome (GOLD analysis project Ga0194110, IMG submission 146192) | Freshwater microbial communities from Lake Tanganyika, Tanzania - TA2015032 Kigoma Deep Cast 1200m | ecosystem: Environmental > Aquatic > Freshwater > Lake | place: Tanzania: Lake... | reverse complement strand
GGTGATCTCCGAGGCCATGGCCTGATACTCGCTGTCCATGATCAGGCGCTGGGCCGTGGTGTAGGTGCCGGTGGCCGCCTGCTCCGCCAGCTCCTTCATGCGGATGAGCTTCTCGTCGATGACGGAGAGCGCTCCGTCCGCCGTCTGGATGAGGGACAGGGCGTCGTTGGCGTTCCGCACCCCCTGGCTGAGGACCCGGATGTCGGTGCGCATCATTTCCCGAATGGCCAGGCCCGCGGCGTCGTCCGCGGCGGAGTTGATGCGCAGACCCGAGGAGAGGCGGGAGACGGAAGTGGCGAGGCGGTTGTAAGTGAAGCTGAGGTTCCTGGCGGCGTTCATCGCCATCAGGTTATGGTTGATGATAAGGCTCATGGTGTCATCCTCCTTGATGTGTGCCGACCTGCTTCCTTGCCGGCAGGAACCGCCTCCTGGCTGGAGGTGCCCCCCACCTCCTGCGCCATCTGGCGAGGCGATGCTGCAATGTCGTATGTTTTATCGGCAACGGGGTTTAATACTTTAAAAAACAGCTTTTTCCCCATGGTTCCCTGGTGTCCCGGGGAGGCTGCGACGGCGCCTGGAAGAAATTTTTCCCCATCCTTTGCGCACGCCCCGGTCTTTGCAGTACAATACGGTGCAGTCGCAGACAGCGCACGAGGCCGTCCGGACCCAGGCCTCCGTCTCCTTCGGGGCCGGCCGGACAAGGGAGGAATGAGCATCGTTATGAGACACCTGTTGCAACGCCTCTATCAGCTTTTCAATTACGAAGATCGCCTCCTGATCCTCATCGATGCCGACCCCGACTCCATCTCCAGCGGCATGGCCCTGAAGCGCCTCCTCTGGCACCGCCTCTCCGGCTGTGTCCTGTCCCATGTCCGGCCCGTCACCCGGTCTCAGAACCGTCGCATGATAAGGCTTTTGGGCATTCCCATGGCGCCCTTCCAGGATCTCAATCCCGCCGACTACAACCGCAAGGCCCTGGTGGACTCCCAGCCCGGCCACCATCCCCTGCTGGAGGACCTGCGCTACGACCTCATCATCGATCACCATCCCCGGCTGCCGGAGACCCAGGCGCGGCTGGTGGACATCCGCCCGGAGTACGGCGCCACCGCCACCATCCTCACCGAGTACCTGCGGGCGGCCCGCATCAAGCCGTCCCTGAAGCTGGCCACCGCCCTCTATTACGGCATTAAATCGGACACCGCGAACTTCGAACGTCCCGCCATCGAGGCCGACGTGCGGGCCTTTCACTACCTGTTCGCCTATACCCGCACGGCCCTGGTGCGCAAGCTGGAGTTCGCCGAACTGACCGTGTCCCAACTCAAGTACTTCCAACAGGCCCTGCGCCGCTTGAGATTGCGTCAGCGCCGTCTCTACGTCTTCCTGGGACGGGTCCCCACCCCGGATATCCTGGTGATGCTGGCCGACTTTTTCCTCCGGGTGGAAGAGATTTCCTGGACCATCATCGGCGGGGTCTACGAGGACCGGCTCATCGTCATCTTCCGCAACGACGGCCTGCGCAAGAACGCCGGGCGCCTGGCCAACCGGGCCTTCGGCCGACTGGGCTCCGCCGGCGGCCACACCGCCAGCGCCCGGGCCGAGGTGCCGCTGACCAACCTGGAGAGCTTCTTGTCGCCGGGCACTACCAGGTGGGAAGCGTGGCAGGACTTCATCATCCGACGGGTGGAGGTGGGCGCCCCGGCCCCGCTGCCGCCCGGCGAGCGGAAGAAGGCCTGAAAAAGAGAGTCCCTTGCAAAATTCAGCCTGCGCCAGCACAGCGGGGAAGGCCTGCGCCACCACAGACTTTTCTGGAAAGCATGGAAAAATAGCAGCGTCAAAATGAACTTAGCAAGGGGCTCAATACGACATTTAATTTATGAAACGATGTCCTAAGGCCCCCCTGTATGGATTGATTCCGGAAGAACCGATGCACCTGCGCCTCAGCGATTTCGATTATCATCTGCCCCCGGAGCTCATCGCCCGTCATCCCGTTTCGCCCCGCCATACCTCCCGCCTGCTGGTGCTGGACCGGCGCCGGGGCGGCCGGCAGGAGGCCCTCTTCAGCGACCTCCCGGATTTTCTGGATGACCGGGATTTCTTGGTGGTGAACGACACCCGGGTCTTTCCGGCCCGGCTCCGGGCCCGGAAGGAGACCGGGGGACAGGTGGAATTGCTCCTCCATCACCTGCCCGAGCTGCGGGACGGGGGCGCGGCGGGGCGGGTGCGGGCCGGTTACCGGGCCCGGCGGCCACTCCGGCCGGGGCAGGTCCTGCAGGTGGGAGAGGACCTGGAGGCGAAGGTGACGGCCCTCCCCGGGCCGGGGGTGGCGGAACTGGAGCTGACCGGCCGGAGCGGCGACGTCCGGGCGGCGGTGGAGGCCCGGGGCGAGACGCCCCTGCCCCCCTACCTGCGCCGGGCGGCCCAGGCCCAGGACCGGCAGGGCTACCAGACCATCTTTGCGGCCCGTCCCGGGGCCGTGGCCTGCCCCACCGCGGGGCTCCATTTCACCCCGGAGGTCCTGGCCGCACTGGCCCGCCGCGGCGTGGAGACGGCCGCCCTCACCCTGCACGTGGGGCCGGGCACCTTCCTGCCGGTGCGCCGGGAGGATTTCACCCGCCACACCCTGCTGGCCGAATATTTTGAGCTCTCGGCGGAGACCGCCCGCCGCCTCAACGCCGCCCGGGCTGCGGGCAAGCGCCTGGTGGCGGTGGGCACCACCGCGGTGCGGGTGCTGGAACACACCGCCGGGCCCGACGGCTTCACCCCCCAGGCAGGCGAATGCGGCCTCTATATCTACCCCGGCTACCGCTTCCGGGCCGTGGACCGCCTCCTCACCAACTTCCACCTGCCCCGATCCACCCTCCTCCTGCTGGTGGCCGCCTTCGCCGGGCGGGAGCTGATCCTGGCCGCCTACCAGTCAGCCATCGCGGCGCGCTTCCGCTTCTACAGTTATGGGGACTGCATGCTGATTCTTTGAGATACAGAAAATCCTTACGTTCTTGTAGCCGAAGCCTTCAGGCTGCGCCGGGCGACCCAGGTAAAATGAAAGGAATGGTGCGCAGGCTGAAGCCTGGGGCCACATATCCTGGTGCGTGGTGGTCCGAAACAGGAGCTTCGGGGGCAGGTGCGTTCCCAAGGAGGAGCTTGGGAGCGAATGGTTTGCTGCTCCTCATCCCTTCCCCCATACTTGTGGGTAATGCTCAGCCCATGAGGGGAGGGGGAATAAAGGAACTTTTGCGGTGAAAAACTCCGGAGGTTAGACGCAAACTATTCTTTTCATCCCTTTTCGAAATGGAAAGGCATGATAATTAAATAGGTTACGATACTGCGACGGCAACGGCAAGCCGCGCCCAGACGTGATGGCCCCCGATGTCATCACCTATGTCTGCGCAGCGCCTCCGGGACGTGTTAATATTATATCAGGCCTGTCCGGTAAGGATTTTGCATGAACGTGGTTTTTAAGCCCCCTCTCCACGGTGGGAGGGGTTGGGGGGAGGGGGGCGAATGAGGCAGGTCCTCGTCATTACGAATAATTTCGCCACCCCCGCCCCAGCCCTCCCCCATCCAGGGGGAGAGAGCCTGAAAGGCAGGCTCTTCCATGTCCGGAGGCCTTTTTGATATTCGCCTCCTTTTCTCTCAGGGCTGAAAGAAACATCAAGGCTGGAAGGCAATATCCTTAATAAGAGATGTCTTGTGAGGAAAAATCGCGCCGGACAGCACTGATATTACATGATAATTCAAGGAGTTTTTCATCCACAGGGGTGACCAAGCCCGTGGTCATGAATGTTTCATAAGAGATTGACATGCCGGTCGGGATGCTAAGCCAGTTCCTGTCCGGTCAGGCTTTTTAAGGCCTGGAGGTAGCGGGTCCGGGTGTTGGCCACCACTTCGGGAGGGAGGGGCGGCGGCGGCGGCTGTTTGTTCCAGTGGAGGGACTCCAGGTAGTCCCGGAGGTATTGTTTGTCGAAGCTTTTTTGAGGGCGCCCGGGCTGGTAATCGTCCCGGGGCCAGAAGCGGGAGGAGTCGGGCGTCAGCACCTCGTCGATGAGGATGAGCCCGCCGTCGGCCAGGCCGAACTCAAACTTGGTGTCGGCGATGATGATGCCCCGGGGCTCGGCCCAATTACGGGCCCGGCAGTAGAGGACCAGGCTCAGCTCCCGCACCCGGGCGGCGGTGTCCGCGCCGATGAGGGTGACGGCCTTCTCAAAGGTGATGTTCTCGTCGTGGGCGCCCAATTCGGCCTTGGTGGAGGGGGTGAAGAGGGGCTCGGGCAGGGCCGCCGACTCGGTGAGGCCCGGTGGCAGGGAGATGCCGCAGACGGTCCCGGTCTGCCGGTATTCGGCCCAGCCCGACCCGGCCAGATAGCCCCGGACGATGCATTCCACAGGCAGCGGGCGGCACTTGCGCACCAGCATGGTGCGGCCCGCCAACATTGCCGCATAAGGGCGGCAGGCCGGGGGAAATTCCTCCACTCTGGAGGTGATGAGATGGTTGGGCGTGACGTCGGCCAGATGGCTGAACCAGAAGGCCGATATCTGCGTCAGGATCCTGCCTTTGTCGGGAATGGGATCGGCCATGACCACATCGAAGGCGGAGATGCGGTCCGAGGCGATCAGGAGCAGGCGGTCGCCCAGATCATAGATGTCCCGGACCTTGCCCTGGCGACGCAGACCCAGGCCGGGGAGGTCGGTGTGCATGACCACGGGGTTCATCATTTTTAGCTCCGGCCGGGTTTGGACGGACGGGACGGCGCTTTCACCACTTTGCCGGTGAGGCCTTCGTCGCTCTTCAGGCGCTGGGCCGCTTCCTCCGCCGCCTTTTTCCCGATCAGGGGGCCGATCCAGACCACGAAGATGGTTTTCCCCCCTTTCGCGCTCGTGGCCAGGCGGATGGGATACTTTTTTTCTTTCAGGCGCTTGGCCAGGATTTCGGCAGGGCGTTTTTTATTATAGGTGGCCGCCTGGACAAAGTAGGGCTCCTGCTGGGAAGGTTGGACTGCGGTCCCGGCGGTCGGGCCGGCCTCGGCCGGAGCCTGGTCGGCGCCGGGGGCGGTGGCGGGCCGGCCTTCCGGGGCGCCCGCTCCCTCGGGGGCGACGACGACGGGGGGCTTGGCTGCGGCCACCGGGGTTTCCGCCGGCGGCACCGACGGCGGCACCGTAGGCTGACGGGTCATATAACGGACGCCGAGGATGAGCGCCACCAAGGCCAGGACGCCCGCGGCCAGCCCCCATCGGAGGCGGGGCTGGACGGCCTGCAGCCGTTCGCCCGCACCCTTGAGACCTTCGGCCGCCTTGCCGGCCCAATCTTTCCCCCGGTCCTGCAGCTTCCCCAGGATTTCCCTGGCTCGGACAGCCGCCACGGCTTCCCCGGTTTTCTGGGGCGGCCGCGTACTGATAACCTTCGGCGCGCCGAGGCGCCACAACTCCCGGTGTTCCTCCAGAGCTGACAAAAATGCGCCCGCGTCCTCGAAACGCTCCTCGGGGTCCACCGCCAGGCAGCGCAGGAGAAGATTCTGCAGCGGAATGGGCACCTCTTCCAAATCCAGGGGGAGGGTCTCAAGACGGTAGGGAAAGAGCTCATCAAAGGTGAGGGGATAGGGAAGGCTGCCCACCAGCAGGCGAAAACCCAGGACCCCCAGGGAAAAGACATTGCTCCGCGGAGAGACCTCCTCCCCTTTCAGGACCTCGGGGGCCTGGAAGGCCCGCAGCTCCAGGCGGCCCACCTCTTCGTCCTCCGCCACGGTCGACATGGCAAAATTGGCCACCCGCACCTGGGACTCATGCACCAGGATGTTGGAGGGATCCAGCGCCTGGTGCTCCGCGTGGTGTCGGTGTGCGAAGGCCAGGGCCCGGCACGCCTGCTCCAGCAGGCCCAAGGCCTGGGCCAGGCGATAACGCTGCAGCCGGTTGAGGGAGGCCAACAGGGTCTCACCCGGAAAGGGCTCCTCCACCAGGAAGATCTCTTCCAGGGTTTCTCCCAGGTGCATGACCGCCAGAATCTGGGGCTGGCGCAGTCTGAACCCCAGCGACGCCTCCCGCACGAAGATGCTGCGGGCCTGCTCGAAGTCGGGAGCATCCCGAGACATCAGCTTGAGGCCCACCTCCGTCTTCAGCACCAAGTCCCGGGCCAGCCAGACGTTGCCCCAGGGTTCCTCCCGGAGCAGACGCCCGAGCTGGTACCGTTGTCCCACCACCTTTCTCACTTCGAGGTCATTCCACCAGCTTTGGCTCATGGGGATGCTCCCCTTTTTCGAGATTGCGGCCCCCCAATCTCTCTCCCCCCATCTTCGGAGGGCGCCCCGGACGCACCCCGCGCCCCTTTCCTGCCCCACCCATGCCCCGTCTTGAAGGCCTGGACGATTCGGGGAGCAGCCACCAGGGGCCGGGCTCCGCGCGCCTGGCTCACAGGATAGCACAGAACCGATGGGGGGCAAAGACCTTTTCCCTATACGCTCCAACGGGGGAAGATCGCTCATCTCCTCTTCCCGGTTGCATGCCGGCGGGATTCTGTTATGGTGATTTCAGGAACCAATGCCTCCTCGGGACTGCCCATGAGCGCGGCGAACCTTATTACCCTGGCCCGGCTGCCCCTCCTCCTCCTGATAGTGGCCCTCCTGTTCGTGCCCTGTCGGCAGGTGCAGGGTTGGGGCCTGGGACTGCTGGCCCTTCTCTTTCTCATGGACTGGCTGGACGGCTACCTGGCCCGCCTGCGTCGCCAGGTGACCGAACTGGGCGCCGTCCTGGACGTGGCCCTGGACCGGGTGGTGGAAAATGTCCTGTGGGTCGCCTTTCTGAAGCTTGACCTGGTGCCCCTGTGGGTTCCCGTGTTTTTCCTCATCCGCTCCTTCGCGGTGGACGGCGTCCGCACTGCGGCTTTGGCCCGGGGCCAGACGGTCTTCGGCATGATGCACTCCCGGCTGGGCCTCTTCCTGGTGGCTTCCCGGACCATGCGCTTTCTCTATGCCCTGGCCAAGGCCCTCACCTTTGGGGCGCTGCTCGCAACCCACGGCCTGAGCCTCCATGACCCCTCCTGGCGCCCCTCTCTGGCTCCCTGGGTGCAGGGGTTGGTCCTCCTCACCGTGGCCCTCTGCCTGGCCCGGGGCATTCCCGTCATCGTGGACAGCCGCCGCTTGTTCCAAAAAACCTGACTGCAGCGCGGTCGGCGTGGGCCGGGGGTCAGGCGCCAGGGGTTGGGGGTTTGGTCCGCCGGATTCTCCCGTTTAACGGGTGAAGCTTTTGGAAGATCAGAGGAAACGGCCCTTAAACCAGGGTCCCAGGGGTTGAGAGAGGGGGCAGGGGCCCGCGCCCCCCGGCTCCCTCCCCACCCAGACTTTTCCATACCGGGAGCACCATGGCGCCTACGGAATGCAACCGCGGGGCCGCCGTCTTCGACGTGGACCGCACCCTGGTCCGGGGCTACACGGAGCGTCTCTTTTTCCAGCGTCTGCTGCGCCGCCGTCTCCCCCTGGGCCGGGCCCTGGGGTACCTGGCCAGGGTCCTCCTGGACCCTGACCGACGTTTCCGGGACAAGGGCTATCTCAAGGGTTTTCCCGCCGCAGAGGTGGCCGCCTGGGGGCGGGAATGCTTTGAAGCCGACATCCGGCCCCGCCTCTCCCCATCGGGGCTGGCCTGCCTGGAGGAGCACCGCCGGGAAGGCAGAGCCATCGTCCTGCTCACGGGCACCCTGGCCCTGCTGGCGGAGCCCCTCCGGGAATTGCTCCAGGCCCCCTGGCTCATCGCCACCCGTTTGAAAGAGGAGGAGGGCAAACTCACCGGGGCTGTGGCGGGCCTCCTCCCCCGGGGAGAGAACAAGGCCCGGCTGCTCCTGGAACTGGCCGCCGCCCAGGGGTTGGACCTGTCCCGCTCCTACGCCTACGGCGACGAGGTTCACGATGTGCCCGTGTTTGGCCTGGTGGGGCGCCCCGTGGCCGTCAATCCCGGCCGCCGCCTGGAGCGCATCGCCCGGCGGCAGGGCTGGCCGGTGCGTTTTTTCTAGCATCCACTTATTTACTCAGCTCCGCCGTCCACCACCCGCCACGTTGGGCGTGTGAGGATGTTTCCCTCTCAACCCGCCCCCCATCCTCCTTTGGGGGGAGCACTGCCGCAAGGGAACGGGAGCTGGAGTTTTTGCGCCGCCTCGGCTTCCCCCAAAGGTTTTTCCTGACCGGGGCCGGAGAAAAGCGGTGGCGCCATCCTCAAAATGGGGTATCATATCCTCACGTTAGGCTGTGAAGGTAAAGACCATGGACCCCAATCTGCTCAAGCAGTTGCAAAAGAAGGTGGAAGAGGAATTGCGCCTGCGGGAAGTGGGCCTGCTGGAGTTCTGGGTCAATGAGGTCAAAGCCCTGGAAGCCAAACGCCATCGGGACCTGGCCGGTCTGCAAACCGATCTGAAAACCTTGGTGGGACGTATGGAGACCCGCCTGCGCCTGCTCAAAGGAGGCCGCGGCTGACATCATGTATGAAGTGAAAATCGTCACCCAGTTCTCGGCGGCGCACCGCCTGGACAACTTTTACGGCAAATGTGAGGCGTTGCACGGTCACAACTGGAAGGTGGAGGTCTTTCTCCAGGGACAACGCCTGGACGAAACGGGCCTGCTCCGGGACTTCGGGGTGGTCAAGGCCCGGACTCGGGAGGTGCTGGAGGAGGTTGATCACAAATTCCTGAACGATTTGCCGGCGTTCCGGAACCAGAACCCCTCGTCGGAAAACCTGGCCCGCTACCTGTTCGAGCGGCTGGTCCCCCTGCTGAACGGCGACGGCGTGCAGGTGAGCCGGGTCAACGTCTGGGAGTCGGACACCTCCTGCGCCGCCTATTACCCGGACTAGCCGGCATGTCGCCGCCGCGTTGGGGTCCTCTCGCAGGCCTGGTGGTGGGGGTGCTGGCGGCGGTGGGGGCGTCCTCTCTGCCCACCGTGCCCTCGGAGAGCGGCTGGCTCAGCATCGCCCCGCCGGGCGCCGCCGAAAAACCGCCGGTGTGGTTCAGCCACCGTGTTCACGAGGCCGCCGGGGTGGCCTGCGAGCGGTGCCATCACGAGTACCAGGGCAAGAGAAACCTCTGGCGGCAGGGGCAGCCGGTGAAAAAGTGCGGGGCCTGCCACGGCCCCAGGCCCCGGGCCGGCCGCCTGGAACTCAAGGAGGCCTTCCATCGTCAGTGCAAAGGCTGCCACCTGGCTCAGCGTCAGACGCGGCGGCCTGCCGGACCGGTGCATTGCCGGGACTGCCACCGCCGCAGCTGAGAATTTCCTTTAGAGTTGCCGGGGCCCATGAAACGGTTCGACGACGCCTTAACCTTTGTGGAGCAGCTCCTGCGCCGCCGGTACGCCCCCGTGCCCCTGGTGCTGGTGAATCTCCTCCCTGCCGAGCGCCTGGAAGGCCTCCGGGAGAAATTCTCCCCGCACCCCTTGGAATATGTCTTCGGCGACTATTCCCGGGAAGACATCCTGGAGAAGGCGGGCGTCCGCCGGGCCTCCACCGCCGTTACCCTGACCGCCCGCCATGAGGGGGAAACCGCGGCCCAGGTGGACCAGCGCAGTCTACTCCCCGCCCTCACCATCCGGGACCTGCACCCCAAGCTCCGCATCATCGCCGAAATCCTCCTCCGGGAAAACCGCACCTATCTGGAGCAGGCCGGGGTGGAAGAGGTCCTCCTGCGGGGGCAGTACGACAGCTCCCTGTTGGCTTCGGCGGCGGCCTCCCCCGGGCTCTGCCGCATCTTCACCGCCATCCTCGCCGGCGAGGGCCCCATTTTCTGGACCCTGGAGGTGCCTCCCCGCTACCACGGCTGCACGGTCAAAGAACTGGCCGACCACCTGCAGGAAAGGCACGAAGCCCGCCTGGTCGCCATCTACACCGCAGGCCGGGCCATCTCCCTGGAAGAGCTCCTGTCCGATGAGCCCTCGCCCATCGACAACTTCATCCGCACCAAGTTTGCCGAAACGGGCATGACCCACCTGTTCGGTCGGGCCAAGTTCGACCCCCGGATCAACCCGCCGGGCGACCTGGTCCTGGGGCCTCACCAGCAGGTAGTGGTCATCGCCTCCCACAAACCGAGCCTGTGATGAAAGACCCGCAGGTTTTACAAAAAATTTTTCTCTTTCAGGACCTGGAAACGGAAGAGCTGACCCGACTTCTCCGTTTCGCCCGCAGCTGCCGCGTTGCCGCCCGGGAGGTCGTCATTCATGAGGGAGAGCAGGGCGACTCCATGTACATCATGTGTGAGGGGGAGGTGGAGATCACCAAGCGCCTCACCCTGGCCCTGGCCGAAGACACCCCCAAAGAACGGGTGATGATCCGCCTGCGGGCCGAAGACGGCGTGGTCTTCGGGGAAATGGCCCTGCTGGAAAACGACCTCCGCAGTGCCACCGTCACCGCCCTCACCGACTGTTACCTGCTGGAAATCAGACGAAACGATTTTTTGGACTTCATCAATCAGGACCAACGCATCGGCTGCAAGATTCTCCTGCGCCTGGCCCAGAACCTCTCCCGGAACCTCCGCAAGACCAACCTGGAGGTGGTCAAGCTTACCACCGCCCTGGCCATCGCCCTGGGGGGATAGCGACCTGCCGACGAATCCCGCAGTGTTCGAAGAGATTTGCCTGATAAACATGTGCACCGGGGAGGGAGCCCCAGGTCAGGGAATCCCCCCGCAAGGCCTCAATTCCTGTCGGCATTGCATAAACACCGGCATAAAGATAAACTGAAAGCCAAGCCGGCATAGCTCAGTGGTAGAGCAGCTGATTCGTAATCAGCAGGCCCGGGGTTCGAATCCCCGTGCCGGCTCCAGTGATATAAGTAGGTTAACTCAAAGACTTTTTCCCTGCCTCCCGCCTGTGTGAGACTCTGTGTGAGAATCCCGGCTCACTCGCTCGTAGATGGCCATGGCCTCACGTTCCGCTTCACCGATGGAGTGCAGGTAGATCTCGGTGGTGGTGCGGTTTTCATGACCCAGGAGACGTTGGATCGAGCCGATGGGAATGTTTGCCCTTTCCAACACCGAAGCCCCGAAGTGCCGGAGAGCATGGAACCGGAAGTACCTGACGCCCACCTTGTCACAGAGAGTGCGCATGATCCGTTTGCGGTCCCGGTAAGGCCCCTCCACGAAGCACCCCGCTTTCCGACTCCAATACCTCTGCCAAAAGACCCAGGGCTTGTCCTTGTCCCGATTCCTGAACCTTTTCAAAAGCATGGTATAAAGCCGCGTGGTCATGGGTACTTTGCGGGGAGTTAAGTGACCGCCTTTCTTTTTCCGGGTATAGAGGACCACCCACTTCCCTTCGAAGTCCACATCCGCCCAGGTGAGCCGGTTGATTTCTCCCATTCTCCCCATGGTCTCACGAATGGCCAGTAGGTAGTCCTGGGTCTCCGGGTCAGCCGCCAAGAGCACTTTGGCCACATCATCCTTGGAGGGAATGTACTTCAACCGCCGCTCCACCGGCATGAATTCCAAGCCTCGGGTGGGATCTACGGTTATCAATCCCTGCTTGATGCCGAAGTTGAAGAGCGCCCGCAGATACCGGAGGTCCTTGTTGGCCGCAAAGGCCGAAACCCGACAGCGCCTGATCAGGTATGCCTGCACCATGTTTCGGGTGACCTCTGTAGCCTTTTGGCCACGCCATCCCCTGACCAGTCTCCTGGCCAGACAGAGGTAATCGGAATAGTAGCTGGCCGATTTATAGACCTTCACATAATCCAGGCGCCTGTTCACCAGTTCCAAGAAGTCCATGTCGGTTGGGGTCTTCTCTTCTGCCGGCGTCGGGGGCGCCACTGGCGGCGGGTTCTTCAGCTCCTCTCGTTTTTTTGCCTCTGCCTCCTTTGCCTGGCGTTTGGTGGGAAACCAGGCTTCTGTGTAGCGATTGCCGTTCAGGGTGAAGTCGTATCTCCACCCCCTGCCTTTGACCGAATAGACGCTCATAGAGGTCCTCCTTCCTGGGGAAGAGCAGAGAACCCCCGAGCTTCACGCCGCCCAGCACTCTCCAGTTTTTATACACCCAGCTCAGACTCTTCCGGAGAAAGCGGGCGACCTCCTCTGGAGTCATTATCCCTTCTGTCGCTTCCATGTCAACTTTGCTTTGACCGCTCAGGAAATCCATGGCTCTGAGGCTCTCTTGCCTCCAAATACAGGCCAAAGCTGGGTCACCGGACGAGTTGGAAAAACTGTGGCCGTTGATAGGGCGGGACGGACAGGGAAATGGGGGGAGTTGGAGAGGAGCGGCATTGCTCCCACGAAATCTCCCACAACAGGTTCCTGGCAAGGGGGTTAAGGCATGGAGGAGTGAGAAACAGGCTACTTTTTCTGGAGGTCAGCTAAAAGCTTAGCAATTTCAAGGAGATGTTCCTGCAGGTAGAGGATGGAATCCTTCGTTGTGGTCACGGTAATTTTCCCTTCTTCTCGCAACTGCCTGATCTTATTGCGTAATATCCTGACAGACTGCTTCTTGAGGGGTATTCCATGATCATTGCACCGCTCAATAAAGTCATCGCCTCTGAGAAACGAAATCAATTGGTTCTGAGTAAAATATCCCTGTCTCTGGTGTTTCTGGCTCTGTTCTTTGGCGGCCCTGATCTGCGATATTTTATCTAATGATAATATTTGGTTAGCTTCAGATGAGGATGTTGCCGGCAGGGGATAATGTCTTTCATAGCGTCGAACAGTTTTATACCCGACCCCATATCTTTCTTTTAACTTGCGGTTATATTCCTGAACTAATATTTCCCGGCCGACATTTTTTATAATCGTCTTTACATATCTTAAAACATGCTGTGGTGATCCTTGCAGCCTATAACCTTTAAGAAGCCAATCATCGAGCCTGTCCATAAAAGCCATAATAATATCAAGATGGAATGCAAAGATTTCCTTATCAGTTACTGTTGATCCATCTGGTTTTGAATGCAGACCATGTTGTTCAACCAATTGATAATCGATACCAGTTCCATAGGATAATGATTCAGAATCTTCTCCCTCCATTTTTTCCCAATATTCATCCTCAGCATCTGCATCATCTATGTCTAACTGAATAATTTGTTGAGAAGCCAGGTCTTTTTCAAGTTCAAGATTGCGGTTTCTTATCCAAGTCCTCTTTTTTGCAAAGAACTCAGCATAGACATTATAGAATTTTTTCATCTCATCAGTAAATTTGAATACGAATATAAAACTCCCACAGACACGATCGATGAGATCTTTCCAGTTGTCGGTTGCCTGGATGTCTTCAGCGAAATAGTTAAAACAATACGTTTTGGCGATGAATTCTTTGATAAAATTGAAGTCAGCCTCAATCCCTTTATTGAGGTTGCATTTAAGTTGATAGTAACGCAACAATTCGATAGAGCATAAAATATTTAGCACCAAAAAGGCTTCAGATAAGAGGGAGTATATTTTGTTGTTAGTTTCTCTTAAAAAAACCGTGCCGTGGGCAGGTTCTTGGAATTTAGGAATCTCTATTGTTTGCTTAGAGAGATTAGCTCTAAATGCAATTTCTTCTTCCCGGTCTTTAAACCTGTGTGTCATGCGAACGACCATGACAAACAAGGATCGAAAGGGTATCTGTTTTTCGTAAGCAAAAGTCCGCAAAGCCTCGGTAATCTCTTGGACTATCTCTTGCGTCTTGACAATCAGGATACTCCCGGCTGGTTCCCAGCCAGAGACCGTCCCTTGCCCCACGACAACTTTCCACTTCTCGTGATCCATCGGGAAAAAACGAAAGGCCTCATCTTGGGCCGGAATAGGACAAGGTACACATCCCGGCCTGGAGGCCGGAACCAAACCGAAAAATGATACAATTACTTTGCCAAATCAATAAGATACAGATAAATTCTTGTTGAAAAAACCAGAAACTCAAATTCAGTAGCACATCGCGGCCTTTAGGCCGCAACCAAATGATAAAATTGCCGGCGTTTTCCTCTTGTTGTAAGTTTCAGGTTCACGCAACCCAAACAACTTACCAGCAGAAAGGAAAACGCCTTGGAAACCTTTATACAGAAATATGAGCATGATGTCATGGGGTCTCT
>Ga0194110_10006235_pt1 | contig 14008 bp, 9 predicted proteins | sample TA2Kig1200mmetaG_FD_146192 | JGI IMG/M metagenome (GOLD analysis project Ga0194110, IMG submission 146192) | Freshwater microbial communities from Lake Tanganyika, Tanzania - TA2015032 Kigoma Deep Cast 1200m | ecosystem: Environmental > Aquatic > Freshwater > Lake | place: Tanzania: Lake... | reverse complement strand
GCAGGGCGGTGAGATGGGTGAGCACGCAATTGATGTCGGTGCCCTGCGTGTTGGCGAAGGAGGCGCGGGCGAGATCGCGGCCGGTGAGCTCGGAGACGACGGTGGAGAAGGCGAAGAGCCGGAGTTCGCCGCGGCGGAAAGGCTCGCGGCAGACGGCGACCAGGTGCGGCAGCGCGCGGCTCATCGAGCCGCTGACATCGAGGTAGACGTGGGCGACCGGCACGGGCAGCCGGCGCGGTTTCACCTCGAGGGCGGAGGTGAGGCGCACCAGCGGATCGCGACCGGTGATCCGGCGCAGCGCGGCGACGCGGCGATCGCGGGCGTCGGGCAGAACGGAGACGCGCGTGATCTCGCGGGAGTCGGGCCGGAAACGCAGCCGCGGATGGGTAGCTTTTGCGGAATCCAGCCCGCAGCGCCGCAACAGGCGGGCAAACGCTTGGCGAAATTCACGGCCGGGCGCGGCGTTGTCCGTGAACCAATGGTCACGCGGGGAACGTCCCTCGTCGCGACCGCGCAGCGGCAGCGGCGGGGGCGGCCAGTCCTCGACCACCGAGCGGATGGTCTGTTTCAGCAGCGGATCGTCCGGCTGTTCGGGCCCGTGGTCGCCGAGCAGCCGCACGCCCGGAACATCCGGACCGAGCTGGCGGCGCAGGAGCTCGTGAATCTCGAGGTAGGTGGCACCGCCCCGGGGCGGACCGTAGAGCAGCCGGATGACCTCCGCCTCACGGTCTGGCAGCGACCGCAACGCGGCCGAGAAGGCATGCGGCCAGCCCGGGGGCGGACGCAGCAGACGCTCGGGGAATTTCCCGAAATTGTAGAGCCGCTCGAAGAGCCCGGTGCCGAGGGTGCGGCCGACGGACTGGCAGAGCATGGCGTTGATCACGGCGTCGAAGACGAGGTTGTCGGCCCGGGTGACGCGCGGGAACAGGCGCGTGTGGCCGAGGATGACGTGGTGGAGCTCGTGGAGGATGAGCAGGAAGAGGTCGGAATCGGCGCGGCAGTGCTCGGCCACGAAGTCGCGGTTGAGCAGGAGGCGCGGCGTGGCGCGGCACTCGACGGCGGCGGTGGGGGTGGCGTCGCTGAAGGTGATGTCGAGCAGGCCGAGGAGTTTCTCCATCTGGTAGGAGGCGGCGGGGAGCACGTTGAAGATGCGCTCGCGGATCGCGGCGGCCTCGGGGGAGCGCGGACGTTGGGAGAGGAGATTCATCGGGAGGGGAAGAGCGGCTCGTCGAAGGCGATGACGGGGCCGAGGAGGCGGTCCCAGGAAAGGTCGGGCTCGCGGCGGCCGAGGAGGACGGTGCCGTAGCAACGTGAAAGCACGCCGGCGCAGCGCCGCGGATCGCGGCAGTACGTCGGGGCCGACCAGATGACGCCCGCCGGAAGCGACTCGGGCCCCGGGCAGTTTTCGCCCGAGTGGCCGGGGGCCGGCCGCCAGCCGATGAGGAAGTCGTGAAGGAGTTTCGGGAATTCGGGCGGGCCGATGCGGCGGAAGAGATCAGCCGGCGCGGGGAAGGTTTGGATGATCCTGGCGCTGAGTTCCGACGGATCGTGGTGGATCAGATGGCCGAGCTTCGGACCGAACGGACCTCCGGGGACGATTTCCTTGATGATGAGGACGAAGGGTAACGAGTAGAAGGTGATCCCCGAGGCGACCGGCCGCCCGCCGAGCTGCGCGGAGGTGCGCGGCGGGACGCTCATGTTGTGAAGCAGCGTCATCGGGCCGGAGCGGCGGCGGTGAGCTGGAAGCGATCCCAGAGCGTGCGGAAACGACCGAGGAGCCGCGCGGGGGTGATGGCCGTGAAGCCGGCGGGCAGGAAGGCGTTGAGGAGATTGCGGGCGTAGGCGTCGCTCGGGGAATCGCCGAGGCGGGCGCAGAGGGAGGCGACCTCGCGGCAGAGCGTGAGTTGGCGTCCGTGGACCTGATGGGTGTCGATCGCGGGGCGCAGGACGCGCGTGAGCTGGCCGGCGAGGGTTTCGGCGGCGGAGGCGGAGATCCGCGGCGTGTCGCGCAGGTGAAGGTAGAGCACGAGGGAGACGGCGGCGCGTTCCTCGGGGGTTGCCTGGGCGGACACCGCCTCGATCACGAGGCTCGAGAGATCGCTCTCCTTGAGGGCGAGCTGATCGAAGGAGGCGACGGCGACGCGTTCGACCGGATCGGTGATCCCGAGCAGCGCGCGCCAGGGATCGTCGGGATCGAGACGCGCGAGATTCCACGCTTGGCGGTGAAGCGCGAACAGGGCTCCCCGGTCGATGGGGCCGGCGGCGAGACCGGGATGGCCGTGGGCGACGGCGAGAAAGAGGGAGGATTCCCAATCGGGGGCGGCGGCGGTGGCGAGGACGCCGCGGGCGGCGTGGATGCCGAGGGCGGAGCGCAGCAGCATCGAGATGCGGCGGCTGGAAAAACGCGTGCCGGCGGCACGGAGCTGGCTTTCCAGGGCGATGAAATACGGCGCGAGCGCCGGCGGCCGGGCGGTCAGGACGGCGAGACGCTCACGGGTGCGGGCGACCAGCGCGGGAACGTCGACCGGGAACTCGTGGCGGCCCCGGAATTGGTCGGCGAGGAGTTCCTCCTTCTCCGGGGTGGAGAGATCGGCCCAGCCCGGCACCTCGAGGAGAAACGCGAACCGGTCGGCGAGCGCGGGATCGAGCGGTTCGGCGCCGAGGTAGGTGTCGGCCTCGTCGTCCTGGTCGCCGGCGTCGAAGCCCGGCGGAGGATTCATGGCGGCCCAGCGGTAGCGGAGTTTCTCGAGCGGGATGCCCTGGACGCGGCGCTCGTGGATGATGGAGAAGAGCTTGTTCTGGAGGTCGGGGCGCGTGCGGCTCAGTTCGTCGACGAAGACGACCTCCGCGTCCCAGATCGCGGTGGGGGTGCTGATGTAGCGGAGGGAAGTCTGCGCGGCGTCGGGCACGGGGATGCCGACGAGGTCGTCGTAGTTGAGGAGCGACGCGTTGTAGAAGCGGTAGGTGAGCCCGAGGGCCTGGGCGAGACGCTCGAGCAGGAAGCTCTTGGCGGTGCCGTGGCGGCCGATGAGCAGCAGCGGTTCGGCGGTCGCGAGGGCGGCGAGCAGGACCGGCTCGAGTTTATCCCAGCCGAGCAGCCCGAGCGGCCGCGTGAGAATGGAAGGCGCGGCGGCCGGTGCGGGTGACCCCGCGGCCGGAGCCTCCGCGGAGAGAGCAGCAGGAGCGGCCGGCGTCGGCGTGGGGACAGTCGCGGAGGTCGTGACCGCGGTTTTGGGGATGCGGCGTTTCATGACGCGGAGCGGCGGGTTCAGGTGGAGGACCGGCGGCGGGATTTCCGCGTGGCGGCGGGATGCGCGGAGGCGAGGCGCGCGAGGTTTTCCGCGGCGTGCTGGAGCAACGTGGCCGTTTCGCGGACCAAGGAGGCGGCCGGCACGAGTTCGTGACGGAAAGTCAGGACGATCGCGGTGGCGTGGTTGGCGAACTTGGTCGCCTCGGCCGTGGTGGCGGTGAGTTCGCGCAACGTGTCGCGCAACGCTCGGGCGGCTTCGCGGCGGGTCATGACGCGGACCCTCCGGTGGAAACCTCAGCCGGCGAGGACGTGACTCCCAGCCGGGCGAAGAACGCGTCGCGGCGTTCGCGGGCGACGGCGAGGTCCCTGGTGCCGAGGGAGACGACGACGCGGCGGTCGGCCTTGAACAGCGGCGACGGGCGCAGGCTGTAGCGGAGGAACCACGTGCCGTGGTTCAGGAACAGGTGGTGGCGATCGCCACCCCGGTAGCGCAGGACGGGTTCAGGTGCGTGGATCATGGTGCGGTTGGCCGGAGGCCGGCACACGCACCACGGGGAAAATCATTTGGGAGGAATCCCCACATCCAGCGCGACGACTCGTCGCGCTGCGGCCACCGCGGCTTTTCCCAAGCTCGGTTGGCAGACCCACGCCCCGGCGGGAAGCCGTGGCGGGGAGTCGTTCATGATGCGAATGCACGGGAGGAGAAAGAGACGAGATTCCCCCGACGGCAAGCCCGCGAAGGCGCGGGTTATGGCATAAGGGCGCGCGGACGCGCGCGCGTTGAAGTTGAGGGGACGGGACGGGACTAAAGGACGAATGAACCTAGGGGCGGGCGCGGGACGCGCCCGTTGAAGTTACGGGTTGAGGTTGAGGTGACGGGGGAGCCAAACGCGTGGCGTGGGCTTCAACCTCAACCCTCAACTTCAACGCGTCCGCCGACGCCGTCGATAAACGGCAAGGCGACGCCTATCATGCTTCCATTCAATCGATTATGAATCCGCGCGACAGGGTACGGATTTTCGAGCCACCCCTGAGTTCGGTCTGGGGGATGGGTTGAGGTTGATACGGGCGCCCGCTCACTGCAGCCCGGGCGGGAGCTGCTGGACAATCTTCTTGATGTCCTCGACGGCGTCGCGATGGCAGACGAGGACGGCGTCCGGCGTCTCCACCACGACGAGGTCGCGCACGCCGCACAGGGCGATCGCGCGGCCGTTGCTCACCGCGATATTGCCCTCGGCCCGGCTGGTGAAGACTGGGCCGCGCACGGCGTTGCCCGCGGCGTCCTTGGGGAGGTGCCGCGGCAGCGCGGTCCAGAGGCCGACGTCGTCCCAGTCGAAGGCCGCGAGCAGGGTCTCCACCGCGGCCGCCTTCTCCATAATGGCGTAGTCGACCGAGATCTTGGGCAGGCGGGGGAAGCGGTCGGCAAGGTAGGCGGAGGCGTCGCCCGCGGGAAACCCGCGCACGAAGGCGGCCAGCTCGGGGGCGTGCCGGTCGGCCTCGGCGAGGAAGGAGCCCACGCTCCAGAAGAACATCCCGGCATTCCAAGCGTGCCGGCCCTCCGCGAGGTAACGGGCGGCCGTGGCGGCGTCCGGTTTCTCGACAAAGCGGCTGACCTGCCGGAACACGCCGGCCTCGCCCCGCGCCAGCTCCGGGCCCAGCTCGAGGTAACCGAAGCCCGTGGCCGGGTGATCCGGCTGGATCGCGATCGTCAGCAGGGCCGAGGACGCGGCCGCGCGCGGCAGGGCGGCCGACAGCTGGCGGCCGAAGGCGCCGCGGTCCGCGATGAACGCGTCCGCCGGCAGCAGCGCCAGCGCGGCCCGCTCACCGCCCCGGGCCCGCACCAGCGCGGTCGCGAGGGCGGCGGCGGGGGCGGTGTCGCGTTTTGCCGGCTCGGCGACGATCTGGTCGGGCGGCACCAATCCGGCCAGCGCTTCGCGGGTCGCGGGCAACTGCACCTCGTTGGTCAGCACGAAGAGGTTCTCCGGCGGCACGACCGCGCCCACGCGGCGGACGGTCTCCTCGACCAAGGTACGGTCGGAGAGGAGACGCAGGAGGTGCTTCGGGGTGCGGGCCCGGCTCATCGGCCAGAACCGCTCGCCGCTGCCACCGGCCATGATGCAGGCGTAATGGAGGGAGCTCATCGTGGGGAAATTCAGGCTGGGTCAGGTCCGAAGGACGATCTTGCCGCACTGGGCGCCGGCCTCCAGCCGCGCGAAGGCCTCCGCCGCCGCAGCCAGCGGGTGCACCTCGCCCACGAGGGGACGGAGCCGATGACGTTCCACCAGCGCGAGCAGGCCGCGCCAGTCGGCGGGGGAGCCCATCGTCGAGCCGAGCAGGGAGAGCTGTTTCCAGAAAACCTTGCGCACCGGGAGGACTGCGTCGCCGCGCGTGGCCCCGAAGAAGACCAGCCGACCTCCCGGCGCGAGGACGTCGGCCAGCCGCGCGAAGCCCGCGCCGCCCGCGCTGTCCACGACCACGTCAAACGTACCCGCCCGGGCGACGGCGGCCTCCGTCCAACCGGTGTCGGTGTACAGGAACCCGCCGCGCGCCCCGAGCGCCTCGGCCCGCGTCACCTTGGCGGCGGAGCCGGAGGTCACCCAGACCTCGGCGCCGGCGGCCACCGCGAACTGGAGGGCGCTGGCGGCCACGCCGCCGCCGATCCCGGTGACGAGCACCCGTTCCCCGGCGCGCAGCCGGGCGCGGGTGAAGAGCGCGCGGTAGGCGGTAAGGCCGGCGAGGGGCAGCGCGGCCGCCTCCTCCCAGGAGAGGTGAGCGGGCCGGGCCGCCAGTTGGCCCGCGGGCACGGCGATGCGGCCGGCCAGGGTACCCGCGCGCGGTAGGCCGAGGATCTGGAACTGGGCGCCCTGCGCCCTCTCGTCGTCGCCCCAGAAGAACGCGGGGTTGAGGATCACCTCGCGACCCAGCCACGCGGGGTCCACGCCCGGGGCCGCGGCCACCACCACCCCGGCCCCGTCGGAGCCCGGGATGCACGGCCACTTTAGGCCGGCGTACTGTCCGGACTTGATCCAGACGTCGCGGTGGTTGAGCGCGGCCGCCCGCAGCTCCACGACCACCTCGCCGGCGTCGGGCATCGGATCCGCCACCTCGCCGACCAACAACTGGTTGGGCCCCTGCAGTTGCGCCGCGATCATCCCCGAACGTGGCGCGCCGGCGGCCCGCGGCGCAAGCAGTCTCTCGCCCGCGTTTGCCGTTGCGCCGGGCGGGCCCGCCCGCGTCATTGCCGCCGCCTGCTCCTCGCCTTCCACAAACCCTACGGGGTGCTCTCGCAGTTCACCCCGGAGCCCGGCTCCCGCTGGGGCACGCTCGCCGCCTTCGGCCTCCCGCGCGGGGTCTACCCGCTCGGCCGGCTGGACGCCGACTCGGAAGGGCTGCTGCTGCTGGCCGACGAACCGGGCCTGAACCACCGGCTGCTCGATCCCGCGTGCGGCCACCGCCGGGAGTACTGGGTGCAGGTCGAGGGTGAGCCCGACGACGACGCCCTCCGCCGCCTCAGTGCGGGCGAACTGCGGATCGATGGTGTTCCCGTGCGCCCGGCCCGCGCGTGGCGGCTGGAGCCGCCGCCGGACCTGCCGCCCCGCGTCCCAGCCATCCGCCTCCGCCAGACCATCCCGGACCGCTGGCTCGCCCTTGAACTCACCGAGGGCCGCAACCGCCAGGTGCGGCGGATGACGGCCGCCGTCGGCCACCCCACCCTGCGACTGGTGCGTGCCCGGATCGGCGGATTACCCCTTGGGGCGCTCGCCCGCGGCGCGTGGCGCGAGCTCAACCCCGCGGAGCGCCGCCAGGTATTCTCCGGGGATCACTGACCGCCCGCGGGAATCTCGCCCCGGCCCGCTGGTTAATCGATATCAGTAACTGCGGCCTCGCCGGGCTCCCCGCGGACGCGCCTGCTCGCGCGGTTGGCACCAAACCCTTCCTCCCGATGAAACTGCCCCTCCCTGCCCAGCGGGTCGCCCTCGCGGCCGCGCTACTGTTGTCCCCCCTCGCCCGCGCCCAGCGGGCCCCCGCGCCGGCCCCGCAGGCCGACGAGGTCGTCGAGCTCTCCCCGTTCGTCATCTCCTCCAGCGCCCTGATCGACGGCAACCGCATCGCGGAGGCCACCGCCGGCACGCTGGTGGCGCGCCCGATCGACAAGCTGCCGATGGGCCTCCAGGTGGTGAGCGCCGAGATGATGAAGGAGCTCAACATCTTCAACGCGGACGGCCTCGGCCAGATCGTCCCCGGCCTCGCGAACCAGAACCAGACCTCCTCCGAGGGCACCGGCAACAACACCCAGTACGCGTCGCGCGGGTTCACCGTCCTCCCGCGCCGCAACGGCTTCGCCCCCGGCGGCCGCCTCTACGATATGACCGGCATCGACCGCGTCGAGGTCATCCGGGGCCCCAACTCCCTCCTCTACGGGCAGAGCGACGCCGGCGGCATCATCAACTACATCACCAAGCGGCCCCGCCTGCGGAACACCCCCGACGCCAAGGGCAGCATCGGCGGTGCCTTCGGCAACTACGCGTTCTACCGCGCCCAGGCGGACGTCGACGTGACCCTGGTGCCGAAGACCCTCGGTTTCCGCCTCCCCGCCTCGTTCACCAGCAACGAGCGCGAGTTCAATTTCTTCCGCAACAAGGCCATCGCCTACAATCCCTCGGTGCTCTACCGCCCGCTGAGCAACACGGAGGTCTCCCTCGAGTGGGAGTACCTCGACGTGCGCACCAACTTCGGCGCCTTCCAGCCGATCGTCTGGCGCCCGCCGGGGTCCACGGTTGAGTACGTGGACAAGGACAGCCGCGGCCTCGGTCGCGCCGCGCGCGGCGGCCTCTTCGGTCCCTACGCCAAGGCGGAGAACAAGCAGACTAACTGGACCGCCGACCTCACCTCGCGCCTCACCGACAACATCACGTTCCGCGCCGTGTACTCGAAGAACGCCCGCAACCGCAACGAGATCGTCCCCACCGGCGGCGACCCCTTCCGCGCGGTCCCCGTGGCGTACTTCGGCGCCAACACCCGCGACGGCAACCGCATCACCGGCTACAAGGGTGACCTCCTCGGGGAATGGACCCTCGCCGGGATGAAGACCCGCACCCTCGCCGGCTACGAGTACAACAAGAACATCTTTTTCGCCTCCGTCTGGCGCGGCTGGAATGCCGCCACCAGCCAGCGCGACAACATCTTCACCCTCAACCTGGGCTACGACCCCGCGTCGCAACGCGTGACGCGCCCGCCCACCGCGGCGGACTTCCGCCCCTTCAACGGCGTCTCCGGCGCCTGGCTCGACACCCGCCTCGACCCTGCCCTCTGGCGCCTCGAGGTCGGCCCCAACCGCTTCCAGAGCGAGTGGACCAACACCCGCGTGAGCGAGGTCCTCTCCGCCTTCGACGACCGCCTGCAGATCCTCGCCGGCGTCGCCCGCGGCAAGAGCACCCTCGTCAACACCACCACCGGCCAGGCGGACGACCGCAAGGCCACGGTCTGGCAGACCGGCATCGGCTGGGTGCTCGACCAGCGCAAACAGCACATGCTGTTCTTCAACCGCAGCACGAGCTACCAGCCGCAGTTCCTCTTCGACATCAACTTCGCCCCGCTCGCGCCGCTCACCGCGGAGGGCATCGAGGGCGGGCTGAAGTCCACCTGGGGCGGCACCGGCCTGCAAACGACGATCGTGTTCTACGCGCAGGAGCGCAAGGACGTCGGCCGCCAGTTCCAGGACTTCGCTTTCAACCCGCCGCGGACCTACGGCATCCTGACCCCCGGCGAGGAAGTCAAGGGCGTGGAATTCGAGGCCTGGTACCAAGCGAACCGCCAACTCAGCTTCACCCTCCTCTACGCCGGCTTCAACGGCCGCATCACCGGCGCGCCGCCGGGCCGCAACGCCCTTATCGGCTATGAACTCCCGCGCGCCCCCGAGCAGTCCGCCAACCTGATGGTGAACTACAAGATGGAGGGCGACGGCCCCCTCGGCGGCACCCGCTGGACCCTCGGCGCCAACTACAGGAATGACGTCTGGCTGGATACCGGCCTGAACCTCAACACGCTCGAGCGCCGCAGCGACGCCGGCACGGCCCTGTTCGCCGTGATCGCCAAGGACTTCCGCGTCGCGCGGAACCGCGTTCTCGGGGTCCGGCTCAACATCGGCAACCTGCTCGACCGCAATTACATCTCGGAGGGCTTCACCTTCGGCGAGAAGCGCACCTACCGCCTCGCGACGGAACTCCGGTTCTGACGCTCCCGTAGCTCCAATCCCGCCGGCGCCCTCTTACAGGGGCGCCGGCGGCGTTTACGATGTCTTCGCCGTTGCCCCCGCCCGCCGCCGCCCCAGCCTGCTTTCCGCGATGGTCACCCAGCGCGACATCGCCCAAGCCGCCGGGCTCTCCCAAGCCACCGTCTCCCTCGCCCTGCGCCGCCACCCGGGGCTCCCGGCGACCACCATTGATCGCGTGCACGCGGCCGCGGCCAGCCTCGGCTACCGGCCGGACCCGCTGATTTCCGCCCTGATGTCCCAACGCCAGGCCCGCAAGCCTGGCGGCACGCTCCGCGCCAAGATCGCCTTCCTCACCGCCTTCCCCACCCGCCACGGTTGGCGGCGCAGCCGCTACATCTCCGACTGCTACGCGGGCGTCGCCACCGCCCGCGGACCGCGCGGTTATCTGGTCGAACCCCGCTGGCTCTTCGAGCCGCAGATCGGCGGCCGCCGCCTCAGCCGCATTCTCTGGACCCAGAACTTCCAGGGCCTCGTGGTCGCGCCACTGCCCGTCGTGAACCCGCCGATGGACATCGACTGGGCCCAGTTCTCCGCCGTGACCCTCGACTACTCGATGGCCGACCCGGTGCTGCACCGGGTGGTCGATGACCACGCGGCCGGCCTCGAGCGCCTGCTGGCCGAGATCGACCGCCGCGGTTACACCCGCCCGGGCCTCGTCCTGCGCGCCCCGCAGGACATCCGCACGCGTCACAGCCGCCTCGGGTTCTTCCTCGCGCAGCGCCTGCACCACCCCCGCTGGCGGACGGTGCCACCGCTGCTGCTCCCGGAGGACCGCTGGGGTCCGGCGCCGTTCGCGGCGTGGCTGGATCGCCACCGTCCCGATGTCATCCTCACCGAGGAGCCCGAGGTGCCGGGCGCCCTCCGCCGTCTAGGGCTGCATCCCCCGCGGGACGTCGGGCTGGCGTTCTTCCACCAGGAGCGCCCGACCGGCCGCCTCAGCGGGATCCGCGTGCTTGCCGAGGAGGTCGGTCGCACCGCGGGCAACATCCTGATGCGCCTGATCGAGACCAACGAGCGGGGCGTGCCCCGCATTCCCGGCACCACCCTGGTGAGCTCGCTGGCCTGGAACGACGGCCGCACGCTCCGCCCCGCCTGACTCCCTCCCGCGATGAACCGCGTTCTGCTCGTTGCCGTCCCGGCCGCCACCGCGGCCATCCGCCTCCCCGCCGCGCGGATCACCGAGGTCGCCGCCCTGCTGCCCGCCTCCGACGCGAACCTCGACAACTTCAACGACCGGGTGGTCGAGGTCGACCTCGGCGCCGCGATGAGGGGCTGGAGCCTCGAGACGGTGGCCGGCTGGTTCGGAGAGGGCCTCGGCGCCGCGCGCCTCGCCCGCCTGCAGTCGGAAATCCGCCGGCGGATTCCCGCACATCCGGCTCGCGTCCGCCGGACGCATGAGTTTCCTTTTCGAGCACCCAGCGCGCACCGCCTATGTCCGGCTTCCGCTCCCGTTTCTCCCCGCCCTCCTGGCTGTCCCTGCCCCTCGGGCTGGTGGCTGCTCCGGTCCTCGCCGTGCCCGAGGTTGACTTCACCCGCGAGGTGCAGCCGATCCTCGCCGAGCACTGCTTCCATTGCCATGGGCCAGATGCCCAGGACCGACGCGGCGGGCTGCGCCTAGATGACCGCGAGGCGGCACTCAAGGGCGGGAAATCCGGCGTCGCCGCGCTCGTCCCGGGGAAGCCCGCGGAGAGCGAGTTGCTCGCGCGCATCCTTTCTCCCCACGAGGACGAAGTGATGCCACCGCCCAAGGAGGGCAAGAAGGTCGGCCCGCGCGAGCAGGAGGTGCTGCGTCGCTGGGTCGAGGCCGGCGCCCCGTACGCACCCCACTGGGCCTTCGTGCCGCCGGTCAAGGCGGCCCCCCCCGCCGCCGGCGCAAACCCGGTGGACGCCTTCGTGGCGGCACGGCTGCGCTCCCACCAGATCGACTTTTCCCCCGCCGCGGACCCCGCCGTCCTCTGCCGCCGGCTACACCTCGACCTGCTTGGCCTCCCGCCCTCCCCGGCGGACGTCGCCGCCTTCGTTCTGGCCGTCTCGGCCCAAGGCCTCTCCGCGGCCACCGAGGACCTCGCGCGCCGCCTCCTCGCCGACGAGCGCTTCGGCGAACGCTGGGCCCGCGTGTGGCTCGACGCCGCCCGATATGCCGACAGCAACGGCTACGAGAAGGACCTGCCCCGCGAGCAATGGGCCTGGCGGGACTGGGTGATCCGCGCCTTCAACCGCGACCTTGGCTACGACCGCTTCCTGACCGAGCAGATCGCCGGTGACCTCCTGCCCGGCGCAACGCAGGAGCAGATCGTGGCGACCGGCTTCCTGCGCAACGGGATGGTCAACGAGGAGGGCGCGATCATCCCGGAGCAGTTCCGCATCGAGGGAATGTTCGACCGCCTTGACTGCGTCGGGAAGGCCACCATCGGCCTGAGCCTCCAGTGCGCCCAGTGCCACACCCACAAGTTCGACCCGATCACGCACGACGAGTACTTCGGACTTTACGCCTTCTTCAATTCCACCTTCGAGGCCCAGTCCTGGGTCTACACCCCGGAGCAGCAGCAACTCATCGAGACCCTCCGGCGCGATCTCGCCGCCATCGACGCGAGCACCAAGGCCGCCGTGCCGGACTGGGCGGAGCGCCTCGAGCAGTGGTCCGCCGAGCTCGTCCGCCAGCGCCCGGCCTGGACGCCCTTCCTCGCCGAGGAACTCGCCAGCACCAGCGGGCTCAACCACCCGGTCCAGCTCGCCGACCACTCCATCCTCACCCTCGGCCACCCGACCACGCGCGGGGACATCTTCGTCATCGGCACCCCAGCGCTCGATGGCGTCACCGGCCTCCGCATCGAGGCGCTCACGCACGGGGACCTCGAGTTCAACGGCCCGGGCCGCAGCAAGTACGGGACCTGGGCGCTCAGCGAGCTGGAGGTGAGCGTGATGCCGCCCGGCTGCGACCAGTGGGAGAAGGTCGCGCTCCGGGGCGCCACGGCCGACTTCGCGGAGCCGGTCCGCGGGCTGGAGGAGGAATGGAAGGCGAACTTCGACAAGGAGCGGCGACGCATCATCGGCGGCCCCGAACTGATGATCGACGGCGCCAACGACACGGCGTGGCGCGCAGACCGCGGCCCCGGCCGACGCAACGCCGAATCGGCGGCCGTCGTGCAGTTCACGGAGCCGCAGCGCCACCCGGCGGGCACGAAGCTGCGCGTGCTGCTGCGGATGCACCACAGCGGCGACGACAACGGCCGCCACAACACCGCGCTCGGCTGCGCCCGCATCTCTCTGACCCGCGCGCCCGACCCGCGCGTGCCGCCGGTCGATCACGCCGCGATGCTGGCCCTCGAGGTTCCCGCCGGCGCGCGCGACGCGCGGCAGCACACCGCCCTGTTCCGGGCGTGGCGCGCCCAGGAGCCCGCCGCGCGCAAGTTCCACACCGAGGCCGAGGCCGCGTGGAAACGTTACCCGGCGGCGCCCACCTCCGTGCTCCACCTGCGGGAGCGGGGCGGGGTCCACGCCCGCGAAACCCGCCTGCTCGACCGCGGCGCCTGGGACCGGCCGAAGCACGCCGTCCAGCCGCACGTCCCCGCCGCCCTGAATCCCTGGCCGGAGGACGCACCCCGCGACCGCCTCGGCTTCGCCCGCTGGCTCACCGACCGGCGCGCGCCCCTCACCGCCCGCGTGGCCGTCAACCGGGTCTGGCAGACGCTCTTCAGCACGGGCCTAGTCGAGACGCCCGAGGACTTCGGCACGCGCTCCAGCCCGCCCGAGCACCGCGAGTTGCTCGACTGGCTGGCGGTCGACTTCATGGACCAGTGCTGGAGCCACAAGGAGTTGCTGCGGCGGATCGTGACCAGCCGCACCTACCAGCAGGACTCCTCCGGGACCCCCGCGCTGCGGGAACGCGACCCGGCCAACCGCCTGCTCGCCCGCGGGCCCCGCTTCCGGGTCGACGCCGAGATCGTCCGTGACTCCGCGCTGGCGATCGCCGGCCTGCTGCATCACCAGGTCGGCGGACCGAGCGTGTTCCCGCCAGTCCCGGAGAACGTCCTCGCCTACAACTACGTGCGGCCGACCTACTGGCAGCCGCCGGAGGACGCCCAGCGCTACCGCCGCGGGCTGTACCTGTTCCGGAAGCGCTCGATGCCGGACCCGATGCTGAGCGCCTTCGACGCGCCGAACGCGGACTTCGCCTGCGCCCGCCGCGTCCGCTCCAACACCCCCCTTGCGGCCCTCACCGGGCTGAACGAGCCCGTGTTCGTCGAGGCCGCGCAGGCCCTCGCCCTGCGCCTCTGGCGCGAGGGCGGCGGCACCGACGAGAGCCGGATCGACCTCGCGTACCGCCTGTGCACCGCCCGCGCCGCCCGCCCGGCAGAACAGGCCGCCGTGCGGCGCCTCCTCACCGAGGCGCGCGGCCGCCTCCAGCGCGGCGAACTCCCCGCGGCCGAGGTCGCCTTTCCCCCGCGCCTGAAGGCCGCCGACCTGCCGGCGGACGCCACCCC
>Ga0194110_10006233_pt1 | contig 14008 bp, 12 predicted proteins | sample TA2Kig1200mmetaG_FD_146192 | JGI IMG/M metagenome (GOLD analysis project Ga0194110, IMG submission 146192) | Freshwater microbial communities from Lake Tanganyika, Tanzania - TA2015032 Kigoma Deep Cast 1200m | ecosystem: Environmental > Aquatic > Freshwater > Lake | place: Tanzania: Lake... | reverse complement strand
AGGCAGCAACCTTGTACTTCTCAGTCCCGACGTGGCCAAAGTGTTTCCCACAGAGGAGGCTGTCAACGAAGTCCTGCGCTCTCTGATAGACCTTGCACAGAAATCAACAGGCCGAACAAAGCGCTGAACCGGATCGCCGATAAATCCGGCTCCCGGTTAGCTTATTCGTTATCCCGATCCTTCTTGAGTTGAGACATTTTCAGAAAGGTGATGCCATGGACTGGACAGCGTTCTTCTCTGGATTCGGTGGTTCTGCAGTTGGCACTGGCATTCTTGGGATCCTTCTCAAGTCTTGGCTCGATCACAGATTGACCGCTGCTCGCGATGCTGAAGCCAAGGCGGATGAACAACGTGAAAAGCGGCGGGAGGAGAGTCGCGCGGTAGCGGAGATTTTGTCTGAGTGAAGGAAGGCCTGGTGTCAGGCCTTGAAATGTGACTCAAGCTCGAAATCAGATTGATTATGTCAAATGTCAAGGCCTAATCTACGCGCACTATTCTTTAACTAGGTTGTTCCTGTACTTATCCACAGCTCCTTTCTGCTCTCTTCCATATGTATCCCCTAACTTAATTCTAAAAAACTGCTGGCACTTTTATTTAGAATCCAGTCAACATTCTCCTGCGATAGCCCTGATGCTTTAAGCCATTTTAGCTCTCTGTCCCAGGCATACGGAATATTCGGGAAATCAGATCCGTACATAACCCGGTCGATCCTGAAGCTATCAAGTTCGATGGTGTCCTTTATGGGAAAATAACCGGATAGAATCATGGTCGTATCCAACCAGAGGTTATCGTATTTTTCGATCAGTTTCTTGTAAGCCACGATCTCGTCAAATCCGAAATGGGGCACACAAATTCTTAATTTGGAAAAGTTCTGCAACACCCTCTCGAGTTTCTCTGCACTGCAAATTTTATAGGGGTCGCACGGGTAAGCCTCGCTTTTTGGCTCTCGGCCAACATGCATGATGATTGGTTTGTTACTCGATTGGCAGATGTTATAGAGCAGATTCATGTGGTCAGCGTTCATGTCAAAGCCTTGTACATGGGCGTGGAGTTTTAGACCTCCAAGACCGAGGGCAAATGCCTCCTTAAGAATATTTTCGGAATTGTTTTCACCCGGGAATATTGTGGCCATGCCGGTAATTTGCTTAGGGTATTTCTGACATTCCCTTGCCATGTACCGATTTAATTTGTCCGCTATTCCGGGTTTATGAGCATATTGGAGGGCGATAATATGGTTAATGCCGCGAGATAGCAGGAACTCAAATACTTGTGATGTTTCGAGCTGGTATCTAATGTGCCAGGCGTGCTCATCAAACCATTGCCAAATTGATGAAAAAATGTCTGGGGGAAAGATATGGACGTGGGCATCAATTATTTCGGGCAGGTCCGCTGGGACTGCGGAGCCTTCTTGATCGTTTATCGTTGGCAGGTTCGGCCTGAGCATTATGTTTACGGTACACGCTTTAAAACGATATTCCCAGCTTCGAGCAGATGCCGCGCGTGAAGTCGCGCACGGTTTCGTTGGGATCTTCAAGCCCGAGCTTTATTGGCACTTCAAAGTAGAAGATGAACGTAGGTTCAAATACAACTTGGCAGTGGTTGGTCATTTTTGGAAGAAGCGGCGACTCACAACACCCTACCGTGAAGCGTAAAGTGTGAGGCGTAAGGTGTTAAATATCAGAAAATCAAAGGCCCGTTCTGTTTATTAAAGTCTTTCTAAAAACGCACCCGCATTCAGAACTTCTATATTGAGATACCTGCTTATCTTCAGTAGGTGCAAATCTCCGGTAATGACGTAATGCGCTTTGGCTTCTACCGCACATTCTAAGATTTTGTTGTCGTCTGGATCTTCCAGTATAACGTGAAGAGACTCTGTTGGATTCACAAAATCTGCAATACCCGTAAGCTCCATAAGTATGAACTGGATCATCTCAGGGGAATAGCCGAATTTCGATCTCTGCAAGACTCCCTTGAGTTCATCCAGAATGGGTTCCGACAAACACAACCGTATCTCCCCGCGGATGGCTTTCTCCAGAATCTGTCTGGGTTTCCCTCCAAAAAGAACGGCTGAGATCAGAACGTTCGTATCCAAAACGACTCGGAGCACTTATGCCTTCTTCTCTCTGCGGTAGGCTCTAATTTCAGCCTCGATATTGGACTCGGTAATCCCTTTCCTGGCGGCGTTCATTTTGCCGAAATCAAATATCTGCTTCCACCGACGCTTTCGATCAATGTACCCCCGCGCCGCCTCCCGGATGAGCTCGGACCGTGATCGGGACTCTTCTCGTGCCACTTGATCGATCTTCCTTAAGAGGTCATCGCTGAAAGAGATATTCACTGCGCTGGACTTCATCTTCCTTCCTCCTTTTGAATAAAGTATACATACAATCTTTGTATATTGTCAAGAAGTTCTGATATTTCATACCTCCCCGACAAATCGGATTAAAAGGCTACTCAGCTTGGGATCAGGTCTCGCAAAAACACATTGTTTCTAAAACAATTCGGTATCGGTTGGTCATTATTGAAGAGGTTGCGAATGGGATATGTCTCACATTATTGCCGATGTGCAACCCGAATCTCTGTGAAGGCGACCAATTCAGGGAAAAATTTCCTGAAGTCTTCGTAAAGTCCGCCATAATGTCTGTTCAATACTTTGGCCCCCTCCCCGAGACGGTTTGGCCTTTTGAGCCTGAAGCGAGACATCCTGCGCAGGGTTGCAGAAATTCCATCAACAGTACCATACGACGGCAGCCAGTCCCTGAACATGAAAGGCATGATGTGCTGCAGTTTATCCGGAAGAAATTCTTTGTGCTCGCGAAGGACACGCCAGGCGTCTGATAATAAAACAGAGTAGGGCACGTCCGAATAATCCTTCCAGTTTGCGGCAAGAAAGTGGTCGTAGAAAAGATCGACCAGCACTCCCCGGTAATGACCGAAGGATTGATCGAGCCTGCGCTTGCTGCGAAGGAAATATTGATTCTGTACTGAAAAGGAGTCGATCTCCCGGTGAAGTAAGATCCCTTGTGCAATACCAGGCGGGAAGCGCCCGTCCAGCCTCCCTTTGACAAAATCACCCATGAGGTTTCCGACAAGGAGTTCTGTAGCACCACCGGAGAGAAAAAGGTGGGTAAGGAAGTTCAAAACCGATCTCCTATCTTTTTCCCTTCAAAAGCGCAAAGAGAAAAAGAGTTGAAAGCCATGGTATCAAGCCTTGAAATGTGACTCATTTATTCGATGGGTGTTCCGAGAACCTCCATGGTCGATGGAGGTTGCTCGGCCGCTCTAAAAAAGATGGTCGCAAGGATCACATCTGACACTGCTCCGACAATAATCCCCACTGGCGTTAAAAAGACGGTGATCAAGCAAATGCCACTTGCGATCGTCGTGTAGCAAAATGGTTTTAGAAGCCCATAGAAACTGCCGGAGAACTGCAGAAGCCTTGTTCCAAACATAATTGCGAGGATACCGATAATGATCAATGAAACCATCGATAAAATATTCATGAGCGATTCGAAGCCTTGACTCTCCAGAGCTAAAAGACCGAAAGCTGCCAGGATCACGTTCCCCCATATCAGCAATGAAATCGAGAGGTCGGCATGGTGGAATTGAAATCGGTAGTTCAACAATTTTCTCAGGGAGATGATAACAGATAAAAATAATCCCAGACTGACCAAGGTCAAGATGGCTTGAGAGAGCTTCGCCCCTGCCCCGCCCATCTCCTCCAAATACCAGGACATAGCAATCGACGGAATTGCAAAAATGGCACTCGTCATAGAAAGCCAACCGGCAAGCGTAAGCTGCCTTTTAGTAATCGTCATCGGTTCTTCCTCTTTATCAATCCTGCGTCTTAATCCGGTCCAACCGATTATAGTATCGATAAAGGTGAATGAGGGCACGTGCAGCGCGGTTTACTGAAGGATATGCGGGAATGCCCCCTCTGCCAAATTCCTGCCGCAAGCTCGCGCCTTGCGCAGCCAGGTCAGGATCGCCGCCCTCTGAGTCGACGACAAAAACCACTGGCTTCTGATGGTTTCTCTGCTTTACCTGTTCGATCGTCGCCGGGATGGAGTGGGTCTGGCCGGACATGTGGAAGGCTTTTCTTGCAATCAGTCGAGTCACGATGACCATGCCCATAGCTGGCTCGGCGCAAACAAGATCCAATATGGTTCCGAGGTAATCGGGGCTCACAAAAGTCTGCCAGTCATCCAGGGGATTCCCAGCAATAGAACCTGCAACCGGTACGGTCTCACGCAGCTTTTCCATGGTGGCAGATGAGGGTGAGGGGACATTGAGACCCTCGTGTATGCACGTGTCGCTGCTCACTACACTGGAACCCCCGCCGCCGCCGATCAAAAAGACCCCACGGCTTCTCGGTGGGGGCAAAAGTGCAAATGCAAGGACTGCATCCATCCACTCGTCGAACGAATTCACCTGGATCACCCCGGTCTGTCGAAAAACGGCCTCCCATATTACCTGCTCACCCGCCATTCCACCGGTATGAGAGGCCGCTGTGCGCGCCCCCACATCGGTCTTTCCGCCTTTCCAGACGACAATAGGTTTTCTTTTGTTTATCTCCCGTGCCAGGTCAAAGAACCTTCTTCCGTCCCTCATGTTCTCAACGTACAGAGCAATCACCCGTATGCCTTCATCCTGGCCCATGAACTCGAGGAAGTCCAGAGTATCGAGAACAGTTCCATTGCCAACGCTTACAGCTTTGTCTGTTCCAATGCGGAGGGAATAGGCACATTCAGTCAGACGCTGCGTAATGGAGCCGCTCTGTGAAATGACACCCAAAGGGCCAGGTGCACCAGGTATCGCTCCCCACGGAGTAAGGCCTGAAGCCGGGCAGTAAGGGCCCATACAGTTCGGCCCAATGATGAGAAGTCCTTTTTCCTTTGCTATAAAAGCAATCCGTTCTTCAAGTTGCCTTCCTTGCTCTGTTCCAATTTCACTGAACCCAGAGGTCAGGATATGAATGTATCGTTGGCCGATCCGGCCACATTCCTCCAGAACAGGTGGTACATGTGCTGCGGGGACGCAGACCATAGCAAGATCGGGCACCAGAGGCAAGGAAGAGAGATTTGGATAGGCCGGAAGTCCCCTGATCTCGGTTGCATTGGGGTTGATGCAATAGAGTGTCCCAGGGAATCTGGCCTCCTGGAGCTTCTGTAAAAAGCTAAAGCCTCCGAAACTTGACTCCGATCGCGTAACGCCGACAATGGCAATGTGGTTCGGTTTGAAAAAGGGGGCCAGATCAATTCTCATGGACGCGATTTTTTAACACCCCTCAATCTTTTGGGCTTTTGGTTTCCATCAGTTCAACGATGACCGAATCCATGGTAGGCATACCCACCTCGATGATTCTCTGGAGGTTTTTTAAGGTTTCCAGAATCCCTTTACCCATGATGCCTTCGCTTTCAGGAATACGCACATTCTCTAAACTGAGATAGGCACTGTCGACAGCCAATCCCACAGCCATCAATGCTTTCAGGCTACAGCCTGATTTGGCACCGTCACAGATCATTCCCGCCATGGTCCCCACCATGTTATTGATCTGGGCCTCGATCTGTCCGGCGTCTCCTCCCAGGAGATAAACGATTCCACATCCAGCACCCACGGCCGCAGCAAGACCACATCCGCAGACGGGAGACAACAAGCCTGTGAATGACTTGATGTAGATCGTGGTCAGATAGGAGAGCGCGAGGGCCCGAAGGAGATGCTCATGGGAGGCCTTCATTGCTTTCGCCGTCTCAACGACAGGGATTGTTGCAACCAGCCCCTGGTTTCCGGACCCGGCGCAGGCCATGACCGGGAAATCGAGGCCTCTCATACGGGCCTCCACGACAACAGCCGTGAGGTGCTGAATCCGAGAGGGTAGCCTTCTCTCGTTCGCATTGGGCTCCCCGTGTTTCTCCATCACCTTGCCCATTTCAAGGTTTGAAAGGTCTTCCATGGCTTTTTCAGCAAAATGCATGTTCATGTCCATTGCCTGTCGAAGGATGGGGTATTCGGTCAAACTCATCGTTTTGATGAATTCGATCAGGGTCCGGTAGTCCATCCCCTTGACACGATTATAGATCTCTCCCACTTCCTCTTCCTGAAACGAAATCGCGTGACAGGGCTTGCCATTTCTCTCCACCGAGACGACATGATCGTGGCTTCCTCGTATGACAGCGCACGCTTCATTCGCATGACTGCGGATCTTTGCCAGGACTAGAATTTCTTTAACGTAAGGGGTTCTGGCGAGGTGAATCTTCTTTTCCTGGACGAGGGCTTTGGCTTTATTGATGGTGTCTTTTGAAGGATTCTCAAGAATTTGGAGCCCTCGATTGACATATTTTGAAGAAGCAACTCCCATCGCTGCAGCGAATTCCAAGCCAACCTCACCCGTTCCAGGGATGCCGACTCCGAGTCCATTCTTGTAAGTCCGTTCGTCAACTTCAAGGAGGACTTCTTCAATCTTCTCCACGGGGTCGGCCAAGGCCTGCATGGCGCAGCCCGTGGCCAGGGCAACGGCTCCGACCTCGGTACAGCCTGTTGCCGGAACAACCTCTCGTATCATCAATCTCTTCAGGAATAGGAGGTCCGCGTCTTGCATCACTTTCCTTTCTTTGGTCGGATTGGGATCTATTCTACCGACTTGATTGTGGCGAAGTCAACACTAAGACATCAAACAAAAAAGGGAACCCAGCGGCCCCCTTTTTTGTTTGGTTATTGAAGTTGTGCTTATTTTGATTTTAGCTCCTTCAGTTTCGCAGTCAGGGCAGGTACGATTTCCTTATAATCTCCAACGATGCCGAAGTGGGCTACGCTGAAGATATTCGCTTCTTTGTCCTTATTGATCGCCACAATCGTCTTTGATCCCAAACAGCCGGAGATATGCGACATGGCGCCTGAGAGAGCTACGGCAATGTATAGTTTAGGGCTGACCACTTTTCCGCTCTGGCCGATCTGAAGCGACACTGACGCCCATCCCTCGTCACAGGCAGGCCTCGTAGCACCCACAGCGCCACCCAGAGCGAGAGCGAGTTCCTTGACCATCCCCCAATTTTGAGCGCTGCCTATGCCACGGCCACCGCTCACAACAACCTCAGCATCTTCCAACTTGACCCCTTCTGTCTCCTCTTTTACCCGCTCGACAACTTTGACTTTAAGCGCCGAAGGGTCAATCTTGCCCTCCACAGGAATAACCTTGCCTTGCCGCGAGTCATTGCGCTCTGCTGGTGGCATTGTTTTCAGTCTTACAGTAGCCATCTGAGGCCGGGCAACCTTTGATACGATTGTGGCTTGGGCGTTACCACTAAAGACAGGCCTCGTCGAGGCCAGGAGCTTGGTAGCCGGGTCAACGGATAACGCCAGGCAATCCATAGCGAGTCCCCCCCCCAAGCGCCCATTGAGGCGTGGAGCCAAATCACAGCCGACATCCGTATAGCCAAGAAGCATAATGGAAGGAAGCGCTTTCCGGCATAATTCCGCGGCTACCTGAGTGTAGGCCTCGGAGTTATACTGATCCAGGAGAGTGTCTTCGGCAACATAGACATTGTCAGCCCCATAGGCGATTCCCTCCTGACCCAGGCCACCTGCTTTGCCGCCCATCAATAGGATACTTAGCTCCTCGCCTAATTCATTGGCGAGCTTTCTTCCGGATCCAAGGAGTTCTATCGTAATTGGCGCCAACTTCCCCTCGGTGATCTCTCCAACAACTAAAACACCCTTATGAGTATCCATCGTTTCCTCCGTTCTTTTACTGCTCGATAATATCGGTTTTCCACGATTTGTCATTCCGGGCTTGACCCGGAATCCAGTATTTTTCTGGATTCCTGCTTTCGCAGGAATGACTTTCTTTTTTATGATGCTATGGGTCTCATCAAATCAATTTAGCAATCTTTTCGGCTAAATTGGACCCGGCTTCAGCTGGAGTATTTCCGGCAATGATCTCGCACTCGGTCTTTCGGGTAGGCACAGAGAGACCGGTCACCTCGGTATGGGCTTTGGCCTTGTCCAACTGCGAGGGCTCTGCCCCGATATCCTGCGCCTTCCAGATCGGAATCTGCTTTTTTCGAGCCATCATGAGGCCCATTCCACCGGGAAGACGGGGAAGCCCAATCTCACTGCTGACGGTCACCAGGCTTGGCATAGGAGCTTCCAACACTTCATAGCCATCGCTCACCATCCTCTTCACCTTAAGCTTCTTGTCCACTGCCTCGATAGCACAGGCGAGGGTCACGACAGGGAGGCCGAGTATTTCGGCCAGAATGGAGCCAACCTGACCAGCGCCCCAGTCAGCGGCCTGTCGGCCACAGAGAATCAGGTCATACCCGCCAATTTTCTGGATCGCTTTCGACAAGACATAAGCCGTACCAAAGCTATCCAGGTTTTCGAAGGCCGGATCCTGGAGAACAAATCCATCGTCTGCCCCCATCGATATGGCATGCTTTATCACGTCAGCAGCTTTGGCTGACCCCATGCTGATCACTGTTATTTTTCCTTTGTGCTTGTCTTTGAGCCGGCATGCTGCCTCAACGGCCCGTTCATCATACACGCTGATCACAGGCGGCACTCCGGCCGGAGGAATCACCTGTTTCGCCTCGGGGTCAATCTTGAATTTGGCCGGTGGTATCTCAGGGTCTAGTACTTGTTTAACACAAACGATCGTATTCATAGAACTTCCCTCCTACTCTGATTACGCAGATTTCAAAAAGAGATTACACAGATTTCTTTAGTTTCAGTGTGTTCTAATCTGTGTAATCGGGGTTTTTAATCGGTGTAATCAATTTTGATGAATTCGTAAAAAGTCGTGATTCTCGTTTTTTCGTCATTCCGGCGAAAGCCGGAATCCAGTTCTTTCAAATAGTTATCAATTCTCTGGACACCGGTTTTCACCGGTGTGACGATTTTTAAGAAACCATCAATTTTGCTTCATTGCTTCTTCGACCAATTCAACAAGGTCTCTTGCTTTCAACGAGTCTTTCATCTCTTTATGATCGATGGCATCCTCAAACATCTGTAAACAATAGGGGCAGGCGGCCACGACCGTGTCAACCCCGGTCTTGATGACGTCTTCGATACGCATTTGATTAATCTTTGTTGTGCCGGGCTGTTCTTCTATCCACATCAGTCCCCCGCCGCCGCCGCAACAAAAGCCCGTGTCTCGCGAGCGCTCCATTTCTTCAAGCTTTGCCTTGGGGATAGCCTGCAGGATCCGGCGAGGCTCCGAATAGACGCTGTTATAACGGCCTAAATAGCAGGGGTCATGGTAGGTGAGTTTGGAATTCAATTCGTTGATCAGCTTCAATTTCCCCTGGCTGATCAAATCGGCAATCAGCTCGGTATAGTGAACCACCTTGAAATCGCCGCCGTACCGGGGGTATTCATGCTTAATGGTATTATAGCAGTGGGGACAGGTGGTGATGATCTCTTTAATGTTGTAGCTTTTAAAAAGTTCAATATTTTGCTCTGCCATCATCTGGAACTGAAACTCATACCCTGCCCTTCGTGCCGGGTCACCGCAGCAGGTCTCGGCATCGCCCAATACCGCGAAATCGACGCCCCCCGCTTTCAGCACCCTCGTCATGGATAAAGTGGCCTTGACATTACGCTCAACAAGGGCGCCGGTGCAACCTACCCAGAATAAGGTATCAGCGTTATCACCCTCAGCCAATATTTTCAGTTCCAGATCACTGGTCCAGTCGCCCCTCAACCTCATCGACTGGACTCCGGCCCATGGGTGTCCTCTCTGTTGCATATTTCTAAGCATCAACTGGGCACTTTCCGGCATCTTACTTTGCGCCATCACCAGATTTCGCCTGAGGTCGATGATCTTGCGGATATGTTCGATATTGACAGGGCATACCTCCTGGCAGGCGCCGCAGGTGGTGCAGGCCCAGATCTCCTCCTCGGTGACCACATCCCCGATCATCGTCTTGCCTGGTGCCTCGGCCTGGCTTTCCGGAGAGGCATCCGTCTTATTGGCAAGCAATCCAGGGCCCGCCTCGAGCAGATGCTCTTTCAAATGATGAATAACCTCTCTGGGCGAGAGGGACTTGCCGGTCAGTTGGGCCGGACAATTAACATGGCACCGACCACACTCAGCGCAGGCATAAAAATCAAGTAAGTCCTTCCATGTAAAATCCTGAATCTTCGATGCTCCAAAGGTTGCCGACCCCTCAGGAGCTTCAAGAGGAATAGGCTCAAGCGCCACTTTGGGTCCAAGTGGTTTAAAGAAGGCATTGACGAGGGAGGCAAGAATATGCAGATGCTTGGAGCGTGGGATATAGACCATAAAGCTGAGGATCACGAGATAATGCAGCCACCATACCCATCGGTAGCCCGCCTCCAGTGTGCCCTGTGAAATTCCGGTCCCGCTAAGGAAACCTGCGAGAGCTGCTCCAAGGGGTGGCCAGGAGGCGTGAACCCCACGTGCGGCATGATCAAAACCTACGCCTAAAACATGAAGCGCCATCAGCGAAAAAACCATTATCAAAATGATGCCGGCTTCAGCCGTTGGCTCCAGTCTCGGCGGTCTGATGATATAACGCCTGACAGCCGCCAAGATTAACGTCAGGGTGACCAGCACTGCAGCAATATCCAGAATGGAAAAATAGACGGTCTCAAAGGGGGTGCGCTCAATCAGTGAAGAAAGTCCAAACCCTCCGGCCAGACCGATAAAGATGATGTAACTGATGAAGAAGAGGCTGAAGGACCAGAATAAGAGAGCATGTGCGAGTCCGGCCAGGTCCTTTCGGGTGACGGTTTTCAGGGTGCACCATTGAGGGACGACCTCGACCAGCATGTTCTTGATTCTTTGACCTATCTGGTCGAAACGATTCTCCTGCTTCCCCAGACGCATGAGGCGGTAGAGGAGATAAAACCTCTGTAAAAATAGACCGAAGGCAACGGCGAACAAGACCCAGAAAATGACATAGCCCGGTATGGACCAATAGGTTGCGCTAACCGGCGACACGATAACCTCCTATGGATATATCTTTGGGACAATCGACCCTGGATCAATTTAATTTTTGTAATAGTTTAGCTTTTTGAAACGGATATCAGAGGACCTGGTTATCAGGAAGTGGATATCAGGATATCAGAGCATCAGGCTGAAAAAGAATTCTTTGTCTGGTCTCCTGATTCCCTGGTCCCCTGCACCCTGTTCTTCTGATCACCTGATACCCTTTCTTTATTTTCTTTACTCCTTCTTCTTTCTGACGATCGTTCTTTTTTCTTCAGGAATGGGAGGCGGAACAGGTTCGCCAGAAATCTTTGTCACTGCACCAAATTTAGTGGGACAAACTTCAAAGCAAGTTCCGCATTTGATGCACTTCTCCTGATCAATGATATGGATCAGGTTCTTCCCGCTTAAAATCGCATCCACGGGGCATCGTTTGGCGCAGGTCATACAGGCTTGACACTTTTCCGGGTCGATATAATACGATGGCAATTCACGGAATAATTTTTCTATCTCTTCTCTGGTGAAAAGCTTACTCCACTCTTCCGGTTCCTTAAGACGTGACGATAGCTTATCCCTCGTTGCGATCTTAACATAGGGGATAAGCTTCCCGATTTCATTCAGCTTGGACGTTAATCCACTCTCGTCCAATCCTTCGCCTTTCCCAAAAGGCCCAATCGTCCTCACCCTTTTGATAAAATCGTTCACTGTCTCCGCAAAACGGCTTCCTTCAGCGGAAGACATGAATTCGATTCTTAACCTTTCCGGGTTCAGCCCTATGTGTTCCATTATTTTTTTGCCTAAAAGCACCATGTTCAGGGCATGGTAATTTCCATTCGTAATATATTTGCATTCATCAAGGCGGCAGCCAGCGATATACACTCCATCCATTCTGTTTTGGAAAGACCGGAGTATAAACGCAAGGTCCACCCTACCCGTACACATGACGCGTACCAGTCTTATTTCATTCGAATATTGCAGTCTGGAAACTCCAGCCAGGTCAGCAGCGCCGTATCCTCACCAATTGCATACGAAGCTGATGATCCTCGGCTTAAACTTAATGGCTGCGCTCATTCGTGTTTCACTCCGATCAGCATTGTCATTCCGGTGAAAACCGGAATCCAGTGTTTTTAAATGTCCCTCAAAGGCGGGACTGGATACCGGATCAAGTCCGGCATGACGGAAAAGGTTATTTGTGGATAGACACTTATTGGTAGACGTCTACACGTCTCCAACCGCCGCATCGATTTGGGCGATCAGCTGTTCATCGTCATAATGTTTCAATTGAATCGCCCCGGTCGGGCATTTTGTATTACAGAGACCGTCTCCTTTGCAGAGAATGGGGTTAATCTTTACCTTTTTCCCTTGACGTGTCTCATAAAGCTCTAAGGCGCCGTAGGTACAAGCCTCAACGCATGCCCCGCACCCCATACACTTCTTCTCAATCACCTCGCAAACAGAGCCGGAGGCGATGACCGTATCATGCGAGAGAAGCGTCAAGGCCCGGCCTGCCGCTCCATAAGCCTGGCTAATCGCTTCAGAGATAAGCTTAGGATAATGAGCAATCCCGCAAAGATAAACCCCGTCTGTGCCAAACTCAACGGGTCTCAATTTGACATGGGCTTCCTGGAAGAAACCATCCGCACCCAAAGGCGCCTTGAAGTGTTTGGATATTTCCTTGCTTCCTGTGGAGGGAATCGTGGCAGCAGCTAAAGAGATAATATCGGCATCGATTTCAAGCTTATTCCCTAAAATATAATCCGTCGCGGTAACCTTTAAAACAGGCCGCCCCTCCTCCGACTCACCCGCTACCACCTGGGGTTTATCTTCCGGTTCATAGCGGATAAACTTTACCTCTTTATCCGCTGCTTCCCTGTAATAATCCTCGCTAAACCCATATGTTCTCATGTCCCGGAAGAGAATGTAGATATCCATTTTGGGGTTGATCTCTTTCAGTTTCAATGCGTTCTTGATAGACTCACTGCAACATATTCGAGAGCAATAATTTCTCTCTTCATTTCTGCAGCCAACGCATTGGATCATCACGAGGCTCTCTGCCCTAACGACCTTTTCAGCTCCCCGATGGATCTGCTCCTCCAACTCAAGGTGGGTCATGACCCTGTCGTCTTCTCCATAAAGGTATTCGGCAGGTTGATGGACCTCAGCCCCTATTGCGATGACGGCTGCGCCATGCTTTATCTCTGTCACCCCTCTTTCGGACTTCACCCTGGTTACAAAATTTCCAACATAACCGGTGGCCTCCGTGATGCTCGAATTCGTATAAACATGGACCAAGGGGTGTTGATACACCCTTTTTATAAGATCACGCAAATAGGCCTGAACATCCAGTCCTTCCAGGGTAGAATGAATCTTTTGCGCTATTCCGCCAAGGTCTGCTTCCTTTTCCACCAGATGAACCTCATGCCCCTGATTGGCGATGGAGAGAGCGCAGTTCATGCCGGCGATGCCTCCGCCCACCACGAGCGCCGCCTTGTTCACTGGCAGATCAAAATCCTGTAACGGCTCCAAAAGGCATGCTCGTGCCAACGACATCCGGACGATTTCCTTTGACTTCTGGGTGGACTCTTCCTTTTCTTTTGAATGAACCCAGGAGCAATGTTCCCTGATATTGGCCATGTCGAAGAAGTATTGATTAATCCCTCCTTCTCGAAGCGAATACCGGAAAGTAGGCTCATGTGTTTTGGGGGTACAGGCGGCGACCACCACGCGATTGAGCCCTTTTTCCCTGATCACGTCCATGATTTGATTGGTTGATTCCGTCGAACATGAGAAGAGCTGTTCTTGAGCATGAACCACATGAGGTAAATTTAAGCTGTAGTCAACGACAGAAGGGACATTGACGACTCTTCCAATGTTGGCACCACAATGACACACAAAGACGCCGACTCTGGGCTCTTCCTGCGAGACATCTCTTTCGGGTGGATAGACCCTTTCTGTGGTTAGCTTCCCTCGCCGGTAGTCAAGAAGTTCACCACATTTGGAACTTGCACTGTTTGCGGTAAAAACCGACTCGGGAATATCCACCGGCCCATGGAAGGC
>Ga0194110_10006231_pt1 | contig 14012 bp, 12 predicted proteins | sample TA2Kig1200mmetaG_FD_146192 | JGI IMG/M metagenome (GOLD analysis project Ga0194110, IMG submission 146192) | Freshwater microbial communities from Lake Tanganyika, Tanzania - TA2015032 Kigoma Deep Cast 1200m | ecosystem: Environmental > Aquatic > Freshwater > Lake | place: Tanzania: Lake... | reverse complement strand
AATAAACCAATTTTAGTTTCATTTTTATTTACGCATGGAAATTATTCTTAACATCTTTCATTAATAAAATAGGTTAAACATAATGAATTGCCAACTTTTTCTATAATATTAATATTCGATATGTTAGAATTATTTATAAATACGATAAAGAGACCATGGCAAAATCAAAATATTTAAAAATTTTAATAATTTTAATTTTATTCCTATTTATAATCCCATTCATTTCTTCCTGCGACGAGGCGCTAATTGATATTTTTACCCAGATAAATTCTGACTGTTCCGGCACCAGGACTATTGATATAGCAGTTAAAACAGAGTATATCCAGAAGATCGGGGTGATCCTGGGCCAGAATCAATCCCTCATTGACAAGATATTTGAAAAACTCCCGGAAGGAGAATATAAAACTTATGAAGAAGAAGACTATACCCACTTCAGTTCCACTATTATTTTTGAAGACATAAACTTTCTCCAGCATATTTCAATAGATAATTTCTCTGAAACTCCTCCTGAAAGATTCTATGCCAAACTGGAAAAAGTTGATTACTTCTTTCATAGAGAATATTTCTTTGAAGATTATATAGATATGAAAATAGATGAGACACTCCTTGCCTCTTCAGATATAAATTCTGACTACAATCGGATTAATGATCTGGCTAAAGCAGACAGTAATATTTTAAATATAACCTATCAGGTAAAACTTCCGGTAAAAATAACCAGCCACAATGCAGATATAATTGGGGATAATAACATTGCCATATGGAATATAAAATATGGTGATGAGAAAAAAATATATATAGAAGGTAGAAAAACAAAACTGCTGACCTATTTTTTAATTGTAATTTTAGGTATTATTGGCTTATTTATAATTTTTATAATTTTTATGTTAGTCTTTAGCTCAAGGAGAAGTAAAAAACCACCTCCTGCCAGAAAACCGCTGTATTCCTATGACAATTATTTTAAAAGAGACAGATATTTTAATACTGATGATGAGTAAAACTGGAAGGATTAGGAAGACCGTTAAAAAATGAGTTGCAATACTTACAGATTATCTACACCGCTGACAGAAGAAAAGATCAGAAAATTAAAAGCCGGAGATACTGTTTACTTAAGTGGTATTATACTCGGAGCAAGAGATGCAGCTCACAAGAGAATTGTTGAAGCTATCAGGTACCATAAAAAATTGCCCTTTGATTTAAAAAATAAGACTGTATTTTATGTAGGTCCCTCACCGACCCCTCCCGGCAAAAAGAGCGGAAGTATTGGTCCCACCACCAGCGCCAGAATGGATAATTTAACCGAACCACTGCTTAAGGCAGAACTTAAAGCAATGATAGGAAAAGGCAGGAGAAGCGATAAGATAAAGGAACTTCTAAAAAAATATAAGTCTGTTTATCTTGTATCAGTAGGAGGCATTTCCGCATATCTTTCTACAAAAGTAAAAGATATTAAAATCATTGCATATAGTGATTTGGGGGCAGAAGCAGTACATGAGATAGTAGTAGAAGATTTGCCTCTGTTTGTAGCTTACGACATTTATGGCGGCGATATTTTTGAGTCAGCCCTTCTTGTGGAATGACAGCCCATAAAAACTGCCAGCGGGAAGGAAGCCATATGACAGGGAGCATACTCTATATTGCAGACCAGAGCAGTTGTTTTTCCGCCCAGACCCTGTGGTCCTATTCCAGTCTCATTTATTGCGCCCAGTATTTTCTTTTCTAACTGCCTGTATCTTTTATCCGGATTCCTGATCTCTAGATTTCTAAAGCTGGCTGTCCTTGCAAGTTTGACCACTTCTGAAGACGTCCCGCCAACTCCAATACCAACAATTACCGGCGGGCAGCATTTAGTAACATTCTTTTTTACCACATCTAAAACCAGGTTAATTATTTCATCCTCTCCGGTTGATGGATTCAGCATATAAAGATAGGAACAATTTTCACTACCTCCTCCTTTTAAATATATTTTTATATGAAGACCAGGACTGGAAGTAAAACTGGTACTAATGATTGCAGGGGTGTTGCCTGAAGTGTTTTTTCTCTCATATAACGGATCAGAAACTATTGATTTTCTAAGATAATTACTGATATAAATATCTGCTACTGCCTGGTTCAATAAGTTATTTAAATTGCTGCTGTCCTCAATACAGATATCAGGACCAATATCAAGATCAATATAAACAAGGCCACAATCCTGGCATAAGGGGAGTTTTTGTTTTCTTGCAATTTTTGCATTTTCTAAAGTAAGTTCAAGGATTTTTTTAGCTCTCTCACTAATCTCTTTCTTAGCAGCGCTCTTAACAGCCTCTATAATATCACAAGGAAGATTAAAACTTGCTTCAATCAGAAGCCTTTTCGCTTCCTTTATTATTGTTGTAGTTTTTATATTTCTCATCTTTTCCAGGACAATCCGGATTTATACATAAATCCCAGGGTTTTCTCCCTTTATTTATAATTTTAACTATAGGATATCCACAATGCTTACACTCTTCCCTTGTCGTAACCAAAAGACCCTTCTGCGGAAGTGAAAATGTAGTTCTGCACCCGGGATAAGCATTGCATCCTATAAATCTTTTCTTTGTTTTTCTTGCGGTTCTGACAATTAAATCCCCATTACAATTTTCACCCGGACATTTACCCACTGCCAGATCTTCTCTGATTCCTTTTTTTATCTCCTGTGATATCTCATCCTTTTCATTTTGAAGAACAGTCATTACTTCACTTAACATCTTTCTTGACCTATCCACAACATCCTTCTTAGTCTCATCCCCGTTTACAATACCATCCATATACATTTCCAGCTCTGAAGTCATATCCGGGGATGATATCTTTTCAGCATGTTTTTTTAACATCTTGACTACTGCAATAGCTTTTTCAGAAGGCTGGAGAGGATTTCCACTTACATATCCTCTCAGGATTAAGTTTTGTATAATTGTATGGCGGGTTGCCTTTGTACCCAGACCAAGTTCTTCCATTTTTTCAACCAGCCTTCCCTGGGTATACCTTACTGGTGGTTTGGTTTCTTTATCCAGCAATTCCTTACCGGTGACAGTTATTATTTGTTCTTCTCTAAGCTGTGGAATAAAAACATCTTTATACTTATAGTACGAATAAAACTTTATCCAGCTTTCATCTATAATGTTGGAGCCATTGGCAATAAATGGCTCTCCATTTATATCAATAGTTGCAATTATAATTTTAATTTTTGCTGCAGGAAGCAGGGTGCATATAAATCTTCTTACAATCAGATCATACAGCCTCCACTCATCACTGCTCAAGTTGGCTTTTTTTGCAACTGATGTAGGATGAATTGGTGGATGGTCTGTTGATCTTCTTTTGCCCCGGCTTGCTATAATCTTCTTCTGCGCAAGGACAGCTTCAGACATCAGGGAATATTCACCGGAACTACCAAGCATCCTTGCGATCTCTTTTACATCTATCGAGGAAGGATAAACCGTGTTATCAGTCCGTGGGTAACTTATATAACCGTTCATATACAGGTTTTCAGCAATATTTATAGTCTTTGACGCACTAAAGCCAATTGAACTTCCGCTTATTATAAGGGCAGTGGTGTTAAAAGGCGTTGGGGGTTTTATATCTCTAATACTTTCATTTATTTCCAGGACAGTTCCCCTGTCGCCCAGCTTAACAAAAACACCATGTGCATCTTCTTTCTTTAAAAATCTTTTTTTCTTATGAGTGGCCTCAAATTCTTCACCGGATTCTGTTTTAAGCTTTACACTTACAACCCAATAAGGAGTGGGGATAAATGATTTTATTTCCAGCTCTCTGTCTACAACAAGAGCGAGAGTGGGAGTTTGTACCCTTCCCACCGAAAGAAATTTATCCTTAATCTGATAGGTGGCAAGGGATATAAAGCGTGTTAGTGTAGCTCCCCATATCAGGTCAATATCCTGCCTTGCCCTTCCTGCAAAAGCAAGATCCAGATCAATTTTTCCCAGTTTTGAAAATGCCTGGTTTATATCTTTTGGAGTAATTGCTGAAAACTTTGCCCTTTTTGCAGGAGCAAGAGCGTTTTTTTCTTTTACCAGCTGCATTGCATCATAGCCAATAAGCTCACCCTCTCTGTCATAGTCTGTGGCTATGATAATCTCATCAGCATCACTGGAAATTTTATTCAGTGCCTGGATTATCTTTTTCTGGATGGGAATTTTTTCTATTTCAGCATCAATAAGCTCTATCGGGTCTACTTTAAACCAATTTGCATATTCCTTCGGAAAATCCACTTTCAGTATATGACCTTTAAGCCCAATGACTCTATAGTCTTCACCACTGAGCTTGAAGTGATGGACGGGAACCCCATATATTTTTTCCTGGTCTACACCATTTCCGGCAAGTATATGCGCAATTCTTCTAGCTGCTATTTCTTTCTCACTTATAATCAGTTTCAAAAACTATCCCTACCAAAATATATAGGTAATTTAAATTTTAATTAAATGTATCTGAATTTGAAATAATAACATTAAAAGAAAAATAAATAAATCTTTCAAGCTGATAAGCTTTTTTTAATTTCTTTTTTTACCGAATCTATATTTATCTGATAGAAAAATACTGATTCTGTTTTCAGATATAATAAAATATAATAAAGTGCTTATTTTAATTTTATAAATGTTGTTTTAAAATAACAAAAGCGTTCCTACTATATACCCATTATATATATATTGTATAAGAGGAAAAAAATATGAATATAAACCTTGAGCTTTTTGATAATATTATCAAACTAAAAACAAAAAAGAACGCCATTATACTGGCTCACAATTATCAAATTGGCGAAGTACAGGATATAGCAGACTTTGTGGGAGATTCTCTCGAGTTAAGCATAGAAGCATCAAAAGCACAGTGTAAGATTATAGTATTCTGCGGAGTTCATTTTATGGCCGAAACTGCCAAAATATTATCTCCTGCTAAAAAAGTTCTTCTCCCTGATAAAAGCAGCGGATGCCCCATGGCTGATATGATTAATGCAACTCAGCTTAAGAAGCTAAGAAATGAACACCCTGATGCTGTTGTAGTGTGTTATGTAAATACCACTGCTGAAGTTAAAGCTTTAAGTGATATTTGCTGTACCTCTTCAAATGCAGTAAATGTAATAAAATCCATTCCTAAAAACAAAGAAATAATATTCATACCGGATAAGTACCTGGGAAGTTACGTTCAGAGTCAGACAGGCAGAAAACTTATATTATGGAATGGATATTGTCCTACCCACGTTATGATTAATTTTAAGGAAATCATTCAGCTTAAAAAAGAGCACCTGGATGCTGCAGTTATATTACATCCGGAATGCAAACCGGATGTAATAAGTATTGCTGATAAAGTGGCTTCTACCGGAGGAATGTTAAAATATATAAAAAACAGTGAAAAAAAGAAATTTATAATCGGAACAGAGATTGGAATATTATACAGACTAAAAAAGGAGAATCCACATAAGACTTTCTATCCCGCCACCAGCAAAGCCATATGCCCCAATATGAAACTTATAAACCTTGAAAAAGTTCTCTGGTCACTGGAAGATGAGAGATATGAAATAAAAGTGCCGGAAGAAATCATTCAAAAAGCTAGATCGGCTATTGACAGGATGATAGCCATAAAATAAATTATGTTACCAAGATATTTAATAAGTCCATCATTTTGCCAGAAAATTCACAAATACTGCGACTGTATTGTTATTGGCAGTGGAATTGCAGGTCTCTCTACTGCAATGAGGCTGGCAGAAAACAATAATATAAAAGTTCTTACCAAAAGTTCCCTTTCTGATTCAACAACCTGGTATGCCCAGGGCGGAATCGCTGCCGCTATCAAGAAACCCGATTTCTGGAAAAACCATTATGAAGATACCATAACCGCCGGTCAGGGCCTCTGTGACAGGAAGGCAGTGGAAATACTGGTGAAAACTGCGCCAAGAATGATAGAGGACTTAATAGAAATCGGTACAAATTTTGACATTTCTGAAGGAGAGATAAGCCTGACCACTGAAGGAGGACACAGCTATCCCAGGATTCTTCATGCCGGAGGAGATGCTACCGGAGAAGAGCTTGAGAAAAAATTAGTTTCTCACTCAAAGGGCTTAAAACAGATAAATTTTCTCCCGGAATATTTCGTTCTGGATATATTAGTTTATAAGAACAAATGTATAGGGGTTCTGGGTATGGATATAAATACCGGTAAGATTGAAATACACCCTGCTTCCAATATTGTAATTGCAAGCGGTGGGATTGGTCAGATTTATGATCTTTCCACAAACCCTCCAATATCAACCGGAGATGGTATTGCAATGGCATACAGGGCAGGAACCTCTATTATGGATATAGAATTTGTCCAGTTCCACCCCACAGTATTTAAAACAAAAGACTCAAAACTATTTTTGATAAGTGAAGCCCTGAGAGGAGAAGGCGCTTATCTCAGGGACTGTCATGGAACGAGATTTATGGTCGGCAGGCACCCAAGAGCGGAACTGGCTCCAAGAGATATAGTGGTAAAGGAAATGATAAGAGTAATGGATAATAGCGGTTGTAATTATGTTTATCTTGATGCTACGCATATCCCTGAAAGTCACCTCAAAATACGCTTTCCCAACATAATCTCAAAACTAAGGGAAAATGGCCTGGACTTAAAAAAAGATTTAATCAAGGTATCTCCAGCCGAGCATTACTTAAACGGTGGAATTAAAACTGACTACAAGGGAAAGACAAATATAGAAGGCCTGTACTGCTGCGGTGAGGCTGCTGCCACAGGAGCGCATGGTGCAAATAGACTGGCAAGCAATTCTCTTATGGAAGGTCTGGTATATGGCTGGAAAATATATAAAGACATAGAAAAAAAACTGGAGCAAAAAAACCCGGAGGATGAAAATAAAGCAATTGAATGTATAAATAAGCTTTTGGATGAAGCTAAAATAAAAAAAAGCAAAGCTGGTAAATTCAATGATAATAAGCTGGATATAAAAACTTTTATTTCAGACTTGAAAAATATTATGACCAGGAAAGTAGGTATACTGCGGGATACAAAAGGCTTAAAAGAAGCAGAGGAATTTGTAAGCCTTCATTTAAATAACAGGTATCTTTATAACAAAAGAGATAAGGATATACTGGAGTTTGTCAATATGCTCACTGTAGCCAGCCTTATAATAAAAGCGGCAAACTTAAGGGAAGAAAGTAGAGGGACACACCAGAGAAATGATTTCCAGTATAAAGATGACAAAAACTGGAAAAAACATATAATACTAAAGCAGAATAAAGTATATTTTAAAGATGTTTAAAAGTAACAGGATAAAATATGGAAAATAAGATTTTAAAAAATGAAGTAATAGATATTATACGAGGAGCTATTTCCGAAGATATGGACGGTTTTGGAGATATAACCTCTAAACATTTAATCCCACCGGATAAAAATTCATTTTCATATATCGTATGCAAGGAAACCGGCGGCGCCATATTAAGCGGAATAGATGTAGCAGGTTTTGTGCTTGAGGAAATAGACAGCAGTATAAAAATCGACAGGTTAAAAAATGACGGAGACAGGCTGGAATATATGGATAGAATCTGTAATATCAGCGGATCAACGCTGTCAATTTTAAAAGCTGAGAGAACCTGCCTTAATTTCATCCAGCATATGTCTGGAATTGCCACTCTTACCAGCAGATTCGTAAAGATTGCAGAACCTTACAGGGTAAAAATCAAAGATACCAGAAAAACAAAACCCTGTTTGCGAAAAATAGAAAAATACGCAGTACTCTGCGGTGGTGGTTACAACCATCGTTTCGGCTTGTTCGATGAGATACTAATCAAGGATAATCATATAGCTGCTGCAGGAGGAATTTCAAAAGCCATAGAAATAATCAGAGCCTGTGTCCCCACTACCCAAAATATTGAAGTAGAAGTCAGGGATTTTGACCAGCTTGATAAAGCTATAGCCAGTAAAGCAGATATCATAATGCTTGACAATATGGATACTGACCAGATGGAAAGGGCAGTTAAAATTATAAGGGAAAAGAGGGGCAGCTCCTGCTCGGTAGAGGCTTCAGGAAACATTAATCTTGAAAATCTTGAAGAGATATGCAAAACAGGTGTTGATATAATATCAGTGGGATTGATTACCCATTCTGCACCAGCCATTGATTTTTCCATGGATTTTGAAGAAAATCTCTAAATGTTAAAAAATTAAAAAAATCACCAAGCTGTACTGGTTGTGTTTATTGTTTATCTGAGCCCTTTGCGAGCCCTTTATGAGCCATTTGAGCCCTTTGCGAGCCCTTAATAAGTGTATAAAAGGTTCCTTTTCCTGTAATACCTTGTTGGTTTAATAGACCCATGTCTACAAGCTTTGAAAGCTCCCTTGTGGCTGTTGGTTTGGAGACATCTGATAGTTTTTGATATTCTTTATTTGTAATTTTACCTTTCTCCTTCATAAACTCAACTGCTTTAATCTGTCTTTCGTTTAAACCCATCTTTCTTAAATTTTCTTCAGTATATGCATCTTTATAAAAGTATACTGAGAAACCACCTTTCCCTTCCTTATACTCTGGTTCAGGAAGACCTGCTTCTTTCATCCATTCAACCATTCTCACAGCACCGCTTCCATACTGCTCGATTAAACCCGCAAGATAAAATACTTTTGCAATTAGAGGATTCCGTAAAAATGAGCCGTGTTGCTCTTTCAATTCGCCAATAGTAATGCCTTCAGTAAGCCTGCCTGGATTATGAAACCAGATACGGTCATCATATACTTTAATCAAAATAAAGTTCGCTATATTGAAATAATCTCTGTGATAAACATTAAAATAATTATTTAAACTAATAAAATTATTAAACTGGCTTTTTCAATAAAACTTTTTCTACATAATTCTTTTAATACATTAGTAGAAACCAAAAACAATCCTACCAATTCATAAGTTATATCTTCTTTAAGATTTGCTTATATTCAAATATTGATTTAATTTACAATAAGATTATTGTGGGGTAAAATCTTTTTAGTTTTTCAGCTATAATCTTTACTTGATGAACAGTAAAATTATAAAAATTTTTATTTTTCTAATATCGGCAGTCCTTGTTTTCTCAATAATCTTTACTACACCGGCGTGTAGCAAACTTGATATAGAAATATTCGGAAAAAAATTAGGAGGGGAAACCAAAACCGAAGATTCTGAAACTGAAGATACCGTTTCCGTTAATGAGCAGAGCATAAGCGATATTGAAGATGATAGCGAAGATCTAGGAAATGTTTCCGATCAGGAAATAATCGGTTCAGATAGCCAGAAAATTAAAACCAGCAGTAATACCAGCACCGAAACTGCCGATATTGCAGAATTAAGGTTATATTTTATTCAGGCAATGGAATATTTTAAGGATGGATCTTATCTTATTGCCGAATATTATTTAAATAAAATCAAGGACAGCTACCCGGTGCTCCAGGACCATATTTTTTATTACATGGCAAAAAGCCTCTTTTACCAGGAAAAATATGACCAGGCTGAGGAATATTATTTAAAATTAATAAAAAATTACACGGACAGTATATGGGCAGAAACAGCTAGTCTGGAATACGCAGATATGTTCTACATCAGGGAAGATTATATTACTGCTGAAAATGAGTATGAGCATTTCCGAACTGCTTTCCCTAATTCATCATATATGCCCCGCTGTTTATTCCAGCTGGCTGTCTGCCAGGAAATGAACAGCAAAAAAGATATGGCTTTTGAAAATTATAAAGAAATATGGTTAAAATATCCACTTAATGAATATTCAGAAACTGTGTGGGAGAATTTAATCAGACTACCTGCAGAGGATAGTTCAATTGAACCATTCGTTCCCACAGCAAATCAAATTTACAATAGAGGAGAGATTTTTTTCGGCATTTACCATTATAACAGCGCCCTGGATGAATTTAATAGGATACTGCAGGGAGATTATTTAAATAATTTATCTCCGGAGCTTTACAGTAAGGTATTATTTAAAAAAGGTATGTGTTATTTTAACCTGGGTGACTACAGCAAATCTAAATATTATCTTTCCTTATCTTATGAAAAGTCCCCATCAGGTTCTGTTGCTGACGATAGCCTTTATTATTTAGGCAGAGCTCTCACCAATCTGAATCTGGATGCCGATGCCATTTCGTATTACCAGAAGCTTGTAGAACTTTTTCCAAACAGCAAATGGTGTGATGATGCTCTTTACGAGACAGGTAGGATATACTTTTTTAAAGAAGATCTGCAGAATGCTGCCAAATATTACCAAAGAGTATTTGATGATTATCCCCGGAGAGACAAACTACCCGATGCCTTATGGCAGCTCGGCTGGATGATACAGTATAATAAATTAGCAGATTATAACTCTGCAAAAACTACTTTTTCCAACTATGCATCTTCGTGTAAAGGCAAGCCATTAGAAGAAAAGGGGCTGTTCTGGCAGGCAAAATGCTGCCAGAATCTAGGGGAAAGTGATAAGGCAGCTGAGCTTTATAAAAAAATTATAGATTTAAATTCATATTCTTATTATACTTTTGCGTCCGGTGAAATGCTGGCAAAAATGAATGAAGAATCACAGGTTAAAGAAATAAATCACCAGTTGAATCCAGACGAAAATCCCCACATTGCAGGTATAATTCCAGATATATATTCTATTTTAGAAGAGGATAGTTATATCAAAGACAGCGAGATAAGTCATATAGATAAAGCCATTGAACTGCTCAAACTGGAATTTTTCAACAGTGCCTCCCTGGAAATTGAAGTAGGGAGCAGTGAAATAAAAGAAAACCCAGCCAGAACCCTGCAGATTGCAACTTTATATATGAAATCTAATAATTATGCAAATTCAATTAATATAATTGGTAAAAATCTTAAACAGTTAAAATCTGAACTTGATGAGCCTCATACAGATTATCTCTATTATCTGTACTACCCCTACGGCTATAAAGAGCCTGTTCAGAAATACAGCGCACAGTATAATCTCGATCCACTTTTTACTCTGGCAGTAATAAGGCAGGAAAGCTTATTTAGGCCTGATGCCGTTTCTCGTTCAGAAGCACAGGGACTTATGCAGATTTGGCCGCCAACAGGAGAAGAAATTGCCAATAAGATAGGCATTTCAAATTATTACATTAATCTGCTCCTGGACCCGGATATAAATATTAGAATGGGTACATATTATTTAAGACAGCAGCTGGATAATTTCGGTCAGGACAAGTTCTACTGTCTTGGAGCATACAACAAAGGACCGAGAAGAATGAGTGAGTGGATCTCTAAATACAGGGATAAGGATATTGATGAATTTATAGAAAGTATATCCAGTGAAGAGGCAAGAGATTATATAAAAAAAGTGATGGGTAATTATTACTTCTATCAGATGCTGTATGATTAAATATGTAACCAGGTGTAGCTATTTTACTCTTCTCTGTTTAACCAAAAGAAGTTTGCTATTTCTACAGCTGAGACTCAGAAAATTTCAGCCAGGTTTTATAATTTTAGAAATAACCTTTTAATTCTGGCATAGTTTCCACTTTAAAAAAAATGCTGGCTCCTCTTAATTTTATTTGACTTTTAATATAATATATCTATAGATGGAAGAGAGAATCAGAAAAAAACAATTTAGAAAGAACATCAACTATAAGTATTTTATTTACATTGTAGCCATTATAGCTTTACTGCAACTGCTGACGCTTAGAGCATGCTATCAGGAGAAGATATTTAAGCTGCCCGAAAAATTATTTTCTTCCAAAATAGATTTTCCTATTTCTGAACTAACCCTTGATATAACTTACGGAGAGTCAGAATCCGGATTTGTGGAAGACGGTGATGCTTCTGTAACTGAAGAAGATGCTGCATTAGAATCGGGTGAAAATCAACCCGGTGAAATAGAAGGCCAGAATTTAACCGATATCCAGAAAAAAATTGTTCTTAAAGCCCTGGAACTGCTTGATAAAGACATAAAATACGGATATGAAGTTTTTCGTGATACAGGTTACCCAAGCAGTAATGTATGGATTTCTACCGATGTAATCTCTGTGACCCTGAGAGATTGTGGTCATGATCTTATGGAACTGATATATAAAGATATGAGCGAACATAAAGAAGCTTATCCCATGGATATAAAAGGCAGAAAGACACCAATAAAATATATTGATTTTAGAGTAGTCTTTTTCCAGGAAAAATTCTTTCAACGTAATGCATTAGAGCTGACTGTTGAATATGACATTAATGATGAAAACATAATTTCCCTATGGCAGGCGGGGGATATAGTTTATTTCCAGTTTGATGAAAACAATCCTGACAAGGATTTAGGAGGATTTATTTCCCCTCATAAAAACAATGAAGGAGTTCCTCTTGTAATAATGATCTCAAGTGAATTTGGAAAGGTCAGTGAGGTTGACACACTCCTGGAATATACAATAGTGGGACACTACCGCTACCCTCCTCCGGAAGTTGATTAAATTACGGCAGATTAATCAAAAAAACTAAATGGGTTAAAATTAGTTTTATAATCAAACCAATCCACTTTTTCAGTTCTTTTTAAGAATCCGACAATTTTATAAGTAAGCGGTGTAAAGATAATTTCAAGAGAAACCTTAAAAATATAATTGGAGATAATTATAAGCAGCACCAGACTGTTTGTATACACACCCAGAAATGCAATAATCACAAAAATAATAGTATCAATCCCTTCACCAACAATTGTAGACCCTATAGTCCTTGTAAAAAGCCACTTTCCTTTTGTAACAATTTTCATTTTTGCAAGCACATAAGAATTTGAGAATTCTCCTGCAAAATAAGCAATAAGAGAAGCGGTAACTATTCTCGGCGTCTGTCCAAGTATTCTCATATAGGCTTCCTGGAACTCCCATCCGCTTGCGGGCCTAATTAAACCTATTAAACCAAGGGTTAAAGACATTAGAAGCGCACAGAAAAATCCTATCCATATAACCCGCCTGCTCTTTCTATACCCGTAAACTTCAGTCAGAATATCTCCAAAAATATAAGAAAGTGGAAAAAGGATTGTTCCTCCATCAAAAGTAAATTTCCAGATTTGAACAATTTTAGATGAAGCTATATTTGAAATAAGCAGCACTGCAACAAAAAGACCTGTTATCAAATCAAAATATCTGTATCTTCCAGAAGTATTCATTTCTTGATTAAAATTAATATTCATTATAATCCCATTATATTTTAAATAACCGGCAGTTTGAAATTTTTTATATTCTACAATAAAAAATATCTATTTGCACTCAAAATTACCATATCAAATACTCCTGAATCAATTTTTGGAATAATAGCATATATTAGGTTATAATAATTAGGAAACATTATAATTATATTTAATTTATATATTTTCCAAAGGAAGGGTTTAAAATGACCGAAGATAAAAAAATTGATAAAAAAGATATCAGCTTCATAATCGGAGGAGCAATAATAGGAGCAATTGCTGGTTATATTATAAAGAGGGTGGGCATAAAAAACATAATGAATATGTTAAAGCAAAAAGAAATCATTCCTCCTTCTATCTCAAACTTAATAAATGAATTCACATCAAGGAAAAATTCAGAAGAATAACCTCTTTATCTGGATAAAATTCAGTCAGACAGGTAGCCGAATATATAATTAATATAAAAATATGTTTTGCAAAGCTTTAATTATTTCTTTCGAGGCATTTTTTTCATTACCATAAAGTAATAAACAATTGCTGCCACACCATTCAATTGGGTAACAAAAAAAGTTGCAATTAAAATTACAAGCCAGATAGTTTTTGCATTTTCCCCACCAGTGCCAGCCGGAAACTCATCTGGTTTTCTCCTTGCGCAATCCACTAAAGCAATTATCCATACTACAAATAAAAAAAGCGCGATTAATCCACCAACAACTGCTATACATATCCATATACCTACAAATCCAGAAATTGCCATACCACTAACAATTTCCTCTGTTACTTCTTTATTAGTGCAGCTAACACCCAGCAGCGCTACTGCTGCAAATGATAATAGCAAAGCCAGTGACAATATTTTTTTCA
>Ga0194110_10006229_pt1 | contig 14013 bp, 3 predicted proteins | sample TA2Kig1200mmetaG_FD_146192 | JGI IMG/M metagenome (GOLD analysis project Ga0194110, IMG submission 146192) | Freshwater microbial communities from Lake Tanganyika, Tanzania - TA2015032 Kigoma Deep Cast 1200m | ecosystem: Environmental > Aquatic > Freshwater > Lake | place: Tanzania: Lake... | reverse complement strand
TCTTCGACGCCGCGCCCGTGGCGATCGCGCGCGGGGTGAACTCGGCGCTGAAGTTCCTCATGCGCGGCAGCAGGGTCCAGCGCACGGTGCGCGAGATGGCGCCGGCCGTCGAGCGCATCAACGCGCTCGAGGCCGACATGCTCTGCCTGGACGACGACGCCCTTCGCGGGAAGACCGAGGAGTTCCGCCTGCGCCTCAGGCACGGCAGGGCGCTCGGGCCGCTCGCGGAACGCGACCTCGGCGGCCTTGCGGACCTCTGCGCCCGGCTCCAGAAGGACGCCCAGCAGGAGGGCTCGCCGCGGGGCATCGGCAAGCAGGTGTGGGACCTGTTGCCCGACGACCTTCGCCGCGCCGTCGCGGGCGGGGCGACCGAGCGGCTCGGGCCGCGCCTGGCGGAAGCCCTGAACAAGTTGGCGGAACGGCACGACTTCTTCCGCGACGCCGACGCCACGAGGTTCGCCTTCAGCACCGAGGCGGGCAAGGAGATCGCCTTCCCGCGGCACCCCGTGTGCCAGGAGCACATCGCGCGGCTCGACCGCCTCCTGCTCCGCGACTACCTGAGGCAGGGCGAGGCGGAGGGCGCGGGCGAGAGCCTGGACGATCTCCTGCCCGAGGCCTTCGCCGTGGGCCGCGAGGCCGCCGACCGCCGAATCGGCATGTGCAGCGTCTTCTATCGGGCCTTCGGGTTCAAGCCCAAGCGCGAGGGAGAGGGCCGCTGGGACCCCAAGCACCTCGAGCTTTTCGACGAGGGGCAGGCCCGCGTGGACGCCGCGGCCGAGGCGGGCGGGCTGCCGAGGGTGGGCGACACCGGCGGCGACGAGCTGGCGGAGCTAACCGCCGAACTGGTGCGGCTCGAGGAGGCCGCCGAGCGGGCGGCGGAGGGGGCGGACGCGGCGAAGGCCCGGCGCCGCGCCGAGGCGCGCGACGCCCTCGAGCGCCTGGAGGCGGAGGCCGAGGCGGCCAGAGGCCGCGCAAGCATCGCCCGCCAGGGCCTCGATGCGGCCGCCGTGGAACTGGTGCGCCTCAGCGACTCCGACGCGCACGCGCGGCAGGCGTTCGCCGACGCCGTGCGGCGGCAGGGGGACGTTGCGGCCGAAGCCGCGGACCTCGAAGAGCGGGCCAAGGCGGCGTTGGCGGAGGCCGCGGGCGCGCGCGAGTTCCTCCGCCAGACGAAGGACCCCGAGCGGAAGATCACGGCGGAGGACGAGATCAAGCGGCTGGACTCCGTGGCCGAGGCGGCGCGGCAGGCGCTCCACGACGCCCGCGCCTGCCAGCAGGTGCTCGCCGAGATGAGGCCACTCCTGGCCGCCCTGCCCGGCTTCGAGGCCGTCGGCGAGGCCCTCAGGCTCCGCGAGCACGCGGCCTGGCGCGCCGCGGACCTCGAGGAGCGCGCAGCGAAGGCCCGCGACGACGGCGAGGACGCGGCGAGCGTCGAGCGCGAGGCCGCCCACGCCCGCGCCTGCCGCGACCTGGCGGCCGAGCTCGTGCCCCTCGTCGCACACGTCCGCTCCCAGCCCCAGGCGCTCGAAGAGGCCGCGGGGCTCCAGGCGCTCGCCGACGGCCTCCCCGAGATAGAGGGACGAGTCCGCGAGGCGCGGAAGCGGGCGGCGCAGGCGCGGAAGCGGAGCGACGCCAGCGGCCCGGACCCCGAGCTTGAGAAGGCGGAGGCGGAACTGGCGCAGGCGCGGGCCGCCCGCGACGTCCTGGCGAGCCTCGCCAAGCTCCTGGACGGCCTGAGGCGTCAGCCGCGCGGGGCGGCGGAGGTCGAGGCCCTCCAGCGCCTCGCCGATGAGTCGGCCCGCATGCTCGCCGAGGCGGAGGGCGCGCTGGCGGCGGCCCAGGCCGAGGCCGAGCGCGCCCCGCAGAAGCGCGCCGAGGAGGCCGCCGACCGCGCCCGCCCGAAGCCCGGCGCCCGCAAAGAGGCCGAGGCGGAGGCCAGGCGCCCCGAAGACCCCGTGGCGGCCGCGCGGCAGCGCGTGGCCGAGGCCAGGGCGCGGCGCGACTCGCTCGCCGAGCTCGCGCCCCTGGCCGCCGACGCCTTCCGCGCCAGCCGCGCCCTCGATGAGGCCAGGGGCCGCCTTGGCGCCACGCCAGATGGCGCGGCCGCCGAGACCGCGCTCGAGGAACTCATGCGCTTCGAGGCCCAGGCCGAGCGGTGCCGCCAGGGCGCCGAGGCCGCGCGGGGCATGCTCGACGACGACCGCGTGCCAGAGGTCGAGCGCGCCCGCCAGGCCCGCAAGCGGGCCGACGCCAAGCGCCGCGAGTTCCACCAGCTCGCCGCCGCACGCGTCGGCCGCAAGGCCGCGAAGGGGCAGGACGCCCGCCTGGTGCAGGCGGAGCAGGACATGCGGCGTCTGGACAAGGTGGCGGCCGACGCGCGGAAGAATGCGGACGACGCCCGCGCCCAGCCGGGGGCGGACCCCAGGGAGTTCGATGCCCTCGACGCCGAGGCTTTGCGCGCGCACCGTGAGGCGCAGCGCGCGCGGCGCGAGTTCGCCGCCGCGCTCTCACGAATGCAGGCCGCGGCAGCGGCGAGCGCCGACGTGATGAGCACGGCCATGCGCGCGCAGCAGCTCGACAGCGAGGCCGACCGCGCGCAGGAGGCGCTCGAGGCCGCCCGCGAACGGCCCGACGCCACGCCCGACGAGCTCGAGGAGCTCCAGGCCACGGCCAACCGCCTGCGGCTACGCGCCGTGGACGCCCGACAGCTCGCCAACGCTGCACTCCGCCCGCGACTCGCCAAGGTCGGCGGGCCGGAGATCGCCAAGCTCATGTTCCCTGCCTCATTCTACAACGAGATACGCGACAGGTGCCCCGATTGCCGTCCCCCCTTCCGCATGCGCCCCTTCGACGTGCAACTGGTCGGCGGCATCGTCCTCCACCAGGGCAAGATCGCCGAAATGGTCACGGGCGAGGGCAAGACCCTTGTCGCAACCCTCCCCGCTTACCTCAACGCCCTCGCCGGCACACACGTCCACATCGTCACTGTGAACGACTACCTGGCGGAGCGCGACCGCTACTGGAACGGCCCGATGTTCGAGGCTCTGGGCGTCAGCGTGGGGCTCATCCTCGTCGGCATGGAGTCGGTCGAGCGCCAGCCCGAGTACGGCGCCAGCATCACCTACGGCACCAACAACGAGTTCGGGTTCGACTACCTCCGCGACAACATGAAGGACAATGTCGAGACTCAGGTTCAGGGGCCGCTGGAGTTCGCTATAGTGGATGAGGTGGACAACATCCTGATAGACGAGGCTCGGACGCCGCTGATCATCAGCGGCCCGGCGGAGGGCTCGATAGAGCGCTACGAGGTGGCCCAGCGCCTCGTCAGCAAGCTCACCGGCTTCGATGCTCAGCGCCTCCCGCGCGGCGAGCCCGAACAACGCGAGGAGTTCCTCCGCAACTACGACTACACCTTCAACAAGAAGGACCACTCGGTGGGCCTCACGGAGCGCGGCATCAAGGCCGCGCAGCGCTTCCTCGGCATCGAGAGCCTCTACCACGGGCGCAACGCCGACTGGCCCCCCTACCTCGAGGCCGCGCTCAAGGCCAAGGAGCTCTACAGGCGCGACGTCGAATACGCGGTCATTGACGGCGAGGTGATCATCATAGACGAGTTCACCGGCCGCCTCATGCACGGCCGCCGCTGGAGCGACGGCCTCCACCAGGCCGTCGAGGCCAAGGAGGCCGCACGCGACCGCTCCGTGCGGGTCCGCGAGGAGAACCAGACCCTCGCCACGATCACCCTCCAGAACTACTTCCGCCTCTACAAGAAGATCGCCGGGATGACCGGCACCGCGCTCAGCGAGGCCGGCGAGTTCATGAAAATCTACAAGCTCGACGTCGTGCCCATTCCCACCAACCGCCCGCTCCGCCGCACCCAGTGCCACGACCTCGTCTACGGCCTTGAGGACGAGAAGTGGGGGGCCGTGGTGGAAGAGATCGCCACCGTGAACAAGATCGGCCGCCCCATCCTGGTCGGCACCATCTCGGTCGAAAAGTCCGAAAAACTCTCCGCGCTCCTCGAACGCCGCGGCATCAAACACGAGGTCCTCAACGCCAAGAACCACGAGAAGGAGGCCGGCATCGTGGCCCTCGCCGGCTGCTTCGGGGCCGTGACCGTGGCTACGAACATGGCCGGCCGCGGCACCGACATCGTGCTCGGCCCCTGCTCGCCCGCCGAGGCGCTCGCCTACTGGCAGGAGCACGACATGGCGCCGCGCGACCTGCCGCCCGGCCTCGCCCTCAGCCCCGACCTCGACCCCCACGAGCTCCAGCGCCGCCGCGAGGCTCTCCAGACGCACCTCGAACGCCACTGGTTCGACGCCTGGGGCCTCCGCAAGAAGGGCGAGAAGGACGTCTCCGACGAGGAGACCCATCGCCGCCTCCTCGCCTACTGGAAGGAGCGCGGCCTGGCGCCCATGGTCCTGCCCAACAGCGTGGCCGAGCTGGGCGGCCTCCACATCGTGGGCACCGAGCGCCACGAGGCACGCCGCATTGACAACCAGCTCCGCGGCCGCGCCGGACGCCAGGGCGACCCAGGCTCCAGCCGCTTCTTCGTGTCGCTCGAAGACGAGCTGATGCGCATCTTCATGGCCGAGTGGGTCCGCCGCTTCATGCTCAGGGCCGGCCTGGGCAACGGCGAGCCCATCGAGAGCGGCATGGTCACCCGCTCCATCGAGCGCGCCCAGAAGAAGGTCGAAGAGCACAACTTCGAGGCACGAAAACACGTCCTCGAATACGACGAGGTTATGGACGAGCAGCGGAAGCTCATCTACAGCCAGCGCCAGGAGGTGCTCGAGGGCGGCGGCCGGCGAGACCCGGCCGACACGCTCGGCCGCGCGCTCCGCCGCTTCCTCGCCCCGGACCTCCAGCCGCCGTCCCGCGAGCTGCCCGAGCGCGTCTTCGCCCGCCTCCTGGCCTTTGCCGACGCTCTGGGCGTCAACCTCTCCCGCGCCGAATGGGAGAAGGTCTCCCGCGACGGGCTGGCGGGCCTCCTCGCTGCCAAGGCCGAGGATGCGTTGACCGAGGGCTTCACGCCCGAGCTCCTGCGGGCGTGGGCCGCGTGTGTTGTGAACGACTGCCGCGGCCTGGCCGCGGGCGAGGCCAGGGCCGGCCGCGCCCCCTTCCCCGAACAATGGCACCTCGCGCGAGCCGTCAGATGGGCCGAGGGGCTCGGCGCGCCCTGCACCCTTGCACAACTGGCGGGGGTGGCCCGCGACGCGCTGGCCGCGGCCGTGGCCGCCGCCGCCGGCCGACACCACGCGGACGCCGACCTTGACGACTTCCTCCACAGTTGGTTCGCCATCGGCTACGAGCAGGACACGCTGCTGTTCGGCGACACGCTCCGCTGGGAGATCAAGACCTTCCACGAGTGGCTCGACGCGATGGGGGTCGGGGAGGCGGCGGGCCACAGCCGCGTGGCGGGGACCAGCCCCGACGAGTTGCGAAAGCGCTGGCTCGACGCGGCCGGCAGGACGTTCGGCGGGCGGCCCGTGGCCGAGGTCGCCGCCGGCCTCGCCCGCCGCGCGACACGCCTCTACCTCGGCTCGCCCGCCTTCCTGCGCCGGCCCGATGCCGAGCGCGTGGCCGCCTGGGCCGAGCGACGCATCGGCGTCAGCGTGGCCCCGCGCGACATCGAGGCGGCCTTCGACGCCGCCACACGCGACCTCGTGGCAGCGCTGGCCGGGCTGCTCAGCGAGCGCCTGGGCACGCTCCCGCCCGCCGAAGCGCGCTCTCTCTGGGCGAAAGACGTCACCGCCTGGCACCTCGACGTCCACCTCGCCTTCCCAGGCCACGACCTGGCGGGCCTCGCGGCGTTCCTCGGCGCGCGCTTCCGCGCCCCATTCGAACCCTTCGACCTCGCGAGGCTCCCGGGCGACGGCCTGGCCGACCACTTCCTCGCCGACGCAGCCGCCCACGTCGGCGACGCCCGCCGCGGCGAGCACCTCGAGGGCCTCGAGGACATCATCTACCAGATGATCGACGGCGCCGCGGCCCGCGTGCTCGAGCTGCACCTCGGCGGCGCCGCGCCCGCCGAGCGCTGCTTCGCCAGCATCGCCCAGTGGGCCGGCGACCTCGGCCTCGGCATCACCGATGCCCAGTGGCGGGCCTGCGAGGCCCAGGAGCTCGCCCTCCACTTCGCACGCGCCGCCGCCGATGCCTATCCCGCCGAGGAGACCAAGGGCCTCCTGGACGGCTTCCTGTCGCGGTTCCTCCACAAGACCCTCGACCTCTTCATCGGCTCGGAGAGCTTCCGCGCCCAGCCCAGCTACGGCGGCCTGGCCGCCTGGGCAGTCGCACGATTCCCCTTCCTCGGCAACGAGGGCAAGCTGGAGGGCGAGCTGCGCCGCTTCGCCGAGGCCAAGCTCAAGGAAACGCGCGGCCACATCCTCAAGACCAAGCTCGAAGACCTCCAGCAGGCCGGCGCGAGCGTCGAGGACGCCGCCAACGAACTCGTCCCCGCCACCCTCGACGCCTATCTCGCGCTCAACGAGTCCGAGGAGCTCCCCCTGCCCGGCCTGGCCGCCTTCGCGCGAAAGGTCTTCGCCGTATCCGTCTCCCTCGAAAAGTTCGAGGAGGACACCGAGGGGGAGGCTCGGGCCGGCGTGCGCCTCCTCACCGAGCTGGCCCGCGGCCGCTACGCGCGCCGCTCCCCCGCCGACGTCGCCCGCGACGCCATCGAGGGCGTCTTCGCCCTCTGCCTCACGCCAGACCAGTTCCCCGCCCAATGGCAGTGCGCGGCCCTCGACGGCTGGCTCCGCGCCGCCGGCCTCAGCGGCTCGGCGGGCGCGGAAGACATCCGCTCCGAGACCCTCGCCGCCATCCACGCCCACTTCCTGGGCGCCCTCGCCGCCGCCTACGCCCCACGGCCCGTCGAGCAGGTCCGCGCCGAAGTCGTCCGCACCGCGCTCGGCGTCTTCCTCGAAACCGACCTCGCCGAGGAGGGCCGCAACCTCACCGGCCTCGCAAACGCCGTGGCCCGCAAGTTCGGCGTCACCCTCGACCCCCTTGACCTCGCCAAGCACGGCCCGGAGGACTTCCGCCAGCTCGAAGCACTCATCCGCAACCGCGTCCGCGACGCCTACGAGGCACGCAAGCGCGAGCTCGGCTCCCAGCGCATGCTCTGGACCATCCGACAGCTCCTCCTCCAGACCATTGACGTGAAATGGAAGCAACACCTCTACAACATGGACCTCCTCCGCGGCACCATCGGCTTCCGAGGCTACGGCCAGCAGGACCCAAAGGTCGAATACAAGCGCGAAGGCTACAAGATGTTCGACCTCATGACCAAGTCCATCGAGGACACGGTCACCGACTACCTCCTCAAGGTGAAGTACGAGCGCGACGAGGAGGAAGCTCGGAGCATCTGGCAGGCCGACCGCTACGTCCACGAGGAGATCGCCACGTACCGCCAGCAGCAGGAGGAGCAGCAGCGTGCCGCCGAGGCCGCGCGGGCGCCCCAGGGCAAGCCCGGAAAGCCCGCCGTCCGCCCCATCATCAGCGGACGCGAGCCCGGCCGCAACGACCCCTGCCCCTGCGGAAAGACCAGGCCCGACGGCAAGCCCGTCAAGTTCAAGAACTGTTGCGGGAGGAGACGTGTGGGATGAAGCCAGACACATCTTCTTCCCCGATCGTCCTCGTCCTCGTCCCTCGTCCTCGTCCTCGACTCTTCTCCCCCCAAGCCGAGAGAATCGAGGACGACGGACGAGGACGAGGGACGAGTACGATGGCAGCCACCACTCCAGTAGGGGACGCGCAGTGACTACCCGAACCCTCGCATCGCTGGTGCTCTTCCTCATCCTCCTCGCGGCTCGCGCGGCCCAGGGACTCACTGTCGTGGTCACGACCGACACGGCCCCGGTCATGATCGGCGACAAGACCCTCGCCACGGTGAAGAAGGGCGACTCCTTCGAGGTCGTCCAGCAGCGCGACCTTTGGTACGGTGTCTACGTCAAGGTCGAGGGGAAGGACCGGCCGGTCTTCGGCTGGCTCCACAGCCGGAACTGCGAGGTGAAGAAGGCGGAGGGGCCAGGCGACAACCCCCTGGAGGCCGAGGCCGACAAGGAGCTCGCCTCGCGCAAGGCCCAGGCCGACAAGCTCGCCGCCGAAGGCAAGTGGGACGAAGCGGTCGCGCTCTTCGACAAGTTCCCCAACCGCTACTACGGCACCAAGGCCATCAAGAAGGCCATGCAGCTCGGCGAAGAGTACGACAGGAAGCGCCGCGAGAAGCCCGAAAACGTCGAGGCCTCTGCTGAAAAGGAGTTCAAGCGGCGCAAGGCCGAGGCCGACAAGCTCGCCGCCGCCGGCAAGCTCGACGAAGCCGTCCGCCTCATGGAAGGCTTCCCCGGCGGACTCGAAAGCTCCAAGTGGGCCGAGGAGGCCAAGAAGTACGCCCTCGAGCTCCAGGCCAAGGCCGGCGTTTCCATGGCGGACTTTGAGAAGAAGGTCCTCGACCTCGTGAAGGCCGACAAGTTCGACGAGGCCCTGGCCGAAGTCAAGGCCCTCGAGGAGAAGAAGCTCCCCGGCAGGGAGAACTACCTCAAGTTCGCCCGCGCCTTCGTCGAGCTTCAGAAGAAGACGGCCTCAAACCCCAACGCCCCGCCCGCCAGCGACAACGGCGTGGGCGACGTCTACGCCAACGACACCGACTTCGGCCGCGCCTTCGGCGGCATCCTCAACATCCGCGGCCCCGAGGGCGTCACCAGCTTCCAGGGCTTCACCCGACAGGGCGACAAGATCGTCCCCACCACCATCAACTTCCCCAAGCTCCCCGACCAGATCGCCGCCGGCGAGCGGCTCCTCAAGGTCTATCCCTGGTCCCCCAACGTCCCCTACTACCTCGCCAAGCTCTACGCCCGCGCCGGCGAGACCGACAAGGCCCTTGAGAGCTACGCTAGCGCCCGCACCCTCGACCGCGGCTGCACCATCGTCACCCTCGACTCCTTCATCGAGGGGGCGCGCGTCCTCGCCCGCGCCAAGCGCTTCCCCCTGGCCGTCGGCCTCCTCAAGCAAGCCCTCGCACGAAAGGCCGACGACTTCGTAGCCCTCACCACCCTCGGAAGAGTCCACCTCGCCGAGGGCGCCAAGGCCGACGCCGTGGCCGCCCTAGAAAAGTCCCTCAAGATCAACCCCAACCAGCCCGAGGCCCTCCGTGTGCTGGCCGAGGCCAAGGGCCAGAAGCCCCCCGACCCGCCCACCGCCAAGCTCCAGCTCACCGAGCTCGTCAAACAGGTCGAGGAATCCTGCGTCGTCGTCACCGCCACCCACAGCTCCGGCAGCGGCTTCGTCATCAGCTCCGAGGGCTACGTCGCCACCAACTTCCACGTCATCGCCCCCGGCGGCAAGCTCGGCGTCCACACCAAGCGCAAGGGCGAGAAGGTCAGCGCCCCCGACGTCCAGCTCGTCCTCGGCGACCCCGCGAGCGACATCGCCATCCTGAAGTGCGACCCGCGCGTCTTCCCCCTCAAGCCCCTCGTCCTCGGCGCCGCCAAGGACGCCGCGGCCGGCGAAGACGTCATCGTCATCGGAAACCCAGGCCTCGGCGGCCAAATCCTCGACTACACCGTCACCCGCGGCATCATCTCCAACCGCGACCGTGCGATGAACAACCTCCACTACTTCCAGACCGACGCCGCCGTGAACCCCGGCAACTCCGGCGGCCCGCTGTTCAACATGGCCGGCCAGGTCATCGGCATGGTCACGCTCAAGGCCATGATCGAGCGCACCGGCTTCGCCCTCCACATTGACCACGTCAAAGCCCACTTCCCCCACTGCTTCCCGGAGATGGAGTAGGATGCTTCGGTCTAGCCAGGAACGAAAGCCATGACGACCGCCGCCGTTCCGCGCAGCATGGGTGAACAAGATTGGCGTGGCAGCTTCATCGCATGCGCGGAACAGGCAATGCTCGCCTGGGGATGCCCTCGCCAAGGCATCAACAGGCCGTACCCGCTGCCGTTCCCCATTCACCGTCTGAGTCAGCTCGATCTTGTTGGCTTCGCAGAACCGGACCGTCAAGACCAGGAGACCTCTTGTTACGCCGCCCACTTCTGCGAGAAGGATGTCGAGGTCAGTCACTTCCATGACGCGGCTCGCCCGCTGGCCACCCCCGTAATGATCGCGGGACGGCCTGGCGGGTCGGTGAGATTGTCTACCTGGACGCCCCACGGTCCGGAGGCCGCCGGACACTTTGCTTCTCTCGATAGGTTTGAAGCGTACTGGCGTCAGCCCGACGCTGGACCCCGGGCGCAAGAGGTTGCCGACCGTAAGTGGGCTCGTGGCATTGCCGTCACGCAGCAGAGCTTGTTTGGCGCTGGCATCCTGGACTCCGCCTTTGAGGCAACCGCGGACACGGTGCCGGACCTCTACGAGAGCATCGTCAGGACCTGCCTGAACCGGCTCAGGAAGATGGCGTGGGACCGCAAGACGCAGAGGCCCAGCGGGCAGCGCGAGGGGGTACCAACGTTGGAGGACGAGGCCCTGTGGGCCGCGCTCCTGGTCTTCGGGGCATGTGTCCTTCGGGACAAGGGAATGCTCGGCTCACCCGGAAGTGACGCTCACACCCTCTTGCAGGAGGCCGCGTCAGGGAAATTTGCCTGTTTCTTCCGCCGCAGTCGTTGGAGTCAGTTGCCGCCCGAAGAACTCAACGCCATCGGCCAAGGCTTGGCCGAGTACTCTTTCAGATTCCTTAGCCCATATGGGATCGGCTTGCTCTACGAGCGAGCTTTCGTAAGCAAGAAGCTCCGCGAGAAGCGGGCGATCTACTACACCCCCGTCTCCGTCGCCAACTACATTCTCGGCAGGCTGCCAATCCAGGACATCCCGCCTCTCAAGCGTTGTGTGGCCGACCTGGCTTGTGGGTCGGGCACATTCCTCCACGCCGCCATCCGCGAGCTCGACACGATCACTGGGCACACGGCAGCCTTGAGCAACATGCTACCCTACATATGGGGGAACGACGATGACCGCCTGGCAGCCGGCCTGACCTCGCTAAGCCTGATCATGCGCACCGGAGTGAACGGCTGGCAAGTATCGGAAAGGGACTTCCGAGACAGGCGGCTCCCGCCTGCCGGAATCAGGCCCACGATCGTCGTAGGGAACCCGCCATTCAGGTTGGACAGGTCGTTCATTGAGGTCTGCCTTCGGCTACTACCCGCCGATGGATTGTTCGGCGCGGTTCTGCCGACCAATCTCCGAGACCAGTGGTCGGCGGAAGAGGCCAGACGCCATTTGCTCAGCAGCATGGACATCATGGAGATCTTCGAACTACCGGAAGGGCTGTTTGCTGAGGCCAGGAACCCGGCCATGGCGCTGATCGCCCGGAAACGGGGCCGGGACGGGCCAGTGAGTCACCAAGTAAGGCTAGGGTCGGTCGGCAGGAAAGAGGACTGGTGGGCGTTCCAGGCAGATCCCAGGGTCTGCGTTGACCGGGTCATAGACCAGCAGGCATGGCTCCAGCGGCCACGTGCCATGATGACGTACCAGACGCTCGGAACCCTGTGGAGCAAGCTGGCAGGCTCACCTCGAACACTCAGCGGCGTTGCCAAGATGGGCAACGGGATGCAGTTCTTCGGTCGAGATGCGGATCTCAAAGGGGTGGAGGAGTCGGACTTCACCGGAACCTCTAACCCGGGGGGATGGTCACCGTACCTATCGAGGCCGCACGGGCTAGTTGGGCCATACGCGCTCGGCTGGGACGTGCATAGGGAATTCATAGACTACCTCCACTATCACGAGCGTTTCCACAAGGCATGCAAGCCTTCCACCCTTACCTGCCGCAAGGCCATTGTGCCCAAGGGCACACACGAGACCACACCCTGGCGGCTTCGAGCTTGCGTTGACGATATTGGGCTGTTCGTCACGAACAGGCTTCACTACATGCTGCCTCGTGCAGGTGCGCCCACGATCGAGGAGATCGTGGCTGTTCTCAACAGCCCTCTTGCCAGCGCGTGGTACTCTGACAACAGCTTGCAGCGGGACATCATCTGCAAGAACCTTGGCCGGATGCCCTTCCCCGAGTTCACGCAAGACCAGCGCGACCTACTCATTGAACTGGTGCGGTCTCTCCACGCCCTCAACGCCTACCGCCTCGCCAAAGGCGAGGGATTGTCCCCAGCAAGGAACGGCAATGGTGGTTCACTTTTTCCAAGCCAAGGCGTTGAGCACTGGATGATCCGGGCGTTGACTGTAGCGGTGGACGTGATGGTGTTCGAGGCGTACGGTTTGACCTCTGAGGAACGGCGACTCGTCCTGGAGCGATGCCCACTAGAGGCCAGACCGTGCTTCCCGGCTCCCGTCCCGGCGGCGCAATTGATGCCTGTTACAGTGCGGAAGGTTGCTCCGCCAGAGATTGCAGGCCAATGCCTCAGCACATGCGGGCGGGTGCTCGCCGTGCCCGAGGGCAGCGGCCTGGCCATCGTGTCGGTTGACGGCTTGGACATCGGCATCCCTGTCCCAGTCAAGGTGTCGCAGCTTGCCCGCTCGGCTAGGGCCGCTGGCAGGCACTTCAAGGTCAAGATCGTGGAGAACGCGTCGCAGATGCAGGCAATCGTACTGGCTGCACTCCGTCCCTACCCAGAGGCCGACCGGCCCAGGGAAGACATCGTCGCTCACGTCCGGGACCACCTCCAGCCCCGGCAGGAGATCGGGCTTGGCGGGGAATGTACGCGTCGTGTGCCTTGACGTGGGACAGGGTGACGCCACAGTCGTCCTCGGGCCCAAACCTGGCACAGCAATCCTCGTGGATGCTGCCAGGGCAAAGCCGGTCCTTGACTTGCTCTGGCGGGAGCAAGTCCACACGATCACCCTTGCCCTGGTCACGCACGACGATCAGGATCACATCCATGGGTTCGGGCCGGTGCTCAGGACGTTCGTGGACCAAGGCGGGAGGGTCCAGCACGTTGCCGTGGACCAGTCCAGGCTAGAGGCGAGCGAAGGCTACAAGCGCCTTCTCGCCATGCTCGACAAACTGGCGAAGGGCGGCACGATCCTCTGCCAGCCCACGACCAATGACATGTTGCTCAAGGCAGCGCTCGACTCTACCCTGGTCGGCCACTTGCTCTACCCCGCGTTCCAGGACCTTCAGCTCGCTGCTCGGCTACGCGAGCACCCGAACGAAGGTAGCGCGGTTCTGATGGTTGAGTGGGCTGGACGCAGGGTTCTGCTCGGTGCCGACCTGGGCGAACCCGGCTGGCGCAAGCTCATCCGCAAGGAGCACAGGGAGATCGCTGCGGACGTTCTCCGTTTCCCTCACCATGGGGCCGCCTTTCCGGTCCCAGACCGCAAGGGGGAAGCGTTGACGGAGGAGGAGTTCCTCGGCTCTGTAGACCCATCCATCGTCGTCATCTCTGTAGGCACGGCAAATCGCAACGACCATCCCGATCCGCTGGTGCTCCAGGCCATTCGTAAGCGGCGGAAGGGTGGAGCCGGAGTGCGCATCCTCTGCACGGAAGCGAGCTATCACTGTGCCGAGCCCGAAGGAAAGCCCTTCAGCACGAAGCCACAGCCCGCGATTACCTGTGCGGGCACGATTACCATGGAGTTGGCGACCGAGGGCATTGTAGTCACACCCTCCCAAGACCAGCACAGAGTCGTGTTCCGCGCATTCCGCGGTCCTCTCCGCTGCCGGTGAGGCAGGAGCCGGTGTCTCCCGTGGGAAGCCGGCTGAAACGCGCCATCGACATACCGCACCTGCAGACGCTGCCGCACTGCATCCGCCATCTTCCCGTGACCCCTGGCCCGTCGCTCCTCTGCCCTCCTCGCTCTCGCCTCCTCCCTTCCGTGCATTGCCTTGACTTTTCGGGTATAATCTGCCTGCCGCGCGCTGCGGCCGGCCAGGGCTCGGCACGCGGGTGGGCAGTCGCCGGCCAGTAACCTTCTGTCTGGGGCATAGCCATGCCAATCGTGTGGAACTGCGAATGTGGGAAGGCCCTGTCGGCATCGGACGGGATGGGGGGCCACCACGCCAGGTGTCCCGCGTGCAGCCGGGTGGTGACCATCCCTGATCGGACGCCGGAG
>Ga0194110_10006226_pt1 | contig 14014 bp, 7 predicted proteins | sample TA2Kig1200mmetaG_FD_146192 | JGI IMG/M metagenome (GOLD analysis project Ga0194110, IMG submission 146192) | Freshwater microbial communities from Lake Tanganyika, Tanzania - TA2015032 Kigoma Deep Cast 1200m | ecosystem: Environmental > Aquatic > Freshwater > Lake | place: Tanzania: Lake... | reverse complement strand
GAGCCTCACGCAGACGTGGCCCGGGTTCTCGAGCGGGACGCACGCCCTGGCGGACGTCGTCCCCTCGCGCTCGACGGGCCTGAGATACCCCTTCACGCGAGCCGGCTGGGTCCCGATGGCCCGCGTAAACACGTTCGTCCACGACTGCTTGCGGTGCACGCCGAGGGCGACGACGCCCATGAGCACGCCGAGCGCCGCCGTCGCGCCCTGATAGAACATGCTCGAGCGCGCGCGGCAGTCGCCGGCCGCGGCGAGCATCCCCTTGACCAGACCGCCGCTCCGCGGGGCGTCCGCGGGGCGAGGCTCCTGCGCCTTCGTGTTCTTCCCGCCGTCCGACGGCTGCGCCGTGGCCTCGCGCGGCGCATCCGCCGCCGGAGCGGCGTCCGCCACGGCCTCGTTCTCGCTCGGCCGCCGCGCGGCCGCCTTCACCGCCGCCTTCGAGAACGCGCCCGACAGCGCCTGCGCGTCGAGCGACGCGAAGTACTCGCCTCCGCTCGCCGTCGAGACGTCGGCAAGGAGCGCCCCGTCGACCTGGTCGGGCCGACCGAGGCCGATCGTGACGACCGGAACGCGGATCTCGCCGAACATGCGGCCAAGCTCCCTCAGCCTCGCCTCGCTGGCCGCGCGGATCGCGTCGTACTGCGAGTAGTCCTCGTACACCGGGATGAGCTTGCCGTCGGTCAGAAGGACGACGCACCCGTTGCGCCGCCCGCCGATGACGGGAAGGACCTTGTCCCGTTCGCGCCACGCAAGCTCGAGCCCGGCGGTGATGTCGGTCCTGTCGTGGTCGAAGGTGAACCGCATGGCGTTCATGAGCGACTGCCTCGCGGCCGCATCGCCGACCGTGACCGGATACTTGCTCAGCACGGCGTGCGTCCGCTCGCCGTAGCCGTACACGCTCACGCGGTCCTCGGGGGCCATGGCCTTCACGAACTCCTGGAGCGCCGCAAGCGTCGCCTGTGCTCGTCCCTGGTACTTCATGGTGCCGGTGCAGTCGACGATGATCACGTGGTGCATGCCCTGCGGCGCCGCAAGGGCGGTCGCAGCCCACGCGAGCAAGAGCATCGCGCCCGCGACGGTGCGCGCGCATCGTCCGGTGATCCCGCTCATCTGCGTGCTCCTCCTGTGCTACCCTCTTCCGCGGTCGGAAGGCCCCCGGGCGATCCCGGGGGAACCATGTTCAGCCTGGTCCGCCCGCACGGTGGAGCACGAATCGTGCCAGCGTGAGCGTCGCTCAGGCCCGTGGACGCTGCGGCGCAACGGCTGGGCGCGGGAGCCCCGGCGAAGGGCCGGACGCCGTGACCACATGGACGCCCGCTCAAGGGAGAAACGCAATGCCGATGACGGTTCTCGCAAGCGACCTTGCTGAGATTGGGATGGCCGACGCCGTGCGGCAGCTCAAGGAGGGGCGCAAGGCGCTCGACGCCGTCGAGGAGGGCATACGACGCGTCGAGGCCGACCCGGCAGTGCGCCACGTCGGGCTGGGCGGCGACCCCAATCTCCTCGGAGAGATGGAGTGCGACGCTGCGGTCATGGACGGCGCAACGCGCATGGCCGGGTCCGTGGGGGCGCTTCGCGGCCACGTGCACGCCGTGAGCGTCGCGCGGGCGGTCATGGAGCACCTCCCCCACGTCATGCTCGTCGGCGAGGGCGCCGCGATGTTCGCCCGCGAGATGGGACACCGCCGGACAGAGCTCCTCACGGACGCGGCGCGGTCATCGCACGGCGCCTGGATCGAGCGCGACGTGGAGACGAGCGCGGGCCCGAACTGGCGGGCGGGACCGCTCGCACCGGCGGCATGGATCGCCGCCGGACGGCTCGAGTGCCGGGACACCGTCGTCGTCCTCGCCATCGACGCCCGTGGCGACATCGCAGCGGGCACGAGCACGTCAGGGTGGGCGTACAAGTACCCGGGGAGGCTCGGGGACTCGCCGGTGATCGGCGCCGGTCTGTATGCCCAGAACGCCGCGGGCGCATGCGGCTGCACGCACACGGGCGAGATGGCGCTGCGGGCCTGCACCGCCGCGCGCGTGGTGTGGAACCTCGGAGCAGGGGTTCCTGTGAAGGACGCCTGTGCCGAGGCCGCGGCAGACCTCGCCGGCCTCACCGGAGGCCATCTCGGCGGTGTCGTGATCCACGCCCTGAGCGCGTCGGGAGCGCCGGCGGTCGTCCCCGCCGGGCGCCTGAGGAAGCCGATCGCCTACTGGTTCTGGCAGGAGGACATGCCGGCTCCCGAGCTGCGCGAGGCGTCTGGATAGGAGGGCTGGCGGGGAGTCAGACCGCAGAGCGTCTCTCCGCCCCACGGGGCTGCCACCTTGACATCCTCGGAAGAAGTGGGTAGCATGGAATCGCACAGCGATCCTCTCAGTTCCTGCGTTCGACTGCTGGGGGCCGGTTCATGCGTGAAGTGCTGACGCGGCGTGTCGGGGTGCTTCTCGTGCCTTCTCTGCTCGTGTTCGCGGGCGCGGCGCAGGCCGTTCTGGTCACCCAGCACCTGACGGACCAGCAGATGCTCGCCCTCATGCCCGAGTCTGAGCTGTCGTTCACCGCCGAGGGGCGCATCGGTGACCGCGGCGGCGTGGCCACGTTCGAGCTGGACATCGGGCGCCTCACCTCCTCCCCCTCGCAGACCGCGCAGCACAACTGGCAGAGCGGCAGGACCGAACCACTCACCGTGGCGTACGACGCCTTCCTCAACACGGCGTCCTTCACGCTCGGCGGCGTCACGCTGACCTATCAGCCTGACCGGTACTTCAACGAGATCTTCGTGAGGGCGAGGGCGGGGCAGAGCGGGTCGAGCCTCGCGGTGAGCAACCTCGTGCTCGAGGGCCTCCCGGTGGGCGACGTCTCCCAGGCCACGGGTCCGAGCGCGACCGACGTCCTGAGGATCAGCGGCGCGAACCTCTACGACGGCTTCTCGCTGACGGGAACCGCTGTGCTCTCGTGGCAGGACCCGGCCCCGACGCAGTCGAACCTCGCCTTCCAGATCAAGGTGGGCGCGGTCCCGGCCAACCCGATCGACGAGGCCACGTGGGGCCGCCTCAAGGCGATCTTCAAGTAGCAGCTTCCGGAAGCGACACGCCGACACACGCTAGCTGAAGAGCAGAAGGCTCGCGGCCATCACGGCCATGCCCGCGATGATGCTGTACGTCGCCGCGTGGTGCTCGCCGTACCGCTCGGCCGCGGGGAGCAGCCCGTCGATCGAGATGAAGACCATGATGCCTGCCGCCGCGAACGCGAGCGCGAACGCGGCGTCCCCGAGGAAGCGCAGGAGCAGGAAGTAGCCCGCCGGCGCGCCCACCGGCTCCGCAAGACCCGAGAGGAACGAGAGGAAGAACGCCTTCCTCCTGCTGCCGGTCGCGTAGGAGATGGGCACGGAGACCGCGATGCCCTCGGGCACGTTGTGGGTGGCGATGGCCGCGGCGGACATGACCCCCATGCGAAGCAGCTTCGAGAAGGGCGGCGCATCGCCGCGAAGCTCCTCCAGCCCGCGCGCCTCGTGAGGGTTCTCGGAGGCCGGGATCAGCCGGTCGATCGCCCCGATGAGCACGATGCCGCCGAAGCACGCGAGGGTCGTGGGCTGGCTCAGCATCGCTGTCACCCGCTCAGGCTGAGGCCTCCGCCCGTCCATCTCGACCGTCCAGTTCGAGGAGCTGATGTTCGGCGAAGACCCGTATGCTGCCAACCCGCGGTCGGCCGGTGCATCGTGGCGGGCGGACCCGATTCTTGCTATACTGAAGACATGACGACGATCATCCTCGCCATCGTGGCAGCAACGGTCCTCGCACCGACCTGCGCCGTCGGGGCGCCGGCCGAGATCGCCATCGGCGACACGCTCACGGTGATCGCCCGCCCCATCCTGTCCATTCCGACGATCACGGTCCCCGGGGGGCAGTTCACCGTCGAGGCGTACGCCCCGCCGGCGACCACGGGCTGGGCCGCGTCCCTGGTCCGCGGATCGCTCGAACACACGCTCTCCGTGAGCGATGCGGCCTACAGCGCGGGCCATGAGCGCTGGTTCATGACGGCGACCGTGCCGCCGGGCGTTCCCGCGGAGCTGTACGACCTCCGCGTCGAGGCCTCCGGCGGCGTCTGGGACACCGAAGCCCACGCCGTCGCCGTGCGCCTCTCCATCGAGGACGACTTCTACTTCGTGCACATCACCGACGCGCACTTCCCCACGCACCTCTACCACTACCAGTCCGGCGCCGACACCGACACGACGGAGCTCCTCGACCTGCGTGCCGTCATCGACGACATCAACATCATGAACCCCGCGTTCGTGCTCTTCACGGGCGACCTCGTGAACGAAGGCGAGCTCGAGAACTACCTGAACAAGCGATACTACACACGTCTCAAGCGGGTCCTCAAAGAGCTCGACGTTCCCGTGTATCTCACGGCCGGCAACCACGACATCGGCGGCTGGAACGACACGCCGCCGCCGGCGGGGACGGCGCGGCGGAACTGGTGGAGGTTCTTCGGCTGGCGACGCCTCTACGACCCGCCGCCGTCGGAGATCGCCTACACGCAGGACTCCTCGTTCGACTACGGCGGGGTCCACTTCGTCGGCATCGAGGCGTACAACAACTACGATCGGTGGCGCAGGAACATCTACGGGACCGACAGCTTCACGTCGAGGCAGCTGTCGTGGCTGACGAGCGATCTCTCGACCGTCTCACCGACCACACCCGTCGTGGCGTTCTACCACATGGACTTCCAGGACCAGCTCAATCTCGGGAGTCTTGGGATCGACTGCGCGCTGTGGGGGCACATCCACTCGTCGTCGGGGTCGATCACGTCGCCGCCCTACGATCTCTCGCTGGCCGCCGTCTGCGACGGCGCCCGGGCCATGCGCGTGGTGCGCGCCTCCGGGGGTACGACGATCACGCCCTCCGCGCACGTCTCCGCCGGCGGCACCGGGCTTCAGCTTCGCGTGCTGTTCGACCCTCCGAACGACGGCACGCACGAGGAGCTGACGGTGGGCATCATCAACAACCAGCCGCAGACGTTCGAGCATGGGCTCGTGAAGTTCCGAGTGCCCGCTGCGTCGGCGCCCTACGAGGTGGACAACGGGGAACTCGTCCAGACGGTCGTGGAGGGCAGCGTGGCGACCTGCTATGTGCGGGTGAGCCTCCCGGCGCACTCCATCACGGGTGTGACGATCAGCCCGGCACCGAGCGGCGTGTCAGACGAGCCGCACGCTCGGTCGCTCGCGCTGACCGCGGCGCCGTTCCCCAACCCGGCGCGCGGGACGACGCGGCTGGCCTTCTCGCTCGCATCGAGGGCGCGGGTCAGGGCGGAGATCCTCACGGTGCGCGGGCGAACCGTCACGGTGCTCTGCGACCACGACTTCGCGGCGGGTGTGCACGAACTCGCGTGGGACGCGGGCAACGAGGCGTCGGGATCGCTCGCCGCCGGCGTCTATCTCTACAGGATCCGGTCCGGGGCGCAGACGCTGTCAGGGAAGATCATCCTGCTCCGATAGGCGCGCCCCGCCTACCCGTCAGGTTCCCTAACATCACATTGCCCTGCGTTTGTGGTTACCATCGAGGCTACACCTCACTCGCAATGGGAGCAGGGGTGTCGCTTGCACCGGCCGGCTCGGCGGGGTATCCTTCCTCCGGGGAAGCCGAGTCCGCATGGTCTCTGAGGAGCGCTTGCGCTACCTCGTGCACAGACATCCGGACCGGCTTCTCCGCATCTCGGATCCGTGCTTCAGCCAGCACCCTGTAGTCCACCCCATCTCTCAGCACCGCGTAGCTGCGCCGCAGGAGCTTCGTGGCCACCGCGCAGATCGCCCCTTTGTGATGCAGCCCCCGGCGCGTCAGACGCAGGTAGAACGCCTGGAGCTCAGGATCGTAATGCCGCACGAGCTCGGCTCCCACGTAGAGCCATGATCGCAGCATCGGGTCACCCTGCTTCGTCAGCCGCTGGTTCATCTTCTCATGACCCGACGACGCCTTCTTGCGCGGGATGAGCCCGCTCGACGCCACGAGCTGGTCCACGCCCCGCCACCGCCGCACGTCGCCGATGGCCGATGTGATCGCGGCACCGAGGAACCCGCCCAACCCGGGTACGCTCTCCAGCCGATGCGAGGCATCCACCTCGTGGTAGAGCTCCTCGATCCGCTCCGTCAACGCCTCGTGCCGACGCTCGATCGCCTCGAGCCCGTCAAGCTCACACTGGACCTCGAACATGAGGTCGTCGTACCGGTACCGCAGCTCAGGCGCGTTCTCGATCACGGCCCAGAGCTTCCCGAGCGCCTCCTCCGAGAACTTCCCCCACGCACGCCGCCGCAGCATCTCACCCAACCGCTTCCGGCCCAGACGCCGAGCCCGCGCAGGATCCAGATACCGCCGGTAGAACAACCGCGCACTCCCACAGTACCGGTTCTTCCACACATCGCCCATCCCGGGAAGCACCATCTCGAGGAGCATCGCCAACCGCCGCTTGTGGTTCCGCGCCTCCTGGCTCAGCTTCCACGCCAGCCGGCACAGCCGCCTCAGGCTCTCCTGCTCCGGTGTCCCTACCCAGGCGCGCCTGAGCTCGTGGTCGCTCACTCCTACCCGCGCCGTCGCCAACGCGTCGATCGCGTCCGTCTTCGTGTGCCGACGGTAGAACTTCCTCATGTCCGAACACTTCACGGGGCTCAACAGACACACCTCAGCGCCCGCCGCATCCAGCGGATGCACCACCTCCTGCCAGAAGTTCTGCACCGCCTCCACCAGATACACGACGTGCGCGCCGGCGGGTGTCAGCTCCTTCACCTCGCTCCAAAGCGCTTCCAGCCCCCGCCGCCCGCGCGGCATCGTGAACCGGCCCACCTGCGTCCCGCGTCCGTCACACACCGCCACCTCGTGGCACCCGCCCCCGAGATCGAACCCCACGTACCGTACCTCCCCGGCTCCCATCTCGCACCTCCCCGCAGATCGACTACCAACCAGCCCGAGGCGTGCCACTCGGCTTCCACCCAGCCCCTGTTCGCAGGCGCCGCTCGCTAGTCTCTCATCCGAGGTCCGGCTCTCCCGGCCTCCATTCCCTCAACCGCGGTCCTGCTGGGCAGGCCGAGCCATCTGCCTGAGCCCCGGGGTCGCTCACGCGCCCCAACTTCAACATCGAGGCCTCGAGCCTGCCCATCTTCTACACCCCCAACTCCAACCACGCAAAACAAGAGGCGGGCGAAGCCCGAACCCCGCAGGGTCCGGCTCCACCCGCCTCATCAACAACTGCGAATCTGGTGATACTACTTCAGAAGCAGCATCTTCCTCGTCGCCGCGCTTCCGTCCGCCTCGAGCCGCACGAAGTAGACGCCGGATCCCACGGCCAGCCCGCGGGCGTCGGTTCCATCCCACACGACTCTGTGCGGGCCGGCGGACAGGAACCCGTCTGCGAGCGTCGCCACGCGGCGGCCGCTCACATCGAATACCGCCAGGTCGACCTGGCCGGCGTCCGGCAGCGCGAACGAGATCGTCGTCGCGGGGTTGAAGGGATTGGGGCGTGCGGGGTGCAGCACGAGCCGCGTGAGCGCGCCCGCGTCGTCGATCCCGGCGGGCACCTCGGCGACGGCCACGACCTGGATGTCGTCGATGTTCCAGCCGCAGTACCGCCAGCCGGCGTCTGTCGTCCCCATGGTCCACCGGAGATAGACCGAGGGCTGCCCGTCGGCGACCGCCGAGATGTCGAGGTCCATCAGGTGCCACGAGGTATCCTCGATCGACACGTTCGACGGGTTCTCCCAGACCGTGGTCCAGTTCGTGCCGTCGGCGCTCACGCGGACGTACGCGTGGTCGTAGATCCCGCGCTCGACGCCGAGCCACCGCCAGAACCTGAGCCGCGCGCCGCGCAGGCCCGTCATGTCGATGGGCGTGCTCGTCAGATGATACTCGGGCATGCTGTTGGGGTAGTCACCCGCGAGGTTGTAGCCGTACACGTTCGAGCCGGTGTGGCCGCTCGTCGGATCGGGGCCGCCGTACTGCCCGCCGCCGCCCGTGGGAACGCCCCGCGCCCACTGGCCTTCGGTCGCCCAGCCCGGATCGGTGTCGAGGTTCCACTCGTACTGCAGGGCCGCGCCCCCGACAACGAGCAGCACCTCCCGTGACGTATCGCCGATGTGGCTCGTGAGGTCCGTGAAGCGCACGGTCGCGATGTGCCCGCCAGCCGGAAGCAGGGCGGCGTTCTCGTTGACCGCGACCGTCACGGTTGCGGGCACGCCCGGCACGAGGGTCCCGGAGGTCTGCCCTGACAGCGTGATCCACGGGATCCACGGGTCCACCGTGACCTCGTAGCTCACGGCGCCGCCCCCGTAGGCGATCTCGTAGTCGACGCCTGCCGGACCGAACGGCCCGCCGACCGGCCCGTCGAACGTCGCGCCCGAGGTCGGCGTGACCGACAGCCCCGCGTCGACCGTGAGCGCCTTCATGCAGAAGTTGCCCGTCCCCGTCCAGGCGCCGTCGTCGTAGTAGTAGAAGTCGTTCCACACGGAGCCGCTCCTGTAGAAGCTCTCGCCCGGCCTCGCCGATGACTCGACGATCGTGCGGTAGCTGGCCCCAAGAAGCACGGGGACATCCGACGTCCTGTCGTACGGCATGCCGCCGTGCGAGAGGGACAGGTACACGAAGAAGTCGTCCCCCTGCCTGAGAAGGACAGGCGACGGAAGATCGACCGTCTCGAATCCCACGTGCGCGAGCACGCCGGTCGCGCTCGCGAGCTCGTCGAGGAGCTCGCCTCCCTCGAACCTCCCGTAGATCCTGACCGCGTACGTGACGTCCTCGTCGGCGACGAAGAAGCTCACGGCCTTGAGCAGCTCATCGCGCCCGGCGGTGAACGCGTTCATGGCCTCCGTCGTCCCCGGCATGGTGTCGCGCCACCCGTGGTAGTCGTGGTAGTACACGTGCTGGTACGAAAGGGGCTCGACGTCCTGGAACGAGACCGCGCCCATCTGCGGCTCCTGGCACGCCCACTTGTCGTAGTAGGAGATCCAGAAGTACCCGGAGAACCCCCAGCTCGCCCCCCAGCTGTTCTTCACGAGCCACGCGCCGGGGCCCTGAGGCGCCTGCGTGACCTTCGCGTCGTTCCAGCCGATGATGGCCACGGCGTGATTCGGGAGAAGCTCGCTCGAGGGCGGCTGGTAGTGGATGTAGCCGCTGATGAACGATGAGTCGTAGCACATGCAGGTCCCGAGCACGCCGTAGGTCATGACGGCCTGCTTGATGGCGTTGATGTTCGAGAGGTCGGGACCGGCGACGAGCCACTCGACCCGGCGGGGGTAGTAGTAGTGATAGCCGGGAGCGCTGCGGAGGGGCGGCGTCGAGTACGACTGCCCGTCGACGTCCCGCACGGCGCCCTCGCACCGGCTGAGGTACGCCGTCGTCACCATGTAGTCGCCGCCCTCGTGCACGATGAGGCCGCCGCCCGTGGGCGGGACGGTGTCGTCGTTGTTGTGCTGGTTGAAGCCGTTCCACCAGTCGAGGTGGTACTCGGCCAGGTTGGGTTCGCCTGTCTCCCCCGCCGCGGCCCACGCCCCGGTCATGAGGAGGTTCCCCTCGATCGCCGCCATGGCTCCGTGGGTCCAGCAGGTTCCCCCCGACTGGCTCTTCACCGACGTGACGTAGTTCGTCCCGCCGACGTTCCGGAGGTCGAAGGACGCGGGCGGGTCGGCGAAGGCGTCGACGACCAGCCCAGAGACGCAGATGCCCGCCACGAGGGCGGGCAGGACTCTCAGCACGGCGCTCTTCATGTCGCGGCTCCTCTCTGACACCAGCCTAGGACTTTGAGCATAGCACAGAACTGACGACCGGGCAAGGCTGACCGCCCAATCGCTTGACCCATTGAGGAGAGTGTGGTAAAGTGGTTGGTGTTGATACGTGCCCGAGTGGTCGGTCGCCGGGGTCGCACGGGACCGATCTGCTGTGTCCGATGCGGCGTGAAGGAGGCGTTGAGGCTCATGACCCACCGGTATCTGATGGTCCTTGCAGCGCTTACCCTGGCTATGTGCGCAACGACCGCCCCGGCCGCCGAGGAACTGACCGTCGATGCGTACAAGAACTGCATCGGCCTCATGCAGACAGGAGGGGCGTACGCGGCGGTGACGCCCGGGCTCACGTACACGGTCACCGTGGACGGGAACGCCCAGGCCAACCCGAACTCCCTGTCCGTGTACGACGGCGTCTTCTGCTACTACTACGACCAGTCGAGGCCGAATCACCCGATGGTCAAGTATCTCCCCAAGACGGAGCAGTTCACATTCACGGCCACATCCGCAGGGTTCTACGCATTCCTCGCCGACAAGACCCTGAAGGACGTCGCCGACAACCTCGGGAGCATGACCGTCACGCTCACCCCCGGGGGTCGCGAGCAACGACTCGAGCTGACAGTGGACGGCGTGTTCAACTGCCTCGGGCTCGAGGACTTCGGATCGGCAAAGATCATCCTGATTCCGGGGACGCGCTACACGGCTTCCGTGACGGGGGACGCCTCTACCAACGGCTCCGGTGACGGGTTCTTCGACGGCGTGTGCGTGTTCTACCGCGAGTACGGGACGGGGCGCCATCCGATCATCGACGTCCTGGACGTTGGGGAGACCATCACCTTCCGCATCCACGAGACGGGGTGGCTCTACGCGTTCCTCGTGGACGACAGCTTCAACGCCGTCGGGAACAACGACGGTACCTTCGTCGTGCGGCTCGAGGAGGACACGCCCGTCGAGGACGGGACGTGGAGCAGCATCAAGTCGCTCTTCAGGTAGCAAGGCGGCCCTGGCCTGGGAGCGCGTTGAGTCTTGCAGCGGGGCCCGCCGGAAGGCGGGCCCCGCTGTGTTACGGCCATCGCGAGGGAATGGGTGGACGCGCACCCCCGAAGTGTGCTAAAGTGAGACCATATACAGGAATAGGCCGAACTGCGCGGTCCGGGATGGCCGCCCCGCAAGCGGGCGGCCCGGGGTTCCGGGCGTGTCCTCGCAGACGAGAAGCACCGAGGAGGTCGCAATGGTCCTGAGATCGTGCTTGCCGCGGCGCAGCCCGAGATGGCTGGCCCTCTCCCTTCTGGCGTTCGTCGCGGCGCTCCCGTCGCCGGCTACCTCCGAAGCAGCGGCTGCGCCGCAGGCCCCTGCCGCGCTCGAACTCCGCGTCCTCGAGTCCGGCACGGCGCGCAACGTCGTCGAGATCGTGGTCCCCGAGCCCCTCTTCGAGCGGGCCGACATGGGCGGCCGCGCCTACGACGTGGCACGCATCCCAGGCGCGGAGCAGTTCGGCGAGCTGGGGCAGCCCCTCACCGCGGTCGCGGGTGGCCTTGTGGCCGTGAAGCCCGAAGGCGAGGTCTCGTTCCGCATCCTCGACGCCACCTACGAGACCCGGACGGGCATGTCGCTCGTCCCCGTGCAGCCTGCTGACCGCGCCGCGAGCGATCCGGTCGCCTTCGACGCCGCCGCATACGCCGCCAACGAGCTCCTTCCCCGCGAGAGCGTGACCGTGGGCGAGCCGGCCATCATGAGGGACCTCCGCGTCGTGCCGCTGCGTGTCTACCCTCTTCAATACAACGCTGCCGCAGGCGAGGCACGCATCCTCAGAAGGGCCGTTGTCGAGATCACCTGCTCCGGGCGCGGCGGCGAGAACGTCCTCACCGATGTGCGCCCCCTGTCGAGGTCGTTCGAGCCCCTCTACGAGTCGCTCGTGCTGAACTACGGCGCCGTGCGCACCCGCGGGTACGAGAACGACGGCCGAGGCAAGTACGTCATCATCACACCGGACGTGTACTACCCCAGCATTCTGGGGCTCGCCGAGTGGAAGCACCGCTCGGGCATGGAGGTCGAGATCGCGAAGCTGTCGGTCATCGGCTCGACGGCCGCCAGCATCAAGGCCTACCTCCAGAACGCCTACGACAGCTGGCAGGTCCGCCCGGACTACGTGCTCCTCGTCGGCGACCACGAGCAGCTTCCGGTGGGAACGGGCAGCATCGAGGATTTCTACGCCAAGCTGGCGGGCTCGGACTACCTCGTTGACGTGTACGTGGGCCGGCTCTCGTGCGACACCGTGACGCAGTGCGACCTCCTCGTGGCGAAGACCCTCAACTACCAGCGCACGCCGTACATGACCGACACGACCTGGTTCAAGAAGGGGTGCCTGATCGTCAACGAGGACTGGGACGCGTCCGATGCCATCTACTTCGCCGACACCTGGTTTGCGTACAACCTCCTCCAGGCCGAGGGCTTCGCGCAGATCGACACGCTGTTCGAGAGGAACGGGTCGAACAAGAGCCACGTGTACGCCGCTGTGACCAACGGCCGCGTCGTGCTCAACTACCGCGGCCAGGGCGTCTCGAACTGGTACACGCCGTTCGACTGCGACCCCAACCAGACGAACCCGGGGTACAAGCTCCCGGTCGTCGTCTCCGCCACCTGCGCAAGCGCGAACTTCTGGGACTACGACACTCGCCCATGTGAGACCTGGATGCGCGCGGGGACGGTCGCGGCGCCCAAGGGCGCCGTCGGGTTCCTTGCGACTTCGCGCGTTGCGACCGGGGTTGCGCACCTCAGAAGCGTCGTGGACCAGGGCATCTTCGACGCATGGTTCAACCTCAAGATCCGGACGGTCAGCGCTGTGCTCGCGTACGGGAAGTATCGCCTCTACGTCACGTATGGCAATCAGACCGAGTACCAGGAGTGGAACTGCCAGGCCGACCCGGCGCTCGACATGTGGACCGACACGCCGAAGGCGCTGTCGGTCTCGCATCCGACGACCGTGCCCCTCGGCGCCAGCAATGTCGTCGTGCAGGTGCAGTCCTCGGGGAACCCGGTGCACGGCGCGACCGTCTGCGCCTACTCCCCCGCGGGCGTCTACACCGTCGGCCAGACGAACGACCAGGGCTTCGTCACGCTCGCCATCAACGCGCCCCAGGCCGGGACGCTGTACATCACCGCCGCGGGGCACAACCTCCACCCCTACGAGGGATCCGCTGCCATCATGGCCAACGGCCCCTACCTTGCGCTCGTGAGCACGGTCGTTGACGACAGCGGAACGGGCGACGGCGACGGCGTGCTGGAGCCAGGCGAGACGGCGTGGATTGTCGTCACGCTGCGGAACGACGGGACGGTGGGCCTGAGCGGCGCCACCGGCGCGCTCAGCGCCGACGACCAGTACGTCGTGGTGACGGACGGCGAGGGTGCGTTCGGGACGATCGCGGCAGGCGGTGGAACGGCCAGCACCGTGGGCAACTCGTTCAGGGTGAGCGCAAGCCCCGGGGCGCTCCAGGGCCATGAGGTCTCGTTCACGCTGACAGCGTCAGGCGACGAGGCCCGGTACGCGCAGGAGATCCCCTTCACGCTGACGCTGCCCGGTCAGGTCGAGGGAGGCCCCACGGGCCCCGACGCCTACGGCTACTACGCGTACGACACAGGTGACGGGTGGACCGGCCAGGCGCCGGTGTACAGCTGGGTGGAGCTGGTCGGCACGGGCACGAAGATCACCGCCATCACCGACAGCGATGACGCCATCACGACGTACAGCCTCCCCTTCACGTTCAAGTACTACGGGACGAACTACACGCAGATCTCCACCTGCTCGAACGGGTTCGTCTCCATGGGCGTCGAGGACTACCGCCGCGGGTACAACAACCAGATCCCTGACGCCTACGGTCCGCACGCGATGATCGCCCCGCTCTGGGACGACCTCAACCCAGGGACGACGTTCGGCGGGGCGGGAGACATCTACCACTGGCACGACTCCGCAAACCGCAGGTACATCATCCAGTGGGACGGCATCCCGCACTACGGGGCCGGCAACCCCGAGACCTTCCAGCTCATCTTGCTCGACCCGGCGCACCACCCGACCGCGACCGGGGACGGCATCATCATCTTCCAGTATAGGGTCGCGGCGATGCCCGGCACGGCGACCGTGGGCATCGAGAACCCGACGCAGACCGTCGGGATCCAGTACGCGTACGACGGGTACTACGACCCGAACTCCGCGCCGATCGTGAGCGGTCAGGCGATCAAGTTCACGACGGAGCCGCCACTGCAGAC
>Ga0194110_10006224_pt1 | contig 14016 bp, 1 predicted proteins | sample TA2Kig1200mmetaG_FD_146192 | JGI IMG/M metagenome (GOLD analysis project Ga0194110, IMG submission 146192) | Freshwater microbial communities from Lake Tanganyika, Tanzania - TA2015032 Kigoma Deep Cast 1200m | ecosystem: Environmental > Aquatic > Freshwater > Lake | place: Tanzania: Lake... | reverse complement strand
GAGGAGGCCAAGCTGCGGCGTCGGCTCCGAGAGATCGCGGCTGAGCACATCCGCTGGGGGCGGCGCATGGCTTACCGCCTTCTGAGGCGCGAGGGCTGGCTGGTGAACCACAAACGGGTGCACCGGCGTGGAGGGGAGCAGGTCCTTGATGGCCAGCAACTCTCCCCAGCCGGGATGGCCCACCACCAGGTCCACGGCAAGGCCGCCCTGCAGCAGGCGCTCCAGCAGCAGGCCCACGGCCTCGGCTCGCAGGCACTTCGCCTGGAAATCGGCAGCCCAGCCATGGCAGGGGGGGACGCCCTCTGCCGGTCGGGGGTCGTAGCGGTGGAGCTCAATGCCCGGTAGTGGTCGCGCCGTGGCACCGCCGATCTCCACGATCCGCTCCCCCCGCTCGCGCAGAGCTGCTGCCAGGTGGAGGTACTGGCCAGGAAAGTTCTGATGCACGAACAGAATCACCATGGTTCGGCTCCTGATCCCCCAGCCGTCCGTCCTTCTGCTCCCATCCTGGCTGCGTCCTCCTCCCCTCCTGCCGAACGGGGCCGCCTATCCGGGTGAGCGTTGCTTGGCATCAGGGGGTGCAGAATTGGGAGTTTTCGTATGCAATGGGGGGCTTTCCCGCGGATTCGGCTTAAGTTTGGCGTTGATGATGTATCCGGCTTGGATAGTTCCACTCCCGCCGCCACTCCCCCGTCGGACCCGGCTCAGGTTGATGCTGCCAACCCCACCATCACCCTGGCGGGAAAGCAATACGCCTACGACAGCCTCTCGGAGCCGGCCCGCCAGCTGGTGGCGGCCATCCGCGCCTCCGAGGAGGAGATGAAGAGCATCCGCAACCAGCTGGCGCTGATGGATGTGGGCCGGCGCGCCCTGGTGGCCCAGCTGCGCCTGGCCGTGGAGAACCCTGAGGCCTTCCAGCGCCTGCAGAACCCGGAGTCTGCCAATCAGCCGGACCCGGCGTGATTGTTCACCCGCTGCACCGCTCCTGATCTGATTCTGGAGTCGATCGCAGCCCGTACCTCACCGCCCCTAGCCGTTTTCCCGGCCCCCTCGCCATGACCGCCAGTCTTCCGCGCCTGAGCAGTCTCGAGAGCCGGCTGGCGGCTGCGGGGGCTCTTGCCGCCAATTGGCTGGCCAGCCTCTGGGGGGAGCGCCCGCAGGAGTTTGAGCGGCTGTTGTGCGAGGCCTTCGACCTCAACCCGGCCGGCCAGCCGCCCGGAGCCCTGCTGCGCCAGCTCACCCGTGGCGGAGCGGCTGTGTTTGATGCCGTGCTGTCCAGGGAGCTGCCCGCCGCCCTGGGGGAGGGCGGTGTGCTGCGGGCCCAGCGCACGATCGGGGGGCCGGTGGATCTCGACGCTCTCTTTCCCTCCCTGCCCTCGCTTGCCGCCGACGGCCAACCGGCGGTTCTCGGCTTCGAGCGGGTGTTTGAAGACCGCTTCTCCGGCTTCACCGCCGGCTGGGCGGGCGACGGCAGCGGCGGCGGCCAGCTGCTGCTCAACCGCGCCTGGGCCGAGCACGCCCCGGTGGTCGACCTGGCCGAGATGCTGCTCGAAAAGGCCGGGCACTGGTTGCAGGAGCGCCTCGGCCTGCCGGAGCCCAGGGGCGATGAGGGCAAGATCTTCGCCGAAGGCATCCTGCGTCTCCAGGCAGGTCTGGTGCCGGAAGGCACCGTGGCGGCCCTGCGCCAGCGCGACGACACGGGCTATCTGTTCGCTGATGGTTCCGGTTCCAGCGCCCTGCTTTCCCTGGAGCTGGGGGAGCTCAGCGATCAGTTCTTCGAGCGCTTCACCCGGGTGCTGGCCAATGGCGAGGTGCCCCTGCTCGACCTCAGCGCCGGGGCGGCCGCCGCGGTGCGGGCGGCCTTCGGCTTAGACGCCACCGGCCTGATCAGCGCCTCCCCCGCGGTGCAGCGGGATTCCTATGCCAGCCGGCTGACGGATGGCACAAGGGCCTACGCGCTGGATCAGAGCGTGGCGCTCCACAGCGCCAACATCGATGCCGATAACCACCTGCTGCGGCTCATCCCCGCTGGGGTATCCCTCTCGCCACTGCCTGCGCCGGGGAGCTGGAACCGCAACGACTTCGGCTTCCAGCTCGGAACGGAGAACCAAACCAGGCTCTCCCAGCCGCTGGTGCTCGACCTGCCGCCCGAGAGCGGTGGCGCTGGCGCCCAGGTGGTGATCACCCGAGTCGACGGTTCCGTGGTGCTGGGTCCCGGGGCTCCGCCTCAGGTGCCCCATCTCTACGCCGTTCCCTTGTGGAGCGCCGCCGCTCCTCGCGAGCTGCTCGGCTACAAACTGTTCGACGACGCAGCTGCGGCCCTGGCGCTGTTCCGGGCCCTCACAGCCCTCGAACCCCAGCAGGCCGCCATCGACGCAGCCGCCAGCGCGGCCCTGCGGCTCAGCCCCTCCCCAGACGCCGTCGACCCCGCTGGGGCCGACCGACTGGTGCTGAACGCCGATCGTCTCTTCCGCCTCTGGGGCTGGCAGCCGGAAACGATCCGCGATCACCTCCGCATCGAGGCGATCTACGGCGTCACGGCGGAGAGCGAACGCGCCGCAGCCTCGGATCCATTCGGGGAAACCTCACCCAGCGGCTTCATGGCCAGCCATGCGGTGCTGCAAGGCACCGGCACGCTCACCCCCTCCGGCGCGCCCCTGCCCGCCGCTGACGACACCTTCTGGCTCGGGGCGATGGTGCGGCCCGCCAGCTTTTACCCGATCCTGGCCTTCCAGGGCACCGACAACCTCGAAGGCGTGCTCGACGACGCCAACCCCCTCGGGGTGGGCATCATCCAATATCTCACCAATGTCGGCCAGATCATGGCCGACCTCACGGCCTGGAGCCTGCCCGGCCTGGCCGGCGGCAGCCTGGCGCCGCCGAGCTTCACCGGCAACAGCCTGGGCGCCGCCCTGGCCCAGCAGTTCGCCCTCACCGCCCTCGATCCGCTCGGCACCCTGGCCGGGATCGAGGCCAATCTGCTCAGCGGCCCCCTGGCCTCGCTGGCCACCAGCCTCACCAACCTGGCGGGCCAGCCGATCACCGCCGACAACTGGCTGGGTCTGCTGGGCGCCGGCGTGAACATTGCCATCCTGGCCGATCTGCTCAGCGATAGCGACGACGACAGTGGGGCAGGCGAGGGCCCCGGCCTCAGCGATCAGTTCGCCGCTCTCGGCGCCGACCTGGTGGCCAGCCTCCAGGGCTATGCCCAGGCGATCGCCAACCTGACAGCCGCCGGCGCCGATGGCACCGGCCTGCCGGTGTATCGGGTGGTGGCTCTGCACGCCCCCGGCATCCAGGACTGGCAGTTCGATGCCCTGCGCCGCCCCTGGGACAGCCAGCGGATTGCCGATGTGTCGTTCCAGCTCTCGATCGGTGATGTGGTGGGCCTGGCGGGCGATCTGCACCTGCCGGGCGAGGTGAGCTTCCGCGGCTTCGATCCCCTCCGCAACGCCCCCCACCTGCCCCGGGATCTCGATGCCCTGCTCAGTGGTCTGATCAATCTGCACAGCAACCTCGCCTTCCATCCGGTGGGGCTCACCGCCTACTCCGGCCTGGCGGAGGCGGCGGGCGAACAGCTGATCCAGCTGATCGACAACCAGCTCCCCCTGCGCCTGGAGCCGTTGCCGGCGCCAGGGCCCGATGCCCTGGGCATCCAGCGCATTGGCGTGCTGCCTGCGCCAGACGCCGATCCCGAAGCCGGCCTGATCGCCGGTTTCGGCAGCTCCGCCGGCAACTTCGACGACAGCGCCGATCTCAACTGGCTGTTGCACCGCCAGCAGTTGCTGCATGTGGTGGGGATGGTCGACGACTTCGTCGCCCTGCTGCGCCGCCTGATGGAAGCGCCACCACGGCCCGGCGATGGCGAGGTCACTGTCACCCCCCGCACCGCCAGCATCGATCTGGGTGCTTTCAACATCCGCACCGATCTGCTGCGCATCGACGACGCCGCCCTGCGGGCCCATATCGGAGCCGGCCGCAGCCTGGCCTTCAGCCTCGCCGCCGGCACCCGCCTGCCCAGCCTCGCCGCCGGCAGCCCTGTACCCCGCGGCTGGCATGAGGGGCGGCCCCAGGCTCTCTACCTGCGGCCGAGTGCGCCGGGCAGTGATCTGTTCGAGGTCTACGCCGGCACCGATGCCGGCGGTCGCCCCGTCGGCCGGCTCGATTTCGACAGCCAGCTGGAGCCCCTGACCCACATCCAGCGCGATTTCCTCAATTCGGGGGCCTTCCTGCTGCCGCCCGCCGAGCGGGCCGAACTGGATCGGCTGGTGGCCTCGATCGCCGCCGGCAATCAGACGGTGTCCGGCCTGCGCATCAGTGCCTCCACCGACCCGGAGCCGCTCAGCGCCAATCTGGCCAACAACCTGGCCCAGCTGGGCTACGAAGGCAGCAACCGCGGCCTGGCGGTGGCCCGGGCCGAGGCCATGCGCAACTACCTGCTTGAGCGGCTGGCCAGCCTGCCGGGCATGGATCCGGCCCAGCTGGCCGCCCTGCTACCGCCCGTGCCCCGCCGGCCGGAGGCCAATGCCGGCGTCCGCCGCTACAGCGATGCCACCTACACCCTGGCCTGGGAGCAGGGGTCGGCGCCCCAGGATCCCGCAGCCCGCTTCGTGGAGGCCAGCTTCCAGCTGGAACGCCGCTTGCTGGGAGAGGGCACCCTGCTCACCAGCTGGACCACCAGCGAGCGGCAGCCCAGCGATGCGGAGGGGCTGAATCTGGATCTGGGCGACCTGCTCTGCCGCTTCACCGCCTCCTACGGGGTGCAGGATCTGCGCCTGCTCTTCAACCTCCTGTTCCCCGAGACCGACCAGGGCTCCGCCGATGACAGCCCGTTCTGGGAGGGGACCAGCGGTGAGGCCCTGGCGGCGGGTCTGCTGCTCTGGGGCTACGACAACGCCCTGCAGTCGGCCGGTGATCGCGGCATGTTCAGCCGCATCCTCGACCGCATCCCCAACCTGGAGGACCTGCTGCGCCAGGCCCTCTCCAGCCGCGAGCAGACGGAGCTGGTGCGCAGCGGCGCCATCCCCGGCATCACCGGCGAGCTGCTGGCGGCCCTGAGCGATCCGGCCGTGTCGCTGCTGCCGCTCTGGCTCGCTCCGGAGGACGGCTTCCGCTTCAACAGCATCGGCAACAGCATCGCCAGCGCCGCCGCCCTCGCCGCCACCCCCGGCGTACTGCTTGATCTCTACAACCTGATCGAGCGCACCAGCTTCGATCTCGATCTCTGCGACCTGATCTGCGCCATCGATCTGCTCGACGGGCTGCCGCCACTGCTGGCCGATCCCGACGCCCGGGCCACCGCCGCCACCCTGCTGGCCGAAAACGAGCCACTGGCCGGCTGGTTCTTCGATCTGGCCAAGGCCCCCAGCGATCGGATCCTGCGCCTCGATCCACGGGCCTGGCCGATCCTCAACGCTTTCGACCACGGCACCCTCGGCAAGTGGCAGCAGCTCGCCGAGCTCAGCCCCCAGGTTTGGACCGCGATCCGCCGCTTCGACTTCGACGACTACGGCCGCCAGGTGCTGGAGGCGATCCGCGATGGCAATGCCCCTGCCCTGGCGGGCCTCACCAGCTGGGATCTCTCCCGCCTGCGCTGCGTGCTCGCCGGCCTGGCCCTGTTCACCGACGCGGTGGCCGACCAGCTAGAGAGCAGCCTGCTGGGCTCGGCGGCCCTCGCCCCCCTGCTCAGTGAGGCCGATCGGCAGCGCTATGCCGCCAGCCTCAGCCAACCCCTGCGGGATCTGCAGAGCGGTCTGCTGCGGATGGGTCCCCTGCTGCCCCAGCACTTGGTGCAACAGCTGCAGCAGCTGCTCGACCAGAGCATCAACACCCCCCTCGGGCTCACCGGCAACCAGCGGGTGGTGGCGCGCGGCAGCCTGCCCACCCTCACGGACATCCCGGCCGGCGGTGGCACCGCTCCCCATTGGCTGGAGCTGGATTTCAGCGGCCTGCGCACCAGCGTGTCGCTGCCCCTGCCGATCGACGCTCTGATCTCCTCCGCCCTCGGCGTGGCTCCCGCCGGCCTGCCGGTGCTCAGCGCCGAGCTCACGGCCCAGCTGCAGGGCGGCCTGCGCTTCGGCATCGACCTGGCCACCGCCGTTCCCTCCCAGGCGCTCCTGCTCGACACCAACGGCACTCTGGAGGCCTTCGACGGCACCCGAGCCGAACTGCTGGCCGGTTTTAGCGCCTCGCTCTCCCTGGATCCGGCCTACAGCCAGCCGGCCTGGCTGGCGGGCATCAACCTCGCCGAGCTGGTGCGCCTCGATGGAGCCGCCTACCTCGATCTGGTGCGCCGGGGCCAGGATCTGGAGCTGCGGGGTGACGCCGCCCTCAGCCTGCGCTTTGCCCGCGATGGCGATGCCGCAGCGCTGTTCGAGAGCTTCAGCCAGGCGGTCAGCGAGCAGCTGTCGCAGCTCGGCAACGATCTCGCCATCGGTTCTCCAGGGGGCTGCCCCGCTGCCTGGCTGGCGTTCGTCGACCGCTTCATCGGCCTGGTGAGCACCCTGTCCGGGCGGGTCGACCAGCTGCCGGCCCTGCCGGCCTGGCTGCCCGCGGAGGCCGCTGCCGCCGCCCGCGGCCTGGCCAGGGGCCTGCGCCAGGTGGCCGGCCAGCTGGAGCGCTTCCGCTCCCAGGTGCTCGATGCCGAGAACTTCGTGGGCCTGGTGAACGGCCTGTTCGCCGATGCCGGCCTCAGCCTGCGGCTGCGCTTGCTGGCGCGTCCCGCTGCAGAGCCGGGCTGCTGCGACCAGCCCCCCGCCGAGCTGGCGCCCCCCAGCCTGCTGCGCAGCCTCGATCTCACGGCGCCCGAGAGCAGCATCGGCGCCGATGGCACCCTGCGCCTCACCCTGCCCGCCGGGCTGGCCGCCGATGCCGAGCTGGAGGTCCATCGCCTCGATGCCGCCAGCCTGCGGGATGCCGACGGCAGCGCCCTGGCGCCGTTCCTCAACCGCGCCGCCACCGCCGCCGGCGGCCAGCGGCTGGAGCTGGTGCTGGCCGATCTCGACGCTGACAAAAGCACCCTCGACCCGGGCCGCTTCCTGGTGCTGTTGGACGGCCGCACCGTGATCCCCGAGCGGGTGAGCTTCAAGCCAGGCAGCGGCAAAACCGTGGTGCTGGAGCTGCCCGCCGGCACGCTGCGCAGCGGCCAGAGCGGCCTGGTGAGCTACCTGGCCCCCGGCGGCGAGCTCGAACTGAGCCGCGACGGCGGTGAAACCTGGCAGCCCTTCAGGGCCAGCGAAACCTTCACGTTCATCAACGTGCCCGCAGCGGAGGGCCAGCCGGCTGAGATCCAGCTGCGCGCGGGCCCACAGGATGTGCAACTGCGGCTGGCCGGCGGCCCCATGCCGCTGCAAACGATCCGCGGCACCTACGAGAGCGGTGGCTATCTCCTCAGCGAGGCGGAGCGCACCCTGCTGCGCCAGCAGGCCCTGCCCTTCGCCCAGCTGCCGGGGGCGCAGCGACGCATCCTGATCACCGCCTCCACCGACGACCAGGGCGTCTCCGCCCGCCTCACCGCCACCCTCACCGCCGAGATCGACGCGCTCGCCGAAGCCACCGCCGGCAGCGTGGACGCCCTGCTGCACACCCTGCTGCAGCGGGCCCTGCGCGAGTGGCAGGCCACCGATGTGCCCGGCGAAGCCACCGGCACCCAGGGCGACGCGGCCAACCGGCTGCTGGCCCAGGCCCGCGCCCTCTCCGCGCTCCAGGAGCTGCTGGCCAGCGGCGCCCTCCATGAAGCTGATCTCCAGGCGGCCATCAACCGCTTCCGCAATCCCGATGGCACGGAACGGCCGGACGGCCAGCTGATCCTCGGAGCCTCCGCGGGCAGCGGCCTGCACCTGCGGCTCCTGCCCGAAAACGAACCGGGCCTCACCGGCCGGCCCGCCGCCGAGCACCGCTTCGTGCAGGTGGAGCTGGAGCTCACACCCGGCAGCCCGGTGGAATTGCTGGTGCGACCGCCCGCCCCGGCGGGCTGCGATCCGGCGCTCTACATCTACGAGCTGGCCTTCGCTGAAGGGGCGGAGCTGGATGGGCGCTTCAGCCTCGACAGCGGCGATCTGGTGCGGCTGCTCGGCGGCGTCAGCGGCGATCTAGCCCTGGCGGTCGAGGCCTCCCTCGCTCTGGTGGATGGCGATCTGCAGGGTTCCTTCGGCCTCAACCTCGACGTCGACGGCCGGCTGGTGTTCGGCTACGACGCCCGCAGTACCAGCGCCGACGAGTTTCTCTACGTCGACACCATCGGCCTCGACCGGCCCCGGGCCGGCTGGCCGGATGGCGATCCGGCCGCCGGCCACACCCTCAGCTTCAGCGTCGGCGACGCCCTCGATCCCACCAACGCCGAGATCACCGCCCAGCTGCTGCTTCAGCTCGAGGAGCTGGTGCTCTCGGCCGGGGTGCCGGGCCTCACCGAGATCCGCTCCCTGCGCCTGGCTGATCCGCAGGCGGTGCTGCGCCTCAACGCCGGCGCCGCCCTCGATCTGCAGCGGCGCGGCCCCGATGGAGCCCCCCTGCCCGATGCCCTGGTGCTGCTCTCCGATCCCGGGCTCAGCGGGGCGGTGGACCTGCGGCTCGATCTGGATCTTGACGGGGAGCCGCTGCTCGATCTGGTGACGGATCTGGCGGGGCTGCTGGGCGGCGACCTGCGCGATCAGGTGGCAGGCCTGTTCAACGGCCTGGCCCTGCCCAGCGCCGAGGAGCTGGCCTGCTGGCGCACCCTGCTGCCGGCGATCGCCGATCTGATCGCCAGCGCGGGCAACCGCCTGCAGGCCGGTGAAGACCTGCTCAACCGTCTGCCCGCCTGGGTGCCGGACCAGCCCGCCACCCTGCTGGGCGGCATCGGCGGCGGCCTGGTGGAGATCAGCGCTGCGATCCGGGCCTTCCAGGACGCCTACCTGGAGCCGGCGGCGCTGGTGGCCCGGGTGAACAGCCTGTTCCGCGGGGCGGATCTGCCCTTCGTGCTGGTGCACAGCCGCGTTGGCGATGGGATCGATGCCGAGGACCGCTGGGAACTGCGCCCCACCGCCGATCTGCAGCTCAGCCGCAGCGTCTCCCTCGATGCCGCCGGCTTCGCCCAGGCCCTCGCCGGCCACGGCAGCCAGGTGGGGTCGGTACTGGAGGGCCTCCTCGGGCTCACCCTCGGCAATCTCACCGCCAGCTTCCAGTTCGATCTGGCGGCCGGCGGCAGTATCGCCATTCTGGAATCGTGCGAAACCGGCATTCGCCTGCTCGATACCGATGCCGCCCTGATCCAGGCCCTCTGGCCGGCCCTGGATCAGCCGCATTTCCTTTCCTTCGCCCTTCCGGGCGGCACCACCCCCAGCGACGCCGACCAGGAGCTGGCGATCGCCGCCGCCCTGCGTCTCAGTGAGCTCAGCTTCTCCAGCCCCCTGCTGCTCGGGCCCGATGGCACGGCTCGCACCTATCTGCTCAGCACCTTCGGCGACCCGGCCGAGACCTTTGCTCTGCGGCTGGGCCTGGGCCTCGATCTGATCGGCGAGAACCCACCCGCCGGGGCTGTGGCCCTCGCCGCACTGCCGGCACCCCAGCTGCAGGGCGGCCTCACCCTCGACCTCAGCGAAACGGCCCTGCTCGAGCTGGCGGGGGCGGTGGGCGGCGACATCCGCAATGCCGGCCTGGCCCTGGCCGGCGAGATCGACCAGTTGCTCGAGGGCTTCAGCGATCTGGCCCTGCCGGAGTGCACGGCGGGCTGGTTCGCCTTCGTGAACGGCTTCATCGACACCATCGACCGGCTGGCCGAGCAGCTGGCGCGCCAGGCGGATGCGCTGGAGAGCCGCGCCGCCGCCCTGCCGGCCTGGGTGCCCACCACCTGGCTGGCGGAAGTGTCCGATCTGGCCGACCGCTTCAACGCCATCACCGATGACGTGGCCGCCTTCCGCGACCGCTGGCTCACGGCCGAAGGCTTCGTGTCCAGCGTCAACGCCATCTTCAGCGCCAACGATCTCGACATCCACCTCAGCCTGCTGGCCCAGCCCACCAATGCCTCCACCACCTGCTGCGATGAGGAGGACCTGGTGCTGCGCCCCGAGGTGTTCCTCACCCGGGCCGGTGATTTCGAATCGCGCGATGCCACCCACCCGGATGGCGCCGATTCCTGGATCCGCGTCGCCGATGTGGGCCGCTATCAACCCGCGGCCGAGGCTGTGGATCTCCGCGTGGCCCTGGAGCGCTTCAGCGCCGTGGCGGCCGGCGGCGACGAGGCCTGGGTGCTCAAGCTCGCGGAGGGCAACTTCGGCTACGCCCTTGGTCGCTTTGAGGCTGCGATCAGCGATAGCGAAGACGGCCTGATCCTGCGCAATGCCGCGGGCACTGCGGTGGCGGAAAACCAGGTGTGGCTGGAATGGGATGGCAGCCGCACCGGCTTCGCCCTCTACGACGCCGCCGCAGGGGGCTCGCGCCTCACCGCCGCGGTGAGTTCAGCCACCGCCGAGATCCGCCTGCAGGTGAGCGCGGAAGCTCTTCAGGATTCCCTGCGGGTGCGGCTCAGCCAGGTGGATCCGGCCCGGCCCCTGCAGGCCCGCGACGGCCAGCCCCTCGATGGCCTCTTCTACTTCACGGTGGAGGCCGACGACGGCAGCAGTGGCCCCGGCAAGTTGCGGTTGTTCAGCGATGCGGAGCGCTCCCAGCAGCTGCAGTTCTTCCGTCCCACCGCCGGCGACATCACCATCGAGCAGGCGGAGGTGGGTTCGCAGCTCGACTTCGCCAGTGGCCGCTATGCCCTCGATGGCAACCGCGCCGTCCAGATCCGCGATGCCTGGGCCCGCTTCAGCACGCCCGGCGGGCTGCGGGCGATCGAGCTGATCGCCTCCACCGACGACCAGTCGATCAGCGCGGCACTGGAGCGCCAGATGGACGCCGACCTGGCGGCGATGACCACCGGCAGCCTCACTGCCATTGCCATCGGCACCCTGCTGCGCAGGGCCGAACGGGAATGGGCGCTCTCCACCGACGCGATGGAGCGCTCCAACGCCGGTGGGCTCAACGATGCCAACCTGCCTGAGGAGCGCTTCGAGCGGGCCGCCGGCCTGCAGCCCTCCCAGTTGCACGATGCGGCCAACATCACCCTGGCCAAGCTGCGCCTCGGTGGCGCCCTGCGCGAACTGCTGCGCCAGGGCATCCTCAGCGAGGCCGATCTGCAGGCCTTCGCCGCCCACTACGGCGACGATCCCCGCCGCAGCCTGGGCAATTCGGATGTGGAGCAGAGTGATGGCGAGTGGGTGATCAAGCTGCCTGAGGGCAGTTTCGGCGACAGCCTCGGCGATCCGGGCCTGTTCGGCCGCGAACGGGTGGCGGTGAGCTTCAGCAGCGCGGGCGTATTCGGCCCGACCGCCTCCGCCTGGCTGCAATGGGATGCGCCGCGGAACGGCTTTGCCGTCTTCGATGCCCCGACAGGCGGCGCTCGCCTGGCTTACACCCCTGGCGCAGGCTTTGACCTGATCGCCGCGGAACTCAGCGATCAGTTCGGCAACGATCAGGTGGCTGAGCTTGATTTCGATCTGCGCATTCGCATCCTGCCGGAGAACGATCCGCGCAATCTCTACAACCCCACGGATCCAGAGTTGCCTCGTGTGGCTCCGGGTGATCCGAGCCTCAATGTGCAGACCAACCGCTTCGTGGCCGTCACCTTCCGCGGGGAGGAGCCCGTACAGGGCGGCCTGATCGTGGATCCTCCCAGCCTGGAGTGCCCGCCCGATCTCTATGTCTACCGGCTGGATTTCGGCGATGGTTTCAATGCCAGCGGCCAGGCCAATCTGCAGCTGAGCGATCTGGTGGCCCTGCTGGGCGATAGCCCCCTGTTGGAGGCCCTCGGCTCGGTGACCGATGGCTATGAGGCCGCGTTCAGCTATGCCTTCGGCATCAACGGCGGCCTGGTGGCTGGCTACGACACCCGCACCAGCGATCTCGACAACTTCTTCTACATCGACACCCGGGGGGTGTTGCCCTTCGCAGAGTGGGTGGAGCGGGCCCCCACCGATCTCTGGGGGTTCGACACCGCCCCAACGGGCTACGACCCGGGCTTCGCCGAAGCGCTACTGCGCCTGGATGCCGGCCTCGATCGGCTGCAGCGGCCCGATCGCTTCAAGCTCAGCGGTGCCGATCTGCCCGCGGGCTGGGTGAGCGAGAGCGGCGGCAGCCTTCGCTTCTCCCTGGCGGGATCCGCCAATCCCCTGGCAGACCTGCGGGTGTTCAACAGCCGAGACGCGGAGCGACCAGCGAGCCTGCTGCTGGAGCTGCAGCCGGTGCTGGCCGCGGGCCATCTGTTCGAGCGCCTGCTCGACGGCTCGGTGGTGAACGAACGCGTCACCCTGACGCTTCGCCTCGACAGCACCAATCCCGACGCTCCGGTGTACAGCGCGGCCCTGCCCGCCGGCCTGCGCCTGAGAAGCAGCGGCCTCAATGCCGCCGACCTGCGCGCCACCGCCCTGGTGGAGCTGCCCGATGCCCGCTCCCTGCTGGGCCTGGAGGCCGCCCTGGCCTTCGAGCTGTTCCATCCCCAGCTAACAGTGGCCGGGGATCAGGGGCTGGTGCCCCTCAACCAGGTGGAGCTGGGCGGCTACGCCGCCGGTGCCCTCAGCCTGCAACTCGATCAGTTGCTGGCGTTCCTCACGGCGGGCAACCCGCTGGGTTCCACGGCCGACGCGATCGGGGATGCCATCGATGCCGTCACCGACGCGGTCGACGCCGCCCTCTGCGGCCTCGACGAAGGTGCCCTCTCACCTGCCAACTGGCTGGCGATGCTCACCGGCCTGGCCGGCCGCATCGAACAGCTGCGCGATGCCCTGGTGGGCAACCTCGGCTCCGACCCGCTGATCAGCGGCGTGACCGGAGCGCTGGGCATCGATTTCAACGACATCGCCGCCGGCTTCGACACCGTTGCCGACACGGTGCGCAGCTTCACCGACGCGATCCTGCCCCCCGACGAATGGGCCCGCCGCTTCAACCAGGCCATGGATCAGGCCGGCCTGGGCGACATCACCCTCACCCTGGTGGAGCGGGCCACCCCCGATGCCTTCGCCGGTGAATGCCCCGACCACGATCCGGCGGTGCGCACGCCGTTGCTCTATCTGTTCGAGCTGGATTTCGGCGACGGCCTCGACTGGAGCGTCGGCGGCGACGACGCCAGCCTGGCCGCCCTGATCGAGCAGCTGGTCGACATCAACATCCCCGACGGTTTCGACATCCAGGCCGACTGGAACCTGGGCATCAATGTGGACGCCCGGCTCGGCTTCGGCTTCGACCTCGACGCCCGCTCGGTGGGCGAATTCCTGGTGCTGGATACGGAACCGGGTGACAGTCCCTTCAGCCTGCCGGCGGGTCTGGATCCGGCCGCCTTCGCTGCGCTCAACGCCAGCGGCACCGAACTGTTCGCCAGCGCCTGGCTGGATGTGTCCGATCTGCAGCTCAGCCTGGCGGAGCTCACCGCCCGCAGCGAACCCGGCCAGTCGCTCGTTCAGGCCGGCATTGCCGTGGGTCTGGATCTGCAGCTGCAGGGCGGCAACGGCACCAACTACCTGCGGCCGGAGCTGGTGCAAGCCGGCCAGGCCGGCGGTGTACTGGCGCTGGAAAGCGGCTTTGACGCCGATCTGCAGCTCAATCCCGCCCTGCTGCTGCAGCTGGCTGAACAACTGGGCGACGCCGCCCTCAACACCCTGGCGCCCTTTGAAGACGCCTACGAGCAAGGCCTGCAGAGCCTGGACGACGTGGGCGACCTGCTCAATTGCAGCGGCTTCGGCCTGCAGCAAGTGCTGTTCATCCTGGCCCAGCTGGAGCAGACGATCGACAACCTGCAGACCGCCATCGAGGCGGGTGTGGCCGACAACCCCCTGATGAAGACCTTCGCCCCCGATCTGGGGGCGGACATCAAGCGTTTCACCGGCAGCTTCGACACGGCGGAGCAGGCCCTGGCCGATCTGCGTGGTTTCGGTGAACAGATCCTGCCCTGGAATCTGATCCCCACCATCAACGGCGTTCTGCCGGAGTTCCTGAGCCTGAAGCTGAGCT
>Ga0194110_10006204_pt1 | contig 14048 bp, 12 predicted proteins | sample TA2Kig1200mmetaG_FD_146192 | JGI IMG/M metagenome (GOLD analysis project Ga0194110, IMG submission 146192) | Freshwater microbial communities from Lake Tanganyika, Tanzania - TA2015032 Kigoma Deep Cast 1200m | ecosystem: Environmental > Aquatic > Freshwater > Lake | place: Tanzania: Lake... | reverse complement strand
TAACCCAGGCAGGAGTACTTCAGGTTATATAAGCATAGGTATAGCCACAATGCTTAAAAATCAGATAGTTGAGTGAAAATATTCTCATATTGCGCGCGCAATAATACACTTTTAGGGTGGGTCAATTCTATTGAGCATAAGTGGGTCAATTTAAGTGAGCGTTGAGGTGTTGGTTTCCTCTGGCAATCACATGGTAAAGGGCACCGAAATAATAAATCCTTGGTCTTCGAGCCATATGTCTCTTATAGCAAAATCTGACTAATCCGTCAATACTTTATTACAATTGCCTGACCCCATTTTACAAACAATTATTTGTCGGAATCCATCCCTTTCTTCACCCTCGCAGCGGTTTTAATCACAGCAGTATTTTGAATCCTCCCTGACATATTCCCGATGGTCTCATCATTTTACCCGCTGCACCGCTGCCCAAAATAAAGAGCCACTTTCCATCCTTGATTCCCTCTGTTCCCTTTTACCAAAAATTAACTTTTTGGGGCTTGAGTAAAAGGGGGTTGATCGCAAGCTGAATCAGCGGCAGATAATCCGAAAGTGAAAAGGGCTGAGTGGCCAGTTGATTTAAAATATTGTTTTCATGAAAGGGATATGTTAAAAAAATCAAGGTGTATTCATGAGGAGTTTTTATAAGAATTGCAGGAATAAACCTTTCAGGAGGTGGCTATGTTTTATGAAGTTAAGGTTCCAGAACCAAAGTCGGGCCAGAAGCAAATTTCTGCCCTGGTCGTTCTGAATCCGGCCGAATCCAGGAGACTGTTAGCAAAGGCCACGGTGGCGCTCCCGGAAGTGCGCAATGCCTGGGAAAACGGGATGATCATCATAGGCCGGGGGATTACCAATGCCTACGTCACCGAGGAGCTCTTTAATATTACCATCGAGCCCAAGGCCGGGCAGACCGCGGGCTTAATCAGTAAGGGGATTACGAACAACCATGCCGCGCCGCCGGTTTGTACATGGCATGTCATCCGCAAGGGGAAAGTGGTGGAAGGCGCAGACTCGAACGTAGAAATTTTAAACTTCGGGCCTGAAGACGTCTTCATCAAAGGGGCCAATGCCATCGATTCCAGGGGGAATGCCGGCATTTTTGCCTCTTCTTTAAAAGGAGGCACAATCGGAATGTGCTGGCCCATAGTGACTTCCCGCGGCTCTCATCTGATCATGCCCGTGGGGTTGGAAAAGCTGATCCCCTGCGTTTCCGAGGCCGCCAGGAATACAGGCATCTACCATTTCAAATATAGCACAGGGCTGCCGGCTAAACTCATGCCGGTAGAGTCGGGGAAAGTGGTAACAGAGATTCAGGCCTTTGCTTTGCTAACTGGCGTCCGGGCCTGTCACGTGGCTTCTGGCGGCGTCGGAGGCTCTGAGGGGGCGGTGGTCTTCTCTTTAACAGGAGATGAGGAGAAGATTGAAAAAGCCATGGCTTTGGTCAAATCAATCAAGGGAGAGCCTCCGGTGACTTTACCGGATAAATTTTCACTAAGCTCGCCAGTTGACTACAACTATGACGCTATGGCTCAACATGCCACATTGAAAGGAATATAAAATAGGCGCAAGGCGCAAGGCGAAATACGGAGATTACACCATATAACTTCCCCCGTTTATATCGATACAGACGCCGTTGACATAGCTGGCGTCCTCTGAGGCGAGGAAGGCGATTACGGTAGCCACCTCTTCCGGCTGGGCCAATCGCCTCAGAGGAATGCCGGCGAGGATCATCTGGCGCTCTCCCTCTGTGCGGGCTTCCCATTTGGCTTTAACGCGATCCGTGAGCACGATGCTAGGCGCCACGGCGTTGACGCAGACTCCGTGTGGGCCCAGCTCAACCGCCATGTGCTTGGTGAATCCCTGCAGGCCGGCCTTGGCAGCTCCATATTGAGGCCCGGATATGCGGCTGTAATTCCGCCCGGCAAAGGAAGAAACATTGATAATCCGCCCAAAACCCTGCCGCTTCATGACTGGCGCTGCCGTCCGCACACACAAAAAGGCCGACTTAAGGTTCAAGGCCACTGTGTAATCCCATTCCTCCGGCGGGATCTTTTCCACCGGCATGGTGGCTGTGCCCAGTCCGGCATTGTTGACCAAAATGTCCAGCCGCCCCCATTCTTCCACTACACGGTTAATCATCTCCTGAACCTGAGCGGCGTCCAGCACGTCACCGGGGACAACCAGGGCCTGGCCGCCCTCTTCTCTGATACTGGTTGCCAGGCATTCAAGGTCCGATACTGTGCGCGCGCTTACGGCCACCAGGGCGCCGCGCTTAGCCAGCACTTTGGCCGTGGCCGCTCCGATGCCCCGGGAAGCTCCCGTAACCAGGGCAACACGATTTTGCAATAACATCATCACACCTCTAAGTTTATTTAGAAATAACTGTCTGCTAAAAAAAAGGTTATCGAAGGGAAAAATTTGTAACAGTTTAGCCACTTGAAAAGCTGTCAAATCCCCCTTCATCCCCCTTTTTCAAAGGGGGAAAAGGCTGAATCTTTTATCGAATTCCAATAAAAAACTTCTCCTCCCTTTGCAAAAGGGAGGTCGGGAGGGATTTCTGGGCAGGCCTTTTCAAAACGCTAAATTGTTACAAAATTTTAATATGGATCCACGATTCACTTCAAGCATAGTTTACAGTAATCCTTCCTGTCAAGTCATTCGTGATCATCAATCCTCTTCAGGTTGAATCCAATACTTGATTTTATTTTTCTTCCTCAAGCCTTTTTCTTACTAAAACTTGTTCGGGTATTCCCTCTGTGTTATTATGGCCTGGCGCATCCATAGCATGACGAACGGCCTGCGTTCTTTTTGGTAAAGGCAAGTGGAATGGGGGTAAACATGTCCAGTGCGCTCAAGTTTTTTTTTGAGCCTAAAAGCATTGCCGTAATCGGCGCATCGAAAACTCCAAGGAAAGCCGGTAATGAAATCCTGGTGAATATGCTGGCCAATGGCTATGCCGGCAAGATTTTTCCAATTAACCCGAGCGAAGAGGAGATTATGGGCCTGAAGTGTTATCGCTCGGTAAAAGAGATCCCCGGGGACGTTGACCTTGCCGTTTTCATCGTGCCGGCAGAGAAGACCATAGAGCCGTTAAGGGAGTGCGCCGAGAAAAAAATCCCGGCGGCAGTGATCGTTTCCGGGGGATATGCCGAAGTAGATCAGGAGGGCGCCAGACTGCAGGAAGAGATTCTTTCTCTGGCCAAAGCATCCGGCATGAGAATTATCGGGCCCAATACCAGCGGCCTGACCAGCACTCCCGCCTCCTTCACCACGACCTTTTTCCCTCTGGGCAAGATAAGGCGGGGACCAATAAGCTACATCGCCCAGACCGGTAATTTTGCCACCCACACCATGAAATGGATCCTGACCGGAGAGAATTTTGGAGTCGCCCGGGTGGCCGGGTTGGGCAACAAGATCGACGTGGAAGATGCCGAGGTCCTGGATTACCTGGGCCAGGACCCGGAAACGAAAGCCATTTTGATGTATGTGGAAGGATTTCGGCAGGCCCGCTGTTTCTTTGAAGTTGCTAGAAAAGTCAGCAAAGAGAAACCGGTCATAGTTCTTAAAGGAGGGCGCACAAAGGCCGGCGCTGAAAGGGCTTTTACTCATACTGCTTCCCTGGCGGGGAATGATATGATTTTTGATGCGGCCTTCAGGCAGGCCGGGGTGGCCAGGGTGAAACGATACGTGGACCTGATCAACGCCGCCAGAGGCATTGCCTTCCAGCCTCTTCCTCGCGGAAGACGGGTGTCTGCCCTGGCTCCTTCAGGAGCCATGGGTGTGGTTGTAGCCGACGCCTGTGAGTCTTTGGGATTAAGAATGGCTGCCCATTCTGAAAGGACACAAAAGAGGCTCAGGGACATCAGCGCTTCCTGGGTGGCCGTCTCTAATCCGGTGGATATGAGCGCCATTACCCCCATCCTCGGCCGCATAGAAGGATATAAGAAAGTGGTGGAAATACTTTTACAGGATGAGGGTGTGGACGCGGTTGTTCCCATTCTCCTGGCCTCAGCCGACATCGCCGTTGAACAATATAATTTTTTAGCGGAGTTGTCCTCTAACAATCCCCAAAAGCCGATCTACGTCAGCTTCACGGGCGACAAGCAACGTTACGAACAAGCCAGGACTTTCCTGGAAGACCGCTCCGTTCCTGTTTTTGTGCCCATGGAAGATGCATTCGAGACACTGGAGGTTTTATGCCGCTGCCAGGAAGCTTTGAACAGAGATCGTTGAAATTTTGCTGATCGCTGCATGCTGAATGCTTAAATGAAGGGCAGGGGTTTTTCTTTCCGGTAAGCGAGGGCCTGGCAGGAAGTAATCAGCCGTCCCTGATCGTCCACCACCTTGATGTCGTAGTTGGCGGTTTTATTGGTCCGGCTAAACTCTCTGGCTTCGGCAATGAGCCGGCTTCCCGGAGCAGGGGAGGCGACGTAGATGATATTCATGTTTAAGGCAACAGCCGTGGTGCCGTATGAGTTGGAAGCAGTCTCAAAGGCTTCATCGATCAGCGCGAATAAGGCCCCGCCGTGAGCCAGGCCGAAGATGTTTTCCATGTCCGGGGTGAAAATCATTTCCACCCGGGAATACCCTTCCTCCAGTGCTGTCAACTTAAGCCCGAATTTTTGGGCAAAAGGCTCCTTTTCAACCTGGCGAAAGATAGCTTCTTTTACCTTTTCGTCCATACCCACTCCGTTTAATCATTAATTCGCCGCCGAGGCTACGGGGATCCCTGAGAAAAAAAGTCCATGGATTTTATTACAAAGATGCCTCGCACAAAAAAACTTTATCCTTTCATATCCCGGAACCGTTCTCCGTGGTCTGTTTTTTCTCAGTATTCAAGGAGGAGGAACTCCTTTTCAAAGCCCGCTTAGCTAACTCAGAAGAATACTTTGTCCATTCCCTTACTTCCATCCCTGGCGGAAGACGCCGGATTTCGAAGCGGCAGGTCTCGGCCCCTTTGGGCATGATCTGGGTGAAGCGGGCGTCCGCGGCAATTCCGGTTTTATCCTGAAAAGCCTCCAGGAGTCCCTGGACAATGTATCTTTGCACCCGGCAGTCAAAAGGCTTGTAGTGGTCCTGGTGGGGACACCAGAGAACATCACAACTACATTCTTCATCGCTGATGACTCTGGGGAGTTCCGGTGATGCCCAAATCTCCTCGTTGATATAAGTCACAAATGCGGAAATGGCCTCTATCTCCCGCACCCCCGGCTTCTTCTCCCAGCCCTGGAGAACTTCCCTCCCGATTTCTCGCCCCAAATCGGTGAGAGCTTCGGCCATGATTGCCTGACCTTCTGCTCCGAAGCGCCTTTCGGCGCTTTCCATCATGCGCACCACGGCCAGGGCCATCATTTGCCCCCATTTAAAAAGCCGCGCTGGATCATAATCGCCCCTACCGAGGGCCAGATCTCGGGTCTTGCGGGTTGAGGCAGCAAAGTGGCGGGACAGCTTAATTCCAGACCGCTCCCATCGCTTTTCATCAATCGGTTTCGGACTCACCTTCTTCTCCTCCATTTTAGAAAAGGTAAGGGTTCAATTGGCCGGGTATTTTTCCGGGGAAAATCAGAAGATTTATTATAGATAACTTAGGAACAAATGGAAAGCAAAAGGATATGATATGATTTAAATTATACTCCCTGTTTTTTCAATAAGGTAGAATAAAAACAAAAACCGAATTTTTCTCCGGACCTGCTCAATCTCCCATGGTGGAAAAGAGGAACATTGCCTATAATATGGGCCGGGGAAAATGCTCCCTGGGTAGGTGCGAAACTATTTTTAGGGCATATAAATTTATTGTATAGGAAACTCCTTTTTTCAACTTTAATGTAGCCTGCAGCTGGATCACTTTAGACGTTTGACATATTCTTTACTTTTTTTTAATCATGGTTTTAAAAGTCTGTGATCTCTGTGCCCTCTGTGGCTAAATTTAATTAAAAAATGTTGAAATACTCACCTAAAAATCCTAAGATATTATCCAACTGAACGTCAATTTCTTTAAACCGTTAAAAACAATTTCATCGAGGCCAGATTCAGGGAGAAAGGAGGAAGAGAAAATGCAAAAGAGGGCGATTAAATGGGTGACCTGGTACATGGTGATGGCGATGCTTATCCTCGGCGTTACCCCCCGGGTGCACGCGGGTTTCTCGCCATCCGAGGCAATGACTATTTCCCAGTTTGATCGGACCGCAGACCTGAACAAGATTCAAAAAGTTTTGGAACTAAAAATGATCAGCGAAAGGCTCCGGCAATTGGGATTTTCCGAGGGAGGAATCCAGCAAAGATTGAACCAGCTAAGCGATGAGCAGATTCATCGATTGGCCTTAAAGCTGGATGAGCTGAAGGTGGGCGGGAATGGTGCAGAAGTGGTCATCTCGGTTTTTGTGATCGCCATCCTGGTGGTCATCTTGATTTATCTTTTAGGGCACCAGATTGTTGTCAAAAAAGGTTGATGATTTCGTAAAAAGTCCATCTGTCCCGCTCTGAGCGGGATTGCGCGCCTTGTCCGCCTATGGCGGAGAGCTTTTTACGAAACCATCTTATTTAATAGCCCAGCTTCTTTTCCACGTCGTACAAAGCTTGGTCGATGGCTTTTAGTCCCTCGTCTAATTCTTTCCGGGTTATAGTCAGAGGCGGGGAAAATTCCAGGGCATTATTCCCCATTCCCCTGATGATCACGCCATGCGCCCTTCCGGCCAGGGCGAGATGAAATAAAATATTTTCTTTAGCCGGGAAAGGGATGCGGTTCTTTTTATCCTTCACGATTTCAATGGCGCACCATAGGCCCAACCCCCGGGCTTCGCCGACGGTCGAGTGCCTGGTAAGATCCATCAGCCCTTCGAGGAAATACTTCCCCATCTCCGCAGCGTTAGCCACCAGCTTTTCCTTCTCGATGATCTCGAGATTAGCCAGGGCGGCGGCGCAGCATACCGGGTGGTTGCCGTAGGTGTGCAGATGTAGAAAGGTGGGAATGTTATCAGCGATCTTGCGGGTAGTGGCGGTCGCTCCCAACGGGACATAACCACTGGTTAATTGTTTGGCCATAGTCAGAATATCGGGCTTGATGTTGTAGTGCTCGGAAGCGAACATCTTTCCTGTGCGGCCAAAGCCCACGATGACTTCATCGATAATGAGGAGAACCCCGTATTTATCGCATATCTGCCGGATCCGGTCGAAGTATCCATCAGGAGGAGGAAGAGCCCCTACGCCTTGCATAACCGTTTCGGCAATAAACGCGGCAACCAGATCCGGTCCCTCAAACTGGATCAGAGAATCTAGGGCATCGGCACAGGCCAAATCACAGGCCGGATAAGTAAGGTTCAGTGGGCAGCGGTAACAGTAAGGCGGAATCAAAAAAGCATGTCCCGGGACCAGGGGGGCCATGACATTGCGCATGGGGTTTAAAAACCCTAAGGCGCTGAGAGCGCCCATGGTTTGGCCGTGGTAGGCATTCTGGCGGGAGATGATTTTAAAGCGCCTTTGTTTATTGGTCAGGTAATGGTACTGCTTGGCCATCTTGAAAGCGGTTTCCACGGCCTCCGACCCGTCGCATACAAAGCAGGTCGTAGTCAATTCGCCTGGGTAAAGCGAAGCCAGTTTTTTGGCCAGTTCAACTGCCGGAGTGGTGATGAAAAAAGCCGGAGTGAAATAATGCATCTTCATGGCTTGATCATACATGGCCCGGGCCACCTCTTCCCGGCCGTAACCGATGGCATTGGGCCTGGTGTTTCCGGCCATTAAATCCAGGTAGCGATTTCCTTCTTCGTCATAAATATAGTTTCCTTCGCCCCGGACGATCACAGGGACGTTTCCTTCCTGGATATCTTTTTTTACGGTGTTGTGCAGGAAAAGATAATTCAGGGCATCCTCTAGATTCTTTGAAGCCATTTTCTTCCCCTTTCTGCGAATCGTTATTTTGACATCTTTTACCAACTCTCTGTTAGCTTTGTCAATGTTTTAATGACCTTGCCACCATTATCTTTTCATGGTCACAAATGATTCTTCAGTTTCTGTAAGCTTAACTCTCAATTTTCCCAAATCATTCAACCTGCTCGGCCATGGCTTCGCCGAGGATTTTTAGGCCTTTTTCCAATTGTTCGTCCGTAACCACCAGCGGAACCAGGTGGCGGATTACGTTGCTGAATCCCCCGGCAGTGAGCATGATCAGGCCTTTTTCATAACAACGCTTGACAACGGCTTTGGCCAGGTCGCCATCGGGCTTGGATTTTTTCTTATCCACCACGATTTCCATGGCGTTCATGGCCCCCAGGCCGCGGACATCCCCCACGAAAGGATACTTTTCGGAGAAGGAATGGAACTTCTCCATGATCTTTTTTCCAATTTCATTGGCCCGTTCGACCAAGCGCTTTTCTTTCAGGATTTTCAGCACGGCCAGACCAGCCCGGCAGCACACCGGATTTCCCCCGAAAGTTCCGCCGACCCCGCCGTTTTCCACGGAATCCATAATCTCTGCCTTTCCGGTGACCGCGGCCAGAGGCATTCCCGCGGCCAGGGACTTGGCCGTTATCAGGATATCCGGCTCCACTCCGGAATGCTCGTAAGCGAACATCTTACCCGTCCGCCCAAAGCCAGTCTGAATTTCATCGATGATCAATACAATTCCGTGGTCTTTGCAGATATTCTGCAATCTTCCCAGATATTCTTTGGGCGGAACGATGAATCCCCCTTCGCCCTCCACAGGCTCGATGATTATGGCCGCGATGGATTCAGCGGCGGCATAAAGATCAAAGAATTTTTCACTGATGAACTCCGCACAATAAATATTGCAGGAGGGATACGTCAGGTTATAAGAGCAGCGGTAACAATAGGCATAAGGAACCCGGTAGACTTCGGGCGAAAAAGGCCAGAATCCGTACTTATAATATTTAACTTTGCTGGTTAGGCTCATGCCTATGGCTGTCCGGCCGTGGAAGGCATTTTCGAAACAGAGAATACCCGGACGCCTGGTGTGATATTTGGCGATCTTGACGGCATTCTCCACTGCCTCAGCCCCGCTGTTGACGAACATGGTCTTCATGGGAGATATTGGGGAAACGAGTTCATTCAGCTCTTTGGCCAGGGCGATATAGGGTTCGTACATCTGGACCATAAAACAACTATGCAAGTATTTTCCGGCCTGGTCGCGGATGGCCTCGACAACTTCATCGGGGCAGTGGCCGACATTGAGAACCCCGATCCCCCCGGAAAAATCCAGGAATTCCTTCCCCTCTACATCCCTCACCACAGCGCCTTTGGCTTCAGCAATCATTGCCGGAAGTAAAGTGTACACTCCCTTAACTACATGGTCCTGTCGAAGTTTGACGAGTTCTGACTTGTTCATGTTCCCCTCTTTTTCAAAGAATTTCTAATTACCAGAGGTTCTTGCAAATCTCAAAATCTGTCGCTCAACCGTCATTCCGGGCAAGCGAAGCTCTGCACCGCATGATGTACAGGGCGAAGCGCGACCCGGAACCCAGATTTTTCAGGCTGCCCTGGATTCCCGCTGAAGTTTACCCTCGCGAAAGGGGGGGTGGGAATGACGGTGTTTAGGTCTTTTGCAAGAGCCTCATCATAGATGCCGCAATACTTTTTAAATACTTTTTTTATTCCTTCATGTCAATAGAATTCATTAAAGGGTTTGTATTTATTATGGGGAAGAGATTTTCCTTTGTGGATATTGAGGACGACAAAGCGGACATCGTTCTGAAGCAACTTGATTGTATAGGAATTTCTTTTTTTAACTTTAGTCCGCATTAGGCGGATCACTTTTGAAACTTATCTTTCCCTTGTTCTTAATTATGGTTTTAAAACCTCTGTGATCTCTGTGCCCTCTGTGGCTAATTTAATTGTATAGGAATTTTCTTTTTGGACACGGATGTACACAGATTATCGGGATAAAATAAAAAGGAAATAATTATCTGCGGTTATCTGTGAAAATCTGTGTCCAAATAAATTTACGCTTAATGGGGAATAGTTTTAAATCTCAAGAATGCCGGGACAAGCCAGGCTGGATGCTCCGCTACTAATGGATCATCTACGGAAGTCAAGGAGATAATACTTTAGAAATTATTTGTTTCTTTGGTTAAAATATAGTACCGTTAACCACAAATCGAAGGAATAACCCGACCCAGTATAATCATTGTTCGGGAAAGACAACTATAAAACAGCGGCAACTAATGAAGCTGCCCTTCATTGAATATGATGGGAATAAGTTTGCCTTCATCAAGTCATATTCATAAGGCAAAAGAAAGAGGCAGGTTGAACGGAAGCACTGCTACATGTAGTCAACAATGTCGCCAACATCCCTTAAACTCCGTTGCAGCGTTCCCATTAAACACGATATTGTTTCCCTGAGCTTCATTGGCGCTCCTTGTTCTATTTTTTTTGGTAAAAAAACCATATCCCAGAAGAACCCTTGAAGCTCATCCCTTTTATGATTTATTTACACTTTTGCAAGAGGCTCAGATATAATGTAAATTGATTACCTGCGAAGTGGCCCATATTTTGCGAGAGATAATGATAGCTAATAAGGGAGGCAATTAAAATTTTGATTCAGAGAATCTTCCGGGCAATTCAAAAGTGGGTGTCTGATGTTTTGGGAACCCGGGGGTATTTCCGCTATCTCGAAAAAGAAGACCGGAAAAGGTGATTAGCGGGGCAATTTTTGACATTAATTACCATAGCTCTGGGAATTTTCTATTGTGCTTGGTACTTGCAACACATCAATTGGGCTGTCTGGTATTATTCTTTTGTTTTTTTCGTTTGCGAATTAATCGGTTTGTTCCTGTTTTCCTTTTTCGCCTTTAATAGCTGGTTTCTCAGGTACCACAACCCTGAAGGCCTGGCTGTAGAAAGAACCTTCTCTGTCGATGTGTTTATCCCTGTTGCTGGTGAACCTCTTGAAATATTGAGGGAAACAGTAGAAGCAGCCGTGGGTATCGATTTCCCAAACAAGAGGGTATATATCCTTGATGACAAAGGTAATCCGGAATATCAAGAACTTGCAACGAAATATGGATGTGGTTATTTTGCCAGGGAAGATCATAGCGATGCCAAGGCTGGAAACTTGAACTATGCTTTTTTTCGGACGGAAGGGGACCTGATCCTCACTCTGGATGCCGACCAAGTTCCCCAACCCCAGATTGTCAACATCCTCATCGGTTATTTCAAGTTTCCCCAAGTCGCCTATGTCCAGACCAAACAGAATTTTAAGGTTCCCGTCGGGGATCCTTTTGGCAATGCTGACCGTATTTTTTATAATGTAATGCAAAGCGGAAAAGATAATGATAATTCAGCCTTTTCCTGTGGATCAGGAGTCTTCTATCGGAGGAAAGCCCTTAAGGAAATCGGAGGGTTCAGCACTTGGAATCTGGTAGAAGATGTCCATACCTCCATGCTTTTGCATGAGCGTGGCTGGCGCTCGGTCTATTACAATCATTCTTTAACCAGAGGCACGTCTCCTGCTGATATCTATGGAGTTTACAGACAGCGTAAACAATGGGCGGCTGACTCCTTACGAATCTTATTTTGGGACAACCCTTTTCGCCGGAAGGGTTTGACATTTAAACAGAAACTTCAGTACTTTCATCTGGGTTTTGTGTACCTGGTGGCTGCTTTTGTAATGCCCTTTTTTTTCATAACCCCGATTTATTCCCTGCTCACCCAAGAATTCATCTTGACTGCTCCAGTCTATCACTATGTACTTTATCGCTTTCCCTATTTCATTGCCATGTCCGTTGGCTATGGAATCATCAACTATCCAACCCCCTACATGAAAGCCTTCCAGATGTGGACGGGACTTTTCCCCGTCTTTATGCAAGCGACCTGGATTGCGCTTCGTTCCAGCAAGAAAAAACCCGCGTATCGGGTAAATGTAAAGACAATAGGAGAGGCAAAAGCTAAAAATCCCTGGGTGGCCATCCTTCCGCAATTAGGGATCATTTTTCTCGCTTTTTCGTCCATTATTTATGCCTTTATTGTTGGGGGTATTTTGTGGGATTGTTATCTCTTAAATTTCGTCTGGATCATCTGGTCAATTTGGACCTTGAGTGGGATTTCTCTGGCGGCGATTAAGAGACACCAATGGCCCAAAGAGGAAGCTTTGGCACAGAGAATATTTCCTTCTTTTTTTTCAAAAACAAAAGAACTGCTTTTAACGGTCACCTTATCGGTTTTCATCGTCCTTTTTTTTACTATTGGGGATATATATAAAATAGATCAATTTTTGAGCAGTTTTCGCCTTGAAATTCTCCGCCTCGTACATATTGAAAAACCTGCCACGCAACCCCCTAACGAAATCCCCAAAACCAGCAAAGTTGCTGAGCCGGGCTTAGAAAAGGTTGTTGAATATCCTGAGAAGGCATCCCTTGAATCTGGTCTTTCAATGAAAAAAGAAGAGGGGGTTAAAGATGGGCGGTGGATTATCCATGTTTTTTCTTTTAGGGGTCAGGAAAAGGCTAAGGTCTATAAGGAGAAATTGATGGCCGCAGGATTTCCCGCCTACAGCATTCCGGCAGAGGTGAAGGGGGAGTTTTGGATTCGAGTTCATGTTGGATTTTTCAATAGCCAAGAGGAAGCCCAGGAAGTCAGCAAGGAAATTCAAAAGAAGTCTATTTCCCAAGGCCCTTTCTGGATTACCAAAGTTTCGGTAAGAGAGAAGGAAAATATCCGTGGAAATTAAAGGTACCGAACTACGGGTGGGTCTTTATCTGGCGGATGATTTTTATGAAGCCCCCCGAAAAGCCTGGCGATACAACCAATTTTTCGGGAAAAGGATTCAGATACTTTCTTTTTATATCCCCTGGGGGCGTGGGAATCAAAGCCCCGATCTTGCTGGAATTCAAGAAGTCTTAAAAAGTGGCTTCATTCCCATGATTACCTGGGAACCCTGGTATTGCGTTCAGGAATTGCCAGAAGGAATACGGCCTGAGGACCAACCTAAATTTTCCCTTTCAGAGATTTTGCGGGGCAAATATGATGATTATATCTGGCAATGGGCGGTCGATCTTAAGGAGATTTCAACCCCGATTTTCTTTCGCCCAATGCATGAAATGAATGGAAATTGGTATCCCTGGGGCGGAAAGGTTAATGGAAATAGGCCGGAAGATTATGTCGAGGCTTGGGCTTATATCAGATCAATTTTCCGCAAGGCCGGAAACGACAAATTAATCTGGGTATGGTCCCCTTATGTTCATTCTTCGCCCGATGAACCCGGCAATGAAATTTGGCGCTATTTTCCAGGGACCCAGGAAGTAGACTGGTTGGGTTTGGATGGCTATAATTGGGGGGAAACCCAGGAATGGTCCAGGTGGCAAAGTTTCCAGGAGGTTTTTGAGAAAGGGTATGGCCATCTGACTCAACTGGCTCCGGAGAAACCTTTCATGATAGGAGAGGTAGGATGTGCCGAGGAAGGAGGGGATAAAAGTGAATGGATTGAGGAGGCGTTCGGGTTGTTAAGAGGAAATTTCTTCCAAATCAAGGCCCTGGTATGGTTTAATATAAAAAAAGAGTGCGACTGGCGTATTGAATCTTCCAAGAAGAGTTTCATTTCCTTTCGAAGAAACTGGAGCCTTTGTTAAACGGTTAATCTCGCGATGGATTCAAAGAGGCATGGAATGAACTTTCAAATCCCTTCAATTGTAAAAAGGAGTAAAATCACTGTATGGGGTTTCATATTGGCCTGCATTTTTTCGACTATTTTCCAGGGCCAGTTCTGTTATGCAGCCGAGCTTTCCACTTTTGCCGGGGGAGAAATTGATAATCGGGAGCAGGGGTTTTCGTACCTGGGAGTGGACTTGACTCAGGGTATCAACAAGACGATATCCATATCCGGAAGAGTAGTTCCCAATTATCTTGCTTATCAGTATTACTCGGGGGGCAATTTGGTCAGAGCGAGTTCTCCGGGGCTTTATGCGGGCGCTGGAATCAAGTTATTTTGGGGCCAGACCATGCTTGGGGTTTGGGGGGGAGCAGAATTTAGGAATACGAATCTTAATCCCGATGATACAACTGCAAGTGTGAGAGGGAGCACTTCGGCGGGGTTAATTCAGGGG
>Ga0194110_10006199_pt1 | contig 14056 bp, 9 predicted proteins | sample TA2Kig1200mmetaG_FD_146192 | JGI IMG/M metagenome (GOLD analysis project Ga0194110, IMG submission 146192) | Freshwater microbial communities from Lake Tanganyika, Tanzania - TA2015032 Kigoma Deep Cast 1200m | ecosystem: Environmental > Aquatic > Freshwater > Lake | place: Tanzania: Lake... | reverse complement strand
CCTCATCCCCGAGCTCCAGGGCCGGTTCCCGATCCGGGTCGAGCTCTCCTCTCTCGGCAAGGACGACTTCATCCGCATCCTGACCGAGCCCGAGAACGCCCTGATCAAGCAGTACCGGGCGCTCATGGCCACCGAGGGCCTCACGGTCGACATCACGGACGACGCCATCGACGAGATCGCCCAGGTCGCCGAGGACGTCAACGGCGAGACCGAGGATATCGGAGCCCGCCGCCTCCACACGATCATGGAAAAGGTTATGGAGGAGATCTCGTTCAAGGCCCCCCACATCAAGCCCAAAACGATCACAATCGATCGAGCCTACGTCCGCGCGGCTCTCAAGGACATCGTCAAGAACGCCGACCTCAAGCGGTTCATTCTCTGATGGCCCGACGCTCGCCCGCCCTGTTGCTTCTGGCCTTGGCCGCCGGGGGGGGCGGGTGCGGAAAAATCGGCGACATCCTCCCGCCGCTCGTCCTTGTCCCCCAAAGGGTCGACACGCTCGTCGGCCGCCAGTTCGGGGGGGAGATCGTCCTGGTCTGGAGGAACCCCGTCGCCTTCATCGACGGCCGGGCCCTGGGGCCGATCGCCGAGGTCGAAATCTGGCTGGCGACGGCCGCGGCCGATGCGCCGGCCGGGCCGGAGGCCCTCGAGCCCGAGGAATTCCTCGCCCGGGCCAGGCTCGTGGCCGCCGTCCCGCCGGACAAGCTCCTCCTCCGCCGGACGGCCGCGGCGGACGAGCCCCCGGCCGTCTCGTACCGGTTTCCGCTGGCGGCCAAGGACCCGGCCGGAACCGAATACATCTTCGCCGTCCGCGTCCGCGAGGCCAAGCGCAAGAAGACGTCCGACCTCTCCAACGCCGTCCGGGTCAAACCGCGCCTCGTCTCCATGCCTCCCGACAACGTCGCCGCGGCCGTCTTCCAGGACCGGATCGAGATCCGGTGGGACGCCCCGTTCGAAAATTTCGACCATTCGACGCCGGCTCAGGTCCGGGGCTACAACGTCTTCAAGCTCTCCGGATCCGGACCGGAAAACAAGCTCAACGAGGCCCCCCTGGCCGGACCACCGTTCGCCGACCGGGATTTCGTCTTCGGGCAGCCCGTCCGTTATTTCGTCCGGGCCGTCGCCGGCGGAGAGGCCGTCGAAAGCGCGGATTCCCGAGCCGTCGAGGTCGTTCCCAAGGACGTTTTCCCGCCGGCCGTTCCGACGGACCTGACGGCCTTGGCCGGCCTCGAGGTCATCACCCTCAGCTGGAACCCGAACCGCGAGCCGGACTTTCTCGGCTACAAGATCTGGCGCCGGGCCGAGGGGAGCCCGCAATTCGACCTCTTGACCGCTTCGCCTCTGCTCGAAAACGCCTATGCCGACGCCGCCGTTGAAAAAGGCCGGCGGTACGAATATGCTGTCTCCGCCGTCGACCGGGAGAAGAACGAGAGCGGCCGGTCGCAAGCGGTCTCCGAGGTCATCAAGGACCCCTGAATGAAGATCTACAGGTATTTGGACGGTAAAGCGCCCCGTTACGGCGTCCTCCGGGAGGACGCTCTTGTCCCCGTCCGGGGATCCGTTTTCGACGACTTCGTCCTGGAGGGCGCCCCGGTCCCCCTCGGCCAGGCGGCGTTGCTCGCCCCGGCCGAGCCGACGAAGATCGTGGCCGTCGGCCGCAACTACAAGGACCACGCCGCCGAACTCGGAAACCCCCTCCCCGAGGAGCCGCTCCTTTTCCTCAAGCCTTCAACGGCCGTCATCGGCCCCCGGGAGGCGATCGTCCTTCCGCCGTCGTCCCGCCGGGTGGATTTCGAGGGAGAGCTGGCCGTCGTCATCAGGCGCCGGGCCTCGGGCCTCGGAGAGGACGAGCCGGTCGAACCCTACATCCTCGGCTATGCCTGCTTCAACGACGTCACCGCCCGCGACCTCCAGGAGAAGGACAAGCAGTTCACCCGGGCGAAGTCCTTCGACACGTTCGCGGCCGTGGGGCCGTGCCTCGCCGCCGGCCTCGACCCGGGGCATCTCGAAATCAAGACGTTCCTCAACGGGAGGCTTCGGCAATCGTCCAACACAAGGCATCTCATCTTCCCCGTCCCCGTCCTTGTCCGGTTCATTTCGAACATCATGACCCTTCTCCCCGGCGACATCATCGCCACGGGAACGCCGGCCGGCGTCGGTCCGATGGAGGCCGGAGACCGGGTCGAGGTCCAGGTTGAGGGGATCGGGACGTTGTCCAACGATGTCCGGAGGAGTCCGAAATGAAATTCTTTCTCGACACGGCCAACCTGAGGGAAATCCGCGAAGTTTCGAGCTGGGGAATTCTCGACGGGGTGACGACCAATCCGTCTCTCCTAGCCAAGGAAAACGCGCCCTTCGAGGAACTCGTCCGGGCCATCTGCGAGGCCTGTCCGGGACCGGTGAGCCTCGAGTGCGTCTCGGCTCAAGGACCGGACATCGTCGCCGAGGCCCGCGGGCTGGCCAAGAAGGCTCCGAACGTCGTCGTCAAGATCCCCATTACCTTGGAGGGTCTCCGGGCCACGAAAATCCTGGCCGGAGAGGGGATCGGCGTGAACATGACCCTTGTTTTCTCTCCGACCCAGGCCCTCCTGGCGGCCAAGGCCGGGGCCCGGTTCGTCAGCCCCTTCATCGGCCGGCTCGACGACATATCGGAGGAGGGGATGGGGCTCGTCGAGGAGATCGTCCGGATCTATGAAAACTACCGTTTCCCGACCGAGGTCATCGTAGCCAGCATCCGCCATCCCCGCCATGTCGTCGAGGCGGCCCTCCTCGGGGCCGACATCTGCACGATCCCCTTCGGGGTCATCGAAAAGCTCGTCGGCCACCCCTTGACCGACGCCGGAATCGAGAAGTTCCTCAGAGACTGGGCCAAGGTCCGGGCCTGACGGCCACGTTTTTCGGAGGGCCTGCGTCCTTCGGGCCTGTCCTTTTCGTCGGCCTCATGCTATATTCATGACTGAGTTTTCCGCATAAAATGCGCATCCGCCGCCTGAAGTCGCTCATCCTCTTCGGCGCCGTGATGACCCTTGTTCTCGGGGCCGGAATCGCTCTTCGCAACATCGCCCTTGGCCAGGTCAGGAAGGCGATCGAGGCGACTTTTCATTACCAGAAAATCCGGGTCAGGGCCGTTCCTCCGGCCGTCATCCTCGAGGATGTCCGGACGGTCTCCTCCTCCCCCTTTTTCTCGGCCGAGAAGATCGTCATCCAAATCTCGACCCGGTCCCTCTTCCGCCGCGACCGCCCCCTCCGATTCGTGTTCGATCGGCCGGTCGTGCGCCTGTATGCCCGGCAAGACCGGGAGCCGAAGAGGACGGCCTCCCCGGACATCCGGCTTCCGTTCGCCGTCGAGAGCGCACACATCCGCGACGGCGAAGTCTTCTATTGGGGCCCCGGGGTGAGCCTGCTCGTGAAGGGCGTCCGGGCCTTCTTTCATCGGACCGGAGAGGCCTTCCTCCTTCGGGCCGAATGCGACGAGCACGATATCCTCCTCGAGGATTTGGCCGGACGGGTCATGGGCCGGACGAGCCTCATGCTGGAAGGGCGGGGCGACAAGCTGACCCTCCAGCGGCTGACCGCCCAGGGGCCGGACTATCTTCTCCGGGCCCGAGGCGTCATTTCCAACCCGAGGGATCCGGCCTTCGAGATCCGGGGAACGGTCCGCGGCCCGGTCGGCCTGATGGCCGATGCCCTCGACCTCCCTTTCCGATGGGATGGGGCGGCCGAGGGATCGTTTCGTCTGAATCGCCAGGCCGGGCGAACGACGATTCGGGGAAGCTTCGCCAGCGACGACCTCGCTCTCAACGAAATGGCCCTCGGCCGGACGGCGGCCAACGTCGACCTGCCGGGAGACGGGACCGGCCGGATCGACCTCCAAATCCGGAGGCGGTCAGGTCCGACCGGCTACATCGACATCTCCTTCGGGGCCGGCAGGGTTCAAGGCGAAGTCCGAGGCGTCCATCTCGATCCCGTTTTGAGGGAAGTCCATGTCCCATGGCCGGTGCGTTCCCCGGCCTGGGGACGGTTCACCCTCGACGGAAAGGCCCTGAAAGTCGAGGGCGAGTTCCGCGACGACCTCGCCCTCGAGGAGCCGGGCCGGTTCCCGTTCCGCGGCCGGGTCGCTCTCGATTGGGACGGGGGACGGAGGGTGGATTTTTCCTCCGACGGGCTGGAGTCGAATTTCGGTTCGTTGTCCGTCGGAGGGGGCCTCGTCGTCGGGGGAGATATCGGGATCGATATCCGGGGCGATGTCTCCGACGTTCCTCGGGCAAGGGATTTCGTCTCCCGCCTCCTCGGCGGGCCGCTCCCCATTCCCGAGATCCGGGGTCGGGGGACGGCCGAGGTGAGGGTGCAAGGCCGCTTCGACGCGCCGTCGGTCAGGATCGGTTTCGACCTCGCTCCGGCCGGTTTCGACCGGTTCGACACGGCGGCGGCCTCCGGGGTCGTCGACGCCGGCTCCGGCGGGGCGGCGGGTTGGGTCAGGGTGAGGGATCCGGATTTTCGCTCCGACATCCGCTTTCACGCCGCCGCCGAAGAGGTCGGCGTCTCCATCGACGAGGCCGAGGGATTGATCGAACGGCTCCTTCCTCCGCTCGGCGTAGACCTGCCCTTGACCGGGCGGGCCTCCGGGCGTTTCGAAGTCCGCGACCGGGGCCGGGGTTTGGAGGTCGGCGGGGCGTTCGCCGCCCGGTCTCTCCTTCTCGCGGGGCTGAACCTCCGGGAAGCCTCCGGGCGCCTCGAATACTCCGAGGAATCGCAGTCCGTTTCCCTATCCGACATCGCGGCCGAGCTGGCCGGAGGGCGGGTCGAGGGCGGTTTCGGGCTCGGTCTGGCCAGCCGAGATTTTTCTTGCGATCTCGCCGTCGGCGGTCTCGCTTTGGAAAACCTGGCGGCCAAACTCCGCGGTTCGGCCGGTCTTCGCCTCCGCGGCCGGGGACATCTCGACCGGGATGAGATCGGGGGGCCCTTCGAAGTCCGCGGCCTCGGATATGCCGGCACGCCGCCGCTGGAGGCGGCGGGGACTCTCAGCCTCGATTTTCGTTCCGGCCGGATCGACGTCCGGGCTCAAGGCGCCTTTGAGCCCGGCCGGAACGATTTCGAACTCCTCTTTCGATTCCCCGAGGGCGAGGGGTCCTGGTTCGCCTCGGCCAAAGGGAGTCTTTTCAACCTCGACCAGCTCATCCCCTGGCCGGAGGCCAAGGCGGAAATCCGCTACCTGGCCGAGGCCCGAAGCGGCCGGGGGCCGCTCCAGCTCAACGGCGTCGTCGAGCTGGCGGGGAGCGTGTTTCCCATTCCCGGCTTCGCCCACGCCTTGACCGATTTTTCCGGGCTGGTGACTCTTCAGAGCGGCCGGGCCACGGTCCGCTCTCTTCAGGCCAAACTCGGTGGCGGGGACGTCTTCGGATCGGGGGAGGTCCGCTTCGGGGCGGGAGGCCTGGAGGAAATCGACCTCCGGGCCGACGGGCGGGACATGGCCCTCTCGCTCTTCGAACGGACGCGGGCTCGGGCCGACGGATCGTTCCGCCTCGTGAAGGACCGGAAAGGATTTTTCCTTTCCGGAGACGTCGACGTCCGCCAACTGGCCTGGCGCCGGGACGTCGCGGAGAAGCTGGAGTTCGCCGCTTCTCCCTATCCCGGCTCCAAGCGAGGCCCGGGTTTTCTCGACGACCTCGCCCTGGACATCCGGCTCCGGGGCGAGGACAACGTCGTCATCGACAATTCCCTCGGCCGGATCGAAGGCCGGTTCGACCTGACGATCGCCGGGACGGTCGCCTCGCCGGTCATTCTGGGCGACATCGAAGGTTTGAGGGGGAGCGTCAGGTTTCAAGACCGGAATTTACGCATTCTCCGGGCCCGGCTGAGCTTCTTCAATCCCGTCGCCGCCGAGCCCTTCCTTGATTTTCGGGGCGAGACCTATCTCAAGAATTACCGGGTCACCTTCAGCTTGGCCGGCGTCCCGAGCAAGCTCCGGCCCGAATTCTCTTCTTCGCCGCCGCTCCCTCCCGAAGACGTCCTGGCCCTCCTGGCCCTGGGGGAATCCTTCAAGCGGACGTATTCGGTTGATGCCAGCGCCGGGGTCGGCACGGGCGCCCTGATCTCGGGCCAGTTGACGGACGAGGCCAAGAAGCAGGCCGAGAGGCTGTTCCGGCTGGACCGCTTCCGGATCGATCCCTTCGTCCTCGGGTCTTCGACCGACATGACCGCCCGCCTGACGGTCGGAAAAAAGATTTCCCGGGACGTCATCGTCCTCTACTCGACCAACTTGACTTCCCAAAGGGAGGAGATCGTCCGTTTGGAATGGGAGATTTCGGAGAGCTTCTCGCTCGTCGCCATGCGCGACGAATTCGGAAGGCTGAGCGTCGATGCGAAAATCCGCCGGCGGTTTTGAAGCCCTTCTCCTGCTCGGCGCGGCCGTTTTCGGGGCCGCGGCCCAGGGCGGTCCGGTCGTCTCGTCGGTCGTTGTGGCCATCGAGGGAGAGGCCGGGGCGGCGAACGTCGAAGGGCTGGTCCCGATCGCCGTCGGCCAAGCCTATTCCCTGAAGTCCGTCGACGACGCCGTCAAGCAGGTCTTCAAGACCGGGCTGTTCTCCGACATCCGCGTCCTAAAGGAAGGGGAGAGAGAGGTCCATCTAACCGTGGTCCTGACCCGGAAAAGGCTCGTCGGACGGGTGAGGTTCCGCGGAGCGGAAGGCGTCCGGAGGAGCCTCTTGACCGAGAACCTCTTCGCCCTCCGGCCGCAGAGCGATTTCAGCGAGGAGCGGCTGAGGCGGGGAGCCGAGGAAATCCGGGAAGCCTTGCGCCGGCAAGGCTATCTCGACGCCGAGGTCCGGCCGACCCCGAAGCCCGATCCTCTCCGGCCGGTCGTCGACGTGGACTTCGAAATCGCCGCCGGGCCGCGGTTCACGATCCGGGAGGTCGCGATCCGGGGCGGCCCGGCCGAGTCCGGAGGCCTGGCCGAGGTCATGGCGACCCGGGCCGGGGCGCCTTACATTCCGGCGGTCGTCAACGAAGACCTCGCCCGGATCAAGGGCCTCCTCAACCTCCGGGGATATCCCCGGGCCGACGTCGTCCTGCTGAACCGCGTCTTTCACCAAAGCGACCGGACCGTCTCGCTCGTCATCCAGGCCGAGCCCAATGAACGGATTCGCATCGAGATCCGAGGCGCGGATCTCGACGAGGCCCTGGTTCGGCCGATCTGGGAGGAACGCGTTTTTGAAAGGTGGGGGATCAACCAGGCGGAGGCCCGTCTCCTGACCGAGCTCCGGCGGAGAGGATATGTCCTGGCCATGATCGATTCGAGGATCGAAACCGGGCCGGAGGAAATCCGGATTCTCCATGAGGTCGACCCGGGACGGAAGTACCGGATTTCGGATATCGCCTTCGAGGGGGCGACGGCGCTGACGGCCTCGGACCTGCGCCGGGAGCTGGGGATCCCGCCGCGCCTGCCTTTGATCGGCGGGATCTCGGGGGAGAGGCTGTTCGAGATCCCGGAGCTCATCGAAAGCCTCTACAGGTCACGGGGCTACGTCGCGACCCTGGCGACCTTGAATTTCCGGACGGACGGAGGTTCGCTCCGGGCCGTGTTCGTCGTCGACGAAGGGCCTCAGCGGAGGATTTCGACTCTGGAGTTGCGCGGCTCGGCGATCGTCTCTTCCGATGTCCTCCGGACCGTCATCGCCGCCCGGGAAGGAGGCCCCTACGATCCGCCCCAGGTCCGGCGCGACGCCGAGCGCCTCGAAACGCACTACGCGAACCTGGGCTTCCGCGGGACGCGGGTCGAGGCCTCGGCCGCGGAGGAGACGGAGAACCTCTTCCGCGTCGTTTTCGAGATCGAGGAGGGCAAGCCGGCTCTCATCGACCGGATCGTCATCGCCGGGAACGCGGTCACCCGGCGGTCGGTCGTCGAAGACCAGCTTCTCGTCCGCGAGGGCCGGGCCCCCCGGGCCGACCTCATCCTCGAGTCCCAGCGGCGGCTGGAAAGGCTCGGCGTCTTCTCCGAAGTCAAGATCGAGGAGGTTCCTTCCGGAGACGGCTTTCTCACGCTCGTCGTCGGCGTCCGGGAAGGCGAACGGAACTACGTCGGATTCGGGACGGGATTCGAAACCCTGTCCCGAGCCGTGACTTTCGAGTTCTGGAACACGTCCCTCCGGCCCCGGGGAACGGCGGAATTCGTTCGGGCGAACATGTTCGGCCGGGCGGCCCTCCTCAGCCTTGTCGGCCAGTTCAGCCTGGCCGAGAAACGGGCCGTCGTCTCCTGGGACGAGCCGACCCTGTTCGGATGGCCGTTCCGGGCTTCCCTCAACGCCTGGTTCGAACGGGAGGAGAGAGTCAGCTATGGTTTCGACCGCCGGGGGGTCAGCTTGACGGCCTCGCGGGAAATCGCGCCCGACTGGACGTCCCTGACGACCGTCCGTTACGCCCGGACGACGCTTTATTTCCTGGAAATTCCCGAATCCGAGATCGACCGGCAATTTTTTCCTTACTCGACGACCTCGATTTCCGAGAACCTCATCTGGGACCGACGCGACGACCCGTTCAATCCCGAAAAGGGCTTTTTCCTGGGAGGCGACCTGGAGCTGGCTTACCCCCTCTTCAGCGCCGAATCGGACTACATCAAGACATACGTGAAATTTCAGAGGTTTTTCCCTCTCTGGCCGGGGGGGAACCTGAGCGCGACCGGCCGCCTGGGCCTGGGCCTGGGACGGATGCCGATCCATGAGCGGTTCTTCGGCGGCGGGGCGAACTCTTTCCGAGGACGGCTCTTCGACGAGCTCGGCCCCCGGGACCCCCAATCGGACAATCCCGTCGGCGGCAAGGCCCTGGCCATCCTCAACCTCGAATTTCGCTGGAGCCTGTTTTCCGGCCTGCCCAACTTCTCGGCGGCCGTTTTTTACGACAAAGGCAACATCTTCGCCCATCGGAACGAACTCCGTCCGGGCCGGCTGGAGGATGCCGTCGGCCTGGGGATCCGATACCGAACGCCCTTGGGGCCCCTTCGATTCGACCTCGGCTGGAACTTGGACCGGAGCTATGCCGGCCGGAACCCTCTGGTGTTCGTGACGATCGGCAATGTCTTTTAAGGATGGGGACGCGGTGAAGACGCGGATGATCCTGGCCTTGGGGGCGGCGGTTCTCCTCCCGTCCGCCGAACCGGCCCCGCTTCCGCCCCGACCTCAGGCCGAGGTCGTCAACTGCGTCGCGGCCGTGGTCAACGGCGAAATCATCACCCTGGTCGATGTCAGGATCGCCGAGACCTTCGGCCTGGCCGAAGCCCTGGCCGAGAAGGCCTCCGGCGACCCGCGCCGCGAGATCCTCGAAGCCCTCATCGACCGAAAACTCGTCGTCGGCCTGGCCGGGGAGAGGGCGGCGTTCGAAACCGCCCGCGTTCAAGCCGAACTCGACCGGATCGCCGGCCGGTTCGAGCCGGAGGAGCTCCGGCGGCGCCTCGAGCCGTTCGGTCTGAGCTTCGACGACCTTCGGCCGCATGCCGTGGAGAAGGTCAAAGCCCAGACGATCGTCGCCAACAGGTTCGAAAGAACCATCGCCGTCGGTTTGCGGGAAATCGAGGCGGCCTACGAGAACGCGTACGCCCCGGCCGAGCGGAACGCGGGCCGGACCCCCCGGCCGTTCGTCGAGATGATCGAAACGCTCGAAGCCGAGCTTCGGGTCCGGAAAGTCCGGGAGCAGTCCTCGTTGTGGGTCTTGAGCCTCCGCGACCAGGCCGAGATCGAGATCCGGCCGGATTGCCTGGGCAAGGCCGGCTCGGTTCCGGGGATCGACAGGAGGTGACGGAGATCATGTCCAAAGTCGTTTTTCTCTTCCCGGGTCAGGGCGCCCAAACCGTCGGCATGGGGCGAAGCTTCTTCGAAAACTCCGAAGAGGCGCGGCGTCTTTTCGAAACGGCCGACGATGTCCTCGGCTTCCGGCTTTCCAGGCTCTGTTTCGAGGGCCCCGAGGAAGAGCTTCGCCTGACCCGCAACGCCCAGCCGGCCCTCCTGGTCGTCAGCACGGCGGCTTTCCGCCTTCTGGGAATGGAGCCGGACGCGGCCGCCGGTCACAGCCTGGGAGAATACTCGGCCCTCGTCGCCGCCGGGGGGCTGGCTTTCGAAGACGCCGTCCTGGCCGTCCATCGCCGGGGGCGGTACATGCAGGAGGCCGTTCCCGTCGGGGAGGGGGCCATGGCCGCCGTGCTGGGGGCGAGCGCCGCCGATCTGGAGGCCGCCTGCGGCCGGGCGGCGGGAGGGACCGTCCAGATCGCCAACTGGAACAGCCCGGACCAAATCGTCATCGCCGGCCACAAGCCCGCCGTCGAAGACGCCCTCCGGATCGCCCGGCCGCCGCGGTCGGTCATGCTTCCCGTCAGCGCCCCCTTCCACACGTCTCTCATGGCCGGGGCCGAGGCGCGATTGGCGGCCGACCTGGACAAGCTGAGCTTCCGGGATCTCCGTTTCCCGGTCGTCACCAACGTCGACGCCCGGGTCGTCCGGACGGGGGAGGAGGCCCGGGACGCCCTCAAGCGGCAGGTCAGCCGTCCCGTCCGGTGGTCGGCCTCGATCGAGCTGCTGGCCGGAGAGTCCGCCGAGGTCTTCGTCGAGCTGGGGCCGGGGAAAGTCCTGACCGGACTCGTCAAGCGCATCGGAAAGGGGCGGCCGAAGCCTTTCACCGTCTGGAACGTCGAGGACTGGGATTCGCTGGAGAAGGCCCGGCGGGCTTTTCATCCTCGCTGAGTTTTTTCCCCAGGACCGCCGGTCCGAACTTGACGAAGTATTCGACCGCCGAGGCGACGGCCAGCACGACGGCCGATCCCAGCATGACCCGGCCGATGACGAACCACCCGCCCAAGGCCTTCGGACCGAGGATGTAGAAGGCCAGGGCGTAGGTTTCGAGGTTCATCTTGACCTTGCCCGCCCAGCCGGCGGGAATGAGGACGCCTTTCGAGGCCGCCATCGACCGGAACCCCGTGACGGCAATCTCCCGGCCGATGACGACGGCCGCCACCCAGGAGGGGATCCGTCCGGCTCCGACGAGACATACGACCGAGGCGGCGACGAGGAGCTTGTCGGCGATGGGGTCGAGAAGGGCCCCCAACTCGGTCGTCGTTCCGGTCAGCCGGGCGAGCAGGCCGTCGACGAGGTCGGTCAGGGCGGCCGCTAAAAAAACGGCCAGGGCGACGGCTTCGTGGCCGCGGAACGGGGTCAGGAAAACGGCCACGAAAACGGGGATGAGGGCGATCCGGAACACGGTCAAGGCGTTGGGCAGATTCATCGCCGGATAGGATAGCTGAAAACGGGCCGCCGGAAAAGGCGAAGACGAAGGGCTTTGACACGGCCGCGAGAGCGTAATAAGATTCCGGTTAAAGGAGGTTCCCCATGATTCAATTGCTCCGAAAAACGGGATTCCGGACCCCGGCGGCCGTTGTCGGGATTTTCATCCTGGCCCTCGTCGCCTTTCCCGGGCAGGCGGGAAAAGCCCCGGCTCGGGTCGTCTCGACCGACCCGGAGCAGAGGCTCATGATGTCCGATGAATTCGCGGCCATGAAGGCCGCTTCGTCGTTCAAGGACCTCAAGTGGCAATTCCTCGGCCCGACGAACATCAGCGGCCGGGTGACGGACGTCGAGGTCGCCTCGCCCAAGGGGAAAACCTACACGATGTACGTCGCGACGGCCTCGGGAGGCGTCTGGAAAACCGATAACGAGGGGACGACCTGGGAGCCGGTTTTCGAAAACGCCGTCTCGACGGCCGTCGGCGACATCGCCCTCGACCCCTCGAATCCCCAGATCCTGTGGGTCGGGACCGGAGAGGCCAACATTTTCCGGAGCTCCCAGTCGGGGGCCGGAATTTACCAGTCCGTCGACGGGGGAAAGACGTGGGCGCATCAAGGCCTCGCCGGGACGAACACGATCGCCCGGATCGTCGTCCATCCCAAGAACGGCGATGTCGTCTACGTCGCCGCCTCGGGCAATGAATGGACGAAGAACCTCGAGCGCGGCGTCTACAAGACCGTCGACGCCGGCCGGAACTGGGAAAAAATCCTGTCGGTCGACGCGGAGACGGGGGCCATCGACCTCGTCATGGACCCCCAGGACAACAACGCCCTGTACGCCGCGACTTGGCAGCGGACCCGGAAGAAATGGAACGATCCGAGAAATGACGCCTCGTCGTCCGGCAGCGGCGTCTGGAAAACGACCGACGCCGGCCGGACCTGGAAACAGGCGAACCACGGACTCCCCGAGGCGAAGTTCCGCGGCCGGATCGGCCTCGACCTCTGCCGGACCAAGCCGAACGTCCTCTATGCCTTCGTCGATAACTATGAAAAGGCGCGCGAGCCGAGCGAAGCCGAACGGACCGACAGCTACGGCCTCCCGTCGGCGGGGATCATCAAGGGGGCGACGGTCTTCCGGTCGGACGACAAGGGCGAGACCTGGCGGCAGACCGGTCCCCACATGGAGAGCCATTCGGGGACTTATGGGTGGGTCTTCGGCCAGGTCCGGGTCGACCCCAACGACGAGAACACGGTCTACACGATGGGCCTCCGGCTCAATGTTTCGACAGACGGCGGCAAGTCCTTCAAGGCCGTCCCCGGACCCGGCGTGGACCACCACGCCCTTTGGATCGACCCGGATCATTCGGCCTACATGATCAAGGGATTCGACCAGGGCCTCGCCGTGTCGTATGACAAGGGGAAAAATTGGCGCTATTTCCGGGATCAGATCCCCGTCTGCCAATTCTTCAACGTCAATTACGACATGGCCTCGCCGTTCATGGTCTACGGCTCGATGCAGGACCACGGCAGTTTCCGGGCGCCCGTCGACCTCAGCCGGGGCCGCGACCGGATCCCCGCCCAGGCCTTCGAAGGGGCTCCGGGCGGCGAAGGCTCGAACCACGCCATCGACCCCTTGAATCCCAACGTCGTCTACTCGGCCGGTTTTTACGGGACGATCAGCCGGACGGAGTACGACCGGGCCGGGACGGTGCCGGGACGGCCGTTCAGCAAGTCGCTCCTCCCGCGGCCGTTCGAAAACGAACCCCGGCTCCGCGGCCAATGGCTGGCGCCGTTCATCCTCTCGCCCCACAACCCGAACATTCTCTATCACGGGATGCAGTTCCTCTTCCGCTCCCTCGACCGGGGCGACACATGGGAGAAGGTCAGTCCCGACCTGACCTACGCCACGGCGAGCGAGATGGGCGACATCCCGTACCACACCCTATTCGCCATTTCCGAGTCGCCCCTCCGCTACGGCCTGATCTATGCCGGAACGGACGACGGCCGGGTCTGGGTGACGAGGGACGGGGGCAAAGCCTGGACCGAAATCACGGCCGGGCTGCCTTACCAGAAGTGGGTCAGCCGGCTGGCCGCCTCGCAATACGACCTGGCCGCGGTCTACATGACCCAGAACGGCAAGCGCGACGACGACGTCGCGCCCTACGTCTGGAAGTCCGTCGATTACGGGAAAACATGGACCGACATTGCCAAGGGCATCCCCCTCGGGCCGGTGAACGTCATCCGCGAGGATCCCGTCGACCGGAACATCCTCTATGTCGGAACGGACGGTGGTGTTTTCGTGACGACCGACGGGGCGAAGACATGGAAGATGCTCGGCGGAAACCTGCCGATGGCCTACGTCCATGACTTGGTCATCCATCCCCGGGACAATGTCATCGTCATCGCCACCCACGGCCGGGGGATGTGGGCCCTGGACGCCAATCCCGTCAACAACAAGGATAAACGCCAGGCCCGGTTCTTCGGAGGCGACTAAGGCCTCTCCGCGGCCTCTCTGATGCTGACCGTCGAATATTATCAAGGCGCTCGGGGCGTGTCGCGGCGACATGACCATCCTCTAACCCCGGCCCCGGGGAACCAGTCCCGTCGGTTCCCCCCATCGGCTAAGCCGATGGGACCCCCTTCCGCTACGGGGTCGCGAGGACGGCCATGCCGCCGCCTGACACGCCGGGTTCCTATCTCGTTCCGGCCGTTCCTTTTTGCGGCGTGCGATTGAGGATGAAAGGCGGATATTCCCGTTCAATGGCCGGCCGCCGAAACCATTGACATAGACTCGGC
>Ga0194110_10006198_pt1 | contig 14057 bp, 13 predicted proteins | sample TA2Kig1200mmetaG_FD_146192 | JGI IMG/M metagenome (GOLD analysis project Ga0194110, IMG submission 146192) | Freshwater microbial communities from Lake Tanganyika, Tanzania - TA2015032 Kigoma Deep Cast 1200m | ecosystem: Environmental > Aquatic > Freshwater > Lake | place: Tanzania: Lake... | reverse complement strand
CGTCGCCGCGGTGTCGAGCCCGCGGGCGGTGAGCGTCTCGCGGTCGTCGACCACGACCGGCTCCTCCGGCGCGCGTCGGGCGCGATCGGCCAGCAACGCGGAGAACGTCTGCGCCGTCATCACCGCGTCCGGGCGGAAGCGTGCGCGGCGGTGCCCGAGGAGGAGGACTGCCCGATCACGTCGCGGTAGAACGCCTCGTGCGCGCGCGCGGCGGCATCCCACGTATGCGCCCGGGCCAGGCGCCGGCCCGCGTCGCGATCCACGTCGCCGGATGCCGTGAGCGCGCTGCCGATGCGGAACGCGATCTCCTCGGGCGTCGAGGCGTACAGGACGGCATCGCCGAACACCTCCCGGATGACGGGGAGATCGCGGGCCACCACCGTCGTCCCCGCGGCGAGGGCCTCCATGGCGGCCAGACCGAAGCCCTCCTTCGTGGAGACGAACCCGAGCACCCGTGCCGCTGCGACGAGGGCGGGCAGGGCGTCGTCGTCCACGGTGCCGAGGACCGTCGGGACGATCCCCAGCTCGGCGGCGCGGGCGTCGAACGCCGCGCGGTAGTCGCGGTAGTCGAACAGCGTCTCCCCTCCGCCGAACACGAGCCGCAGATCCGGATGGATCGCCCGGACCCGGGCGAACCCCTCCAGCAGGTCGATCGAGCCCTTGCGCGGCTCGATGCCGCCGAGCGCGAGGACGTAGTCGCCGAGCTCGGACGTCCAGCGGTCGCGCGCGGGGGCGGCATCCGATCCCGCTGCCTCAGCGAAGCGCGAGGCGTCTACGCCGTTGGGGATCACCTGCGGACGAAGGCCGTAGAGCCCCTCGACCTCCGCCGACACGGCCGCGGACACGCTCAGCAGCGCCACCGGCTCCCGGACGGCGCGGTCGTGGCACGCGACCAGCTGGGGCGTGGTGAAGGCGTCGAGATGATGGACGGTGCGCAAGACCGGGATGCCGCGGCGCAGGGCGGCGTTGGCGGAGATGCAGTCCTGGGCGTGGACCACGTCCGCGTCGGTGTCGAGCGCGGCGGACATGACGTCGATGGACCGCTCGATGCGCTCGCCGACCCCTTCGCCGTCCCGCGCCGCGAACGGAACCACCCGCACACTCACCTCCGGCCGCACCCGGCGGAAGAAGGCGGTGTCCTCGCCGCGCCCGAGCGTCCACACCTCGACGTCGTTCCCCCGGGCGGCGAGCGCCTCCGCGAGGGCGAGCGTGTGCACGACGCCGCCGCGGGGCTTGGTGGAGTAGGTCAGCAGTGCGATGCGCAACGGTGTCCTCCCTGCGTGTGCGGCGGTCGGGGCGGGGGCGGGGCCGTCAGACCGGCGCGTCCCGGCGGTAGGCGGGGGAGACGCGCTGAGCGAGGTGGTTCAGCGAGCGGCGGGCACGGGCGATGTCGCCGGCGACGTCGGCCTCGGCGACGGCCAGACCGCCCTTCGCCCACGTCTTTGCGACGATCTCGCCCGCGGGATCGACGACCTTGGCCTGTCCGAGGAAGCGCAGCCCCCCGAGGACGCCGGTCTGGTTGGACGAGACGAGGTAGACCTGGTTCTCCGCGGCCCGCGCGCAGTCGTACAGGTCGAACAGGTGCGCCTGACGGTCGTTGCGGATGCGGTCGGACCGGTCGGTGACGCTGGCGGGCCACGCGCTCAGGCACGCGATGATCTCCGCCCCGTCCAGGGCGAGCGACCGCGCCGCTTCTGGGAAGGTCTTGTCGAAGTCGATGAGCATGCCCAGGCGACCGACGGGGGTGTCGAAGGCCTCGAACGCCGTCCCCGGCTCGTACACCTCGCCCTCGCCCAGGGGCAGGTGCACCTTGCGGTGGGTGCCGAGGACCCCCGAGCCGGTGACGCACACCGCCGTGTTGTACCGGCGCTCGCCGCCGTCCTCCACTGCCCGCTCGGCGATGCCGAAGCACACCGTCATGTCGCCGGCGAGTGCGACGATGGCGGCGACCTCCGGTCCGTCGATCTCCACGGAGTGGGGGACGCTGTCGCCGTCTCCCACGGGGTGGTGCAGGTCGAGGAGGTAGCCGCCGATCGTCGCGTCCGGCAGCACGAGCAGGTCGACGCCTCGCGACCGCGCGTCCGCGACGATCCCGGGAAGCTTGGCCAGCGTACGCTCGACATCGCGCCCGAAGTGGGCCGCGACGGCGGCCATCGTCACCGATCCCATGTCAGCAGGCTAACGGGACCCGGCCTCACCGCACGGCGAGAGCCGACGCGGCCGCGTCGACCTGCGCCGCCACGTGGGCGGCATCCCGGGCGATCGCGTGGAACCGGCCCGACCCCCACGTGTGCAGCCACGGCAGCCCGACGAAGAAGAACCCGGGCTCGGCGGTCACACCCCGGTCGTGCACGGGATGCCGCTGCGCGTCGAGCACCGCCAGGTCTCCCAGCCACGACCAGTCCGGCCGGAACCCGATCGCCCACACGACGGCGTCGATCTCGTCCAGGCCGACCGAGGTGGGTCCGGGCGCAGGGGCCCAGACCGGGCGGTAGGGCGGCTCGGCCGGCGCGTCGATGCCCTCACGCGCGATGAACGCGTCGATGTCGCGCTTGATGGAGGCGGCCACGTCGTCGGCGTGGTCGAGGTTCGCGGCGAGCGCGTCGTCGAAGTGCAGCCGGCCCCCGGTGATCCCGACGACGCGTCCGTGCAGCGCCATGCCCTGCGCGGCGAACGCGCGCAGGTCGATGTCGCGCCCGCCGTCGCGCCCGGTGACGTAGTGGTTGGTCGCCGCGCGCTTGGCGGCGGCCTGCGCCCCGACGGGGATGTCGTAGACCCCCATGTCGGCCAGCCACGTCATGCAGTCGCGGCCCCGGTAGAAGCGGGCGACGCGAGGGGCCCGGCCCACGGCCAGGTGCACCCGGCGTCCCTCCAGGTGCAGGTCCTCCGCGATCTGCGTGCCGGACTGGCCGGTCCCCACGACGAGGACCGTGCCCGGCAGCTGTCCACCGTTGCGGTACTCGTGCGAGTGCAGCTGTCGGACCGACGGCGGCAGGTCGGCGGCCCAGGCGGGCACGAGGGGCTCGTGGTAGCCGCCGGTGGCGGACACGACGGCGTCGGCCGAGACGGTCCCGGCGGTCGTGGTCACGAGGAAGGCGCCGTCGTCGCGCCGCGTCACCCGCTCCACACCCACCTGCTCGGCCACGGGGGCGTCGAAGGTGTCGGCGTAGCCGCGGACCCACGCGTACACCTCGTCGCGCCGCATGAAACCGTCGGGGTCGGGCCCGGCGTACGGGTACCCCGGCAGACGGCACTGCCAGTTCGGTGTCACGAGGGTGAAGTTGTCCCACCGCCCGTCCCGCCACTCGTGGGCGATGGAGGACCGCTCCAGCACCACGTGGTCGACCCCGCGCTCGACGAGGTGCCGGCTCACCGCCAGCCCGGCCTGCCCGCCGCCGACGACGACGGCCGAGTAGTGCCGGCCCGCCTCGATCTCGACGGGGATCACGCGGGCACCGCCGGGAGCGGAGGCTCCATGGCGAGGACGAGGACCTCGCCCGTCCCGTGGCCGTCCGCGGCTCGGGCGATCTCGGCCCGCGAGGCCGCGGCCGAGGTGCACGCGAACCCGTAGGCCGCGCGCACCCGCTCGCCGGCGATGTCGAGCGCCTCCCGCGCGCGCGAGACGAAGTCCGCGACCGGATAGCGCTCGCCGGTGACGAGGAAGTCATGGACCACGAGGCTCGGCGAGTAGTGCGAGGTCCGCACCCCGTCGGGCCACTCGACGGTGAAACGCATTTCAGGCATGAGCGAGCTCCCGCCACCCGTCGACCCCGGCGCCGTCGGTCCGCGTCACGGGGCCGTAGACGTCCGGACGCCGGTCGCGCAGGTGGAACATGCCGCCGCGCATCGCCCGGAACGTCTCCGCGATGTCGATCTCGGCGATCGCGAGCCCCGTGCCGAGGAGTGTCGTGGCGAGGATGTTGCCGCCCGGGTCGACGACCTTCGCGTTGCCGACGTAGCGCAGCGACCCGAACGTGCCCGACTGATTGGATGCCATCCAGAACACCTGGTTGTCGAGAGCCCGCGCGATGTCGAATTGGTTGAACCGGTAGGTCCAGCGATCGTCCTGCAGGTTCTCCGCGGTCGCGGTGCGCGCCGCCGGCCAGGCCGACATGCTGACGATGATCTCGGCGCCGTCGAGGGCGAGCATGCGCGCGGCCTCGGGGAACGCCTTGTCGTAGCAGATCTGCATCCCGACCCGCCCGACGGGGGTGTCGAACGCCGCGTAGGCGTCGCCGGCCGAGTACGACATGTTCTCGCCCAGCGGTTGGTGCACCTTGCGGTACGAGCCGTAGACGGTGCCGCCGTCGAGGCACACGGCGGCGTTGTACCGCGTCTCCCCGTCGTCGGCGAGCTCGCAGAAGCCGATCGTAAGGATCATGTCGCCGGCGATCTCCTGCACCCGGGCGATCTCGGCGCCGTCGAGGCGGATGGCCGGCGGCATCGACCGGGTCGTCGTCTTGACGGTGTCGCCGTGGTTGCCGAGGGACGACAGGTACCCGCCGATCGCGGCCTCCGGGAAGGCCAGGAACGACACCCCCGCGGCCCGCGCCTCGGCCACCAGATCGGCGATGAGCGCGTAATTCTGCTCCAGGTCCCGGGTGAAGTTGGCCGAGACGGAGGCGACGGTGATCGACACGGCGGACCTCAGAGGTTGTAGACGGAGTTGATGATCGCGCCCTTGCGGGCGTAGTAGATGACCGCGTCCTGCACGTCGAGCGGGTGCGCGGGGATGACGCCCTCGATGATGTCCTCCTCGCGGATGCCGTGCAGCGCGAGTCCGAAGCGGCAGCAGTAGACCGTGCCGCCCTCCTTGATGAACGTCTCGAGCGAGTTGTTCATGTTCAGCTCGCCGGGGAAGCCCGCGTCGCCCGTGGTGGGGAAGCCGCGGTTCGCGGCGGCCGCGAGGGTGCCCGGGCCGTAGAGGTAGATCGCCGACTCGAAGCCCTTCCGGAGCGCGCGGGTCGCCTGGAGGATCGCGACGAAGCTCACCGAGGACTCGTGCGGGATGCCGTGGATGAGGGTGAAGTAGCTCTCGCCGTTCTCCGCCTGGAAGTCGGGGAACAGCTTCGTGGAGCCGTAGATGTTGCTGCCCTTCGGCAGCGACGGGTGGGGGATCTCCTTGAGCGAGGCGGCGATGTTCTCCGCGATCTGCGCGTCGAGGTCAGAGGTCATGATGATGTCCTTCGCGTCGGTGGTGCAGGGGTGGAGCAGTCGGGTGTGAATCGGTTTCCCTGTTCCCAGCGTGGGCGCCGGGCGTTTCGGAATGGTTTCGGTCGGAATGAGGTCGTGTTACGCCGCACCGAGACCGGTGGCGCCGGAGTCGACCGCCCGGGTCTCGACGCCGTCCGGCCAGCGGAGGGTCACCCCCGGGGCGGTGGTCAACTCGCCGACCGTCGCGGATGCGGCGAGCGGGGAGGCCAGCGGCGGCGCTCCGGCCGTCACCATCCCGAAGCCGGGGAAGCACGTCATCCAGTCGCCGAAGGCCACGCCGTCGGGCGCGGGGACGGCGGCCACGTCGATGCGCGCGCCGGTGCCGGACGCCTCGGCGAGCATCGCCGCGGTGCCGACGATGCCGGCCATGCTGACGTCCTTCGCAGCGGCGGGACGGTGGCCGGGGATGAGCCCCGCGAGGTGCCGCAGCTCCTCGCCGGTGCGGGACGAGGTCGAGTCCCACTGCCGCCCCTCGAAGCCGCGCCGCCAGCGCCCGTGCAGGTCGACGGTGAGGCCGAGCGGGTGTCCCGCCCTTCCTCCGCCGCCGGGGACGGGGGAGACGGTCCGCCCGATGGCGGTGACCGCGAGCGAGGGCGACGCGCGCACCTGCGTGTGCCCGCCGAGGATGGGCACGCCCCAGGCCACGGCCGCGCTGCGCAGTCCCGAGACGATGCGACGCACCGCCGACGGGGTGGGTGCCGCGACGGCATCCATCAGTCCCACCGCCCGCGCCCCCATCGCGGAGATGTCGTTGACGTTGACGAGCACACCGCACCACCCGGCCCACTCGGGGTCCTTCTCGATCATCGCGGGCAGGATCGCGTCGGTCGCCACGACCACGTCCGTCCCGGCGACGAGGGCGCCGTCGTCGCCGATCCAGCCGGCACCGCCCAGTCCGTCGGGGTGGTCGTCACGCAGCCCGGCGAGGACGTCGCCGAGCGGGAGCTTCGTCGCGGCGACGAGCTCCGCGATCCGGTCGATCGGCCAGCGCATGCGCACGTGGGGGACTCCGGAGATGGATGCCTCTCCCCACCGCAGCCATCCGAGGCGGCGGAACAGCGACTCGTTCGGGATCTGCACGGTCGCCTCGAAGCGCAGGACGCCGCGGCGCAGCGCCTCCCGGCAGGCGGCGCGGACCAGCTCCGGGCCGATGCCGCCGGCGTGCCGAGCCGTGCGGCGGACCACGAGCCGCCCGCCGGTCCACCAGCCGATGTCGCGCGGGGTCGCGGGGGCGAGGCGGACGCCGCCGAGGACCTCGCCCTCCGCGGTGACCGCGACGAGGACGATCGTCCGCGGATCGTCGTCGACGTCGTCGCGGTCCGAGCCCGGGAACAGCCCCTGCTCGGCGACGAACACGTCGCGGCGGAGGTCCCGGTACGCCCGGACCTGGCCGGGGTCCGCGACGCGGATCTCCCACGCCGCCGCCGCCTGCCGCGGGAGCGCCCCCGTCAGGACGGGCAGGTCGAACATCACGCGCCCGCCGTCTTGAGGATGCTGCACGCCCCGCACGCGGCGCACCCGGCGCGCTGGTCCTCGCCCCGCATGCCCGCCGCCTGCAGCAGCGCCGCGACCCGTGTCGTGATGTGGTCCACCGTGGCGCGGTGGGGCGCCGGCACCCGGTCCACGTCGGTGGCGAGAGTGCCCTTCAGCGGGCGGAACGGGACGACGAACGGGTACACGCCCATCTCGATGAGCTCACGGGCGCCTTCGACGGCGGCATCCGGCTCCTCGCCCATGCCGACGATGAGGTAGGTCGACACCTGGTTCCAGCCGAACACCCGCACCGCCTCGCGCCAGGCGGCGCGGTACTCGTCCAGGCCGACCCGCGACTTGCCCGGCATCCATCTCCGGCGCACCTCGTCGTCCATGGACTCGACATGGATGCCGATGGACCGGGCGCCCGCCTCGTACAGGTCCGTGATGGCCTGGAGGTCCGCCGGCGGCTCGCACTGCACCTGGATCTCGAGCTGCGGCACGGCCGCCTTGACCGCACGCACGCAGCGGGCGAGGTGCTTCGCGCCGCGGTCCCAGCCGTTCGACGTGCCGGTGGTCATCACCATGTGGGTGACGCCGTCCAGACGCACCGCGGCCTCGGCGACCTCCGCGAGCATGGCCGGCGTCTTGACGGCGATGGTCGTGCCCGCGTCGAGGGACGCTTCGATGGCGCAGAAGCGGCAGCGCTCGCTCTCGTCGTACCGCACGCACGTCTGCACGACCGTCGTGGCGAGGACGTTCTTGCCGTGCAACTTGGCGATCTTGTCGTAGGCGACGCCCTCGGACGTCTGCAGGTCGTAGAACCGCGGGCGCACGACCGGCGCGACGTCGAACCCGAGGTCCGCGCCGTCCCGGGTGAGGCGCCCCGACGCGGACACGACGTAGGGACTGTTCGGATTCAGGGGGATGGCAGCGCCGTCGCCGTCGATCACGAAGTGACCGTCGTCGCTCGGACCCGCCCCGCCGGACCGGCGGACCGGGGCGTCGCTGCGGACGCCCAGCAGAGCGAGACTGACCCGGGTCGCGACACGATCCGGATGGATGTCGGTGTGGACGGCTTCGTTGGTCATGCCCCCAGTAGAGACCTCGACTGTTTCCGCACGACGACCACCGGATAGCAGTCGTGTTTCGCGGTGGACGGGTCGTCGTATCGCGTCCGGCCCGCGGGCGGTGGGGCGGTCGGGGCGGTCGGGCGGGAGAGTCGGATTCGGGGAGCGGGAGCCGCGGGCGGGGAAGAACCGCGAGGGGCCGCGACGTTGCACCATGCATGAGCGACTGGACCACCGCCAAGCCGTACTTCGAGACCACCGCCGTCGCGCACCTGTCGACGCTGATGAAGGACGGGGCGCCCCACTCCGTTCCCGTGTGGGTCGGCGTCGAGGGGGAGCGGCTCGCCTTCTTCACCGAGGCGGGGGCGCTGAAGGACCGGAACCTGCAGCGCGACCCGCGCGTGGCCGTCTCGGTGACCAAGCCCGACGACCCGCTCGCGATGGCGTTCGTCCGCGGCACCGCCGTGGAGCGACTCGAGGGCGCCGCGGCCCTGGAGGTCGTCGACCGCATCTCGACGCTCTACACCGGCGAGCCGTACCCGATCCGCGAGAACTTCGTCGCCTGGCTCGTCGAGCCCGGGCGCGCCTGGGCGCGCGCGTACGACGAGTGACGCGGCCGGCCGTGCCGGGCTTCGCAAGAACCGGCTCGCGCAACTCCGGAGATCCGCGCCGCCGTCGCGCCGAATCGCGCCGGTTCGCGCCGGTGAGCGCGCACACGCGCACGGACTCCGGAGTTCGGCGAGCGCGCGCACGCGCAAGACTCCGGAGTTCGGCGAGCGGCTGCGGGCGCCCCGGCCCCGGCGCCGCCCCGGTCAGACGAGGGCGAGGGGCAGTACGCCCAGCAGCAGGATCAGCGGGGCGATCACCGCGCCGAGCACCACGAACCGCGACCAGCGCACCTCGACGCCCGCCGCGACGAGGCGGTCGTGCCACAGCAGCGTGGCCAGCGACGCCCACGGAGTGACGATCGGACCGGCGTTCACCCCGATCAGCAGGGCCGCCAGTCGTGCCGGCGACCCCGCGGCCGACTCCAGCGCGAGGTAGGCCGGCAGATTGTTGATGCCGTTGGCCGCGAGGGCGCCGGCGCCGGCCAGCTGCCAGAGCGACACGAGGTCGTCGCCGGTGCCGGCCAGGACGGACGTCACCCGTCCGATGCCCAGCGCCTCGAGAGCGCCCACCGCGAGGAACAGCCCGCCGGCGAACACGAGCAGCGACCAGGGGACGAGACGGATGCCGAGCGCCCGCGGCGCACGCCAGGCGAACACGGCCACGAGCACGACGGCGGCGCCGACCGCCGGCATCCAGGGCTCCAGCCCGATGACCAGTAGCGGCAGGAGGGCGACGGTCACCACGCCCGACACGCGCAGGAGCAGGGGATCGGCGACGGCGGGGGCGGGGGCGTCGGGATAGGTCCGCGGCAGGCGGCGGAGGAACACCGCGGTCAGCACGGCGACCGACACGAGGATCGCGATGAGCGCGGAGGGGCCGAGGAGGGCGAGGAAGGCGATCGGGTCGTGGCCGCCGCCGAGCGCGTCCGAGGCGAGCAGGTTCGTCAGGTTCGACACCGGCAGCACGAGCGAGGCCGTGTTGGCCAGCACCACGGTGACGAAGGCGAAGGGCAGCGGGTCCATCCTCCGCGCCACGGCCATCGCGACGACGACCGGCGTCAGCAGCACCGCTGTGGTGTCCAGGGAGAGGAACGCCGTGGCCACCGTGGCGAGCACGACCACGAGCACCCACAGCAGCGCCGTCCGTCCGCGCGCGACCCGCGCCAGGCGCGCGGCGACGACGTCGAACAGGCCGGCCTTGGATGCCAGCTCCGCGACGACCGTGACGGCGACGACGAACAGCAGGATGGGCCACACGCGCTCCGCGACGGCGAGGGCGTCGTCGGTGGGCAGGGCTCCGGTGAGGAGGGCGACGATGCCGAGAAGCCAGAGCACGCCGCCGATGATCGCCAGGGTCACGGGTCCCATGATGGGGCACGCCGCGTGCCGTCCGCGCCACACCCTGCGGGTAGCCTGGGAGCGAGCTTTATTGGAGACCGCCTTGACTGATGCCGCCCTGCCGTCGGAGCACACCTTTCCCGCCGACGGCTTCGCCCTCTTCCCCGATCGATCGGTCGTCGCGCTGCGCGTGAACGGCGAGCTGAAGGACCTCGCCACGACGGTCACCGCCGAGGACGACGTCGAGGCCGTGACGATCGACAGCGCCGACGGCCTGTCGATCCTGCGGCACTCCACCGCGCACGTCCTCGCGCAGGCGGTGCAGCGCGTCAAGCCGCAGGCGAACCTCGGCATCGGTCCGCCCGTCACCGACGGCTTCTACTACGACTTTCAGGTCGACGAGCCCTTCACCCCCGACGACCTCAAGGTCATCAAGAAGGAGATGGAGCGCATCGTCCGCGAGAACCAGCGGTTCGTGCGCCGGGTCGTCAGCGACGACGAGGCGCGCGCCGAGCTGGCCGCCGAGCCGTTCAAGCTCGAGCTCATCGGGTTGAAGGGCGGCTCCGCGGAGGCGGCCGAAGGCGCGTCGGTCGAGGTCGGCGCCGGCGAGCTGACGATCTACGACAACGTCACCCGCGACGGCGAGACGGCGTGGAAGGACCTGTGCCGCGGACCCCACGTGCCCGGCACGCGCCTCATCGGCAACGGGTGGGACCTCACCCGCATCGCCGGCGCCTACTGGCGCGGCAGCGAGAAGAACCCCCAGCTCCAGCGCATCTACGGCACCGCCTGGCCCACCAAGGACGAGCTTCGCGCCTACCAGCACCGTCTCGAGGAGGCCGCCAAGCGCGACCACCGCAAGCTCGGCAAGGAGCTCGACCTCTTCTCGTTCCCGGACGAGATCGGCCCGGGGCTGTCGGTGTTCCACCCCAAGGGCGGCATCATCCGCTACGAGATCGAGCGGTACATGCGCGAGCGCCTGCTCGCCAGCGGCTACGAGGTCGTCAACACCCCGCACATCACCAAGGGCGACCTGTTCATGACGAGCGGCCACCTGCAGTGGTACGCCGACGGCATGTACCCCCCGATGGTGCTCGACGAGGTCGTGGACGCCGACGGGCACGTGTCGCGCGAGGGCCAGGAGTACTACCTCAAGCCCATGAACTGCCCGTTCCACAACCTCATCTTCCGCTCGCGCGGGCGCAGCTACCGCGAGCTTCCCCTGCGCCTGAGCGAGTTCGGGTCGGTCTACCGGTACGAGAAGAGCGGCACGCTGTCGGGCCTCACGCGCGTGCGCGGCATGACGCAGGACGACACCCACATCTACGTCACCGCCGACCAGGTGAAGGGCGAGCTGACCCACAGCCTCGACTTCGTGCTGCAGACGCTGCGCGACTACGGCCTGAACGACTTCTACCTGGAGCTGTCGACGAAGGAGGAGGGCAACCCGAAGTTCATCGGCGACGACGCCCTCTGGACCGAGGCGACCGAGACGCTCCGCGAGGTCGCCGAGGCGTCCGGCCTCGAGCTCGTGCCCGACCCGGGCGGGGCCGCCTTCTACGGTCCGAAGATCTCGGTGCAGGCGCGCGACGCGATCGGCCGCACGTGGCAGATGTCGACCATCCAGCTCGACTTCAACCAGCCCGAGCGCTTCGAGCTCGAGTACACCGGTCCCGACGGCGAGAAGCACCGCCCCGTCATGATCCACCGCGCCCTGTTCGGCTCGGTCGAGCGCTTCTTCGCGATCCTGCTCGAGCACTACGCGGGTGCGTTCCCGGTGTGGCTCGCGCCGGTCCAGGTCGTGGCGGTCCCCGTGGCCGCCGAGTACGGCGACTACCTGCAGGACATCGTCGCCGACCTCAAGACCACGGGCGTCCGCGCCGAGGCCGACCACAGTGACGACCGCATGCAGAAGAAGATCCGCACGCACACCACGCAGAAGGTGCCGCTCATGCTGATCGCCGGCGAGCAGGACCGCTCGAACGGCACGGTGTCGTTCCGCTTCCGCGACGGCACGCAGCTCAACGGCATCCCCGTCGACGAAGCCGTCGCGCGCATCACCGGCGCGATCTCCGCGCGCACGCTCGTCGACACAGCCGAGGACCTCGCGTGACGCAGACGCCTGACGTCTCGGGCGGAGGGATCCCGGATGCCACGGCGCCCGGAACCGCGTCCGACGGCACGCCCGTCGAGCTCGTCGCCGCCGGCGAGCTGGCCGGGGTCCCGGACGAGTTCCAGCGCCTGTGGACGCCGCACCGGATGGCCTACATCCAGGCCGGGCGCGAGCCGATGGAGCAGAACTGCCCGTTCTGCGCCGCACCGGGGAAGACCGACGAGGACGGCCTGATCGTCGCCCGCGGCCGCTCCGCCTACGTGCTGCTCAACCTGTTCCCCTACAACTCGGGGCACCTCCTGGTCTGCCCGTACCGGCACATCGCCACGTACGACCAGGCGACCCCCGAGGAGGTGGCGGAGATCGGCGACCTGACGCAGCAGGGCATGCGCGTGCTCCGCGCGGTCTCGCGGTGCGACGGCTTCAACCTGGGCATGAACCAGGGCGCGATCGCCGGTGCCGGCGTCGACGGGCACCTGCACCAGCACATCGTGCCGCGCTGGGCCTCGGACGCGAACTTCTTCCCCATCATCGCCAAGACCAAGGCGCTGCCGCAGCTGCTGGGCGACGTCCGCCGCACGGTCGCGGACGCGTGGGCGGCGGGAGCCGGCGCCGCCTGACCCGCCCCCGCCTGCCCCTGGTCGGGCCGTGGCCTGGTCGGGCGGTGACTTGGCGCCGATGTCCGCGCGCGGGGGCTTCTGGCGTACTTTTGCGCCAAGTCAGCGCTGGGTTTGTGCGAGGGGCCGTGACTTGGCGCAGATGTCCGCGCGCGGGGGCTCTTGGCGTACTTTTGCGCCAAGTCAGCGCGGGGGAGGGAAGACGGTCAGCGCACCTGGCGGACCGGGAACTGCAGGCGCGGGTGCGCGTACGCCTCCTGCGACTCGATGAGGCGCAGCTCGCGGGAGCCGGCCTCGAACGTGTTGGACAGCAGGTCGAAGACACTGGACGCCGTGCGGGCCAGGGCGTCGGCGGGGTCGCCCGTGCGCTGCAGGTGCGCGGTGAACAGGGCCGCGGTGACGTCGCCCGACCCGTTCGCCTTCATCGGGATGAGGGGCGTCTGGACGATCCACGCGCCCGCGTCGGCGACGACCATCATCTCGATCGTGTCGGCCTCGCGGTCGGGGCGCTCGACGCTGGTCACCAGCACGGTGCGGGGTCCGCGGGCGCGCACGAGGTCGGCCGACGCGAGGGTCGAGTCGATGCTCCCGGGCTCGGTCCCGGTGAGGAAGCCGAGCTCGAACTGGTTCGGCGTGAGGATGTCGGCCACCGGCACGACGCGCTCGCGCAGCAGGTCCGGGATGGCGGGGGCGACGAAGCACCCCGACTTGGCGTTGCCCATGACCGGGTCGCACGCGTACACGGCATCCGGGTTCGCCTTCTTCACCCGCGCGACCGTGTCGATGATGACGTCGGCGATGCCTTCGCCGCCCTGGTAGCCCGACAGGACCACGTCGATCTCGGGGAAGACCCCGCGGTCCTCGATGCCGGCGATCACCGCGGCGACGTCCTCGGGCGAGATGAGCGGTCCTCGCCACGCGCCGTAGCCGGTGTGGTTGGAGAAGTTCACCGTGTAGACCGGCAGCACCTCGACGCCGATGCGCTGGAGGGGGAAGACGGCGGCGGAGTTGCCGACGTGACCGTACGCGACGGCGGACTGGATGGAGAGGACCTTCATCCTCCGATCCTCCCACTCCTGTCCCGACCGCCGCGCGCACGCACGGCCGCGGCGATGTCGTCGGCGAGCTGGCGGGCGGCGTCGTCGTCGAGGTCGTGCACCGTCAGGCGCAGGTGCTCGCCCGGGTCGTCGGGCGAGAGCTGGAAGTGCTCCCCGCCGCGCACCAGCCACCCGCGGCGCATCAGGTCCTCTCGGACCTCGGCCGCCGGAGCCGGCAGCGGCACCCACAAGTTCAGTCCGTCCCCGACGGGGACCGGGATGCCGCGATCCCCCAGCAGCCGTGCGAAGGCGGCGTTCCGCGCGGCGTAGTGGCGGGCCGCGTCCGCGATGTCGGCGCGCACCGCCTCGTCGGTGAGGAGAGCGAGGGCGAGGCGCTGGAGGATGTGGCTGACCCACGTGGTGCCGGGGGTCAGCCGCACCGCGAGGCGGTCGGCGGTCTCGGCGTCGGAGGCGGTGAGGGCGAGGCACAGGTCCGGCCCCAGGAACTTCGAGACCGACCGGATGCGCGCCCACCGGCGCTGTCCGGGGCCGATGACGGAGTGCAGCGGCACGCGCGAGAGAAGCGA
>Ga0194110_10006197_pt1 | contig 14057 bp, 11 predicted proteins | sample TA2Kig1200mmetaG_FD_146192 | JGI IMG/M metagenome (GOLD analysis project Ga0194110, IMG submission 146192) | Freshwater microbial communities from Lake Tanganyika, Tanzania - TA2015032 Kigoma Deep Cast 1200m | ecosystem: Environmental > Aquatic > Freshwater > Lake | place: Tanzania: Lake... | reverse complement strand
TTGCACGAAATCAAAATTGGACCTTCTAAATAGTTCATATTTAACAGGGTGAATCCCCTCCCACCGAGGGGAGGGGAGATTTTTGGGAGAATATGTCTAATCAATTATGGACTCCTTAGTAATTCCCTCCCTCTTGATGGGGAGGATTCGGGTGGGGGTGACAGATTTTAGTTCCCCCTCCCCTTTACCCTGTTAGATAAGGCTCTTGATTCAACCTTAGTAGTAAGTAATATTTCCTATCTAACAGGGTGAATCCCCTCCCACCAAGGGAGGGGAGATTATTGTTATTATCCAGCCCTCCCAGCAATCGATAAAATGAAGGTTTGTTGAATCGTGAATATCATGGTGATTAAAAGATTAATGAGAAGGGTATTTCGACAAAGCAGTTTTATCCTTTTCGGACCCAAACTTCCTTCTCGCCAGATTTTACTAAGATTCCATAAGATGATGAGAAGGGGTATTCCAGATAAGATGAAAAGCCAAAGAGGAGTCTGGCCGAAAACCAATAGTACTTTAATAAAAGTGAGACCGATCAATATGGAGACTCCGATATAGAGGTCACTCATCCTTTCTTTTCCAAACCGAACCACCAGGTTCTTCTTTCCAACGGTACGATCCGCTTCTTCATCTGGAAACTCGTTGATCAAGATCACATTGAAGATGGAGAGTCCTACAGGGATGGAGAGTAACAAGAGATGGTGACTGAAGAAACCTGTAAAGAGATAGAAACCTGTCGCAATCGGCAGCCAACTGTAACAAAACCCAATGAAGATCTCTCCTACACCACGGTATGACCATCGAAAAGGCTTTCCCGAATAGGAAAATCCAGAGAAGATTCCAATCCCTCCCAGGAGAAGGGTCCATGGGCCTGTTTTGTAGTGGAAGTAAATGTATAAGCCAGTGGAGATTGCTCCTGCCAAACAGACATATCCTAAGAGAAGAGAGACCTTTAGGGGTAGGTCTCCTTCAACCAGAACTCTTGAACCACCAGAAAACTGATTAAATTTTTGGTTGAGGCGATCCCCTTCCAAGTCATTCCATTCACCCATATAATAGGCCATCCACATGATCAAGATCACGTTTAATGATGAGAGAAGGTAGAGCCCTAAAGGGCCTTTGTATCCCCATTGCCAAGACATTACAAATCCCAGGATCAATGGAAGAATCCCTACTGAAAGAAAAGGAACTCGAGAGAGCCTCCACCATCCAACCACATAGATTTTCCACTTCGTCATAGCTAATCTAAGGAAAAATTTGGTATTCGGATAATGAAATCAACTAATGAATAAAATTCTAACCAAAAATATTTGAAATTTCCCCTCACCCTTCCCCTCTCCCCAAACGGGGGAGAGGGCTTCGTCGTGAGACTTCGGCGTGAGCTCAGTCGAACGCTCAGCCGAACGGAGGGGATGAGGGGGCAAAATGTTAGAAGAAAATTCTCAAATTTAACCATGTAGGAATCCAATGATTCAATAATCAAATAAAATCTTAGGTCATTGGAATTTGGATATTATTTGGTTATTGGTGCTTGGTGATTGGTAATTATCTATTGCACCACTCTCTTGCATTTTGGAACATTCGAATCCATGGGGATGCCTTTAGCCTTTCGTTCAGGTCATTAGGCATCCATGCCCATTGCCATTTCAGAAAGGCTCGCTCCGGATGAGGCATCATAGCCAGATGTCGTCCATCAGGCGTACAGAGTCCTGTCATCCCAAAAGGTGACCCGTTCGGATTGAAGGGATAGCTTTGCGAAATCTTCCCATCCACCCGGCCCTCATCGTCCACAAAGACTGCCGGAACAAGTTTTTTACTAATGATCTCATCCATCAGCGTTTCATCGGGAAAGTGAAGCCTTCCCTCGCCATGAGCCACCCAAATTCCAAGTATTGAATCGGCCATGCCTTTGAGCATAATCGCCGGGCTTTCTAAAATCTTTACGGTCACCCAGCGAGATTCAAAACGCCCGGACAAATTTTGAACGAAGCGGGGTTGCTTATGGTCAGGGATTCCGGACCAAGGGACCCATCCAAGAAGTGCAAAGAGTTGGCAACCGTTGCACACCCCAAGAGTAAAGGTATCCGGACGATTATAAAAATCGTCAAACATCTTTCTTAACCTTTCATTAAATCTAATCGCTGCTGCCCACCCCTTGGCGCTTTCGGGAACATCGGCGTAAGAGAATCCTCCGACCGTAACGAGCCCTCTGAAACGCTCCAACGTTACTCGTCCATGGATCAGATCGGCCATGGTGATATCCCACGGCCTGAAGCCTGCCTGATAGAAGGCAGAGGTCATCTCCCTATCCCCATTGCTTCCCTCTTCCCGTAGAATAGCCACCTCCGGTTTATCTCTCGCTTCGAGAAGATGTACCGGCGTCGGTTGAGGTTGAAAAGGAATGACATAGGTTGGTCCTTTCCGATGGAAGATATTTTTCTTCTCCTCATCGGCACATTGGGAATTCATCTGAAGGCGTTCGATCTGATAGGATGTTTCTTCCCACCACTGGCGAAGAACACACATGTCCGCTTCAAGAACATTTTGCGAATTATAGGTCACAAGAATCCTCTTTTCCCCTGTCGTTTCTCCGATCAGGACCGAGCTTAGATGAAAAGAATCAAGAATCTCCAAAACCCTCCGAACGTCAGTCATATGACATTCGATGACGACTCCTAACTCTTCCGAAAAAAGCCTCTCGATGGGACTCCATGGACCTTCCATTTGAATCTTCAACCCACAGTTTCCGGAAAAGGCCATTTCAAGAAACGTCGTGATCAGGCCCCCATCGCTGATGTCGTGCCCAGCGAGAATTAGATTTTCTGATATCAACTTCTGGATTGCACGGAAGGCACGCTTAAGCATGTCGGGATCATCAAGGTCAGGAGAGTTGTTTCCGATCTGCCCGTAGACCTGCGCTAAAGCCGACCCTCCAAGCCGAGCCTGATCCTTGGTGATTTCAATGAAGATGAGCTGGCTTTGGCCTGGGTTTTTGATATCCGGAGTGACCACCTTCGTGATATCGGGCATTGTTGCATAGGCGGAAATAACAAGCTCACGGGGAGATTTGACAATCTCCTCTCCCACTCGAGTCGCCATGGAAAGACTATCTTTTCCGCCATCCACCGCAATACCCAACTGGATCATCAGATCCCTCATTGCACAAGCCGCATCGTAAAGGGCGGCTCCTTCTCCTGAGAGCTTGGGTGCCCACATCCAATTGGCCGAACACTTGATATCTTCCAATCTACTGATTTGAGCCCATACGATATTGGTCAGCGCCTCCCCAACTGCCATCCTTGCCCCTGCCTTTGGATTGACCAGCATTTTAATCGGTTGCTCGCCAATCGAGGTAGCGGCTCCTGTCAATCCGAAATGGCTTTGGGCAATTACCGCCACATCTCCAACCGTTAATTGAAGAGGACCGCAGCATTGTTGTCTTGCAATCAATCCAGTGACACTTCGGTCCACCTTATTGGTAAGAAATCTCTTTGACCCGACAGAAAGGTTGCGAAGAACACGGGACAAAGCTTCTTCCACAGACAGCGGATCTGGTAATTCAAGGGGTTTAAGTAAAGGATCAATTCTTTCATCCTTGAATGTTTTCTGGGGCATATTGCCAAGAACCTTTTCGAGATTAAGATTGACAGGCGTTGAATCATCTCTCTCATCATGCACAACGAATCGGCCATCTCCTGTCACTTCCCCAAGGATTTCGCAATTTACCTTCTCCCTTTCGCAGATGGATTTGAATTCTTCAATTCTCTCAAGGGGTATCAAGAAACCGCATCGCTCTTGATATTCTGCAATCCAGATTTTGAGCACCGACAGCGTCGGGTCCCCTAACCTGATACGTCTGAGTTCGATTTTGCCCCCGGCTTTTTCGACAAGTTCCTTTAGAACATTGGCAGGTCCGCCCGCTCCTTGATCGTGGACACTGACAATAGGATTTTGATCACCCATTTCAATACAAGCTCGAATAACGCGGTTCATCTTTTGCTCCATCTCTGCATCGCCACGTTGGACCGCATTAAAATCAAGCTCTTCCACATTCTCGCCTTGGAGTTTGCTTGAGGCAGAACCTCCGCTCACCCCAATGCCATAAGCAGGGCCGCCTACCTGAACGATCAGCAGTCCTTTTTGAGCCTCATCCTTTTCGATATGCCTGGCATCGATTTGCCCGATGCCACCCGTGAACATAATCGGCTTAATCCAAGCCCAGCGTTCTCCGTTTTGAAGCCTTTGGTCAAATGAACGGGTAAAACCTAAAATCACCGGCTCGCCGAACTTATTCCCATAATCACTTGCCCCGTCGCTGGCCCTGATTTCGATGGTGAGAGGAGAAGCAAGATTCGCTAAATACACGGACCTCTTGTCTTCCCAGGGCAGATCGTAGTCGGGGATAAGTAAGTTAGCTACACAGTACGCCGCTGTTCCGGCAACCACCAGGCCTCCCTTTCCCGTTGCATGGACATCACGGATTCGTCCTCCTGTGCCAGTTTCAGCGCCCGGGAAAGGAGCTACTCCGGTCGGAAAATTGTGCGTCTCCGCAGTAAAAATGATATGGTAATTTACCCTTTCCTTCTTGAAAGGCGATGGTCTGCCGGGTCGTTCGGGGATAATCGTCCAGCAGTCATATCCTTTGATACCGCTCGAATTATCCTTAAATGCGATGATGCTGTTTGATGGGTTTGCTTTTAAAGTCGATTTTACGATATTCAAGAGCGTTTCTGGCATGACCACACCGTTGATAAGCTGTTTCCCTTTGAAATATCCGTGCCGTGAGTGTTCGCTGTTGGCGTTATCCAAATCTCTTATTTCAACGATCGTTGGATTTCTTCCTTCTTTCTTGACAAAATAATCATAGTAGAGATTTCTGTCCCACTCATCCATTGCAAGCCCTGGTATTTCTGCAAGAGCATTCAGGCCCTTTTCCTGTAAGGGAACCTCGAAAACAGGTTCCGGTAGGATTCCGGATTCGAAAGTCTCCAAAGGATGATCATACACGCATTCTGTCATTCGATCATGATGTTCCCGAATGAAACGTTCCTTATCCACTTCCGAAGGAAGGTAATATCGCCGGGAACGTTCTATGCGAATAACCTTGTCAAGCCCGCAGGTTTGGCAAATGGCAACGAGATTGGTTGAATAGGCTGTCGCAAAATTCATACGTGGGCCGAGTTCCACCACCTTGCCTCCATCACGCTGAATCGGTTTGGTTGATATACTTTCCAATATAAAACCGTTAGATAAGATCTGCCTTAAAATCGAAAGCTCATTTGAATTCAACGGGGAGGAAGTCTCCACATTGAAGCAGTATTCCAAATGTTCATCTTTGCGCAAGAAAAAGTGGTACATGGCTCTCTATACCTATGATAGCTCGGTTAACCCCCCTCTTTCCCCCAATCTAACGCCCCCTCCACTCTCCCCCTCTTAAATTAAGAGGGGGAAGGGGGAGTTATAAGGGGGGATGAAGGGGGGTTATTTGTGGATAAGTTCTTAGTAAAAAAGTCTTCCGGCTGCATGGCTTTCGTAAAAGACCTGTCCATTCCTAAGGTAAATATATCCATGGACGACTAAGTTTAAAATATAACTTTGCCAGGCGCGCTCCTTTTCGTTAACTCTTTTAGCCAGTGTCTCTGCGTCATCGTCAGGCCTAATCAGCACTGGCATTTGGAAGATAATTGGACCGTTATCAAAGGCAACTTCGTCAACAAAATGCATTGTCACTGCGGTCTGGGTTATTTCGCCTCGATGATAAGCTGCCATGACTGCCTTGTGCACATAGTGCCCGTACATCCCTGGTCCGCCAAACCGAGGCAGTGGTCCCGGGTGTATATTAACTGTTTTTGCAGGATCGAGTCCTCTTACAAACTTTAACCATCCGGAGCACATGACAAAGTCAGCCCGATATTTTTCAACGAGCAAGCGGTACCCTTTGGCATCAAATGGTCCGGGCCAATACTCAAAAGGGATATGAAGAGCATCCGCTCTTTTACGTACCCCTCCATTTTCATGGTTAGAGATAACTCCGACTATATGAGCGTCAAGAACGGGCGGATTCGTTCGTGAAAACTCGACCAATTCTTGAAAACCAGAGCCTCCCCCCTTCGCATCGCCACTCGCAAAAACTAAGACCCTGATCCTTCCGCTGTTTGACTCCATCTTTAACCCCTCTAACCCTCCACCCTTAAACCAAAAGCCTGCCAGCTTGCCTACCGGCAGGCAGGCGGTAGGCAGGGGCTTCGTAACCTTAACCCCCCTTCGTCCCCCCAAGCTAACGCCCCCTCCACTCTCCCCCTCTTAAATTAAGAGGGGGGGGGAATAGAGGGGGGGGTATCCATTTTCATTCTCCGGGGTGAGTTAGTCATGATGGATTCCCATCGACTAACCTTTCTAATCGTTAGCAATTCATCTATATTCAGAGTAAATTATTTGTGAAAAAAGTCAATGAAGAAAATTCAGGAGTTTTACCTACCGAATTAATCTCTCATTTCTTTGGATCGCTAATCAGGCGAAAATGTGATCAAAGGGAAAATAGTAGAAGCAGTAGTGTCAAGTCTTGCTTTTTGATATTCCAGAAACATCAAGATTAAAGAACTGACCCTCTTTTTGCTCTTTTTGACTTACCAACCTTTCCAATGAACTTTGTTTGAAATCCCATACGGGCCAGGGCGACAATCGTATTGGCGGATGACCCTCCTCCGCTCTTTGATTTTAACTTTCCCAATCGATTCAACTGTTCCAAGAGAAAACGGAATTCTTCCTCTGAATCAAATAACTCCTCTCCGGGGATCAATCGAAATTTATTCGAAGAGATTAATTTGAAATCCTCCACTTCAAAAATCAAATCGAGATTGAGGGCTCCGAATCCAACAATGGTTTCCATTATTTTACTCAAAAGATAAAAAACGGGTTTACTCCACGGTTTAACAAATAGAACAAATCGATTGAAAATTCAATATTAAACTTTGTATGATGTATGATAGTAATATCCATCTACATAGGGTAGGGGTGACTTCAGTCGCCCTATATGGGGAGGATAAGGGGGAAAGGGTAAAAGGAGGAACGAGAATGGATAGGTTGTCAATGTTAGAGAGAAAAGAAGCGGTGTTCATCGTCATCGATGTTCAGGAAGGTCTGATGAAGACGATGGACCAAGAGATAGGGAGGAATGTTACTCGAAATATTCAGACACTGCTCATCATCGCAAAAGAAATGGCTATCCCCATTCTTAGCACCGAACAGTATCCTAAGGGCCTTGGGAAGACGATCCCTGAAATCAAATTTGAACTGGGGACCACCCCTCCCATTGAGAAGCTCACTTTCAGTTGCTGCGGTGTGAAGACATTCAATGAAAAATTGAGTCAGCTGGGAAAAAGACAGGTCATTCTTTCCGGAATTGAGACCCATGTATGTGTTCTTCAGACAGCCAATGACTTAATAGAGAAAGGCTATGAGGTTCATGTCGTAGCAGATGCAGTTTGCTCAAAGAGGAAATTGGATTGGGAAACTGGTCTGAGGTGGATGGAAAAGAGGGGGGCGATGATCTCAACCACTGAGGCCATCGCCTTTCAATTGATGAAGGAGGCTGGGACTGAAGAGTTCAAAAGATTGTCCAAACTATTCAAGTGAAGCTCCCCGCCCACAGACCGTGGCTTCCGGGGTTCTGCCTTGATCATTTCGTTATGGATAGATTCCCCTGAGCCTCGTTGCTTCTGCAACCCTTCCGATCCCGAGCACAAGGGCTGCTGTTCTCATGGGGATTTTCTTCGAAAGAGAAATTTCCAAAACCTCTTTGAAACTCCGCTGCATGATCCGGGTCAATCGATCCAATACCTCCTCTTCACTCCAGATTAGTTCTTGAAGGTTCTGAACCCACTCAAAATAAGAGACCGTCACACCTCCTGCATTGGCCAAGATATCCGGTACAATGAATATACCTTTGTCATTCAAGATCTCATCAGCCTCTGGTGTGGTTGGTCCATTGGCTCCCTCAACAATGATCTTGGCTTTAATTCGAGGGGCATTCTTCTCCGTGATCTGATTTTCCAAAGCAGCAGGGACCAGAATATCGCAATCTAATTCCAATAACTCTTGATTAGTGATTTCTGTCTCATTTATTTTATCACAAACGATGCATTGATATTGGGACTTACAATCTAAAACCTTCTTCACCTCAAGCCCCTTCCCATTATAAATCCCTCCTTTTGAGTCGCTGATGGCAATGACCTTCGCACCTAACCGATCAAAGTGTCTTGCCGCAATACCTCCTACATTCCCGCATCCCTGGATGGTTACTGTTACTCCTTCAGCCGATTTCTTTAAATATTTCAACGCTTCGAGGGAAGTAATTACCACTCCACGACCTGTGGCCTCGAACCTTCCTAAAGACCCTCCCAATTCAATCGGTTTACCGGTCACCACACCTGGTACAGAATAACCTTTCAAAATACTATAGGTATCCATAATCCAGGCCATTACCTGAGGATTTGTATAGACATCCGGAGCAGGAATATCCTGTTCCGGGCCCAACATGTTGGAAATCTCCCAGGTAAATCGCCGCGTCAAATTTTCTATTTCTTTCAACGACATCTCTTTAGGATTACACTGAACCCCACCTTTGGCCCCTCCAAAGGGAATGTTGACTACTGCAGACTTCCAGGTCATCCACATCGCTAAAGCTCTCACTTCGTCGAGATCGACATCGGGATGGTATCTTATCCCTCCCTTGGCAGGGCCTCTTGAAACATCGTGCTGAACCCGGTATCCCGTAAAGATCTTCACTGATCCATCGTCCATCTTAACCGGGAAATGTACGATCAACTCCCTCTTCGTATTTTTCATTTTCTCCACGAACCCAGATTCCAGATTTAAATATTTGGCGGCGATATCAACCTGCCTCTTCGCCATCTCATAAGGATTAATCTTCCCTCTTTCTTCCATAATAGTTTACCTCCTTGGTATTTATAAAATTATAAAATGATATACTTTTTTCCTCAATTCTTCTAACTTTTCTCTTCTTCTTCAAGGAGGAATTTTGTAATTCCTATTCCACCTCTCCAATAACTAAAATCCTATTAAACTCCGCAATGGATTTCAATCTTTTAACAGGAAATTCTTGCCGAACGGTTCGTCAAGATTGTCGAAAGCTTTTAGCATTTAGAAATAACGTGCCCGTGTCCGTGATTCGTGACCGTAACTTATTGAATTTTCACAATTCGTGTGGAGTTGCTTATGCCGTTTAATTTATTAAAAGCGAAGATAAAATTCATTCTTTTTTAAAAGATCGACAAACCTTTCCTTTCCGAAACAATTTATCCTGAAATCTTTATTGATAGAATTTAAACCTATCCTAATCTTAAATAATGCCTGAACATATTGAAAATTCTGAATAAATCTATGCAAGGATGATGAAATTTATATTTCAATTCTTAGATTGGCATAGCATTTGCTATTTTTATAAGGAAAGAATAACCAATGGGTTCGAGGAGGGAAAGAATGAGAACAGTGACCCGGAAACGGCCGCGACTCGGTGACATCATTGAGATAAGAACACCGAGGGGATTGGCTTATTTCCAATACACTCACCAACATTCGGTTTTCGGGGGGCTGATCCGGGTCCTCCCAGGCATTTTTGATAGAAAACCAGAGAATCTGGAGGAGTTGGTAATGCAGAAAGAGTTGTTAATAGTCTTCTTCCCTGTTCGTGCCGCCTGTAACTGTAACATCACAAGAGTCGTAGCAGAGGCGGAAATACCGGAAAGAAACAAGCCTTTCCCTCTTTTCAAGGACGGGGTCGCGAACAAGGACGGCGTGGTAGAGTGCTGGTGGCTCTGGGATGGTGAAAAGAGTTGGAAAGTTGGGAAGTGGAAGGATGAGTATAGAAATCTTCCCGACAGAGAAATCTGGGACGATACTTTCTTGGTTGAGCGGATAGTCGAAAAGAATGTCTCAAACCACCAGTTCAAGGACGATGCGCAAAGCTGCGCGGTTTAACTGGAGTGTTGAAGGGTATTACCGAAATAATTAAAGAACGATCAAAAGAAAGGAGGTGAGACAGATGAGAAAGATGATCATTATACTGGGATTGATATCAATTTTCTTCTTAGGCGTTGCTTACGCTCAAACCCCTGATATTGGCCCAGGATATAAAAGACCCCAATTCCAGAGATTTGGAGGGCCGGGAAAAGAATTTCCTCTGACTCCGGAGCAGAAGGCTAAATTCCAAGAATTGCGCCAGAACTTTGAGAAGGAGAACGCTCAACTTATAGGAGCAATTGTGACCAAGGGATTAGAACTGAAATCTCTATGGACAGATCCAAAGGCTGATTCCATGGCCATTCTCAGTAAAGAAAAGGAATTAAGAGGCCTTATAAACCAGTTAGGAGATAAACTTATGCAAACGTTTTTGGAGGCTCGTAAGTTTCTTACGCCGGAACAGATCGCTAGTTGGAAAACGGGTCCTAAGATGTGCCCTTGTGGTGGAAGATCTGAAATGTGGTAATAGTTACAATCCGCTTCCAGCGAAATAAAAGGGGAAGGCAACTGACCTTCCCCTTTTATTTTTGACTTTTTAAAACCATTTCGATATGTTTTAAATAGGAAATGTGATGGACCTCCTTACCCAAAATTGGCATAAAATTTGGTGTCCAGAGCAGGAGTTCCCTCTCCTCCAGCGAATGAGGCATGGCCCAAGTCCAATTGGACCAATGCATCCTAAAAAAATCCCTCCTGCAGAGGAATAAAGGACTTTGTTTAAGAATAGGAATAAGATAAAGCGAAGTTTCTCACCTGTCTATCTAACGATCTTCTCTGGAATTATTCTCTTCATCCTTATCATCAATGGCCTTTTGGAAATCAATCGAACTAAAAACGGTTTTTACCGCTTGTTGGAAAGGGAAGCTATTGTCCTCATCCAACACTTTGAAAAAAATATTCAAGAAACCCTCACCTTTCTTCAATTGATGGAAAGTAAAACGGTGAGACATCTATTCAACCCTTCTCTCTCTGGGCCCTTCTACGGTTTAGAGGAATCCATTGCCGAATATCTTTTGGAAGCTATTCACAGAATAGATAAAATAGATGGAGAAAAACCTTTGAACTCTTCTGACCTCAAATTATTCACTAACCAATATTTCGTCACCTCGATCGAGATCTATGATCCCAAAGGGAACCTTCTCAGAGGTTTGCCTTCACCGTCTCCTATCTCAAAAAGAGGGCCATTCCTTCGGGATCTGATCGAGAAGAAGCGTCCAGTGATCATAGACCTTTTTGGCAAACCCTTGGCTGAAGATGAATGGTTTTCTATTGCCATCTGGAGGAAGGGGGCTCCAGGGATCATTGCCTTGCACCTTAATGGTGAACAGATGAAAAGGTTACTCCGCCAATTTGCGGTTCAAAGAGCGATCTCCGATATCGGTCTGAGGGAAGGCATCCTCTTCGTCTCTGTCCAAGATTCACTCCTCAACGTCCTTGCTCATACTGATTCCGCCTTTATCGGGACAAAGGAAGAAGATCCTTTCTTAAAAAGATCCCTTCAAAATAACCAACCTCTCACTCGTCATTATCAACCCACAAAAGGGGAGGAAGTTTTTGAAGTAGTAAAATCTTTTTCTTTGAAGGGCCAACCCATGGGATTAATCCGAATTGGTTATTCATCAAAGGAGCTTCAAACCTTGCTCAACCAGGTCAAAAAGAATGTAGCCCTCTCTATCTTTTTCTTCCTCTTCTTAGGCGTCTTAGCAACTGTTCTGATATGGGTGAATCAGAACCGTCACCTTAGAAAAATAAAAGAGATGGAAGATCGAATCCAACTTGCTGAAAGACTCTCCTCCCTCGGCCACTTGGCTGCAGGAGTGGCCCATGAGATTCGCAACCCCCTTAATGCTATGAGTATGGGACTTCAAAGACTGAAGAGGGAATTTCTTCCGAAGGACGAACCTAAGAAGGAAGAGTATCTCTTCTTCACGGAGCTAATCCTCAAAGAGGTTAGAAGGGTCAACGAGATCATCGAGCAGTTTTTGACCCTCTCTCGACCTTTTCAGCTCAATTTAAAAGAATCCTCCCTTTCGGATCTTCTTAACCATTTGACCGCTCTATTCCGGGAGGAAGCCTCTTCGCAAAGGATCATCTTTCAGTTGGAATTAAATTCTTATCTCCCCCCCATCAAAATGGATGATGAAAAGTTGACACAGGCCTTTATCAATATTATGAAGAATGGAATGCAGGCAATGGAACAGGGGGGGACATTTCGGATTGAAACTCATCTGGTGAAGGACCATTTGGAGGTGATATTTTCAGATACAGGTTCTGGAATTCCCCCAGACCAGATAGAAAAAATTTTCAATTATTATTATACGACAAAGGAAAAAGGAGTGGGATTGGGACTCCCTATTGCCCATCGAATTATTGAGGCCCATGGTGGGCAAATGAAGGTGGAAAGCCGTGTGGGTGTCGGAACGAAAGTAACAGTTATATTGCCGATTTACGTTTCGTAGGGAACGGTTTGAAACCGTTCCGTACAGGAGTTCGGAGTTAATTTTAAGGACAGATGGAGAAAGCTAAGATACTGATTGCCGAAGATGAGAAGGCCCAGAGAGATCTGCTCGAGGGATTTTTAAAAAAGGAGGGGTTCTCCGTCGATGCAGTGGCAAATGGCAGGGAAGCCCTTCATAAACTTGAAGGAAATTTTTACGATATCGCCCTGATCGACTATAAAATGCCTGAACTCGATGGACTCCAAACTCTCAGGGAAATCCGAAGGCTCTCCCCTGATCTCCCTGTTGTAATGATGACCGCTTATGGAACAGTTGAGACAGCCGTGGCCTCAATGAAAGAGGGGGCACTGGACTACCTGACAAAACCCATCGATTTGGATGAACTCCTGCTCATCTTCCAAAAAGTGCTGGAGAGATCCAACCTTATAAAGGAAAATAGAGAGTTAAAAGCAAAACTTCAAGAACTTTACACATTTAATAATATCGTCTATACCAGCCCCAAAATGGAGGAGGTGATGGGGCTCGTTTCGCGGGTTGCACCCAGTCAAGCTACCGTTCTCATCAGGGGAGAAAGTGGGACCGGAAAGGAATTGATTGCAAATGCAATCCATTATGCAAGCCCCCGCTCTGGAAAGCCATTTATCATTGTGAGCTGCTCTGCCATCCCCGAGACCCTGCTCGAAAGCGAACTCTTCGGCCACGAGAAAGGGGCCTTTACAGGAGCGGTTCAGCGTAGGATTGGTCGATTTGAAGAGGCGGTGGGCGGAACCATCTTTTTGGATGAGATCGGAGAGCTCTCTCCGAGCATCCAGGTGAAACTCCTGAGAATCTTACAGGAGAAGGAATTTCAACGTCTGGGTTCGAACATCAGCCTCAAAACCGATGTAAGAGTTATCGCCGCTACCCATCGAGATCTTGAAGAGGCGATGAGAGAAGGCCGTTTTAGAGAGGACCTCTTCTACAGGCTCAATGTGATTGCCATTTACCTTCCCCCATTAAGGGATAGAAGGGAGGACATACCCCTTCTGATCGACTATTTTTTGAAGAAATATTCAGAAAGGAATCAAAAAAAGATCACCGATATTTCTAAAGAGGCAAGAGCCCTACTGCTTCGTTACTCTTATCCAGGGAATGTCAGGGAGCTTGAGAATCTCATAGAAAGAGCAGTGGTGCTATGTCGTGAGGAAACCATTACCACTCACGACCTTCCCTTTCACTTAAAGGAAGGGAGATCCGAGAGGTCATGGGAATTTCCAGGGAAAGAGAAAAGTCTGCCCGAGTCTTTGGAGGAAATTGAAAGAGATATGATCATCAAGGCTCTCCACCAACATCAGGGAGTTCAAACTAAAGCGGCTAATAATCTCGGCATCAGTGAGAGGGCCCTTCGATATAAAATGAAGAAATATGGAATCCATTCTACCCCCCCCTCCCCCCTAATCTTTACCCACAAGTGAGGGGGACACATAGGGGATGAGATTGTTAACAGGCTATTATTTAGACTCAATGGTTCGATTCAGATATGTTTTAGACATGATAACAGCAAAATATGACTTTCTCCAT
>Ga0194110_10006194_pt1 | contig 14063 bp, 12 predicted proteins | sample TA2Kig1200mmetaG_FD_146192 | JGI IMG/M metagenome (GOLD analysis project Ga0194110, IMG submission 146192) | Freshwater microbial communities from Lake Tanganyika, Tanzania - TA2015032 Kigoma Deep Cast 1200m | ecosystem: Environmental > Aquatic > Freshwater > Lake | place: Tanzania: Lake... | reverse complement strand
CTGTTCCTGTCAGAGTCGATACGACCACCTCTTTTTTCTTCTCCCTTTTCAAGTATTGTTTCAGTCCGGCTATGGTGGCCGCGGAAGTGGGTTCAATGAAGTGGCCTCTTTGGCCCATCTCTCTGAGGGCTACCCGAATCTCCCTATCTGTCACGGTCAAAATCTCTCCGTCAGTCTCCCGGATCGCCCTCAGAATCTGCTTTCCTCGAACGGGTTCTGCAATGGCAATTCCCTCTGCCAACGTCTCACCCTTCTTGATGCTCTGGGCCTCGTCCAACCCTTTAATAAAACCCTTAAAAAGCGGGGCGCAGACTGCTGATTGAATTCCTACCAACCTGGGAATTTTCTTAATCCTCTCCTTCTCTCTTAACTCTCTAAACCCGATGTAAGCCCCCAACAGAAGGGTTCCATGTCCAACCGGAAGGACGAGCGTATCCGGTGGTTTCCATCCCATCTGTTCCCATATCTCAAATGCAAAGGTCTTTGTTCCATGTAGAAAAAAGGGATTCCAGCAGTGGCTGGCATAGTGGTTTTTTTGAGCCGCCTCCATCGTCACCTGTGCAGTCTTCTCCCGCGAGCCCTCAATCTTTTTCAAATTTGCTCCGTACGTTTGAATCTGGACCAATTTCCCCGAAGAGGTCGCTTGAGGGACATAAATGTCACATCCGATTTTTGCCCTGGAACAGTAAGCGGCTATGGCTGCACCCGCATTGCCTGAAGAATCCTCAACCACCTTCTTTATTCCAAGCTCCCTGGCCTTGCTGATGAGCACCGCTGCCCCCCGGTCCTTATAGGAACCTGTCGGAAAGAGGTAATCGATCTTCACCCATACTCTGTGACTGCCGAACTCCATCTCCTCAAGAGGAGTAAATCCTTCTCCCATGGAGACAATGGATCCATCTTTTTTTATCGGAAGAGCCTCCCTGTATCGCCAAAGGCCTGGGTCCCTTTTCAGGATGGTTTGGGTGGGAAACTCCGGATTGAATTCAAGGTCAAGGGGCGATCCGCAGTCGCATTGCCACCGGGTTGGGTCAATTGGATAGGAACACTGACATTCCGAGCATTTAAATGTTTCGGTCATCTGTAAAGTGGGATTTAGATATTATTTGGGATTTGGAATTTGGTATTTATCAATTAGGTCCTTTGATAATTTATTCTTCAACACGAGGAAACATAACCCGAAAGGTGGTCTGGCCTTCTCCGGATTCCATCTCCATCTTTCCTCCCATCCGTTTGACGAGGCGGGTGGTGATATGAAGTCCCCTGCCCTTTCCTTCGCCAAGGAGGTATCGTTCTTTATCCTCTTCGGAAATCTGACCGGTATTCGAGATCTCTGCGACCGCCCATCCATCCTTCTGATAAGAGCATATGGAGAGATTCCCTCCTTCCTCGGGTATAGCGTTAGAGGCATTGTTGAGGAGATTATCCAGAACCCTCTCGATATGGAGTGGATAACATCGAATCCATAAGGGAGACTCCAATGCACCTTCGTACATACGGATATTGTCCCGTTTCAACTCGAGCAGGCTCTCCTCGTTGATCATCGCCCTCTTCTTCAGTTTCTCTGAAAGGTCAACCACCTCTTCTCTTCCCTCGCCATGGAGGGTTAAAGCCAATTCCTGAATGCGGGATGTCTCTTTCAGGATGATCTCGAGGGCCTGTTCGACCCGATCTTTCTTAGCGGGATACTCTCCATCGTTCAGTATCTTTTGAACGCGTTTGGCAAATCCGGCTGCTGCAATGGCCGGATTTTTAAAATCGTGGAGGATATCATCCATCTTCTCCAGCCTCAATCCTTTCATCAACTCCTTCCCGAAAAGGGCAAAAATCTCGATCTCCTCATCCGTAAATCCCGGATGCTGGGCCTGAGCATCGAAGGTTAAAAAATATTGAACCTTTCCATTGACCATCAGCGGAATATAGAGCACGGAGTGAATCTGCTGAATTTCGAGAAACCGCTTCAGGTCTAATGGAAGGAGATGGCTCTTCTGTGGATTGAGGATGTGAACGTAAGTTGGGTAGACCTTCTCATTTTCAAAATCACCGAATGGGCCTGTCTGGTCTACGATGGTGTGAATATAGGGCGATTCTTCCACCTCAAAAATCTTGCCGATTCCGTGGTGGACCTCTGGAAATCCCGCCTCCAAAACGACATGCTGGCGGTCCTCCATCACGGAGAAGAGGGAGCATCGTTGGATCCTCATGATATCGGCTAATTCGGGGATGACCAGATTGAAGACTTCCTTCATCTTCACCCCTCCCCGCTTGCCGAGCTTCAGAAAGATCTGTTCCACAATCCTGTCTTTGGTTGTGCTGAGTTTCTGGAGGCCCATGATCCGCTTGCGAGCGATGACATAGCTCACTCTCTTAGCCAGCATCTCTGCAATTCTGACCTCCAGTGGAGTGAATATTTTTTCGTCTTCTTTAAAATAAATCTGGAGGCACCCTTCGGTATCCACATCTTTCAGGGAGAAGCGGGGAATCGAGATCGGAAGGGCCAGCATCGAATGGATGCCGTACTTCTCAACCTTCTCCTTGTCCTTATACCTCTCCTCTTTTAGGATGCTCGGAATAATGTAACTCCTTCGGTTTTTCACCACATCGCCGGCAATCGTATCTTCAAAGGGAATGGCCGCCTCACGGTTTTCACTCTCCCTGGGATACGATCCAAAAGAGACCATCTCTTCTTTCCTCGGGTTATAGATTCGAATGCTCGCGGCTTCCGCCCTGAGAAACTCCACGACATTTCTGGCCAGGGCCTCGAGGATTTCCTTTTCCGTAAGGGAAGGATTGATGTCGAGAATAGTGTCGGCCTGATGAATCACCTGATCAATATAATGAAAGATTGCCTTCTCCTTGATCAGATTGACCACCATGGACACTTCGTCATGGGAGAGGTCGCACCCTTTCTCCTTTAATTGAACGACGATCGCTTCGATCAATTCCTGGTCTATCTGATAAGGAACCATCTCTTTACCGGCTATTAAAAACCCTCAGCAATCCTTTATGACGGACCGTCGCTATCGAACCATGAAAATTGATCAGGTTCTTAGATTTCGGTTACGGTTACGATGCCCGTTTCGTAAATCGTTAAACGGTTACGGTTAGGTGTAAAGAATTAATAGACCACAACCGTAACCTTTTATTAACGATACGGGCCTCGTTACCCTTACCCTTAGACCTTTATTTTCTATGCAATATTATATACCTTCTGTCAGGGGTGTCAATCCTTCGACTCTTCGGTTTGAAGACCAGAGCTGACCATTTTCTTTAGTGGATACCGAAGACTCAGGATTGACCCTGAGCGGAATTAAAAGGGTAAAGGTGCATCGTCGAAAGGGTCAATCTACAAAGGAGAAAATACAAGATTATGAAGAACCAGAATCTTCAAATCGCTTAATCAGGATGGTGCTATTGACTCCTCCAAAGCCAGCGGAGATCGAAAGTCCTATCCTCACGTCCTTCTTCCGGGCTTCGTTGGGAACATAGTCCAGATCACATTCTGGGTCTGGAAATTCGTAGTTGAGGGTGGGATGGATGATTCCCCTTTCAATCGTCAATAGAGTGGCAATGGCTTCGACCCCTCCTGCTGCTCCCAGAAGATGGCCGGTGATCGATTTGGTTGAACTGATGGGAATTTCGTAGGCCTTCTTCCCGAAGACCTCTTTGATCATCCTCGTCTCCACTTTGTCATTGAGCGGAGTGGATGTCCCGTGAGGATTGATATAATCGACCTCTTCCGGAGGAATACCTGCCATGAGAAGACTATCGCGAACCGCCTTTCCCAATGCCTTCCCATCCGGATCAGGTTCGGTTAGGTGAAAAGCATCCGCTGTCATTCCGATTCCCATCACCTCTCCATAGATATGGACCCCTCTTCTCTGCGCATGCTCCATCTCTTCGAAGACAAGCGCCCCTGCTCCTTCAGCCATGACAAAACCGTCCCGCTCTCTGTCAAAGGGCCGGCATGCGCGTTGGGGTTCATCATTTCTGGTGGACATCGCCCTCAGGACATCAAACCCGCCAAAAACATAAGGGGTGAGGCAAGCATCTGAACCGCCGGTCACCACAACATCTTCCATGCCCCCCTGGATCTGAAGAAAACTATTGCTCATGGCATGCGTGGCTGAAGCGCAGGCCGTTGAGAGGGCAAATGAAGTTCCCCGGATCGAAAAATATTGTGCGACGTGGGAAGTAATGGCACTCAGGTAGATATTAGGCAAGGCAAAAGGAGAGATTCCCCGCGTTCCCCTCGCTAAAAAACGTTCATGATAATGTTCCAGTATCTCCATAGACTCCACACTCACCCCGAGGATCACTCCTACCCGAAACGGATCTATTTCCTTAAGTTCATATTCGTTTTTCTGCTCGTGTGAATGATCTGTTCCGGATGCACTCTTTTCAACCCGGATGCCCGCATCCTCAAGAGCAAGCTTTGTGGCTGCAATGGCAAACTGCGAGGTTCTTCCGAAATATTTAGAATGTTTCGACCTCTCCACATAATGACTGAGGTCAAATCCTTCGATGGGAGCTCCGATCCGACAGCGGTATTGATTCATATCGCGATTCGGAAACTCAATTCGTTTAAATGATTGGGTTCCTGAAATCAGGCTCTGCCAGTAAGCCTCTTTTCCGATCCCGATGGGTGTGACTGGCCCTATCCCTGTGACGACCACACGCCTTTTGTGATTTCCCAAATCCATCTCCTTTCGAGAACTTTTTCCTATTTTTATCATTTGTCTTTTTTTTGTCAAGACGAAAAGAAGATAAACATCAGATTGGAGATTTCTGAAAAAGCCCAGAAGCCTCTGATTACATCCCTGCCTGCGGCAGGCAGGTGTGAAATCATAGAGCGAAAAGCAGTTTTTCAGAGCTCTCAATTTAAATATTTGACAACTTCCGGTTTTATAAATATATTTTTACTTGAGATCCTTGGAAACTTTTCTGATTCTCGAGGGACAATAGATGAATTCATCTCTGAGATGGATCTTTCTTGTCTTGCTTCTCCTCTCCTTTCCAGCGGCTTGTCTTCCGAGCAAAAAGCTGACGGTTGGTTCTGCAGCAACATTATTGGAAGAGGTGGCAAAATCCGCTTATAAACAATCCGACCTGAGGGTGATCCGGGAAGGGATGCCAGCCTACCTGATGCTGATGGATGGCATGATCGAGGCTTGGCCAGGTAATGAGCGGCTGCTTCTTGCCGCTGCCCAAGGCTATTCCTCTTTTGCATCCATTTTTACGGAGGATGACGACTATGCCAGAGAACTTTATAGAAGGGCAAAGGATTATGCTCTGAGGTCTCTGGAGAAGAGAGGGTTTAAAGATCCCATCAATAAGCCTTTTGATGATTTTAAGGAAGAGCTGAAGCGCTTTGGGAAGAAAGAGGTTCCCAATCTCTTCTGGACTGCAACCTGCTGGGGAAGCTGGATCAGTTTCAATCTCGATTCCATGGAAGCTATGGCCGCGCTACCGAGGGTAGAGCAGATGATACAGAGGGTCCTCGAACTCGATGAGGGTTTTTACTATGGTGGCTCCCATCTCTTCATGGGGGTCTGGCATGCCTCCAGACCGAAAGCTTTGGGTGGAGACCTAAAAAAATCTCGAGAACATTTTTTCAAGGCCCTCGACCTTGGAAAGGGAAAATTTCTAATGGCTTATATCTATTATGCTGAACATTATGCCCGAAAGGCTCAAGACCGAGATCTATTCACCTCCACCCTCGGAAAAGTTCTTGAGACCCCGGTTGATGTTCTCCCCGAGCTGACCCTTCTCAATGCCGTTGCCCAAAAGAGGGCAAAAGAGCTTCTCAGGAGGGTAGAGGAATTCTTTGAATAGGAGAAAAAGTATGAAAACCCTGAAGATTCCAGGATTTGCCCTGTTTGCAATCCTTTTCCTTATTCAACCGGCCATTGCTTCGGAAAAGGTCCTGACGATCAAAATAGGAACCCTGGCTCCGGAGGGAAGCTCATGGATAAAGACACTCAATGCAATAAATGCAGAAACCATAAAAAAGACGGAGAACCGGGTTCAGTTTAGAATATATCATTCCGGTGTCCTAGGAGACGAAATGGACATGCTCCGTAAGATGCGTATCGGCCAGATCCACGGTGCGGCCTTTACTGCGGGGGGACTTTCTCCGCTCTTTAAGGAGATCGAAGTCTTTCAAGTTCCTTTTCTCTTCCAAACCTATGAAGAGGCTGATTATATTCTGACAAAGATGGATGGTTTTTTCAGAAAGGGTTTTGAGGATAATGGGCACACCATCCTGGGGTGGTCCGAAGCAGGATTCGTTTACCTTATGTCAAACTCTCCTGTATCCAGTGTGGCTGACCTCAAAAAGACTAAGGTCTGGATCTGGGAAGAATCGCCCATGTCCAAAGCCATCTTTGACGAAGCTGGGATCTCCACCATTCCGCTCTCGGTTCCTGATGTTCTGTTAGGCCTTCAAACCGGATTGGTAGACGTTGTCTATGCCCCACCGACAGGAGCCATCTCTCTCCAATGGTTTACAAAGATAAAATACATCTCAGATGTCCCACTGTCCTATCTGATCGGTGCCGTGGTGATCCATAGAGAGACCTTCAGGCGAATCCCTCTTCCTTACCAAACCGTGCTACTTGAAAGTTTCAATCGGCACCTCCTCCAATTGAAAGGGGTTACCCGGAGCGAAAACCGTGACGCCATCAAGGTGATGATGAAACATGGAATCAAGGTGATCACTCCATCTCAGGGTCAAATTGAGGAGTTCAAAAAACTCTCTGAAAGGGCGATGGAGAAAGTCGGAACCCAATCCTTTTCCAAAAAAGTGCTGAATGAAGTAAAAATCCACCTCGACAACTATCGCATGGGTAGAAAATGATGCGTCTCTTGGAACAGCTGGATGGCACCTTTGACAGGGTGGAATATGCTCTTCTCATCCTCCTCCTCGGATTCATGATTTTTATTGCTTTTTTGCAGATCATTCTCAGAAATGTCTTTGCCACGGGTCTTGCCTGGGGAGATCCGCTGGTCAGGAATCTGGTCCTCTGGGTAGGTTTTATCGGTGCTGCTCTCGCAACCCGGGAGGGAAAGCATATCAACATTGATTTCCTGTCCCGATGGATGCCCACTCGAGGAAAGAGAATTTCCGATATCCTCACCCACCTGTTTTCCTTTTTTACCTGCGTTCTTCTCTGCTTTGCCGCCTCGAAATTTGTAAGGAATGAAGCCCTGATGACTCAGACCACCTTTCTTGGAATTCCTGCATGGATTCCACTAATCATTCTTCCCATAACTTTTGGGGTAATGACTTTCCGGTTTGGCATTCAAACCTTGAAGAAACTTTCTCAAATCATGATGAAGGACTTCATCCCTAACCTGGAAGGGAAAAAATGACTTTCTTTGTGATCATCCTTGCTATTCTCCTCTTCATGCTCTTTGGAGCGCCCGTCTTCGCCGTCATCTCTGGCCTAGCCCTCTTTCTGTTATTCTCCAGCCAGATTGACTCCTCAGCGATGATCATCGAAATGTATCGGATAGCGACGAACCCCATCCTCGTTGCCATTCCCCTATTCACCTTTGCCGGATATCTCCTTTCGGAGAGTGGAGCCCCCAAAAGGTTGATCAGACTTACGGATGCCATATTAGGGTGGTTGCCGGGTGGACTTTCGATCATTGCCCTTTTTGCCTGCGCCATTTTTACTGCCCTGACCGGCGCAACAGGGCTTACGATCATCGCCTTAGGGGGAATCCTCTTTCCTGCGATGGTGCAGGGAAGATACCCGGAAAGGTTTTCCCTTGGTCTGTTGACCACTTCAGGCACATTAGGGTTACTCTTTCCGCCAAGCCTCCCCCTGATCATCTATGCGATCGTAGCAAAGGTGGAGATTAATCAACTCTTTCTCGCAGGCATTCTGCCTGGCATCCTTCTGATAGTCCTGCTCTCTGCATTTAGTGTTCAGAAAGCCATCTTTTCCGAAATCCCTCGAACCAAATTCAATCTTTCTGAGGTATTTAAGTCTCTTCGCGAAATGATCTGGGAACTCCCTCTCCCTGTGGTCGTCTTAGGCGGAATCTACAGTGGATATTTTGTTGTGAGTGAGGCCGCTGCCATTACAGCAATCTATGTCCTTCTAACCGAAGTGGTCATCTACCGGGATATCAAATGGAAAGCACTTCCTCAGGTGATGCGGAAAAGCATGGTCCTGGTAGGCGGGATCCTGATCATCCTGGGATCAGCCCTCGGCCTGACCAATTATCTGATTGACCAGGAAATCCCGATGAGGATGCTCGACTTTTTCAAAGCCCATATTACCCACCCGTTCTTCTTCCTAATGGTGCTGAACCTCTTTTTATTGGCGGTGGGATGCATCATGGGTATATTTTCTGCACTGACTGTCGTCGTCCCCCTTATTGCTCCCATCGCTCATGCTTATGGAATCCACCCAATTCATCTTGGGATCATCCTTCTCACAAATCTCGAGATCGGAGCGTCCCTCCCCCCGTTGGGAATCAATCTCTTCATCGCCAGCATCCGCTTCGAAAAACCGGTATTGAGACTCTATCTTGCCTCGCTCCCATTTATTGCCATCCTCCTGATCGCCCTTGCCATCATCACCTATCTTCCCTGGTTGAGTTTGGCCCTCCTAAAATAAAAATACCCAATCACCCAATTCATCTCTTCTTCTCCTTCTTTTTGAACAATTCCTCAAGTATCCTTCCCCCTTCCTCCAGTTCTCCAGTTCCAACTGTTTTGATCGGAAGCCCAATGGCTTCGGCTAGTCCAATTCCAACGCGCATTAAAAAAGCTTCCTGCAGTTTAAACCGGGGATCATCCAGATTTCCCTTTACATGAAACTGAACTTCCAGACGGTTTCCCTTATCTTTCAGTCGGGAGAGAACGGTCTTCGCAGGAATATAAAAGGTCGTTCCTTCTTCTTTAACGCGAAGATCTGCCACCTCCAGTTTGACAGGAATATCGATCACCCTCTTCTTAATCCCAATAGGAGCATCGACATTCACATACCCCGACTCAATCTCCGCTGAGACCCTCTCCCGGTAGTAGGGCTCAAAGGTCTTCAACTCAACCTCCCGAATCTTTAAAGAGGTTTCCATATCCGAACTCACCAGGTCAATCCAACCCTTCGATGCAATCTCCCCTGTTTTCTTATCCCCCTTTACCTTCCCTTTCAATTCAATGGGAGAACGAGAGGAAACGAGAGGATAACCGATATTCTTTATCTCCAGGTCCACCTCTCTCAATCGGATTTGACCGGGAGTGTCGCCCGCCTTCATATCGTCGAAATCAATGGAACCCTTCTCGATCCGGAAACGGTCAATCTTAATTGAAACGGCCTCCCTTTCCTTCCTCTTTTCCGTGCCAGAAGCCTCTCCGCTCCTCTCCTCTTTTTGAATCGATATCCATGGACCGACCATGATTCCCTCTCTCGTTCGATAGAAAAAGAAAGAAGGCTTTAGGAGGGCCCACTCCCGGATATGCAATCTCTTTTTAAAAAATGAGGGGAGGTCAGGGTAGACCCTCATCTCCTCAATCTTGAGGAACTCCTGTTTGGTGCGGGGATCTTCAAATCGAATTCCATGGATGGAGAGATGGGTTATTTTAACCTTAATCTGATCGATGGTGAACCCGGGTCCGATCATCTTCTGAATCCGGGCCTGAATGAATTTCACAGCATAGAAAGAGAGGGCAAGATAGCCCCCCGCAATGACGAGAATAAGAACCCCTGCAATGACAAGCCACTTTTTCATAGTTATTAGTTAACCGAATAACACGAATTACAGCGAATGAAACGAACCTCTCTCTATATAATAACCCCACCCAGCCTCCCCTTATCTTAAGGGGAGGTGTGCCTGCCTGCCGGTAGGCAGGGAAGGGTTAAGAGAGGGGTTATGGTTTTGCTATCAAAGAAAACTCCTCTTTCTTCTTCTCATAGGCTTCTGACAGAAGAGCAAAGATCGACTTAACCACGAGTTGAAAGAGAAAGGGATTGGGCTGAATCAGATTCGGAGCTTTTTTGAGATCAATCGCCATTGCCAGGGAAATCTTTGCCTCTTCCTCTCTGCCTGATTTAAAAAGATAGTAGGCCATCTCCTCCATTCTTCTCCGGTAAAGAGCCCTCTTCGCTTCAGGGAAGAGGGCAGAGAGCGCCCTCTGATAAATTTCCTGGAACCTGGCTTCCTTCTGAGACTGGTTCAGAATGAGTTTTGACTCTTCTGCCTCCCACACTTCATCAGCATAAGGCCGGATCTCTCCCTCTCCGATCTTCCACGAGCCAAATAAGTCCGTTTTTAAGAGATCGCCTCCTCTATTTAAGATCCGGTCGTTCCCCTCGATCTCGTCCCTCTGGATGCATGAGTAGGCAAGAGACTCCTCATACTCTTTCTTGATGCTTTCGACCTCCTTTTTCATTTGGAGGTATTCCTGTAAAGGGGTCTTTCCTTGATCGATCGCCAATTGGTTGCCCCGAACAAAGAGGAACCCCACATAGAAAGGCTCCATTTCCACTAGGGGAAAAGGACCCCCTTTCTGAATTTCCTCAAAAAATCGTTTAAATCTTTTGCGAGCCATCTCCCCTCCGGAGAAATCGACCAGTCCCTCTGTATCACCAACAATCCCCTGCATCACGGTCAACCCCCGACCTTTGTGGGGAACAGCCAGCATCAGAAACCTCCGGCCGAGAAAATCAAAAGGACCTCCGAATCCAAGGGGAGGGTCTGCCTGCAAAGGCCGGAAAACAGGCCCCTCCTTTCCTGACAGAACCTCCTCAACAGTGATCCCTTTGCTCTTCAATCGGTAGAGTGATCTCTTGATCGTTTTCCGGATTTTCTTGTCACATGGATTTTCAAGCAATCGCTGGAGCAAACGTGCCATCTGAAGAGAGGGGAAGTTTGACAGTTCTTCGATGATTCGTCCCGCAGTTTCAGGTTCTTTTTCTAAAACCGAGAGAAGCGTTTGAAGGACCTCTGTCTCCGGCCTACCGTCCTGAATATCAGATCTTACTTTCTCGATGAAGGGCTGGATCTCTTCCAATATTGCCTCCTGACGATTGGTTAGACGATGCTCTGTTGAATCGTAAAAATCATGGTGATTGAGAGATTGACCAAAAGCGTATTCCTGCAGAGAAGTTCAAGCCGCTTTGCCTCACGATAGGCCTCTTGCCAGGCCATCCGGAGATTCCAGAGGATGAGGAGAATGGGGATGGCTGAAAGGACAAATAGCCACGAATGTTTTTCGAACATCATCAGAATCTTAATAAAGAAGAGGCCGGTCAAGATGGATAGGCCCATATAGAGGTCAACCATCCTTTCCTTTCCGAATCGGACGACCAGGTTTCTCTTATGGATAGCGCGGTCCGCCTCCTCGTCCGGAAACTCATTGATCAAAATCACATTGAAGATGGACAACCCCACTGGAATCGAAAGCAAAAATACCTGATGGCTGAAAAATCCGGTAAAGAGATAAAATCCTGTTGCAATCGGAAGCCAGCCATAACAGAACCCAATGAGGATTTCTCCGATTCCCCGGTAAGCCCAGCGAAAGGGCCTCCCTGAATAGAAAAAACCGGAAAAAATGCCCACCCCTCCAAGGATGAGAGTCCAGGGGCTGGTTTGGTATTTGAAATAGATGAAAAGAACAGCGAGGATCCCCCCTGCAAGACATCCATAACCGAGAAGAAGCGAAACCCGGGCCGGAAGAACGCCCTCGACCAGTACCCTTGACCCTCCTGAAAACCGGTTGAACTCCTGATTGATGCGATCACCCTCTAAATCATTCCATTCACCTAAGTAGTAAGTCATCCACATGATGAGAATGACAGTAAGAGAAGCCAACAGGTAGAGGCCTAGAGGCCCCTGATAACCCCATCGCCATGCGAGAATAAATCCCAGAAACAGGGGAAGTATCCCTACCGAAAGAAAAGGCACTCTCGAAAGTTTCCACCAGGCCGCAAGGTATGGTTTCAGTTTCACGGAAATTGGGGACGGGTTCACATTTTTCTTGAATTCCAAAGCCCCGTTTGATAAAGATTTAACATGGCGAGACAATCGAGGCAAGCCATTGCGAATATCCCTTATCACATCATCCATCGAGGCAATAATCATCAAACTATTTTCTTTTCAAAAAACGATTACCAATCTTTCATCTACCTCCTTCGATTAGCCAAGGAGAAATATCCCTGCAAGATATATAGTTTCATATTGATGACCAATCATATCCATCTCCTCCTCGAACCTGTTCATAATGAACAAAACCTAGCTAGGTTTATGAAACATGTCACCCAAAGGTATGCCCAATATGTAAATAAACGTCATCAAAGAACAGGAACACTGTGGGAAGGACGGTTTAAAAGTAGCGCCATTTCTACAGATCATCACTTATTGGCTTGCAGTCGATATATCGAAATGAATGCTGTTCGAGCGGGGATTGTAAAGTTGCCTGAGCAATATGATTTTAGCAGTTATAAAGCCAAGGTAGGATTGAAGAGGTTTGATTTTTTAGACTACGATCCCGTTTATTTAAGTTTAGGAGAAACAGAAAGTGAGAGACAGAAAAAATATCAAAAATGGTTTCTTGAGAGTATTTCAGGGGATGAATTGGATATGATTCGAGAGGCCATCCGGAGAAATTGGCCTTATGGAAATGAGAAATTCCAAGAAAGAATTGAAAGTGAATTAGGTCGAAAATTTGAAATTAAAAAAGCAGGAAGGAAACCAAAAATGTGAACCCGTCCCCAATTTCCCACTAAAAAAGAAGGGCGATCATCTTCGTTTCGAAGATGATCGCCCTTCAGGTTAGAGGTTAAAGGAGGCTGGGGATTGAAGCCTGTTAATTCACAGAAAGGTTTATAGAAGCCTGAACAATCTTCCCAAAAAATAGGAAACGAAGAAAACGTTGGTAAAGATCAATACCCACTCAGCCACTCTTTTGGGATTGATCTCAACCTTTCTTGCTCCCTCTTCAATTCGAAAGATCCCAGTAATCTGACTCGCATTCATAACTTCACCTTATTCTATTAGCTTTCGAGGTATGTTTTAGCCCATCGCAGAAGGCCAATTGCTCCAAAAACAATCAAGCAGATCGTAATGAAATTTACTGATGCCAGCTCAAAAACCATTGAATTCATCTTCTCAATCTCCTCTCCGCGCAAGTAGTTTTGATAATATTTATAGCAAATACCATACCAAACAAGTTAAGATTCTTGAATTCATTAACTTATTGAAATTAAAAATAAATTTTAAATATTGGGTGATAAGAGAAATGATGGCTTAAAGGGCAGAATTGTCAAATTTGTCTTTACTGCTACATAGAATGTTCGTAATCTATTAAAATCAAACAATAATTTTATATTGACAAAAAGTCACTCGAATTCAATTTTGTCCAAAATTGAAACAATAGAAGGTAAAAAGAATTGGCAATATTTAAGAAGTCGACAGTATATCGTTTGACTGAATAATTCAGTCAAAGAGTGTGGAAGTTTTACTCTTGTTATGGGTTCATCGTATATTGACCCTTTAGAGAATATACATGTTTTTTCCAAATGCGCTCGAACTTGTCTCCATCTTGGATAGGACTCTTGATCATCTTCATGCACAGATCCTTCTGTCTTGAAGTGCTGCTCGGTTTGCAAAATAGTTGAAGGGCGTACTTTGAAAAATCTCGAACCATAAAGTCGAATATCTCATCCATCAGATCATCTTCGACATCAAAAAATTCCTTACTCTCAAGTATTAATTGCCCGTAAGCAATCAGGGTAAAGATCTCTCCCACCGCGAGTAAATAGTCAATGTCCTGGCTCTGGTTTTTATCCGGCGTTGCCTGAACAAGAAATTCCGTGAATGCAGTAATTTGGGCTTTAAAAACCTCCACATTGGGCAAAGTGATGTTTTTATAAGCTATCTTGTAGTCATGGAACTGGACCTTCCCCAACCCTTTCGTGGGTCCCTGATGAAAGAGGCCATCATCATTGGAGGGATCGTTCCGACGTGCTACTTTCGCAAATTCCTTAGGACTAAAAAAATAGTTCTGCATAAACTTGACGACAAGCGCCATGTTGACATGAACCGTA
>Ga0194110_10006189_pt1 | contig 14071 bp, 16 predicted proteins | sample TA2Kig1200mmetaG_FD_146192 | JGI IMG/M metagenome (GOLD analysis project Ga0194110, IMG submission 146192) | Freshwater microbial communities from Lake Tanganyika, Tanzania - TA2015032 Kigoma Deep Cast 1200m | ecosystem: Environmental > Aquatic > Freshwater > Lake | place: Tanzania: Lake... | reverse complement strand
TATTTATCAAGGAGTCTTTAAAGGCCTTTACTCAATCTGAAAATAAAGATGATCTCTCTGTGCTGCTTGAAGATCTAGCAAGGAAGCGAATTAATCCTGTGATAGATAAAAAATTTCCATTGGAACTTAGTGCTCAAGCGGTAGAGCACTTTGCATCCGGCAAAGCCTGCGGCCACGTCATAATTTCACCGTCCCTTTAATGAATTGACTGTTTACACGTTCGAGTTTGCGGACTACGCTGTCGATTTATGAACCGACAATCAAAAAGTCGGGGAAGACCCCGGTCCGGGCGGAGTGAAACCCTCAGCGCCCACCATAGATCGGGGAGTTCCCCGGAAAATGAAGCAACCAACATCCAGCCCATTGAGGCTGAAAAATCGTATGCAGAAATAGGTGAGGTAGTAACTATCTCTGCCATGCCAGCGAGCAAGGAATATGTAAAGGCACTTCAAATCAAGCGTTCGGAGCGAGTGCGACCAAAAGTCAAACTTCCACTAGTTCCAGCAACTGATGCCTCAAACATTTCCTACATCTTTGACCACATCAAAGTGGCTAAGAGTCGAATCGCAAGCTCTAATGCACCACTTTCGGTTGCTATTGCAACACTTGATGATGGTCGCATCTCTTTTGCCGATGCAATCAAATTCTTTAGTTGGGATGACTCAACCCGTCTCGAGTGCAAAGTTCAAGCTGGTGCTCTAGTTATCACCGCAATCCCTCAGGGTGAACTAAGGCTTGCTAATTCGCGGGGCGTAACGAAAAAGTTACTCCTCAGGGGTCGCTGGATTTACTCGCCTTCTGGTCAAGGACCCCCGATTCACCTTAAGATGTTCCCTCCATCAGGGGGTGACCCCTGCTGAAACCTAGGAAAGGTATACCTCTTAAATGAAGAACAAATCTGCAAAGATTACAATTGTTGCTATCGCAACCGCTGCTCTTGGCTTGGCACTTGTCTCAAGCGCGCAGTCTGCTGGTAAGACACTCTACATTTCATCTGACCTGCCGAAGCAGGGCGGATCTGCTGATCAGAGCGCGTCGACCAACAAGGCGATCCGTTTGCTTCTTAAGCAAATGGGCAACAAAGCAGGTCCATACACAATAAAGTTCCGTGAGTACGACAACTCAACGGCAGCCAAGGGTTCATGGGACGATGCACAGTGCGCGAAGAACGCACAGGCACACGTCGCAGCTCGTGACGAAGTAGCAGTCATGGGTACCTATAACTCAGGTTGCGCGAAGATCATCGTGCCTATTCTCAACCAGGATCCCAAGGGTCCAATGATTATGGTGTCAAACGCGAACACCAACCCAGGTCTCACAAAGAACTGGGATCCAGGCGAGCCAGGCAAGTATTACCCAACTGGCTTCCGCAACTACTGGCGTGTAGTCACCACCGACGATAATCAGGGTAACGCTGCTGCAGAGTTCGCAAAGAGCCTGGGCGTGAAGTCTGTTTACGTCCTCAATGACCGTCAGACCTACGGCCAAGGTGTTGCACGTGCATTCACCAGTGCTGCTAAGAAGTTAGGACTCAATGTCCTCTCTCCTGGTGACGCTGGAGAAGGTTGGGACGAAAAAGCTCCTAACTACGAAGCACTCTTCACCAAGATCGGCGCACTCAAGCCAGAAATGGTTTATGTCGGCGGAATCTTTGACCTCAATGGTGGACAACTCGTCAAGGACAAGGTTAAGTTCCTTGGCGACAACACCAAAGTCAAGTTCATGATGCCAGATGGCTTCACCGGTTACCCAGACTTCTTAGCTCTTCCAGAAGCTGAGGGCACTTACCTCTCCTTCACCGGTCTAACGATCGATCAGTTCCCGAAGGGTGGAGCTGCCGAGAAATTCCAGAAAGCATATCTAAAGGAGTACAAAGAAGCTCCAACGAGCTCCTTCTCCGTTTATGGCGCTGCTGCTGCTCAGGTAATTCTTGATTCAATCGCACGCTCCAATGGAACTCGCAAGGATATCTTCCTCAAGGCAAAGACTGTCGATATTCCAGCTGCGAAGTCTGTAGTTGGAACTCGCCTTAAGTTCGATGACAATGGAGACATCCTTGCCAAGGACATCTCCATCATCCTCGTAAAGGGTGGAAAAGAGACCTTCTTGAAGAAGATCACCGTTAAGTAACACAAATCAATAAAGAATCTGGGTGGTCACTTCCGTGACCACCCAGATTCACAACTTCTCGAAGTAAGGAGTTAGTTTTGGCAAAGTCCGCAGAGATGCAGAAGTTCAAAGGTACTCCCGGCCAAATTCGCAGACAACGCATTGAACGAATCGGTGCAATAGTCATCTCACTTATCCTTTCAGCATGGATCTTGGTCAACCTTCTTGAAGCCCCTCAACAATTCGCTCAAGTAGCCATCCTCGGCCTACGTAACGGCCTCCTTTATGCTCTGATCGCCCTCGGCTACACGCTGGTCTATGGCATCATCGAGCTCATCAACTTCGCGCATGGCGATCTCTTCATGCTGAGCGCAGTCTTCGCCTCTTATTTCATCACTGTCTGGTTCAAGCAAGACGAGTCCAATCCGTCAGGATGGCTTACGTTCATTTCTTGTCTCTTCGCGGTGATGGCTTTTGGTGCCGTGATAAATGTTCTCATTGAACGTCTTGCTTATCGAAGGCTTCGTAACGCTCCCCGACTCGCGCCTCTAATCACCGCAGTTGGTATGTCATTTTTATTGAACTTCATCGGTTTGAAGTGGAATGGTTCGACTCCTCGCCAGTGGCCCTCAGTGATTCCCAATAATGACATCTACATTGGTGAAGTTCGCATCAATATGACGACAGTTATACTATTGCTCGTTGGAGTCCCATTACTTCTTGCACTTAACTTCATTGTTACAAATACAAAGAGCGGCAAAGCGATGCGTGCCACCGCTCAAGACAAGCAAGCAGCAGCTCTAATGGGTATCAACGTTAATAAGACCATCGCCTTCACTTTCGCCATCGGTGGCGCAATGGCAGGTGCAGCAGGTTTGCTCTATCAGCAGTCGATTGGTACAACTAGCTACAACCTTGGCTTCCAACTCGGCCTTATCGCCTTTACCTCTGCCGTTTTGGGCGGAATCGGAAACCTCTGGGGAGCAGTAGTTGGCGCTTTACTTATTGGCCTGATTCAAGGCCTCAATGACGGACTTCCCATCGCTTTTGGCCAGCAATGGTCACAGAGCGTCGTTTTTGCAATCTTGATCATTATCTTGGTCTTCAAACCAGCGGGCTTGTTGGGCAAAGCCACGTTGGAGAAGGTGTGATATGACAACGACATCTCCGGCAAAACCACAGAACGTCACACGCTCGAATCGCAAGTGGATCATCGGCTACTCGATTGCGGGTGCTCTCCTATACTTCGTTTACCAATTCCTTCTCAACTGGGAAGGGCTCCCGGTTGGAATCTACGACGCCATCTATCGATGGATGCCACCTGCTGCAATCAATGAATCGCTTGTTTATGTGATCATGGCACTTGGCCTCAACATCGTCGTTGGTTACGCGGGCTTGCTTGATCTTGGATATGTCGCTTTTTGGGCGATCGGTGGATATTGCGCGGGGTGGTTCATGTCGGAGTTCTTCTATTTCCTCAAGATTCATTTCTTCGGTTCGGTGCCCGCAGCAGCACCAGGTATCCACATCAATTTCTGGTTGGTGTTAGTCATTGGAGGTTTTGTTTGCGCTCTCTTTGGTGTCCTTATCGGTGCACCAACGCTTCGACTTAAGAGCGACTACCTCGCACTTGTCACTCTTGGTTTCGGTGAGATCATCCCTCAAGTCTTCTTCAACGGCGAGAACTTTTTTGGATTCAATATCTCCAATGGCACAAAGGGAATTGTGCAAGTTGATTCCATCCCCGTTGGAGTAAAGAACCTTGGACCATTTGACTTCGGCTGGAAGTTGCTTATCTTTCTTTTCTTAACTGCCGTGATGGTCTTTATCTCGCTCCGCCTTCGCCGTGGACGTCTTGGCAGAGCATGGCTTGCAATTCGTGAAGACGAATTAGCAGCGAGCATGATGGGCGTTCCTTTAATGCGCACAAAGTTGCTCTCATATGCCGTGGGAGCATTTGCCGGCGGACTCGGTGGCGTGGCATTCGCTACTCACGTCAATGGCGTCTATGCCGAGCGCTTTAACTTCGCCATCTCGATCTTCCTCCTGGCGATGGTTGTTTTGGGTGGAATGGGCAATGTCTGGGGAGTAATTCTCGGGGCATTTGTTCTCTCGTGGGTCAATGGAAATGGACTCTCCGCCTTCGGTGCCTTCTATAACGAACGCTTCGGAACAGATGTCGATTTCGCTTCCTTTACCTTCCTCCTCTTCGGACTTGTATTGATCCTGATGATGCTCTTTCGACGTGAAGGGTTAATACCTGAGTCCAGGTTGAAACTCGTTTTACATGAAGGTGACATTGAGCAAGAAGATGCTTCGAGAAAGAAGGCGAAGTGAGTAATGTCCTTGAAGCTAAAAACATCAGCGTTGCCTTCGACGGTCTCCTTGCCGTCAACAATGTCGATTTTGATATTCCGAGGAAGAAAGTTGTTTCGTTAATTGGACCAAACGGGGCCGGCAAAACAACCTTCTTCAATGTGCTCACGGGCCTCTATAAGCCCTCTGCTGGAACAATCGATTTTGAGGGCAAAGACATTACAGATCTTGCACCACATAAAATCGCATCAATCGGCATCGCTCGAACCTTCCAGAACATAAGACTCTTTGGTCTGATGACTGCACAAGAGAATCTTCTCGTAGCAATGCACTCGAAACTCAAGTCAGGTATCACCTCGACAATCCTTCGCACACCCAAGCAACGTCGAGAAGAGAGTGAGGCCGAAGATAAGGCTCAGTACCTTCTTGATTATGTCGGTGTCGGAAAGTGGACCCACGAGTTCGCTAGGAATCTCTCCTACGGAGATCAGCGACGACTTGAGGTAGCGCGTGCGCTAGCACTGGACCCCAAAGTGCTACTCCTTGATGAACCAACTGCCGGCATGAATCCGCAGGAGTCGGGCGTCTTCATTGATTTCGTCAAACGTCTAGTCTCCGAAATTGATATCTCGGTGATGTTGATCGAACACGACATGAAGGTCGTCATGAGTGTCTCTGAGCGAATCACAGTCCTCGATCAAGGCGAGAAGATCGCTGAAGGAACTCCTGATCAAATCAAGAGCAATGCACGAGTCGTCGAGGCCTACCTCGGTAAGGCCAAGGAGGCGAAGGCATGAGCGCGTTGCTAGAAGTCAAGAACATCGAAGTCGCTTACGGAAAGATTGTCGCGGTCAAAGATGTCTCACTTACAGTCAGTCAAGGCGAGATTGTCACTCTTGTCGGATCCAATGGAGCCGGCAAGTCAACAACGCTTCGTACGATCTCAGGGTTACTTAAGCCTCGAAAGGGCGAAATCACCTTCAAAGGCGAGCGCATCGATGGAAAGCCAGGACACACCATCGTCGGCGGAGGTATCTGCCAATCCCCGGAAGGACGTCGCATCTTCCCTCGCATGTCAGTTCGCGAGAACTTAGAGCTCGGTGCATTCCTTCGCAATGACAAGGCTGGCGTCGCTGCCGATATGGAGCGAGTGCTCGATCTCTTCCCTCGTCTTCGCGAGCGAATCGAACAACGTGCGGGAACTATGTCCGGTGGCGAACAACAGATGCTTGCCCTAAGCCGCGCTCTGATGGGTTCACCCTCACTACTACTTCTCGATGAACCATCGATGGGTCTGGCACCAGTCTTGGTCGAGATGATCTTCGATACCATCGTGAAGATCCGCCAGCAAGGGACCACAATCCTGCTGATTGAACAGAACGCTATGGCAGCGCTCGAAGTTGCTGACCGCGCTTATGTCATAGAGTCAGGGGAAGTGAAGATGAGTGGTAAAGCTTCTGATTTGAAGAAAGATGATGCTATTACCAAGGCATACCTCGGCGGACACTAATCGCGAATCGCTAACTACCTTTCCTGAACTATTGTTCTGTAGATCTACTTGATCGCATTCTCACCCGTCAGTGCTAGCCCTATCACCAGGGTGTGTATCTCGTGGGTACCCTCATAGGTCAACACGGTCTCGAGATTGCTCACATGTCGAAAGACCGGATACACGAGTGGGATCGATTCCAGATTACGCCACTAATCCAGATGGGTCGCTGGTAGCAACGACTTACCTTTACAAGCAACTTTAGAATTTCTTGGATTAGAAGAGTTGCCCACGGGTAGGCTTCTGTTATGACAAGTGGATTTATGTTTGTTTGGGCAATCCTCGTTGCTGGATTCATGGTAATCAACTATCGCAACAAGATTCGTCAGGATAAGAAACTTGCAGGAACCGATTGGACGCCGTTCAAGATGAAGTTGAGCCAATCCTGGTGGAGTGGTTTTCTGTGGGCGGCGGTTGCGCTGACGATCTTCTTCTTTCTCGGTGAAGCAGGGCTTGCTCGCTAGTTTGCGGGGGTGATTTGCTCACGAACTATCTTTAAAAAGATCATGGCAAGAATGGCAGCCATCACTGCCCTACCCGTGGCGGTGAAGAGCGGTGTGAACCCTTCGAGCGCCCACCGAGTCATTGGTAATGAGAGCGAGAAGAGAACTACAGCGAAGAAGGCGAAGGTAATGCCTTGAGCTTGGATCTTATTCATCTCTAGCCCGAATTATGCGCACCTGGAGAGAGTACGCCATCTACATCATCTCACCATGTAACTGATGTCCCATGTAAAGCGTTTGACTTTGCATGAGCAAGGAATAACACTCTGTGAATGCGAATCGTCGTGATTGGTTCTGGAGTCATTGGTTCATCAATTGCTCTTCAACTCACTCGGCGCGAACATAACATCACTGTAATCGACAGAAATCAGGGGCCAGGACTTGGTTCAACGAGCGCATCAAGCGCTGTGGTTCGTTTCAATTATTCGACCTTTGATGCAGTCGTGCTCTCGTGGGAGTCTTATTTCCATTGGATTGATTGGAAAGCTCTTATTGATGGCACACATGATTACAGTAAGAATCCAAATCCAGATTCGCGGCCACATTATGCAGTGATGGAAGATCGTGGTTATGTGATGCTTGATGTTCCTGTTTTGCCACACGACCGAACGATGAAGCTCTTCGACCAGGCGGGGATTCCCTATGAGATCTGGGATTCAAAGACCCTTGCGGAACGCGTTCGTGGAATCGATGTTGGGAAGTATTGGCCGAATAAGCCAGTGAAGTCTGATGAGTTCTGGCACGATGCAACTGAAGTTCTTGGCGGAATTTTCAGCAAGTATGGTGGCTATGTCACCGATCCATTGCTTGCAAGTGAGAACCTCGCCTTCGCCGCAAAACGTGAGGGGTGCGAGTTTCTCTATCGAACCGCTGTCATCAATATCAAGAAGAGTAGCGATGGTCGAGTGAGAGGAGTCGAGGTGCAAGACTTCGATCCAGAGAAAAAGACCCTCATCTCATCCCCCTCACGAACTATTGAGGCGGATGTCATCGTTAATGTAGCTGGACCCTGGTCGACGTTGATCAATCGAATGGCAGGGGCCGGAAGCGATTTCACTGTTGAGTTGAAACCAATGCGCCAAGAGGTTCATCAGATCTCGACCCCAAAGGACCTTCTGCCCGGTCCCATTATTGGCGACCTAGATTTGGGCACATATCTTCGCTCAGCTCCTGGCGGAATAACTCTGGTCGGTGGCACAGAACCAGAATGTGATCCGATGTATTGGGTAGAGCCAGATAAGGTCGATGAGGTCAACATGACACGGACTGTCGAGGTTTTCGAGTCACAGGCATATCGCTTCGCGAGGCGCTTTCCCGCTGCTCAAATCCCATCGTCCCCCACGGGTGTCGTCGGTGTCTATGATGTCTCATCAGATTGGACACCTATCTATGACAAAACAGATGTCCCTGGTTTCTACGTTGCAATCGGGACAAGTGGAAATCAGTTCAAGAATGCCCCCGGAGTCGGTTTCATTATGGCAGAGTTGATTGAGAAAGTTGAGACTGGGGTCGACCACGATAAAGACCCAGTTACCTACAACTGCATCAAGACCAAGCACTCGATAAATCTTGCAACTTTCTCTCGTAAACGAGAGCGCAATGCCGAATCAAGCGGAACAGTGATGGGTTGACGAGCAACAAGTTCAAAAAAAATATGTCGCTGAAACGGATAAGGTCGAAATTAGAGCCTTTGGATTCACCTTCTCTGCAACGACCATCAAAGTGACTCTTAGGCCGATAGAGAGCAAGGCGCCTTCGCTGTCGACATCCTTCGTAGTGCCGCCAAAGAAGTCGGTATCGGCCAGCACCAAGAGTAAGAAATCGATTTTGCATTATTGATACATCTCCCACAATTAAGGCGCTAGTTCTTCTCACTTAGCGCCTAAAGTATGCCGATGGAAACCTTTGCGCTGGACTATGAAACTGCTACTAAAGAGTTTTTAGAGACCGTCGGATTGCTTTCCGATTCCAATTTGGATATTTCTGACAATCAAGGATGGAGTCCTCGTCAGGTAATTCACCATATGGCAGATAGCGAGACCCAGTCCTATGCACGACTTCGAAGACTCATTGCGGAACCAAATACAGAGATTCAAGGATACGATGAAAATATTTGGTCAGAGTCCTTGGTTTTGGGCTATAGGGTATTGGATATTGATCTTTCTTTAGATGTAATCAGAGCAGTGAGAAAGTCCTCTTGCGAAATAATTAGGCGATTACCCGATGAATTCATCAACAATACTTGTCTTCATTCCGAAAGTGGAAAGTATTCAATTGGCGACTGGATTTCCACCTATACGAAGCACCCGATAGATCACTCAAATCAGATAAAAGCGTTGCTGAAAACATTAGGTAATTAATTCAATGTCTATTGAGATTGAAGTAAGAGATCCGAGAGATCCAGACATGATGGTGATTTTGCAGACTCACTTGGATTTTTGCATGTCTTCAACCCCTTTGGAACATGTCCATGCTTTGGATGTCTCAAAACTAACCACACCAGAGATAACAGTTTTTGGTGGAAAACTTGATGGAGAACTTGTAGCCGTCGGGGCGATAAGAATCCTTGCCGCTACTCATGCTGAATTGAAATCCATGCATACGCTCTCTGCCGCACGAGGTATGGGAGTTGGTCGTGCCATTGTTGAGCAGATTGAAAAGTTTGCTTCCGAACGAGGAATCACTCGTCTCAGCCTTGAGACAGGTACAAGTGATGCTTTTAAGTCCGCAAGAGTTCTTTATCAATCAATGGGTTTTCGCCCATGCCAAGCCTTTGGTAAATATGAGAACACGGAAGACAATATTTGCATGACCAAATATTTTTCCTAATTTGACCGAACAAGATATATTGGGCATTGGTTCCAAACTGAATAGCGCATATCTTTTTAGAAAACAGGAAAAATAGGCAAAACCCTCAGCGCCCATGCCTACAAACATTCCATCCAGATCTGAAACTCTCACAAATCCAAGAAATGTTGCATTCTCCTTAAGTTCCACTACCCAAAGCCCATATCCATTCGCTTAGGCTTTGTAAGTGTTTCAAATCAAGCGGGTTCTCGATGGAGAGTTAAATCTGCAAATTGCTTCGAACCTACGTGAACTACTGGATGTTGCTTTTGAGGGGGACTTCTCAGAAGAGGACTGGCTGCACACTTTTGGTGGCTTAAGATTTCTAGGTTATCTGGATGGGAAGCTGATTGCACATGGAGCTGTGGTTTTGCGCAATATGAAAGTCGATGGGCGAGAAATTCAGGTTGGGTATGTAGAAGGAGTTGCAGTTTCGCCAATGCATTGGAGAAATGGGTTTGGATCGCTGTTGATGTCAGATATAACTTCATATTGCAGTTCAGAATTCCAACTTTCAATGCTCTCAACAGGGGAGAAGCATTTCTACCGCAAGCATGGTTGGTTGGACTTTTCGGGTAAGAGTTATGTGTTAAAAAACGGTGTTGAAATTAGAACCCTTGATGAAGATGAAGGGTTGATGTATTTAGTAGGAATGACGGGTGAGATTTCCGGAATCACCACGGCTGTTTGCGAATCTCGAGTAGGAGATTACTGGTAAAAAATAATAACCGAAGATTCTTCTTTACTTTTTGATTTTGTAACCACTTGGGCATTTTGCATTTGTGCCCGTGACTCTAATTGTTTTGCCATTTTTTACGCAAGTGAGGCACTTGTCTCATGGTGAAGAAGGTTACCTTGTTTGTCCTATTTTATTGCTAGCCCAATAAAATTAAGATTCATAATTTTTGTTATAGATGGCCCAAATAATCCCGCCGGGCCAAATGAGATTGAGCGTATAGATATTTTTAATGCCAAGTTGAGATCTAACGGTAATTGGATTACCGCAGCCGGAATAGCGGGACCGACTAGGGCAACAGTCATTGACAATAGAGATGGCAGGAAGCAAATTAGTGAAGGTTCGCTGTTTGAAGGTTCTGATTACTAAAGTGGATTTTGGTTGATCGAGGCAGCTAATGAGGAAGAAGCTAGGGAATTGGCATTAGAAGGATCACAGGCCTGTAATAGGCGAGTAGAACTTCGTCCTTATCTTCGCTAACACTGAGAGCGACCTAAGATTTTCTCTTCGGTCCTCGATTCACCTTGCCCGCCTTTCTTAGTAAAGAAGTATGTCATTACTCTTAAGTCAACACCACAGACCAAGCCTTTTATCTCGACTACAAGAGGATTTGCGTTGGAGTCAACAATTCCTGTCTCAAAGTAGACCTTCTGGAAGTCACTTATTCCGGTGACAAAGATGCGGTAAGACTCGTATTTAGAGGGGTTCCAACTTATCTCTGCAGTCGAATTACTCTTGCGTATCAAATCTCCACCCGTTAGGGGAATTGGAGACTCTGGTCTTGAACCAACATTTGTATCTTTTCTTGTTGGCGCAACGTATTTGTCCACGTCCGTTTTAGCAACATCAAAAAGCACTCCATCTTTATCAGCATCTAGAACAGAAATATCCCACCCATAAATGGATCTCTTCATACCTTTGGACAGTAGTTTGTTAAACGTTTTTATTGGCCCTTGACCAGCTTGAATATAAGTGTCAATAGTGTAGATAAGCAATCCTTTTTCATTTCCGTTATCTCTTACCTCGGCAGCCAGGGTCACTCCATCCGCTAAATTAATTAGTGTCAATTTAGGTTCAGCACTATTCCCAAAGGAAGTCAGGTAATGGGTGCTAGCTGATTGATCAGATATGCACCTCACTTCTGTATCTCTTAGCCACCCCATCAAAAATCGGCTCCAATTGAGAAGCGACGGAATATTGTCTGACATTATGTCCCAAATTGCTGGGGTGCCGTAATCGGAGATAGTTACAGACGGTCCACCAAAGTCGGGAGATAGATATAGATCTTCAAGACCAAATAATGAATGAAAGAGCTCATGCACGTAGAGCGACGATTGAGTCAAGCCTCCAGACATCAATGCTATGTTGGCAAAACCTGTCTTCGAGTTTTTTACCGCAATTTTAAAATTAGCTTGTGCATTATAAGCGCCAACATAATTCGATGCAATGAACATATATGCATCGTAATCATTAAACTGGAATTGAGGTTTTTTCTCGTTACTGATCCGAACAAGTTCGTCCATGTTCTCCCAGGCACCCCAACCACCACGAAGTGAGTCCGGAAAATCCAAATTCCACCACTGGTCTTGTGGCAATAGCTCTACTTTTACTCTGAATCTTCCCGCAGAAAGCTCCTCAAATCTCTCTTCAATGTATTTAAGTGCTAGTTTCGCAAGGTCTAAGTCAGAATTAACCATATTGGAATTGATAGGTGTAACGCGAAATGGTCTATCGGTAAAACTCAGTGGTATCAATAGAACTTTTGCATCTTGCGCCGGTCGATATAACTCTTTTGGTCTAGGAAAACCGTTAGACATTCCTCCGGGGGTTTGATCTGTAGTCTTGCAAATTTCAACTTTAGATAGTTTTGCTGCAGGGGTGATTCGTAAATCTTTTCCGAGGATGTGCATAGTCTCTGAGGCAGAACCGTTTGTAGATTTTGGAACGGAATTGGATGAACTTGCAGCTCCCGACTTTTTTACAACGCCTTTACTCCACACTTTCTTCTTGCCTGACTTAATGCAAGTAAATTCTTTATCGCCCGATTCTCTCTTCTGCCCTAATTTGGTGCAAGAAATTCCTGGCTTAATTGGGGATGCTGCTAGGGCGGGAAGGACTGATAAAGGAAGAAGAATCAATAGCCCAAATGCAATCTTCTTCACACACCAAGAATAGATGTGGGCCTTAAAGCGCTCAAGCATGGCGCTCTTGCTTGTCTCAATCCTTCGTGCATGGAATAGTGCAAGCATGGGCAAGCGAAAATTCTTTATAGATACCGATACCGCAACGGATGATGCAGTTGCACTAATTATGGCGCTACGAGATCCAGAGATAGAAGTAGTGGGAATATCAATCGTTGCAGGAAACTGTCCTGAGCCGAGTGCTACTCAAAATGCTCTGTATACCCGGGAATTGGTTGGAAGTAGCGTCCCAATTCATGTCGGTGCCGATAAGCCCATGATGCGCTCGCTGCAAACAGCGCAACATGTTCACGGTGTAGATGGGATGGGAGATATCGGTCTTCCTTTGAAAGGTAGAAAGCCCGATTCAAATAAAGGTGTCCAGGCTCTGATTGATGCGATTGTGAATAATCCCGGAGAGATCGAGTTAGTCACGCTTGGACCACTTACGAATCTTGCTTTAGCAATTCAATTAGAGCCAAAGATAGTGAAACTTGTTAAGCGAGTAGTAGTAATGGGCGGAACAGCGGTTCTACCTGGAAATATAACTCCGCTCGCTGAGTTTAATTTCTGGGTCGATCCCGAAGCTGCTAACATCGTTGCTAACTCTGGAATCTATTTTGAGATGGCTGGCTGGGATATCTCAGTAGCGCATGCTGTTATCGAAGATGACCTTGCATCAGAATTACGTAAACTTGGGCCACTTGGCGAATTTGCGATAGATATTCAAAAAGTATTGAGAGAGTTCTGTTTTACCTCCACTCAACTCACAGGCTTTGATCTTCCCGATCCAATTGCAATGGCGATTGCAATTAATCCATCAATCGCAACTAAAGAAAAAAGCCTTTTTGTAGATGTGATTCCAGGAGATGGACCCGCACGCGGACAATCAGTTGTAGATGTATTGAATAACCTAAAGAAAGCGCCGAATTGTCGAGTAATTTATGAAGCTGACCGTGAGCGCTTTATAGCGATGCTAAGGAAGTCTCTATCAGCATGACGTTATTGCCCGAGTTTGCAGATTATCTAGAGTTGCGATCCAAGATGAATGTTCCCCTACCTTGGGAGAGCTCCATCGAAGAGTTTCGAAAACTCACTCTTCCAAACCCTAAATTCATAGGCACACCTGAAGAGATTCATAGCGTTGAGCATCGTGTCATTTCCGGGCCGACAAGTTATCTACCAATTCGAATCTACAGGCCAAATGCGAAACCTAATCTTCCGGTAATGGTCTATTTCCATGGCGGAGGTTGGGTTATCGGGAATATGGATGGTTTTGAACCCACGGTACGTTCGCTTTCAAATAAGGGTGATTTTGTAGTTGTACAGGTGCAGTATCAAAAAGCACCAGAGAGACCGTTCCCCATTCCATTTGATGATTGCTATCGAACTTTAGAGTGGGTAGTACAGAATGCTTCAACTTTGGGAATTGATGGTTCAAGAATTGGCGTTGGCGGCGATAGCGCAGGCGGCAATCTCGCAGCAGCAGTCGCCTTGAAAGCTAGAGATACAGGATTAGTAAAACTAGCTTTTCAAATGTTGATTTACCCCTGTACTGGAAACGATGGCAATCTGCCTAGCGCAATCAATTACAAAGAAGGGTTTGGATTAACTTCAAAGATGATGCGTTGGTATGAAGATCAATATGCGCAAAAGGATGAGTTCCGTTCACATCCCTATGCGTTTCCCGCCTACAGCAAGGACCTCAAAGGCGTTGCTCCTGCTGTTCTTGCAATCGCGGAGTACGACACGCTTGCCGATGATGGAAGAGTTTTTGCGGAGTATTTGAAGCGAGATGGGGTTGACACGATTTTTAAGGAATTCAAAGGTT
>Ga0194110_10006187_pt1 | contig 14072 bp, 15 predicted proteins | sample TA2Kig1200mmetaG_FD_146192 | JGI IMG/M metagenome (GOLD analysis project Ga0194110, IMG submission 146192) | Freshwater microbial communities from Lake Tanganyika, Tanzania - TA2015032 Kigoma Deep Cast 1200m | ecosystem: Environmental > Aquatic > Freshwater > Lake | place: Tanzania: Lake... | reverse complement strand
GGACAGATTTATCCGTATTCTCTTTTGGAAAGGTCCATTCGAGAAGAAGTCGCTCCTCCCTCGGCTTTGCTTCAAGGTCAACGATCCTCTTAGGAACAACCGTTGACCAGGGCACCGGAGGCGCCTTCTGACCGCAACCAAAGGCCAGGAGTAGGATGAAGAAGATTGCTATAACTATCTTTCTATTCATTATGCTAAGCCTCATTTAATGGAACTCCTGGCCGACCGCTCCGCCGCAAGAAGCAAAGGACCGCTGTGCTTAAGGACCGCCCCTTCGGGGCTTGAGGAGCGCTGCGCTTGAGGCATTAGACGATTTTGCCTCTAGCCTCGAGACCAAAGGTCGGTCCTCAAGGGGATATGAGTCCCCGCTCCTTTAGTCCCGCTTTGCGGGACGCTCCTCAACCCTCTATCATTTTTTTCTTTCTCCGAAAATCGCTGTTCCTACCCTCACAAAGGTCGCCCCTTCTTCAATGGCCACTTCAAAATCATTCGACATTCCCATGGAGAGCTCTCTCAATGGAATGCCTTCCTTTATCATCTTCTCCTTCAGCTCTCTCAGCCGGACATAATAAGGCCGGCTCAGCTCCGGATCATCAAAGTAAGGCGGCATGGTCATCAATCCCACCAGGGAGAGATGGCTGAGATTGAGAACCCCGCTGGCGATATCGAATGCCCTTGCCTCTTCTGTTCCGAATTTGGTCGTCTCTCCTGAAAGGTTGACCTCGATCAACACGTTTATTGTTTGACCCTCTTTTTCTACCCTCCGGTTCAATTCTTCAGCCAAAGGAATGCTATCAAGAGAGTGTATCATATCAAAGAGGCTGACGGCATACTTCGCCTTATTCGACTGAAGGTGCCCGATAAAATGCCAGGACACGGGACGACCAATCTCCTCGATCTTCTTCTGTGCCTCCTGCACATAATTTTCACCAAGAATGGTGACACCCGCCTCGATGGCCTCTTTGATTCGATCAGCCTCTACGGTCTTGGAGACTGCAACCAACTTGATTTCAGATGGATTTCTTCCTGCACGTCGAGCGGCCTTATCTATCCTTTCCATCACCCTTAGAAGATGTTCTCGGATCTGTGACATAAATATTTTAAATCAAATGTAGCGTCGGCATGCGTTGCCGATGTCTTGTTCGCCCTCAATAAATGAGGGCGCTACATTTTTTATTATTCCGAAATCTGCAATCTCTCCGAGCCAGAGGGCTCTCTGAGCCGGAGGCCGCATTCCGAAATCGAAAGGGCTCCCAACCGACTCATCATCTGCATCAACTCACACAGAGGAAGGCCAACGACATTGGTATAGGACCCGTTGATCGATTCAATCATAAATGATCCGATCCCCTGGATGCCATATCCCCCTGCCTTATCGAAGGGCTCGCCTGTTCCGATATACCACTCCATCTCCGCCGGGCTGAGCGTTTTAACCCTTACGGCGGTCTCCACGACTCCGCATTCTCCTACTCCTTTGTTAGAATGCCGGACGGAGACGCCGGTCAAAACATGGTGCTCTTTCCCGCTCATCAGCCGGAGCATCTCCAGCGCCTCCTGCTGGCCCTTTGGTTTTCCTAAAATGGTACCGTCCACATAGACGATCGTGTCTGCGCCGATCACCCAGTGATCTGGAAATCGATTCCCGACATCCTGGGCTTTTGCTTCTGCCAATCGAATCACATGCTCCCCGGGAGACTCTCCAAGGACAGAATCCTCTTCAATTTTACTTGGAATCACTTCAAAATCAACGCCCAGTTGCTTCAACAATTCACATCTGCGTGGAGACTTCGAAGCAAGAATAAGTAGGTTCGCCATTCACTAAAAACTAAAGAATTACGGTAGGTTTGTCAAGGTGGAAATGGCTGACTGTAATTTTTAAGAAAATTTCAGAAACTTTTCCTTGACATCTTAACCCATAACTGATATATTATAATGCAAGACAGTGATTGATAATATAATACAAATTCTGAGCCGAAGTCAAACGATAAATGGTTAAAATATTGTGGCACCAGATAGAAACTAAATGATAAACGGAAAAACCAAAACCAACCTGACCTATCTGGAGAAACCGGTTTACATGATTCATTACGCCTACAACTGTGGCGGCATTTAATCAATATGTGATGGAGGAGCCTAGACATGGATTTTATGCGTTCATGGATGTTCGTTCCAGGGAATAGCCTTCGGTTCATAGAGAAAGCTTTCACTCTGAAGAACCTCGATGTGGCGATGTTCGATATTGAGGATGGTGTTATCCCCTCACACAAAGCGGTTGCCCGTGAGCAGATCGTTTCCGCTTTGAAAAGAGAAAAGCCTGCGGGCGCGCCGACGATTTTTGTCCGAATCAATGCGGTGGGTACTGGCCCAGATAGGATCGACGCTGACCTTGCCATGGTCATCGTTCCAGGTCTTGAGGGCCTGATCATCCCCAAGGTTGAGGATCCTGCTGACGTACACTTGGTGGAGGCGTTCTTAGACAAACGCGAAAAGCAAGTCGGAATCAAGCCCGGTCATATCAAGCTCGTCGCCGCTATTGAGAGTGCAAAAGGGCTCATCAAAGGACCGGCAATAGCTGCTAGCTCACCAAGGCTTCTTGGCTTGCTGTTTGGAGCGGAGGATTACGCACTGGACCTGGGCTTGCCGTCACACCGTGTTGCTGAAGCGCGCGAGCTAGTCTATGCCCGCGCGGCCATTGTAAATGCAGCCGCCAGCGCCCACATTGCTAGTTTTGACGGGGTGTGGCCCGACATCCACGACCTGGAAGGTTGTGAACGAGATACGATCCAGGCACGCAGACTTGGATTCACGGGAAAATCGACATTCCACCCTGGGCAGATTGATCTCATCAACAATGCCTTCACGCCGTCGGCAGCCGAAATCGACTACGCAACCCGCGTCGTCGCGGCCTTCGACGCGGCTGTCGCCCGAGGTGATGGGGCAGTAGCATTCGGTGGTCAATTGCTTGACCTGCCCATCATTGAGCGTGCCAAACGGGTGCTCCGCGTTTACGAGAAACTTGGCTCAGGAACATCTAAGGGATAGCTCAGATTAGACCGAATTATTTTTTTCTAACCACTTTCTGAAGAAGTTCAATGATTTCATTAAAGCGATTAGGCACGTGAGCACCGGCTTCTCGAAGGTAGGCATTCTTCAATGAGGGTTTTCCTTTTCCTCCTTCAATGATCGAAGCAGCGTGACCGAAAACTGTTCCCTCGGACATATCTTCGACGAATCTACCTGCGACGTAGGCAATCAAAGGTTTCGTAAACCCCCCTTCCTTCATGAAATCGGCAACATCTTCTTCGTGGCTTGTTCCCGGTTCTCCCCAAAGGACGACTGCCTTCGTTTTAGGATCTTTCTCAAACAGGGCTAATATCGTTTTAGGAGGAGAGCCGATCAGCGGGTCTCCCCCTAAACTTACACTCGTGCTGACACCGAATCCTGCCCTCTTCACCATCCAGGAACATTCCGCCGTCATCCCCCCGCTTCGTGAAATTACCCCTACTTCTCCGGGGACAAAGCAACGGCTGACGTTATCCCCTCCCAGGGCCCCCAGTTTAACCTTTTCAGCCGGGCTTAAGATCCCCACTGAATTCGGACCAACGATTGTGCAGTCGGCTCTTTTTGCAGCGGCAAGAAAGCGGGCTACATCATGTCTGGGTATTCTTTCAGTGATGATCACAATCAGTTTTATCCCGTTGCCAATAGCTTCCATCACCGCGTCATGGGCAAAAGCAGGGGGGACATAAATGATCGACGTATTCAAATCATGCCTTTGACAAGCCCGTTTCAGGGTATCGTATATAGGGACATTCTCCACCTGTTGACCTTCTTTGCCAGGGGTAACACCCGCCAGTATTTTTGTCCCGTAGGACAAAGCGTGCCGTGTCACCATTGAGGCTTCTCTACCGGTAATGCCTTGAATCACGATCCTACAATCTCTTGTCGCCAATATTGCCATTAAGTCTTTCTCCCTCAACTCTGGTTTTTCATTTTTTCGGCGATGAGTCGAGCCGCATCCTCCATGGTGATATCGTCTCCATGGTATTCTATTCCTGCTTCTTGAAAGAGTTCTCGAGCTTTGGGTTCATTCACACCCGCAAGTCGCATTACTATGGGAAATTTTTTAACATCTATCCCCAAGTCTTGAACTGCTTTGATGATCCCCTTAGCGACCAAGTCAGTCTGCGTATTATTAGTAATGTTTGCATCAAGCAAAAACCCCTTCACTCCTGGTTTCGAAAGGATCCCTTTTGCTAAGCCATACACCTTCGTGTCCGTCGGGTTTCCCCCAAATTCGGTATAATTCGCAGGCTTGCCTCCATATTGAAGCAACATATCGTATACGAGGAGGCTTCCACCTCCCCCCCCACAAAAGAACCCGATATCTCCCCCATCCATTTCTGTATACCGGGCTGTCCCTCGGTAGGGCTCTGCTCTATCCACAGCAACCATGTCTTTCTCACGTTGAGTAAGGGGTCTCCACGCTCGGTCGCTGCCTATTTCCACCTTATCTGATAATTCAGGCTGCCTGTACAAGGCATCATCATCAACTCCCATCAGAACAGCGGCCGCCACAGTTTTCCCTTCTGTCGTAATCGCGAGAGGATTGACCTCCAAGACAGTTGCATCATACCTTCTAAACACCTGATAAAGTTTCCACAGTGTTTCTGTCGCCGCTTGAAGAGGTCGTTCTTTTAAACCTAGGTCTGACCATATCTCCTTGGCTTGATACTGGTGAAGGCCTTCTAATATGTTTACATGGCGTTTTGAGATTCTGCTCGGGTCCTGCTTTGCAATCTCTTCAATATCTATTCCTCCGGAAGTGCTGGCAATAATGACAGGCATCTGATTTGAAGAGTCGATCGTGATAGAAACATAGAGTTCTTGCGCAATGTCAATTTTCTTTTCGACAAGAAGTTTCTCTACTGGGAAATTGCGAACACTCATGCTTAACATCTCTTCTGATATTTTCTCGAGTTCGCCGCGGTTTTCAGCAAAACGAACAGCTCCTGCCTTTCCCCGCTTTCCGACAGGGACTAAGGCTTTAATGACGACAGGGTAGCCTAAATTGTCCCCGGCCTGATCTGCCTCCGTTTTGCCAGCTGCCACAAAAAAACTCGGGACAGCTATCCCATTTCCGTGCAAAATCTGCTTCCCTATATGCTCTAACACCCGGCTCACAGTTTCTCCCCTGTAATTTGTTGGATGTCCGCCTTCTAATCCACCCTTACGGCCCGCAGACTAAAAAAAGATCAAACCTTCTTTCCCTTCTCCCCTATCTCTTTCACAGACTGGAAAAGGTCAGTGGACATCGCTCTCGTTTAGACTAAGATCCTATGGGTTGCGGGATATCTCCCTTATTACCTGATTAAGATTCCACCATTGATATCCAAGGTGGCACCGGTTATCCAATCAGAACGATCAGAGGCCAAGAAAAATACTGCCTCAGCCACATCTTCAGGTTTTCCATCCTTTTCTACTGCCCGGCCAATGTTCCAAGTAGCGAAGACTTCAGAAGGAACCTGTTTGGTCAACTCGGTTAAAATCGGGCCGGGGCAGACGCAATTGACATAGATGCCATTGGGTCCCTGTTCCCTGGCCAACGTCTGCGTCAACCCAATCACCCCTGCTTTGGATGCGGCATAGTTGACACCTACCCCTGGCCGCCCGGTCCGACCGCTCAGGCTGGCAATGTTAACGATCTTCCCCTTGCCCCTTTTTTTCATGTAAGGCACAACGTACTTGCAGGCCAGGAAAGTTCCCGTCAAATTGACTCGAATCACAGATTCAAAATCTCTTAGAGTCATCTCTTCAATGCGTAAATGTTTGAGGATACCTGCGTTGTTGACTAAGATATCGATGCCACCCCACTCCTCAGCAACCTGATGGGTAGCAACGCGTACTTTTTCCTCATCAGTCATATCTACTAGCCAGGCCTTAAACTGACCGGTGCCAGCATTAAATCCACCCTTCAGATCAATCGTCTGGATATCCCAAAGAGCCACCTTGGCCCCATGCTTGGCCAACAGTTCTGAAATGCACTTTCCCAAGCCTCGCGCGGCCCCGGTTACTATGGCAACGCGGTCTTTATGCTCCATGATTTCCTCCTCATATTTTTCATGAACCGGATGATCCTCCCACTGGAGGACCATCCTTTCGGATTAACCAGTCGCACCAGAGCCAGACGCCTAAGGGGCCTTTTTCTCAACATTCTTTTTGAGGAGACGCGCTAGATTCAATCCCGCCCACTTCTTCCTGTCTTCGTGCGTGAGCGGTTTATAACCGTAGTCGCGTTGCACATCTTCAGGGATCTGAAAGTTCCGGACAAAGTTTACTGCCTCCCGGTATTCCTTCTCGTTACCCGTGAAGTCCGTTCCCCATATAATTTTATCGGGTGTGGCAAACTGCATGATCTTCCCAAGCAGCTTTCCAGCCAATCGGGGGGAAGAATCGACCCATGTAGATCCAAGAATATAGCTCGTTCCGATATAAATGTTCCTGTAAATGGAGGATAGCCAACAAAGTTCATCCACGAAAGGATATCCCAGATGGTGGGCGATAATGGGAATTTCGGGAAAATCCGTTGCGATCTCCTCTAGCAGTAAAGGGTGGCAATTCTTGGTAAACTGACCGGCGACAAACGACATGCTGGCATGGATGGCCAATGGAACCCCCAGTTCTGCGACTTTTTCATAGTAAGGCCACATAGCCCGGTCATTCATAGGCCCAATATCCTCGGGTGGATACAGTTTAATCATCTCGAAGCCCATCTCCTTTACAAGGTGCTCCACCTCCCAACAGGCGTTTTTCACGCCGCATTTCAAAACGGGCCCTACGTTACACTGAGCGATAAATCGATCCGGATATTTAGATTGTTGTTCTTTTAACCAGCCATTTGTTGACCAAGAAATCTTGTTGTTCGTCAAAGAGAGCATGATTTCAGGAAGGATACATGAATAATCCACCCCATTCTCATTCATGAGTTTTATGACCATATCCGCATCCACATCCTTTGCTCCCCAATCCGAGTAACTGCGATTCGGCGCTCGTTTCGCCTTCACCAACTGCATCCCTGGGAAGTAGCTGATATTCTTCAACGCCGGGAACATGTGCGTTTCCACATCGATCAATATCAGATCATCTTTTTCCTTCCCTTTGGCCTTACTTGCATCATCTGTCTGCTTCATATCCGTTCTCCTTTCCTTTGATTTTCTGCAATCCCTGTCGATTGAAAGAATTGTTCTATCTCTTCCTGTATTGTTTCCCCCTGCCTCTAAATAAGGACTTTGATGGCCTTGCCTGTTTTTGAGGATTCGAGGATAGCCAATGTCACTGCCAGCGTCCGCGTGCCGTCCACTCCCGAGATCAGTGGTTCCTCCCTGCCCTCAATAACTGCCTGGAAGTGTTTGAGCTCCTCAAGATACGGATTATGCTCAAATATCGGCACGGGTTGAGGCGCCAGCGGACTTTCCCAGCCCCGCAAAGATGGATCACGATAAGACCACAAAATCAGGTTTGGAAAAGATAAAGACCCGTTGCTGCCCATAAAAAACCAACTGTTTTCCGCTGTCATTGGGTAGTTCGGATTCTCACCAATGCCCATTTCTATATTCCAGGGTGTGGCGGCTGAATCTGTTGTGAATACAGTGCCCAACGCACCATTGGCCAATGTCAGGATGGCCGCAGAGGTATCCTCCACTGCATACCCTCGCCTCTGATTGCTGTTACGGGCGATCACTTCAATGATTTCACCGCATATAAACCGAAGATTATCAATTTCGTGAATGAGATTAATCAACACCGGCCCACCGCCCGGTTGAGTACGCCAGGTGACGTTAAAATACGCATCCGGCTTCAAGCTCGCCCAGATCCCGGTTACGCCGACCAATTCCCCTATTTCCCCGCCTTGCACAATGCGGCGGGCCTCTTTTGTTCGCTTGTAGTGGCGCCGATGGTGACCGACTTGAACAATAACCCCTGCCTTATGGGCTTCGGCATTTAATTGGTTGGCTGCTTCCACTGATTCGGAAATCGGTTTTTCAACAAAAAGATGAGCTCCCGCGCGAGCACAATCTATGCCTACAGGAACATGTAATTTATTAGGGGTTGCCACAATCACCGCATCCGGTTTTACAGCAGCCAACAACTCTTGATGCGATTTGTACCTTTTGAGGGAGTACTCTCCTGCAATCGCCAGAGCCGCCGGATCCGGATCTGCCACACCCACCACTTCAAAATCCGGTATTTTGAGTGCGGTTCTGATATGCGTTTTGCCGATCAAACCAGCTCCGATTATACCAAGTTTCAGTTTAGACATAGCATTCTCCCGCATGATCGAGAACGGAAATATTATTTTTCATGACCCAAGTCTAATCTCCAGCAAAATCCTATTCTGTTTTTACCCCTTATAACCAAATATTCTTGGCACCCACAACACCAAGTCCGGGAATATGATTAAAACGACTAAAACGGCAAGTAAGGGAATGATGAATACCCAGATCTCTCTGACAATCTTGCTGAATGGGACGCCTGTAATCCCCGAGAGGACGTAAAGCAAGATCCCGTAAGGTGGGGTGGTTAAACCAATCATGATATTCAGGACGATCACCACACCAAAGTACACCAAATCGATACCCATGGCTCGACAGGAGGGAAGGAATAGCGGAATTACAACAAGAAGACTTATCGTCGCATCAACAAAACAGCCAAGCACTAAAAAAATCACATTGGCCAATAACATGAACGAGAGAGGCGTAAGATTCAGATTGCTAATCAGGGTGGAAATAAGTTGAGGAATATTGGCGCTGGTTACAACAAAGTTAAAAATATAAGCGGCAGCAATAATCAGTCCGACAAGTGCCCCCGAGTGGGCGCTTTCGAAAAATATGACATAAAGTTTTTGAACGGAGATCGTGCGATAGAAAAACGTAGCAACTAATAGGGCATAGAAGGCTGCAATTGCGGCCGCCTCGGTCGGTGTGGCCACACCTCCGTATATTCCACCCAACAAGATCACCGGTAATAGGAGCGCTGGAAACGCCTGGATCGTAACCCTGGGAATTTCCCTTATGGTTACGATTTCATCGTTCGCTCTGTCGGGTCGCCATTTTTTCTTAGCCGCGACATAGGCTATCGTTAGCATTAGGAAACCAGTCATTAAAAAGGCCGGAATAATGCCCCCCAAAAATAAATAGCCGATGGAGGCGTCTGAAACCAGTGAGTATTGCACCATTGGAATCGACGGCGGGAAAATCGGGCCAATCGTTGCGGAGGCTACGGTAATTGCGGCGGCAAAACCCGGTGAATAACCGGTTTTAATCATCATGTTCATCATGACTCTGCCAATCCCAGCCACATCGGCAATAGCGGAACCGGACATTCCGGAAAAAATTAGGCTTCCAAACACATTGACATGCGCCAATCCCCCTCGAAATCTTCCCAAAATCATTATACAAAATTTAAGAAGTCGGTCCGTCAAGGCTCCCTCATTCATAATTCTTGCCGAAAGAATAAACAACGGTATGGCCAGTATTATAAAATTGTTTAATACCCCTTGGGCCATTTGCTCAACAACAAGCCCGAGATCCTGTCCGGCCACCAGCAAATACGCGATTGAAGCAATGATCATCGCATATGCTATCGGCGCGCCAACAGCACCCAGTCCAAAAAGAACGCCTAAAGAAAGAGCAAAGGCAAAACTCATGGGTTTGTCTCCTCCCTTTTATCTGGACCGCCGGAATCTCCGAACAGTAAGTGAAAGATCCGGATGCCTCCCCGGATGACCACAAAAGGTAAGAAAATAAGAAAAATTGAGAAAACATAATCCAGTCTGATTTGAGTTGCTCCCGTCTTCTCAATCTTCATGAAGGTCACATAATCGACCGTTGCGGGATAGCTAAGAGCCAAAGCGATAACGATAATCGTTCCTGTAATAATGTCGAAAATCTGGCGCGTTTTAGGTTTAACAGCGACATAAAGCATGTCAAAATAGATTTGCTCTTTATCCTTGACCAAAAATCCAGAAAACCAAAAAACGAGCCATAAATACACCATAAGGCTCATTTCAAGGGTCCAGCCAAGTGGATGTCCAACCACATAGCGCATGAAGACTTGCAAAACGAAGGTGAAAAAAATGGCCATAAGTAGCACCACCCCCACATCCTTCGCACGGTCATGAAGCCATCTCAGCACTTTCATAAAGGTCTCTCCCTTAGGTTGACTCATCAACACATCTGCACCATCGTGCTTCCAAAGACCAGGGGCAGAAAGCCTGTTGAATCAGGGTCCACGGGTTACTGGAAGTCCATCGATCGATTCTTGAATCAACCCATTCGGCTCCCCGGTCTGATCCTTCGACTGCGCTCAGGACAAGCACCCGGGGTATGCCTTTCGCCAAACCTTTCGACGAGCGCAAGGCCGTGAATGTATCGAACGGCTCAAGCCCCGAATTCAACCGAGGGACTCAGCCTGCCTGCTGGTAGGCAGGGGTTGATACTGAGCGGCGCTTCTTACCCCGATCTAAACTCCGGGCTTCGGCCGTGAGCTCAGCCGAACGGTTTGGCGCCGTCGAACGTATCAAGAAACCATCGATCATGTTATTAGCGGCGCAATTCAGCCAACCGATAAAAGGAGAACCTCTTCGAAACATTCGATTCCAACATCGAAATCCTCCGGATGCAAACAGGGATTCAGGCAGGAACTGAGGTGTAATCACGCGAACGGCTTCTTTTTTAAGCAGGCCCATTTTGGACTGCGACACGAAAGAGTTGCCGAAATCAAGAGGAAGCCCCTGCGAGCCTCGGCCCTGCCCTTTAATGTGAAAAATCTCTTTTTTCATCCACGCCTAATATCTACTTAACGGCATTAATCCGATCCAAGAGTCCCTTAGGCCAGACCTCAGCATATTTTGACCCCAAATACATCTTCTGGGCGTACTGACGAAAGGCCTCCAAATCCGGCTTATAAACCTCGAGGCCTTGTTTTTTGAAAAACTCCGCACACTCCGCCTCGTCCTTTGCGGTTAGCTCATCGTTGTAGGCGCACGCTTCATCTGCAGCCGCCTGCATCTTCGACTTCTGTTGAGGCGTTAGCTTATCCCACACCGTTTTGGCAACTGCAATATATTGGGGATCAACCAGATGACCTGTTAGGATAATCTGTTTGGTGACTTCATAGAATTTCATTACCTTCGTGTTCGGTAAAGGATTGTCCTGAGCATCAATCGCGCCGGTTTGCAGACCTGTATAGACTTCTTGGAAAGCCATCGGTGTTACATCAGCACCCAGGGCCTTCCCAAGAAACTGATAGGATTCAGATGTAGGCATACGGAGTTTCACGCCTTTCAGATCCTCTGGCTTCATGATCTTTTTAGTGCCTCGCAAATTGAGTTGGCGCGTTCCCAAGTTATAACAACCGATCAGTTTGATTTTCATTTGGTCCTCAATCTTCTTATACATTTCAGCGCCAATCTCACCTTTGAATACCTTTCTTAGGTGATCCTGATCACGGATGACGTAGCCGGCCATAAATATTGAAAATTCAGGCATTTGTTTGGCGATATCCGCGGCTGAGACATTAGCCATTTCAAGATTGCCGCGCTGCAGTGCAGGGATTTCAGTCCCTTGCTTGAATAGGGTATTGGAGTAATAGGGAGTAAATTTGAAATCCTCCCCGATCAATTTGCTGAATCGAGTGTAAGCCAAACCTTGGATAGAATTGTCCGGCTGAGAGATTGACATACGAAGGTCTATTTTGTCGGCAGCCTGGGCCAAATTGATGTGGCCGAAAAAGGTGGTAGTTAGAGTGAAGACTGTAATCACGGTAATCACTAGCCAGCGATTCAAATTGGTAGACATAATTTCACCTCCTGTTATATGTTTGGATGCTCTCCAATATCGGTCCGTCAAATTACGTGAAAACAAACTCCTTCCTCAGCTTCTATGCAGTAAGTTTTTTCTTGTTTGGTTATCAACGCACCTCCTTTCTGTGTTATTTCATCGTTCCCAAAGAATTCTATCCCATTCTAACCCCTAATCCTCTGAGAAAAAAAATGGGGGCTTTAGGCAAGACATCCTGTTTCTTAAGCTCCATTTTAGAAATCGCCCAGATCAGGGTCCATCACTGCAGGGACTATTGTCCAAACTGTACGGACATCTGTTTTTATCGCTTTTCCCCATAGGTTACGCCCTGGGAATGCCCCATTAAAAGCGATATTTCCAAAGCCGTCTTCATGACCTTCTCTGCGAGATTCTCTTTATCTTCCCCCAGGATATACCTTGGGTTACCAACGAGACACATTGATGCAACAGGACACTTCCCACCTCCAAAGATGGGGACTCCAATGGCAGCCCGAGTCAACAAGTTTTCTTCCCGATTGATTGCGTAGCCTCTTTTTCTTGTTTCTTCTAACTCTCTCAGGAATTTATCCTTTTTAGTTATGGTATGCGGTGTATAAGGAATAAGTTTAACTCTCTTGAGATACCCTTCAACCTCTTGCCGACTTAGATAAGCGAGCAGTGTTTTCCCTAATGCTGTGCAGTATAAGGGAGATCTTGGTCCAAATTGCCATGTAAGAAAGCGCTGTGGGGTGGGGTATGCATCTAAAGTGACTAGGGCTGAATCTCCATCCTGAATAGCAATTCGCACCAGATGCTGCGTTTGTCTTGCCAATTTGTGAGCCGGGGCTGAGGCTTTTTGGTTGATCTCCAAGCCCCCGGCCAGAATTACGCCCAATTCGTAAATTTTTAGACCTAACTGATACCTCCGCGTTGCTCCATTCTGCCTCAAGAAACCTGCATTTGTCAGGGTCCGAACCAGTCCCTGAACCGTTCCCTTATGCAAACTTAATTCTCGGCTTATTTGCGTAATACCAAGCTGAGGATTATTAAGGGAAAAGAGATTGAGAATCTGCAATGCCCGGTTAACAGATTGTATTATATTATCAGCCATTGTCTTGCAATAAAATATAACAAGCTGAGGCCAGACTGTCAAGAAGAAAAAATACTCGACCCCGATCTTCACTTTTTTCAGGAGGGCCCGTTCATCGCTCAGCTGACCACAGTGCACTTTCTTTCATCTTTAAGTCGTCAGTTTTCTCCAAATACAATTCATACATTTCTTTCACCATACTATATTTTTCTCGACTCTATAGAACGTCTACAGCTTAAAAATGACTTTCGCCACATCCCCAAGGCGAGAAGCCTCAAGCGCCCCCCTGGCTTCTTCCAGGCGGAAGAATTGGGATGCAAGAGGTGTTGCCCTGACTTTCCCATACCTCAGCCACCGGATCGCCCGAACAAAATAGCGGGGGAGCGATCCCACGTCTCCGAAGATGTGCAGGCCGCTTCGCGTGATGGTGAGGGGGCTCACCGTGGCTTCGGGATAGAGGCCGAAAAAGGAGACACGACCCTTGGCCGCAGCGACATCAAGTGCTAAAGGCACCACATCAGGGGAGCTGGCTGTTTCGACAACAATATCCGCTCCAAGACCGTCGGTCAACTCTCGAACTCGCTTGACCACATCCTCCTTGTCGGCGTTGACGATTTGATCGGCTCCTAACTCCCTCGCCTTCTCAAATCGCTTCACATCCTGGTCAATGCCAATCATGATCACCTGGCCAGCCCCTGCGGCCTTAAAGGCCTGGAGATGGAAGAGGCCGATGGCCCCCGGCCCGAAAATCGCAACCGTATCTCCGACGATCGGCCTCACATGCTCCATCGTTCGAACGGTCAGGCTGATCGGCTCGAGGCAGGCCGCATCGATAAATGAAACATTATCCGGAAGCCTGTGAGCGGCGCGGGCCGGAACAACGACATATTCGGCAAAGATGCCATCATAAGTAATGCCGATATGCCTCCAGTTCGCACACATATTACTGTTTCCATTGAGGCAATTGATACAGATTCCGCATCCGTAGAGGACTTCCAGTCCGACCCGATCCCCCACAGAAACGTTTTCCACGCCTTCCCCCAATGCCGCAATCACACCCGTTCCCTCATGACCCATAATGATGGGGATGGGAACAGGCCTCCGTCCCTTATATTTGTTGTTCAAAATGGCAATATCGGTGT
>Ga0194110_10006184_pt1 | contig 14075 bp, 8 predicted proteins | sample TA2Kig1200mmetaG_FD_146192 | JGI IMG/M metagenome (GOLD analysis project Ga0194110, IMG submission 146192) | Freshwater microbial communities from Lake Tanganyika, Tanzania - TA2015032 Kigoma Deep Cast 1200m | ecosystem: Environmental > Aquatic > Freshwater > Lake | place: Tanzania: Lake... | reverse complement strand
TTGGAGGCAGGTAGTTCTGAATCGTCGCGTCGCGGATATACATGTCAGAGTTCGTGTCCCACCCCAGCGATGAATACTCAGCAAGGCCCTCGTTCATCCAGAGCGGCAGAGTGAAGGGCGACCGGCTGGCAATCAACGATTGAATAGAGCCGCCGTAGAACATATCGTTCAACACGGCGTGCACCAGCTCGTGATGAATCACGTGCCGAAACAACGCGTAGTTCCCTTCGAAGGGCACGACCACCCGATTCTTGAACAACTCCGTCACTCCACCGATGCCTTCTCCAAGATATTCGTCGATAACGTTCGTTTGCTGGAACTCGTTGTGCGAGTTGTAAACAACGATTGGAACGCGGTTGTTGATCTCGTAGCGGAAGAGCTTCCGGATAGAGTTGTAGGCATCTTCTGCAGCGTTCGCCGTGAATTCTGCCAGTTCGTACCCGTTCTGAGAGAAATAGATGTCAAAGTGGCTGGTCTGGATGTACTCCCACTCAAAACGCTTATACTGGACCTTGTTCTTCCCAAAAACGGAGTTCTGGCTCATCGCCAGGCTCGAGACAATGAGCATCGACGCGGCAACTACGAACATTCGCTTCATGGGCATCCCCTCTTCAAAAAATGGAGCTTGTACTCTCGCTCAAATGGTAGATAAAAACGCCGGGAAAATCAACCTTCCTGTGTTGTCAGAACAATAACCGGGGACGAAGGGTTTCCACAAGGACACTATCGGCGGCGCTTCCGGTTCCCGCCAACGGCTTGCCCCTGCTCCGCGATGGCAAAATCAATCTCTCGTTCTTCAGGGTTCACGCGAATCACCTTGACTCGAATCATGTCACCAAGGCGGTAGCGCCTTCCCGTCGCGCGACCGACCAGGGAGTACTTCTGCTCATCATAGGTGTAGTAATCATCCTGAAGATCTCGTACGTGAATCATGCCCTCGACGAGAAGATCAACGATCTCTACAAAGATCCCAAACCGCACAACACCCGACACGATCGCATCAAACTCGTCTCCCAGATGTCGCTTCATGTATTCGACCTGCATCACCTTCACTGCTGCCCTCTCAGCCTCCATCGCGGCTCTCTCCATTGCGGACGACTGCCTGGCGACAAATGGCAAACGGTTGGCGACCTCCTGCGATCGCTGCAATGACGATGACCGCGCGTACTCCTTCAACAGACGATGCACTACGAGGTCCGGATAACGGCGGATGGGTGACGTGAAGTGCGCATAGTAGTCGAAGGCGAGTCCGTAGTGGCCGATGTTGTGCTCGGAATACACCGCCTTTGCCATGGCGCGAAGCGCCACTTCATTGATCACGTTCTCCACGTCAGTGCCTCGCACCTGGTCGAGCAATCTTTGGAGATCTTTGGAACGTACGCCGCCATCAGTATGAAGCTTGTAGCCGAACTTGCTCACAAAGGCCGAAAGCTCGCGACTCCGATCGGGATCGGGCGCATCATGTATTCTGTACAGAAACGGTTTCCGATGCTCTTCACGCCTCGCGAGGCCGATGTGCCGCGCAACCGTCTGGTTTGCCAGAAGCATAAACTCCTCAACAAGACGATGACTGCGGAGCCTCACCTTCTTGATGATCTCTGTCGGATTGCCTTCCTCGTCAAAGCGGAACTTCGCCTCCGAGGTCTCGAAGTCAATGCTCCCCTCCCTCATCCGTTTCTTCATCAGAAGTGTGCTCAGTTTCCACATGCGGTGGAGCATGTCAAGAACCGCCGGATTTTCTACGCCTTGAGGACCCCCGCTTCCACCCCCTTCCAGGATCGTCTCCACCTCCTCGTACGAAAACCGTCTCTTGCTGCGGATGATCGACTCGCGAATGTCGTAGTCCTTGACCACACCGCGCGGGCTCACCGTCATCAAGACGGAATACGCCAAGCGGTCCTCATTCGGCCGCAGACTGCAGAGGATGTTCGACAGTCTTTCCGGTAACATCGGGATGACCATGTTAGGAAAATAGACGCTGGTCCCCCGTTTCAACGCCTCTTGATCGAGTGCGCTCCCTTCCCTGGCATAGAAGGAGACATCGGCAATATGAACGCCAAGAAGCACATTGCCCTCTGGCAATTCCTGCAAGCTGACCGCATCGTCGAAGTCCCGCGCATCCTCGGGGTCGATCGTGAAACAGACCTCGTTCCGGAGGTCAAGCCGACCGCGGATCTCGGCTTCGGGGATCGAATCGGGGAAACGCTCCGCTTCGCGCATAACCGGTGGAGGGAACTCCCGCGGAAGTCGGAATTCACGAACCACAGACTGGATTTCTGCCGAGACCTCGCCAGCCCGCCCTAGCACTTCAACAATCCGCCCCTCCGGATTCAGATGGCCTACACCCCACGAGTCGATCTGAACAACAACCTTATCTCCCGGTTTCGCCCTGTTCAGATCCTCTTTGGCAACGTAAATGTCCCGCGCGATCTTCCGGTCGTCCGGAATCACAACGTAGAAATGCCGACTCCGGTCCAAGGTCCCGACGACATCCACCCTGGCGCGCTCGAGAATCCTGACAATCTCCCCCTCCCGCTTGTCACCCTGTTGCCTCTGCTTCGAGGACTGTGGAAACAGGGACACCTCAACCCTGTCGCCATGAACCGCCATCCCCCTGCACCGAGGCGGAATGAAAACTTCCTCAGTCGAGTCTACCTGACGTACAAATCCAAAACCCTGCCGGGTCATATGAAACTCGCCGACGACGGTTTGCGGGACCTCGTGGTGCCCGAACCGCGCGCCCTCCGCACGGCGAATCCTGTTCGTTTCCTGAAGCTGCCGGACGGCCCGCTTGAAGACTTGATACTCTTCGCTCGTCTTGAAGCCAGTCCGGCGCGCCAACTCTCTGGCTCTGAAAAGCTGCTGAGGATACCGCGCGAGAAATGCAAGGATCTTTTCAGCAACCTGATTCACTTCACCCATCCCGTAGATCCTCGTGTGTTAGATGCAGAACCATGGCGTAAGGTTTGATGTGATTAGAATACGATACGGTAAAGAAGTCGAAGACCTTTTGACTCACGGCGCTGATCGACCGTTTCGACCCCCTCCACACGCCGCTCTGCTTCCAGGATGAGATTGCGCCACCTCTCCGAACCCAAGATGGCACTCATCGGAAGCTGGATACTCACATTCGTGTTGTTAATGTCATTCAAAACTCGCCCACCCAACCGGAAGACAGCATCGCCCAGCTCGCCAGTGACGCGGACATCGGCCGACTCCTGGAAACTGCCACCATAGTAAAGCACGTCCACCGATCGGATAATGCCGAATTCCTTCCGGAGAAGATCCGTCAAAGGTCCGGAGAGCACAGACGATGTGAGACCTCCGAGCACACTCGTGCTCGCCAGTGAGAGTCTGTCTTGCTGTGTCAGCTCGTCACGGAACGAACCCGTGATAAGGAACGAAATGGCGTCCGCTTCGACATCGCCGCGTGTCTCCGTGATGAGATTCCCGAGCTGATCATACCGCTCAAGCTCGGTTTTCACCTTCGGCTGATCCCGCGTGCCGGTGATAAACAGCTTCACAACAACCTTTTGTTCAGAGCCCTGCGCACCAGTTGATGTGGCGCCGGCGCGTGACTCGGAGAGCGTGGACGTTGTGTCCGGCACGCCGCGATAAACCCCTTCGTACCTCGCCAGCACGTCAAGCTCTGGATTGAAAGGACTACCGGTGAACCTGAGCTTCCCTGAAGCATCAAGTCTCTTGATGTTGTTGTAATACGAGCCGCTTCCGAGCTCAACCTCGCCGGTGAGTCTCATTTGCTCGCCGTCTTTCGTGAATGTCGCCCGACCTTGCAGGATCGCAAACAGCTCCTCGCTAGTCAGGTTCGTGAAAACGAATCGTACCTGTGTGACCCCTTGCGTCTGGATGAGCAAGTTGAACGCGATGTTGTCAAGAAACGAGCGTTCTGTCATTTGCTGAGGAATCGGAGTCAGACGGGCGAAGCGCTCCGATTCACCGTTTCGGTTGCCCGGGGCTGGACTTGACGCGCCCGGCCGGCTCAGCACGTTCGATTGTTCACCAGTCCTCCTGTGTGCACTCGACACGTCGTCCACGAATGTCACCGCAATTCGGCTGCTTGGAAGCTCCTGCGCTTGACGGATCGGGGGCAACGTGAGATTGACATACCGTACAAACAGATCGCCGGAAACAAGCGAGCGTGAGGGCATCCCCTGCCACTGGATCCCCCCGGGACCCGATGCCACGAAAAGATCACCGTAGACAATCTGCCCTGGCCTCCGGCTCGACTCCTTCATGATGAGCAATTGACCGTTGGCCGTGAGATCAAAATCTCTGACTTCAATCCCCTCAAGTGTGAAGTAACCTGAGAGATCCATCTTTCCATCCGGACGATCTTGCTGGATATTGCGGACCGTGAGGTTTTCCAGCGCAATACGTCTCCCATCCGGCATGAGCTTTCCGTCGACAACGTACTGAATACCCAAGGGATTGAAAAGAAAGCGAGCATTCTGAAGGGTCATTGAGCCTTCATACAACGGGGATTCTACTGTGCCCCGCAGTTTCATATCGCATATGAGCAAACCACTCATGTTGCTCAGCGGAGCGACGAACGGGTCGAGAAACTCCAACCGGAAATCGTTCGTACGAACATCGAGATTCATCTCCCCTTCAAGCTTCGCATCTGACGAGCCCTTCAAGGACAAGTTGTACGGAACCGTCCCGTTTATCAGAAGGTCGGGTTGGATGGAGAGATCGTCCGGGCGGCTGCGGAATTGTGTGAAGATATCGAGTGTACGCTCGAAGTAAGAACTCCGGATGAGAATTTGACCGAGCAGGGTTTCGCGATAGCGCACCCCTGTGGCGTTGAGCTCGACGGAAAAGTTGGGATGATCGAAGCTTCCTCTGAAGGTGCCGACCGCGTTGACGATTCCGCCAAAACCCCCTCCCGGGGTTTCGGGGGCAAGATGATGAAACATCCTGGGAAGATTGTTCAGAAGGAAGTTCCGGACCCCGACGGTGACGTCCGAAATACCGGCCGGGTTGAAGTACCCTGAAGCACTCACTTCCTCTACTTCATGTCGCATCCAGAGGTTTGCCACGTGCAGCCCATCACGTCCGACCCGGATTCGAATCGGATCGATGTTGCCAAACGCGTAGCCGCTGAAATCGGCCCTTAGGTGTTCGAGGTTGAGAGCAATGAACCCGGAGTCAGACCGGGAGGTCCCGCGTGCCTCGAGAGTCACAAGCGAATCGATAAGGGCCGAGAAGCGGTAGTGACTTGAGTCTCCCCGACTTTGGAGATCGACGAGCAGGTCGGAAGCGTGCAGCGATCCGAGCACAAGGGAGCGGGCCTGCGCATGAACTGACGCAGCGAGAGATTGCACCACTGTTGTTCTCTCCAGGCCGGTGATCTCGTAGGTCACAGTACCCTCTGCGAAGACAAGGTCGACGTCGTGGTCTGCGTAGACCGCGCGAGGAACATCAGCGGACCCGCGAAATTCGATCCCATCTATCGAGGCGGTAACGTTCCCATTCAGCGTCAGTGTCCCCCCAATCGTCCGCCCCAGCAATATCCCAATGGCTGACGCGTTTCTTATATTCACCGCTATCTGGACAGAAACGTGCTCCCTTGGCCCTGTCACCGAGGAGCGGAACTCCGAAGCCACATCGTGCCGGGGCGAGAAAGACCGCAGGGAGTCAAGTGATCGCACACGGTATTGAAGTGCCTCGGCCAGCAGCGTCGCTCCTTGACCGAGTGTGGCAGCCAGCGCGGCAGGCCCGAATTGTCCAGCGACATCAATATCGACCGCGTCCGACCTGAACCGAAATGACTGTTCCCTCCGATCAGCAGTATTCAACGAAACATTGAATCCACCCCCCTCGAACCGGACGGTATCATAGGACGACCGGAGGAACTGGACCCCCAGGTTGCCATGCATGGAAGCGGCGGAGAGCCCCGTGCCCCGGATGTCGAGGTCAAACGAAAGATCGCTTGTCTGCTTCTCGCTCTTGGTGATTTCTGCAAGATTGAGTGAGTTCACCCGCCCATCGAACTCATATGCCTCGGGTCCGCTCTGAAGGAACTTCATGGTCCCCGACAGATCAACGCGTGTCGCACTGACGTGCGCAGCAATCCGAGATCGGAGGATCCCCTCAGCAAGATCGACGACAAGAACCGAACGACCTACCGGCAGCCCGTAGAATTCGGAGGAGTCTATCTCGGCTCGAAGAAGCGTAACAGCGCTTGCCCGGCTTGTTCCGCTCCCCCTGCATGTGAGGGTCGAATTCAATCTGCTGGTCAACACGCTGTCGTCAAAGACGAGCGCCAAATTCAGGTCAGACGTCCTGACCGTAGCTTCATAAGCCAGGTCAGAGTTGCGGATGTCGAGCGTGCCCTCGACAGCGATACTTCCGCCATCCGTGGAAGCGGTCACGCGCGTATCGAAATACAGGGGCGATCCTTTGTACCACAGATCGTACTCGACAGTACCGAGCGACCGAAACTCCGGCAGTTTGAGACCCGGCAGATGATCGGCAATATCTGTGGGATCGACGGTGTTGTTGAGGAATGCAAGTTCCAGTTCCAGGTCCCGCGGCCGGTGCAGGTTTGAGATCGTTCCGGTCGTCCGGAGAACGGAGAGAGGCGTTCGAATCACCAGGTTCTTGACCTTGAGTTCAGACAGGGTCCCCTCCGCCTCAACTTCACACGCCACGCCCCCGTCCAGGAAATCAATTGCGCTCCCGATGAATTGCTTCAACTCGCCGAAATCGACATTCCCAGCGCGCAAGCGCAACGAGAGGGGTGATTGCCCTATGCTCTCAAGGGTTTCCATTGTCGCAAGGTTGATGTTCTGCATCCTCGCATCAAGCCGGAGGCTGGACCTCGCGGTTTCAATCTCGAGGTTTTCAGCCGAGACCTCAGAACCGGTCAGCGCCAGGTCGCCTTCCAGACGTTTGAGCGCAAACGCCGGTTCCGTCGATACAAACGAGAGGGAGCGCACACCGACGCTGATGTCGCCCGAACGGACCCTTATGCTGGCAACGAGCCCTATCGAATCCAGCCGCATCAACGCGTAATTGAATTGATCCTTGTGCAGAGAGAATGAACTATCTGCTGCATGGCGCGCAAGAGTGAGGGAGTCAACGAGTAGTGCACGTCCGTTCCTGATTTCAATCTGCCCGATATCAATCGTCCAAGGCGAGGGAACAGTATCTACTGGTGTCGGCTTGAGGAGCTGGCTGATGTTCCAAACGCCTTCCAGCGAGCGGCTAAGGTGGATCGACGGATTGACAACGGTGACGCGTGAGAGTGAGAGGTGTTTGGCAAGAAGGCTCAGTACGTCGTAGTGAGCTTCCACTCGGTCGATGACGATCACTTCTTCACCGGGGATACAGAGAGCGACACTATCGACCCGAAATCCTGTGAAGAGGTTCCCCTGCAGCTGGCCGAGCGTGATTTCTCCGTAGAGGCCCGCGGAGGCCGCATCGATGATCAATCCTCGAAGGTAAGATCGGAATGCCCGCGTCTGAGTGAATCCGATCGCCGCGACTGAAAGGAAGAGGATGATGACCCCAAGATAGTATGTTATTCGGAAGAACTTCTTCACGGAATCTCCGCCCGTTTGCCTACCGCGCGCGTGCTGTGCTGGTACTTGGGCAACAGCTATGACCGGGGCGCATCACCCTGGACAATTTTCTGAATGATGTTGGTCGTCGAGCGGTTCGGAAGGAATTCAATGGTGTGGATCGATCCGCCTGCCGCTTCAACGATATCCTTACCCACGATCTCGTCAACACCCCAATCAGCGCCCTTCACAAGGATATCCGGCACCACCGATCGGATCAGCTCGTACGGGGTATCTTCTTCAAAAACGCAGACGTAGTCGACAACAGAGAGGGCAGCCATTATGACAGACCGGTCCTCTTCACTGATGATCGGGCGCGTTGCCCCTTTCAGCCGCTGGATGGAACCGTCGGAGTTCAAGCCGACAATTAAGACATCGCCGAGCGCCCTGGCCTTGGTAAGATACTCGATATGGCCGCGGTGCAGCAGATCAAAGCAGCCATTCGTGAAGATGACACGCTTCCCCGATTCCCTCAGCTTCTGACGCACCTCAACCAGCTCTGCACGAGAAACAACGGTTCCCATCGATTGGCTCACTCGTGGTTGAGGCTTTCAAGCACAGTGTGATACAACACGTCACGGTCAATTGGAACGATACCGACCTCACCACATACAACGCCCCCCGCAAAATTTGCGAGCGTTGATGCTTCCTTCGCAGTGGCTCCGGCAGCGAGTGCCATCGTCAGGGTTGAAATCACTGTATCCCCGGCTCCGGAGACATCAGAAACCTTTCGTGCTGCGGTCGAGACATGCGTTATTGTGCCATTGCTCTCGAACAGCGACATACCACGCTCACCGAGCGTCAACAGCACGGACTCAGCCTCAAGCCGCTCCACGAGCATCCGTCCCGCCTGCTCCACGCTCTGCTGATCTCGCAAGCGGACCCCCAACGCCTCCTCTGTTTCCATGCGGTTCGGCTTGAAGACGGTCACGCGTCTGTACTCGAAGAAGTTATTGAACTTCGGGTCCGCCGTAATGATCTTTCGGGATCCCTTAGCAAGCTCCACAAGCTCCTGAATAAGTCCCTTCCCCACGACCCCCTTGTTGTAGTCCTCGATGATAATGGCGTCGAGCGTATCGAGATGGCGTTTGAGAACCTGGAGAATCCTGCCTTGTGAAACCGCTCCGATGTGCTCCTTCACCTCTTTATCGACACGGACCACGTGCTGGTGGTGGGCGATGACGCGGGTCTTCACAGTCGTCGGTCTCGAAGGGTCAACGAGAACGCCCTCGGCCGGTAGATTGCTCCCCTCGACGATGGCACGAAGCTCTTTTCCGGCTGCATCGTCTCCCACGACCCCAATCATCAGCGGGACACCACCAAGGGAGGCGATGTTGTTGGCAACATTGGCAGCCCCACCCAACCGTGCCGATTCGGATTCAACCTCGACAACCGGAACAGGCGCTTCCGGAGAAATCCGGGCCACGGATCCCCAATAGTACCGGTCCAGCATCAGATCGCCCACAACGGCGATATGCTTACCTCCAAACCCGCGAATGAGCCCTTCGAGCCGACCTTGCGTGAAGGAAACCACAATTGTGCCTGTTTTTGACCCTCTTCTTTTGTCAATATACCCACAAATGGGGGGACAAGCAAGGTAACGCGAAGCAGCGACTGGACATCGACGGATAGTTTTGTGGTCGGTCAGATAGCATTCGCGGGGCGGGGTAAACAGAGCGTGGCATTGATAATGCGCGGTTTTCTTGGTATACTGTATAAGTCCCCGCTGATGAAGCGGGGATTGCCGTCGATGTGTTGAACTGCCCGGATGGCGAAACTGGCAGACGCGCTAGCTTCAGGAGCTAGTGGCCGCAAGGTCGTGCAGGTTCAAGTCCTGTTCCGGGCACTGGAAACGAAAGACCTCCTTCACGGAGGTCTTTTCGTTTCCAATTGTCATTGCAACTGGACTTATGTCCTGTTGATCCCGTCACGATTCTTCGTGACGGGAGAAATCCCGCCGTCTTTTGGCGGGGTTCCGGGCACGGTGAGGCTTGGCTGGCAAGCGGGTATCGGGAACACACAAGTATTGCACGGTGAGTCCTTTGGGCTGCTGCTCGATCATGTACTTTTATTGCGAGTGATTTTGGCCATGTACGGTTTGGAACGGTTGCCGTGGAGCTTGTACTCTCAGAGACCCGAATGCTTTGAATATCACAGAGATTTCTGTACCATTGCTATCGAGTGAGCTCTAATTCTGTCACGATGCATGCGTTTTCAGGGTGCACGAAAATCCTTTTAGGGCTACTTCCAAAACGACAGAAGTTAGCGGGGCCGAAAGGGTAAAGCTGACTTCTTGTCGTTTTGTCCGAAGGACCCGCCTGGCCGATGAAACTCAATAGCAGCAGACATCCCACCGTCCCGAGCGAGCGTAGCAAGTCGGAGGATTTGGCGGGAAACAAATTGCCGATCGATTCTTGTGGGATCTCAGGTGGCAATTTGTTTTTCTACCCGTTCTTGTTTGGCCGCGATCAAAAATAGAAGAGGCAATTCCGAGCATGCGGGATTGCCTCTTTGTGTTTATCTGCCACAATTTAGACCGGCGTTTGTCGCGCCCACGCCACCGACTTAGCCCATCACTTGCCTCCCCGCAATTTCGCCAACCTTGCCTTTGCATCGACGAGGTTTACGTAGTCCTTGTCGGCATTCCGCCAGTTGGAGATGGCCTTCTCATAGAAGTTGATAGCCTCAACGCTTTCATTGAACTCTTCGTACATTTGCCCTTTGTAGTAGTCCAGCTTTGATCGTTCGAGGTAGAAATCGAGCGGATCTCCTCCTGTTATGGTATTTCGTGCCAGAATGAAGCTGTACGTCTCATCATACAATCCCAAAGCCTTCGTCTTGTTATGAAGCTTGGTCTGAATTGCCGCGTGCAAGATCCTGAACCGAGGAAATGCAGCCCGTGTCCATGGCAGGATCTTTTCCATCGAAGCGAGAGCCTCCTTCGTTTTCCCTTGCGCAAGGTAAATATTCGTGGTGAGCCCATCGTAAAGAAGCGAGTAGTACGGCTCCTGATATCGCTTGGTGAGCAATTGTATGGCCGATGCGCGCGCCTCGGCCTCCGCGAGGTCGCCTTTGCCCAAGTGACAGAGCCCTGAGTAGTATTCAACGATAAACGGCCAGGGGTTGAACGACCCCTTTCTGGTCTCCTCCGAGAGTATTCTCACTTTCTTGAATTCTTCTAAGGCCTCCTCCAGATGATTTTGCTCTAGGAGGACTCTTGCAAGATAGAAACGACTCAACAGTTCACCGCCTTTGTTGTTGCCGCTTCGTTGGCTCTGCACGTCCTGCCGGAGGAGAGCCAGAGCCTCCTTGACCCGTCCCTCGAAGAGGAGCGTCAAGGAAATGCCTCTGTTCAAGGACCCAAGATAGGTTGAATCAAGGGTGGCGCGGAGGTGCAGCTTCTCCCTCGCCTTTTCAGCGTCTCCCAGCCCAAGATAGACATACGCTTGACGGTTGTAGGAACCATACCAAGTGGGAACACGCTTGAGACCCTCCTCGCAGAACTTCAAGGCCTCGTACGGCTGGCCGGCCATCTCGTACACCTCGCATGCTGAATCGTAAGGGTTGAGTGCGTCCGGTATCAGAGCGATGTACGTCCTGATCGCAGCGAATGCCTTCTCAAAATTATGCGCCAGCGCGTAGGCATAACCAAGTTGGTTGTATGCGTCCGTGTAGGAGCGATCAAGTTCAATGCTCCGTTCAAGACCCCGGATCATTTCGTCCAAGTCCAAGGATGGCCAACTCATCAAGTTTCGCCAATAGGCAAACTCTTTCTCTTGGGGGTAGCCGGCGGCCAGTTCAGTTATTAGAACATCTGCGGTCTTTAGATCCCTGTTCGCAAATGCATTCCAAGCATCGATGAACTTTTTGTCCTTCTCCGGCAGGTTCTTCGCATACTGCTTGGCTCTTGCCAACGACACCCGGCCACGTTCAAGAGCCGACGAAGGAATGAGGTTGAAGATATTGAGAGCGGTAAGTGCTGATCCGAGCCTGAGGTGTGCCATCGCAAACGTGGAATCGACTTTGATTGCCTGTTGAAAGTATGCGGTGGCATCTTCAAATTCGAAGCGGTACAAGGATCGCATTCCTCGTTCATAGAATTTGTAGGCATCATAGGAACCGGTCATCGCCTCGGATACGTGCAATGGTTCTGGCGAAGAAGCCTTGAGCCACTCATTTACTTTCTCCGTAAGACGATCTGCGAGGTTGAATACCTCCTCGGGCTTTGCCGCCGCTTCCACACGATCTGAATTCACGACGGCTCCGGATTCAACCTCAAGAAGCTGAGCCGGGACACTCAGCTTCCCGCCGATTTTCCAGATAGTTCCCAAGAGCATTGTTTTCACGCCAGCGCGCTTCGCGACTTCTGTGGCCGTGGACTTGTCGATGGAAGCCGCGTCTTGCTTCCCAAGTGCTTTCAGAATATCGAAAAGCCGTTGTCCGCTCACGATCGAGATTTCCTTGTTGCGGCCGAGGTTCGTGATGAGCATGTCGACGAGTATCTTGTCGAGATCTTTCTCATCAGTCTTGTTCTCAAAATACATCACCGCGATTGACTTTTCTTTGGCCATTGCTCCAGGCGCAGACGCTTGTTCACCGGGACGAAAGATCAACCAAGCGATGATCGTAAGCGCGACAAGAGCACCGCCAGCGAGAATCCATCGCTTGTAACCTTCCGAAGGTTCGGAAGGTCTCACAACCCTCGTCGTCTCCTTCTTCAATCTGCGCAAATCGATGACCATTTCGTGCACGAACTGGTAACGATCCTCCGGATCTTTCTCCAACGCACGATTCAGAACGTGCACCAACTCAGATGAGACTTCCGGCAGGTGCTTCTGGATTGGTATCGGCTCTTCATTCACGATCGAGTACACCATCGCTGCCTCGTGCTCTCCTCTAAACGGCATGTGGCCCGTCAGCATTTCATACAGCACCACTCCGAACGAGAAGATATCGCTCCTTGCATCGACTTCTCCCCCTTGTATCTGCTCTGGCGCCATATACGCCAGGGTACCCACCGTGCTGCTTGTCTTGGTGAGCTTCAATGATCCCTTCAGCTTTGCAAGTCCAAAGTCCATGACCTTGACCTGCTTTTTCTCGTTCACCATGATGTTCTCGGCTTTGACGTCCCGGTGAACGATGCCCTTGCTGTGGGCTTCCTGAAGCGCTTCACCTATTTGGATCGCGTAGTCAATGGCAGCCTGTATCTTTTGCACGGGGATCATCTGTCTCAACGTCCTGCCGTCCACGAATTCCATAACAATGAACTGCTGCCTGGCCGCCGGAGCGCCAGAGTAGGCGGGGCCTTCGTGTTCTGAGATCTCATAAATGGTGCAGACGTTGGGATGATTCAGTGCCGAAGCAGCCTGCGCTTCCTGCAGAAACCTGGCTCGTTCGGGCTCTTGGGCTTCTATTCCGCGTGGAAGGAACTTCACGGCAACGATGCGTTTGAGCTTGGTGTCTTCGGCCTTATATACCACTCCCATCCCACCTTCACCAAGCTTCTCGAGAATGCGGAAGTGCGAAATGGTCTGGCCGGTCATAAGGACCTCCTCGGGCGGGAATCGGGACTTGGTAGATGATGCCTACGGCGTTTCCACGGTAACGGTGGGCAAATTCAGCCATGCAAAGCTACTGCAGTTCGCGCTGAAAGGCAAATACGCGAAAATGGGGCTGGGCTCGCTGCCCGAGTACCCCTTTTTCCCGTTGACAAACCGACTTTTCATCGCGATATTTGTATCATCAAGAAATATGAAAATATGAACACAACGAGGAAAACTCATGGCTGCAGTCAAAATCGGCGCAAGCCGCCAGGTTGCCATTCCGAAGAAGATTCACGACGAACTCCATCTCCGTGCCGGTGACTATCTGGAGATAGAGCTGGACAACGGGAAGCTTGTACTGACACCGAAGACACTCGTCGACAAGCATATCGGGGAACGACTCTCCGAAGCTCTTGACGATATCAAGAAGGGGCGTGTTCACGGACCGTTTGAGTCTGCGAAGGAGGTAGTGAAGTCTCTCCGCCGTTCTGCCAAAAAGCAGAGAAAAAGCTGATGCGGCGCCTGTTCTACACCGACCGCTTTCTCAAAAGCTACGAGCAGGCCCCCGCTGCAATCCAAGCTGCATTTGACCGTCGAGTTGCCCTTCTCCTCGCGAATATCCGTCACCCTTCCCTGAGAGCGAAGAAATACGACGAGGTACGAGGGATTTGGCAAGCGCGCATCACCCGCGATTGGCGTTTCTACTTAACTATCGAGGGTGATACCTACCTCCTGGAGATGATCTCTAACCCGTAGCGAGACTCGGCTGTCGCAATTTCTTCATTTGTGGGTTCGCTGCCCGCCATCATTAGCAGTTGCAACTCCGTAACCACCAGCAGTTCTACTGGGTGCAGAAGGTTCCCGTTGGGGGGTACTGCAAAACTCGAAAATGAGGAGAAATCGTTTTGAGAGTTCTTCTTCCTCACTCCATCCTACGTCGCCATTT
>Ga0194110_10006180_pt1 | contig 14084 bp, 10 predicted proteins | sample TA2Kig1200mmetaG_FD_146192 | JGI IMG/M metagenome (GOLD analysis project Ga0194110, IMG submission 146192) | Freshwater microbial communities from Lake Tanganyika, Tanzania - TA2015032 Kigoma Deep Cast 1200m | ecosystem: Environmental > Aquatic > Freshwater > Lake | place: Tanzania: Lake... | reverse complement strand
CGCGCACTCGTCAAGCACCGCTCCAAATGAAAAGACCGTGGCAGTCGCGCAACCGCACCCAGACCCACCGGGCTCAATCACCCCCGTCGGGCACGGCCGACCGCCAGAGCCAAACCCGTCGACCGATCTCCCTCGACACGGGTTCGTCCCAGCCGGTAGCGTCCCAGCCATCCACGAGCGTTGGTCTCCTGTCAACAGGGGCCGCGCTCGCTGACCATCATGATCAAACCAACCGAAAGGACTGCAATGAAACTCAAGCGATACTCCTGGCTCGGCCTGGCGCTGGGCCTGAGCTTGCCCGTCATCCAGGCAGCGGATGTACGGCTGGGGCTCGTCTCGTATTGGCCACTGGACAACCTGACACCGGACCAGTGGTTCACTCCGGACGTGGTCTCGGGCAATGACATGCTGTTGAACCTCATGGACGCCAATAACCTGGTTCCTGGCAAACGCGGCCAGGCCATGCGCTTCGATGGCTCGTCACAATACCTGAGCCACACCGCCATCGAGGATAAGGGCCTGCCGATCTCCCGCGCCCACAGTTACTCGATCCTGCTCTGGGTCAAAGCCAAGGGCACCGGCCAAAGCGACCGGCGCGTCTTTTCGGAAGGCTCGACCCTCTCCAACAATCCGCTCGTGAACATCGGCACCCACAACACCGGCGCCGACGACACCGTGGACATCTTCATCCGCAACCCGGGCACCGTGCGCATCAACCATCTCCACTCGAAGGCGGCCGGTTACGATAACGCCTGGCATCACATCGCTTGGACCGATGCCAATGGCCAAGGCAAACTCTACATCGACGGCGTCCTAGACTCGACCGCCAACTACACGCGCGGGACCGATCCGGTCGACACCACCTCGATCGGCGCCATCCTGCGCGCGGCCCCCGGCAGCTACTTCGCGGGAGATGTGGACGAAGTCGCGCTCTGGGAACGCGTGCTCAGCGCCGAGGAAATCCAAGAGGTGATGAACAATGGCATCCAAACGCCAGTGCCGCCGTTCGCCCCGGCCATCACGGGCCATCCCACCGGCGCGTCGAACCTGCTCATCGGCGACGCCTACACGATGAGGGCGGCCGCCATTGGCACGCGGCCGATTTCCTACGAGTGGCTCAAGAATGACGCCTTGATCGCCGGTCAAACCGCGAACGCCCTCGCCCTCACCGGACTGTCCCAGGCCGATTCCGGCACCTACAAAGCCGTGGCCAAGAACGCCATCGGTAGCACCACGAGCGATGGGGCCGTGTTGGTGGTCAACCCGATTCCCGCGCCGAACCTGACCAACGGCATGGTGGCCTATTGGCCACTGGACGAGGTCCTGGGCATCAAGACGCCCGACCTGGTCAGCGGCTACGATATGGAGTTGGAGAACCTCACGGCGGCCGACCTGGTCGCGGGTAAGTGGGGCAAGGCGATGAGCTTCGACAACGGCCGCAAAACGCTCCTCAAACGCATCGATCAACCGGGCGAAGACCTGCCCATCTACCAACACCCGGACTTCTCGGTGTCGCTCTGGGTCAACGGCGCCTCCGGACAGGTCGACCGCCGCGTCTTCTCCGAAGGCTCGACTAAGAGCACGCAGCAGTTGTTCAACATCGGCACGCACAGCAGCGGCGCAGACGGCACCGTGGACAGCTACATCCGTAGCGACACCGGCGGCACCGGCGGCCATCGCTACTCGATCGCCACGGCCTTCGATAGCACCTGGCGCCATATCGCCTATGTCCAACGCGACATCGGTGGCACGATGATCGGCACCTTCTATATCGACGGGGTCAAAGACGACGGCGCCCTTAACCCGGTCCGGCCCCTGACCTTGGACACGACCACGATCGGCGGCATCCTGCGCGCCAGTGCGTCGGCTTGGTTTACCGGCTGGATCGACGATGTGGCCGTGTGGAACCGGGCGTTGACGGCCGCGGAGGCCCAGCAACTGGCCACCCAGGTCACACCCACGCCGCCCTCGAAACTGCAACCGCTGGCGATCAACTCCTTCAAACCCGATCGCCCCGCGGTGGCCGTGGGTGGCTCCGTTATCCTGCGGTGGGACGTCAGCAAAGACGCCTCCCTGGTCGCCATCGACTCCGGCGTGGGGGATGTCACCAGTCAAACCGTGGCCGGCGCGGGGAACCAGTCGGTCACCCTCACCACCACCACCACCTTCAGGCTCACCATCAAACGCGGCACCGAAGAACTCTCGGCTACCACGCGCGTGACGGTCATCGACGGCGTGGCCCCCAACTGGGTGCTGGTCGACAACTTCGACCGCTACAACGTCGGGCCGCTCTCCCAGACCGGTTGGTGGCAGGACCTGCGCGGGGACTTCGCCCAGGTGGAAGACCTCAACGGCAACCGCATGCTCAGCATCCGCAGCAGCGACAGTGCCGCGGTGTTACCCCTCCGCACCCTCACCTTCAAAGAAGGCCAGAAAGCCACGCTCTTCTTCCGCCTGATCCCGCGGGGCGCCCCCGCCCTCCAGCATATCGTCGGGCTCACCGACAAGAACATCCGCACCTACGGCGACTCCTCCTCGAACATTGGCCCCGTGGTCTACCCGACCTACGATTCCGCCAGCAGCGCCTGGAAACTGGGGGCCCGTTACGGAGTCGGCGCTGCGGTTGACCTGAGCGGTGATCCCCTCGAGACGGGCGCCGTCTACGCCGTCTGGATCGATATGGAGAACGTGGCCATGACCAGTCCGCTCCCCGAAGACATCTATACCGTCTACATCCAGAAGGAAGGAGCGGCTAGCCGAACCGAACTGTTCCCCAACTACCTCAGCGACCGTGACCTGTTTAACCCCGACCCGATCCTCGGCGGCGCAAGTCCGGATCTGGATAAACTGTTCGTCTCCGGCAACAACACCACCGAGAGCGCCTGGTTCGACGACTTCTACCTCAGCCAGGGCGGCTATCTGAGCACGGTCCCGCGCGCCTTCGGGTTCAGCGCACCCGTCGGCGGCGCGCCACCGCAAATGTCCATCAGCCGCTTGGCCGGCCAAGTCGAGATTATCTGGACTGGCGGCACCCTCGAGTCCGCGCCGGCCATCACCGGGCCGTGGTCCGCCGTCGCCGGCGCTGCCGCACCACCGTACCGGACCGCCCCGGAGGGCGCCCAGATGTACTTCCGCGCCCGGCAATAAGCCCCACCGCCCCTGGGAACCAGGTTCGGCCCCTCACGCCGGCCTCGGAGCGCCAGTCTAACTGGCGCCTCCGAGGCCGCGCTCATTGCCGGCTCGAGGAGTCTTTCAAACTCGATGAAACGGAAACACAGGCTCGGCAACACGTTGGACAGATGAACCACCAAGGCCGCAGCAGAAACGGATTCAACCACGAAGAGCACGAAGAACACGAAGCCTGAGCCGAGAAAGGAGTCCTCGTGAACTTCATACTCTTCGTGGTGAAGAAACCCACCAAAACCCAATCGAGAGAGGAAATCCAATGAAGGATAAAATCCGGTTTGACGAGTTGTCCAAAGCGGTCATCGGGTGCGCCATCGAGGTGCATCGGGAGCTCGGGCCGGGGCTGCTGGAATCGGCCTACGAGCAGTGCCTCGCCCATGAACTGCGGCTCAAGGCCATTCCGTTCACGCTCCAGAAAGCGATGCCGGTGGAATACAAGGGCGTGTTGATTGACTGCGGCTACCGTCTGGATCTGCTGGTGGACGGGCGGCTGATCGTTGAACTCAAGGCGGTCGCCGCAGTCGAGCCGATCCATCAAGCGCAGATTCTCACCTACCTGAAGCTGGCGAAGCTGAAGACCGGCCTGTTGATCAACTTCGATGTGCCGCTGCTGAAAGACGGGATCAAGCGGTTTGTCCTCTAACGATGTGTTACCACGAAGAGCGTGAAGGGCACCAAGACTTTTGGGAAGAACTGGGGTTGGAGTTTGCGGGCACTCTCGCCTTCGCCTCGGCCTTGTTTCGCGTTGTCTGCCTGCTCTCCTCTTCGTGAACTTCGTGTCCTTGGTGGTTGCAGGAAATGATCCTGAAGGAATACCAGAAGCGGACGGTGGATGCGGTTCGAGAATGCCTCGAACTGCTAGCCGACATCCCCCAGAGCCACTGCAGGATCCTGTTCCGCCAGATGGGTCGGCACTGGACTTTTGCGGAGGCAGGTCCAATAGTCTGCGCATGACGGCCGAACAGGTCAGAAAGGCGCGAGAGAGGGCTCCCTTCGGGCCGTTCACGATCTATTTGTCTGACCAGAGGCGGTTCGAGATTCCGCATCGGGACTTCGTGTGGATTGTGCCTGGCGGCCGGACGATTGGGATTGCCGACGAGCATGGAGCCGTCGAGATCGTGGACCTGGTCCACGTCACAAGCCTAAAGCTCGACGGCGGGGGGGACAGCTAACGCCGAACACACCCTTGGGCCCAACAGCGGCACTCACCAGAGTGCCGCTACGAGCTCTGGATCGTGGCGCTGGGAAGCAAGGCCAGGTTGGGGCGCGATTGGACTTGCGCGGCGGTTCGCGGGACTCGAGGCCTTCAGTAGACAAAGCCCAACCTCCAACGCATGGTATCGGCTATGTCGGTGACCATCATCGGCCCTGGCCTGTTCGAGCGCAACGCCGAGGGACAATTGTGCACACGCATCGCCACCGCGTTCCCCGCCCACCGCGTGCTGGTGACCGTGCCCGGCATCCACGCCTGGCAGCGCGCCAAGTTCCTGATTCACCTCAACGATCAACGGCAATGCGCCGCAGCCCCCACCCTCACCCCCGCCGAGGAGGAGGCCGAATGCGCCGCCTCCGTGGACCTGTTCGTCGAGAGCGATCATGTGCTCATCCGGCCGCATCCGGAACACATGGACCTGGCCTTCGCCGCCGACGACTTGCTGCAGGAACTGGTCTCGAAGCGCAAGGTGCGCTTCCTGTTTGTGACCAACGCGCAGGTCCGCCAAGCGATCAAGGAGCGCGGCGAGTGTTGGCGCATCAGCGCCCTCCCCCAGACGCGGGCGGAAATGGTGCGCTTGATCGCCTCCTCCCGCCTCGCGATCGGAGGCCGGCCCATCTACTATTACAATCGAGTCACCGGCACCCGTTACCTGACCTGCCACGAACTGCGGCACTTGGAGACCCTGCCCGCCCCCGAGCTGGCCTTCCACCTCCAGGAAATCACCGACCATTGCCGGCTCAAGAACCGCCATGGCAACCCGGAACTGGACTTCTTCGCCAGCGCCGATGGCTTTGGCCCGGCGAACTTCCCGCCCCGAGACTATTCCGCGCTGCCGGAGGCTGCGTGCCGCGAGCACTTGCGCGCGCTGGCGACGGCGTTCACCCGGGCCGTTCCGCAGCCCTTCCGCAACGACGATCCGCAGGACGAACAGTGGCGCAACCGAATCTACTCGGCGCTGATCGGCCAACGCGATGAGACGCTGACCGAAGAGGTGCTGCAAGGGCTGAGCCCGGAGTTCTATCTGCAAATCGCCTGGTTGCCCGGGGGCCGCTTCGAGGAAGGCGAATTCAGCTTCGACTCGGTCTTCGAGGAATTCGAGCGTCAACCCGGCGATCCCGAGCTGGCGCGGCTCTGCGACCTCACCGCGCGCGGTTTCATCTTCAATTTCCTGCGCGAGTTCGGCGACCTCGAGTACCTCAACGTCGGCCGTGTGGCGACGCCCCTAGCCGGGCGCCTCCACCTCCAAGGCCGGCGCGGAGTGTATCTGGTCGAACTCAAGCAGCGCGGCGCTCCCCTGCCCCTGGTGCGCTACATCCGCATGCAGAAATGGGGCGTGCGCGAACGCCTCGATCACGGCGAGGGCCTCCTCCAAGCCATGATCGAGACCGAGGAATACACCGATTACATCCTCGACCGCCGACTCGGCTGCCGCCAACTGGGCATGAACCTCCCTCCCTGTGTCACCGTCCGCCGTGTCCAGGAAGCCTATGCCGGGCACCGAACCGAGTTCCGCGGCCAATTCCTCTGGGCACCCTACTTCGAGCGGGATTACGTCCGCGGCTTCGTGACCGCCAAACTCCCGCAGTGGAAGCTGGCCGATCCCGAGTACGCCCTGCGCCTAGCCCGCCTGCTCGGCGCCGCCGCCGCCCCCAACCTTATCGCCGGCCGCGCCCGCGAAGAGGACGGACAAGTCATCTTCGACGACGGCGACGAGGTCGTGATCGAGGACGCCCAGGGACTGCCCCGCGACTTGATCGTCTCGGATCATAGCGGCGCTTTCGGCGATTACCAAGCCCCACTGGCCAACTTCAGCGCGGGCTACGCTCGACCCGTCAATACCCGGTTGATGGCGCTGGCCCAACCGGGCCCCTTCGCCCGTGCCTACCTCGAGGCCCTCGCCGAGCGGTTCCGCCACATCCAAGGCGACTACCGCAAACGCCGCCGCGCGTTCGATTCCCTGTTCAAGTACCGACGCTACGACCGGGCGGGCAGCTTCGCCTACCGCTGGGAACAAGCGCTCGAACGCCTGGACCGGACCGACCCCGCCGAACTGCTCGAGACCATCCGCCGGCACATCACCTGGTCCACCGCCCCGATTCGTCCCCCGCTGGATCCCTCCGCCTAAGCCTACCGCTAAGCCGCCAGGACACGGCCGACCTCGCCACCCCGGTCGCCAAGCAAGCCTGCCTCGAATCCTGGACGATTCTCTGCCCCTGCGAACCGACCGCTACGAACCGAACAGCCCCCAAGGCTCCAGGCAGGACCAACCTCGCAACGCGGTCCCCGACCGGTCGCCGCGACCGACTACAAGTCCGCGGTAGGGCGCGCAGTCCTCTGCGCGCCGCGGCCTCTTGTGTCCAAAGCGGTTGGCGGCGCGCAGAGGACTGCGCGCCGGACTCCCGTCTGTCCCAGGTCTCATCGGTAACTCGACCACCCAACCGGCCCCACGGGAATCGGGACTCACCGCCCGCACGGAAACGCAAACCCTGGCGCGGGCTAAAAGGTTGCGCCTTGCCCAGCCCTTCCGTAGTCTGCCAGGCAAATCGGCATGAAGATATTCATCGACGGCAAGTACTACGACGAGAAGAACGCCAAGATCTCCGTGTTCGACCACGGCCTGCTCTACGGCGACGGGGTATTCGAGGGCATTCGCGCTTACCACGGCCGCGTCTTCAAGCTCAAGGAACACATCGATCGGCTTTACTGCTCCGCCAAAGCCATCCTGCTGGACATCCCGCTCTCGCGCCAGGCCATGACCCGCGCGGTGATCGACGCCTGCCGGCAGAACCGCGTCCGCAACGGCTACATCCGCCTCCTGGTCACCCGCGGCATCGGCACCCTGGGCTTGAACCCCAACCGCTGTAAGCGCCCCTCCGTCATCGTGATCGCCGGCAAAATCCAACTCTACCCGCCCGCCCTCTACGCCCGCGGCATGGAGATTGTCACCGTCCCCACCACACGCAACTTGGTCAATGCCGTCAACCCCGCCATCAAGTCGTTGAACTACCTCAACAACATCCTCGCCAAAATCGAGGCCAACATCGCCGGGGTCGAAGAAGCCATCATGCTCAATGCCGAAGGCTTCGTGGCCGAGTGCACCGGCGACAACCTCTTCATCGTGCGGCAGCGCCAGTTGCTCACGCCGCCGCTTTCGGCCGGAGCCCTCTACGGCATCACACGCGGCACGGTCATCGACCTGGCTCGCGAGGCGGACTTGAACGTCGCCGAGGCCACCCTCACCCGTTACGACCTTTATAACGCCGACGAATGCTTTCTCACCGGCACGGGCGCGGAGATTATCCCCGTCGTCAAGATCGATGGCCGGGCGATCGGCTCGGGCAAACCGGGTCCCCTCACCCGCCAACTTACCGACCAGTACCACGCCTTGACTCGCATCACCGGTGAACCCATCCGCTAGCCCCGCACCGCCGCTCAGGCCGCTGCCCCCCGCCCCGCGCCCGAGCCGCGCGCACGGCATGGGCGGTTGCGGAGCGGCTCTTGACTTGTGGGGCGTTTGCGTCGATAAAGCATTCGGTTGACTATGGTGTGCATGATCTGCAAACAGAACGAGGCCAAAGTCCATCTCACCCAGATGATCGAGGGCAAGATCAAGAAGGTGGACTTGTGCGAGGAATGCTCGAAGGCCAAGGGCTTTGATGACCCCACCGGCTTTAACCTCGCCGACCTCCTCCTCGGGTTGGGCGCCTCTCAAGAGGTCGCCCAGGCCGCCGGCGGCGAGACCAAATGCTCCGTCTGCGGCTTTACCCAGGCCGCCTTCAAGAAATCTGGCCGGCTCGGCTGCGCCGGCTGCTACACCTGCTTCGGCGAAGGCCTCGAGGGCCTCCTCAAAACCATGCATAAAGGCACCCGCCACCTCGGCAAAGTGCCCCAGTCCCTCCGCCAAGGCCGCGCCGCCCAGGAACGCATCGCCCTCCTCCAGAAACAGTTGGCCCAAGCCATCCACACCGAGAATTTCGAGGAAGCCGCCCGGCTGCGGGATGAACTCAAAGCCCTCAAGGAAGGCGGGGGTGGCGTCTTGACCGCTTGAGGGCCCCGCATGAACCTCCACGAGTTTCTTACTCCACCAGCACAAAACGCCAAACGCTCCGGGCCGGCCGATAAGACCGTCATGTCCAGCCGCGTCCGCTTGGCACGCAACCTCAAGAACTTCGCCTTTCCCGGTTGGGCGAAAAAGCCGGAGCGAATCAAAGCGCTCGAGACCGTGCAAAAGGCGGTGTCGGCGCTGCCCGAGATGGCCGGTGGTTACGCCGATTCCCTGGACCACCTTTCCGCGCTCGACAAACAAGTGCTCGTCGAACGCCACCTCATCAGCCGCGAACACGCTGCCAACGGCGTCGGCAGCGGCCTGGCCCTCAGCCAAGACGAGTCCCTCTCGGTAATGATCAACGAGGAAGATCATTTGCGCATGCAGTCCCTCCAGCCAGGCCTGCAGCTGCGCCAAGCCTGGGCCGCCATCGACGCCGTCGATACCGCCCTCGAGCAGCGCCTCGAATATGCGTTCAGCCCAGAACTGGGTTACTTGACCGCCTGCCCCACCAACCTCGGCACCGGCATCCGCGTCAGTGCCATGTTGCATCTGCCCGCCCTCGTGCTGGCCGAACAACAAATCAACCAGATCATCCAAGCCGTTAACAAACTCGGCCTGGCCGTCCGCGGCCTCTACGGCGAAGGCACCGAAGCCCTCGGCAACGTCTTCCAAGTCTCCAACCAGATGACCCTCGGCGAAGCCGAAGGCGACATCGTCGAGCGGCTCAGCAAAGTCGTCGCCCAAATCATCGAACACGAAGATAACGCGCGCGGCACGCTCCTCGAGAAAAAGCCTAAGGTGGTCTTTAACCACATCGGCCGCGCCTACGGCATCCTCGCCAACGCCCATAGCATCTCGTCCAAGGAAGCCATGAACCTCCTCTCCCTGCTTCGCCTGGGCATCGACTTAGAGCTCTTCCCGGGCGCCCACCGCGCCCTCGTGGACGAACTGTTCTTGGTGACGCAACCCGCTCACCTCCAACTCGGCTATACCGAGAAACTCAGCGCCGAAGAACGAGACGTTTACCGTGCGGACATGATCCGCGAACGCCTTCGCACCCTCAGCCGCCCCATCACCCCACCCACGCCGGGATCCGCCCTAGACAAACCGGACCCGGCATAGCACTTTGAATCACCCGAGCTGCAAGGGAAGCCTATGAGCGACGAATCCATGCACAATTTCACGCCGCGCGCCCAACAAGTCCTGGCCTTGGCCCGCAAAGAAGCCGACCGCTTCAACCATAATTTCGTCGGCACCGAACATCTGCTCCTGGGGCTCATCAAACTGGGCCAAGGCGTCGCCGTGAACGTGCTCCAAAAACTCGGCCTCGAACTGGAAACCGTGCGCATGGAGGTCGAAAAACAGGTCGGCACCGGCCCCGACCAGAAAATGATCGGCAGCATCCCCTACACCCCGCGCGTGAAGAAGGTCCTCTCCCTCGCCGCCAAAGAGGCCAAAGCCCTCAACCACACCTACGTCGGCACCGAACATATCCTCCTGGGCCTATTGCGCGAAGGCGACGGCGTCGCTGCACGCGTCCTCAAGAACCTCGACGTCGACATCGAACAGACCCGGCAGGAAATCCTCAAGGAGCTCGATCCCAACTTCGCCGCAGCGGAAGAGACCCACGCCGAAGGCGGAGAAAAGCCCGCTGAGAAAAAGGGCGAAGTCAAAACCCCCGCGTTGAAAGCCTTCGGCCGGGATCTCACCGACATCGCCCGCAAGGGCGAGATGGACCCCGTCATCGGCCGCCATGGCGAAATCGAGCGCGTCATCCAAATCCTTTGCCGGCGCACCAAGAATAATCCCGTCCTCCTCGGCGAAGCGGGCGTGGGCAAGACCGCCATCGTCGAGGGTCTAGCCCAAGAGATCGCCCGGGGCAACGTGCCGGAGTTGCTGCGCGACAAACGCGTCATCACGCTCGACTTGGCCCTCATGGTGGCCGGCACCAAGTACCGCGGCCAGTTCGAGGAGCGCATCAAGGCCGTCATGGACGAAATCCGCCGGGCCAAGAATGTCATCCTCTTTATCGACGAACTGCACACCATCGTGGGCGCCGGCTCCGCCGAAGGCACCATGGACGCCTCGAACATCATCAAGCCCGCCCTCAGCCGCGGCGAAATGCAGTGCATCGGCGCCACCACCCTCAACGAGTACCGCAAGTACATCGAGAAAGACGCCGCCCTCGAACGCCGCTTCCAAACCGTCAAAGTCGAACCCCCCTCGACCGACGAGGCCGTCCAGATCCTCAAAGGGCTCCGCGCCAAATACGAGGAGCACCATAAAATGGAACTGACCGAACTCGCGATCGACGCCGCCGTCAAGCTCTCCGACCGCTACATCACCGGCCGCTTCCTGCCCGATAAAGCCATCGACGTCATGGACGAAGCCGGCTCCCGCGCCCGCATCGGCGCCATGACACGCCCCCCCGACGTCAAACATCTCGAAGCCGAAATCGAGCAGATTAAGGCCCGCAAAGAACGCGCCATTCGCGAGCAAGATTTCGAGGGCGCCGCTACCATGCGCGACAAGGAAAAGCAGGCCAAAGAAAAACTCGAGGCCGTCCTCACCCAGTGGAAAACCGCCCGCGAGGAGAAACGCGTCAAGGTCGATGAGGAAGACATCATGCACGTGGTCTCCAAGTGGACCGGCATCCCCCTCCAGCGCATGAGCCAAAACGAAGCCCAGAAGCTCCTCGCCATGGAGGCCGAACTCACCAAGGTCGTCATCGGCCAAAGCATCGCCGTCAACGCCCTCTGCAAGGCCCTCCGCCGCTCCCGCGCCGACCTCAAAGATCCGAAACGTCCCATCGGCACCTTCATGCTCCTCGGACCCACCGGCGTCGGCAAGACGCTCCTGGCCAAAACCCTGGCCGAACAGATGTTCGGCGACGCCAAGTCCCTCGTCCAACTCGATATGAGCGAGTACATGGAGAAATTCAACGTCTCGCGCCTCATCGGCTCGCCCCCAGGCTACGTCGGCTACGAAGAAGGCGGCCAACTCACCGAACAGGTCCGCCGCAAACCCTATTGCGCCATCCTTTTCGACGAAATCGAAAAGGCCCACCCCGACGTGATGAACATGCTCCTGCAAATCCTCGAGGAAGGTAAATTGACCGATAGCTTCGGCCGCGCGGTGGATTTCCGGAACACCATCGTCCTGCTCACCTCCAACGTCGGTTCCGAAAGCCTCCGCAAACAAGGTACCATCGGCTTTACACCCGCCAGCGAACAGTTCGACTACGAGAAAATGCGCGACCGCATCATGGACGAAGCCAAACGCGTCTTCCGCCCGGAATTCCTCAACCGCCTGGACGATGTCATCGTCTTCCGCTCGTTGACTAAGCCCGACCTCATGCAAATCCTCGACCTCGAAGTCGCCAAGGTCATGGCGCGGCTCAAACACAAGAGCATCCGCATCGAACTCGATAGCGCCGCCCGCGACTTCCTCACCGAGCGCGGCTACGACCCCACCTACGGCGCCCGCCCCATGCGCCGCGCCGTCGAGCGTTACCTGGAAGATCCTTTGGCCGAAGAAATCATCAAGGGCTCCTTCCACGACGGCGACCCCATCACCGTCAGCGTGGACAAAGACAAGCTGGTGTTCACCCAACCCACCACACCCGCCAACGCGGTCTCCACCTAGCCCGCCCTTACTCCTCGATGACCGGGCTGCTCGAGTGCTCCTGCAGCCACGCCACATCCGGGTTGTCCGGCGAAGGCACATCCAGCCGAATCAGTTGGCTCGTCATCAACGCCGGCACCGTCCGCCGGTCCTGCCACCGCTTCAACTCCGCGTGCCCATCCGCAAACGCGATCCCCGCCGCCCGATTGTGGTACCCAGCAGGGTAATCCACAATCCGCGCCGCCTTCCGGCGGTCCTTCAAATCGGTCCGGAACATCCCGTCGTTGATGCTGTCAGCGCGCTCGTCCAAAAATACCCACGCCCGCGAAGGCGGCGGCTCCACAATGTCGCTCGTCCGCCGAAACACCCGGAACAAGTCCTGACCAATGGCGTCCGTGCCCACATAGTTCATCCAACAGTTCATCGACAGGCTCCGCACCCGAGCATGCGACCGCCCATCGATCTGAACCGCGCTATGATCGGCCGGACACCGGTACACGCGCGCGCTCTTCGCATAGGGCCCAAGCTGGGCAAAGTCCGAGTCCATCAGGTAGTTCACGTTGGTGTTGTCCGAACTCGCGCTGAAATCCAGCCAACCCGAAACCCACCGGCCACGCCCCGCATGCGACCCCTCCGCCACCCCCGGCAACCGGTCCAAGTGATCCTCCGCATACATCGCCCAGGCCAGACTGACCTGCCGCAGGTTGCTCAGGCAAAGGAGACCCTGCGCCTTCGCCTTCGATCGCGCCATGGCCGGAAACAGCAGCGCCAAGACCACCCCCACGATCAGCAGCACACTCAGCAGTTCGGCCAACGTAAATCCGCCACTCCGCCCCGGCCGGCCGTGCCATGAGGTGCTCGGTTGTCGCCGTTGCCTGTACATATGCGGTTGGGTTGTTTCACGGCCAATCTAGTCCCCAGCCCAAACCATTGCAAGCTACAAGCCGCCCCGCCCAAAACCGCCCGCCACCCGGCCATTGACAGCCCATCCCCCTTCCGCAAAACTCGCCGCTCATGGCGAAACCGGCGCTTGGTCGCGGGTTGGGAGCCCTGCTGGGCGGCGCACAGCCCGCCCCCAAGACACTCTCCCCCACCCCGGAAAACGCCACCTCGACTCCTGCCTCTTCGGCCGCCCACGACGCCCGAGAGCGCATCGAGCAGGTGGTGCTCAGCCGCATTCGCCCTTGCCCCTTCCAACCGCGCAAGGAATTCCCCGAGGCCGCCCTCCAAGAATTGGCCGACTCCATCAAAGAACGCGGCATCGTACAGCCCCTCGTGGTCCGTCCTCAGGGCGACCATTACGAGTTGATCGCCGGCGAACGCCGCTGGCGTGCCGCCCAGTTGGCCGGCCTGGACCAGGTCCCCGTCGTCGTCCGCCAGGCCGACGACCGCGCCGTTCTCGAACTGGCCCTCATCGAGAACCTCCAACGCGAGAACCTTAACCCCCTGGAAGAGGCCCAAGGCTACCAACAACTCGTCGAACAGTTCGGCCTGCGCCAAGAAGAGGTCGCCATCAAGGTCGGTAAGAGCCGCGTCGCCGTCACCAACGCCCTCCGCCTCCTCAAGCTCACTCCCGGAGTCCAGGCCCACCTCCGCACCGGCCAACTCTCCGTCGGCCATGCCAAGGTCCTGCTCGCCTTGTCGCACCCCGAAGAGCAACGCCTCGCCGCCGAACGAATCCTCCGCGACGGCCTCAACGTCCGCCAAACCGAGCACCTCGTCGCACGCCTCCTGAACCGCTCGGCCGAACCGCCCCCCCCCGCTACCGCCACCCCGCCCAAACCGCCCGGCGCCAAAGACGTCCACGCCGCCGCCCTCGAAAGCCGTCTCCAGGAACGATTGGCCACCAAAGTATCCCTCCGCTATCGCCACGGTAAAGGCGCCATCGAAATCCGCTTTTACAGCGACGCCGAACTCGAACGCATCCTCGAACTCGTCGGCGTCCAGGTCGATTGACCCACCGCCCGCCCGAGCCGCCCCCGTGCCCCATGACACCTATGACCACCCCGC